>Ga0209417_1000311_pt1 | contig 125058 bp, 94 predicted proteins | sample RifGroF2_FD_184002 | JGI IMG/M metagenome (GOLD analysis project Ga0209417, IMG submission 184002) | Groundwater microbial communities from Rifle, Colorado, USA - Groundwater F2 (SPAdes) (version 2) | ecosystem: Environmental > Aquatic > Deep subsurface > Groundwater | place: Rifle, Colorado... | reverse complement strand
CTTCCTACTTATAGCCTATGGCTTATGGCTTAAAGCTTTTACCAGTTTACAAATATCTGTATATATACTCCGGCAAGTGATACTGGATGTTCGTTAGTATGTGGCCCAGGACGTTTGCCTGCGCCTGTTCCAAAAGCTCCTCCGCCCTGCGGACTATTCCCCTCTGGGTGCGCCCCGCCTGGATCACCATCAGAACTCCGTCGGTCTGTGCCCCGATAATTCCCGAATCGGTCACTGATATGATCGGCGGCGTATCAATGATAATAAAATCGAACTGGGTCTTGACCTCGGACAAAAATTCTGTCATCGCCTTCGAGGATAAAAGCTCTGAAGGATTTTCAGGGACCTTGCCCGCAGAGATTATGTTCAGGTTCTCTATATCGATCTTAAAGATAATATCGCTTAGCTGCGCCTCGCCTTTTAGGTATTCAGAAAATCCGATCTCATTCTTTATGCCAAGGTACTTAGCCAGCCGGCCCCTTCTGAGGTCACAATCAACGACGAGCACCTTGGGGTTATTGACCGCCTGCGCCAGGGATATCGCAAGGTTAAGCGAGGAGACCGTCTTTCCCTCTGAATGTATGGAGCTCGTGACGACTACCGTCTTTATTTTCTTCTTTGTGCCGAGGCTCATCAGGTTGGTCCTTAATATCTTGTACTGCTCGCTGATCAGGGCCTTCGTATCATAATAAGTGACTATCCTCGGGTCAATGTTGGATATGCCCTCTTTGCGCACTATCAGCTGTTTTGTTTCCTTTATCTTTGCGATCTTATCCATACGGTTAAGCCTGTCCTCGGCCGCCTTCTGGAGCGCATTAGTGATCTTACCCATATAAATTATCCTTCCTTTTGATCATTCATTTATCAGGCCTAAGCCTTTAACTTAAAGCCTACAGCCTACAACCTCTTTAGACCTTCCGATCACCGTCATCGGCGCTTCTTCTATTACTTCATCGACTATCTTTTTGTCGATCATCTGTGTTTCATTTATATATCCGGTCAAAAGCGCGCTGTCGCAGATCTGGTTGATCAGGCGCGGCACGCCTTTTGAATATCCATATATGCTGTCGAAGGCATCCTCCGTAAAATATTTTTTTTCGCTCTCGCTGGCTATGTTCAGGCGGTGCTGGATATATTTAGCCGTGTCTTCCCTGTTGAACGGCGTAAGGTGATAAAATGCCGCTATCCTCTGGCACAGCTGCTCCAATCTTGACAATGCCAATTTCTGCTTTAGTTCAGGCTGGCCCATGAACACTATCTGTATGAGCTTATCGCTCTCCGTCTCCAGATTCGAGAGCATCCTGACTTCCTCGAGCACGGCAGCCGACAGGTTCTGCGCCTCATCGATTATCAGGACAACATTATTGTCCCTTCTCAGCTGCTCAATGAGAAAGGCGTTAAGCTGCGAATGCAGCTTTGATTTTGAGCCGGGCTTGAAGTCGACCTCAAATTCCTCGAGGATCGTCATAAGAAGGTCCTTGACGCTCAGCCTGGTGTTCGTGATAAGCGCTGTCTTGACCTTTGAGTTAAGCTTGCTAAGAAGCGTTCTGCATATCGTCGTCTTGCCGGAGCCGATGTCGCCTGTAACAACGACAAAGCCTTTTCTCTCGCTGATAGCATATATCAAAGTGCTCAGCGCTTCCATGTGCTTTGCGCTGGAATAATAAAATCGCGGGTTCGGCGTCAAATTAAATGGCTGTTCTTTAAATCCATAGAATTTGGTGTACATCAATATTACCTTTCGTAAGATGATCCAACTTTTGTAACCTCTACTAACTTCAGCTAACCTAAGCAAACCTCAGCCAACATTTCTCACTTGCGCTCAATAATTAATAAAATTCGCAAACGCCATCACCAGGATCACGAGAACGATCCCCAGGATAATGGTCATGCTATATAGCCAGAGCCTTTGGTCTCTTTCGGACTTTAGGCCGTCGAGAGTATATATCTTTGAAATCGCGCCTAAAAGCGGCACGCCAAGAAATTGCTTCGTCTCCTCGACATCGATAAACGAGCTGTCAAGGAATTCAAGGCCCATTACAAGCGCTATACCAATGCCCAAACCTCCGCACAACCCTGCAAGCGCGACGAGGACCCTGTTGGGCTTTACCGGGTCTATCGGCACCCTCGGGAGGTCAAGGACAGTATATTTTGTCCCCTCTTTTGATGACTGAAGCCTTTGGGTTATCTTTGCTGTCTCCAGACGGCTGAGCAGCATGTTATATATCGTCGTGTTAACGCCTTCGTCCTGGGCCATTGCCGTTCCAAGCTGCTTTACGAGCATTACCTTAAAATATTCATCCTGCGCGCCCTTGCCTTCATTTGGTGTTTCTTTCTTTACCCCTTCAAGGCTGTCGAGCGCTTTTTTGATCTCCTCGATCATAGGATTGCTCACGTCGCTGCTAAGGGCTGCCTTGTTCTCCGTATATTGAAGGTTCGCCGCTTTAAGCTCAGCTTCTTTTGATGCTATCTGCTCTTGCAGCTGCTTGACCATAGGGTGCATCTCTGTTGAATCAAGGAGCAGTGACTTGAGCTGGTCTTTGAGGCTCGCGATCTTTGAGGACATGATCTTGCCTTTATAAAGGTCAAGTTGCTCCTCGATGAAAAGGATCGCGTCTGAGGTCTGCTGGTTCTGGATAGTAACGTTCCTCTCAATGAAAATGTCCAGTATGTTCTTTACGACCGCCTGGGTCACTTCCGGCTCTTTGCCGATATAGGAGATATTTATGATATTGCGACCGCGCATTTTGATCATTATTTTTGACCGGATGGCCAATATAAGCTGCTCAAATTCCCTCGGGGTCTTGATGTCCTTGTCCATTTGAAGCCGCCTGACCAATTGTACAAGGCTTTCCCAGCCCAGCATCGATTCGCTGATCGTTGACAGCCTTTCACCTACGGTCGTTGAAACGACGAGCTTATCCAGCAGGGGATTGTCGCTTTTTCCCTCCTCCATTAAGATGACCGCGGAGGACACGAATTGCTTGGGCAATATTATCCCCGCGCAAACACCAATGACCAGGCCGATTATCGCGGGAATGATTATCTGGTCTTTGCGCCTGAAAAATATCTTCAGGTAATTTATAGGCGACGAACTTGATACGTTTAATGCTTCCATTTATATTTTCCTTTCGAACTTGAACTGCCGGACCTGTATTTACGTTGGACCGGCCCCGGATTGACTATATTATTGCCATTATGAATAAAATGCCTTTATTCCTTAACTTACAGATCTCTCTGCTGCTCCCGTTGTTTATATATCCTGATACAAATTTTCCTACCGTATCGGGGACTGCGGCCATCCATCAAAAACATCCCGTTACTGCCTCTTCAAATTTCAGGTCTCGCTGCTGATCCCCTCGCCCGTTTATCCGGATAAGATATGTTCCGGCCATACCGAGCGCTGCGGCCTTTCATTAAAAACATCCCGCGCCTGTATCTTCTTTGCTTCAATTTTGCCCGGTTTTACTGCTTCATCTATTATCAAAAATCTTTTTACTGACCGACCCACTTTACGATCACGTTATTTTTATCATTTTTCTTTAATGTTACTTTTGTCACTATCCTTATTCCACTGTTCGCGCTGCCTTTTATCTTCTTTAAAATAACCAGGGATAGATGCCATGCCCGTTCAAACCCTGGGCATATACATTAAAATCCCGTCATTACACTTGTCGCCGTGCCGCGCGCTGCCCCGAGAGGCTGCTGTATCGGCTGGATCACCCTCATTGCCTTTGCCATCATTGTCGGAGGGATATATAGAGTATCCCCCGGGTTCATAACAAGGTTCTCGCGCAGGTCGCCTTCAAAAAGAAGCTTGTGGACATTGACCGGACGCTGTATCGGCTTGCTTTTTTCGGAGGGGGTTATCAACCGCCCTTTTGTTGTTTTTGCGCTTAATAAAGGCAATGCCGCCTGTATCAATGCCTCCCTGACAGTGATAGTGTTCCCCTGCATGAATATCTTTCCGGGGCGCCCGACCTCGCCGACAACATAGACCACCTTGCTGTTATAGCCTATTATCTTGACGGTCACCTCCGGTGAAATGATATATTTACTTAACTTTTCGACCAGCAATTCCTTGACCTGATATTTGACCATCCCCTGGATAACAAGGTCTCCGACAAACTCATACTGTATCTTGCCTTCGCTGTTTATCCTGAACTCGCCGCTAACCTCAGGATGGCGCATGACACTTATCTGGATCACATCGTTTACGCCCAAGGTGTAGGTGCTTTCATCCGCGCTGCTGGGAAGGTCTTCCTTGATATCAAGCGCAGCCTGCCTGTCCTCCTGGGCCAAAAGCTCCTCGATAACATCATCGGGAATTGTTCCGTCGACGCTTTCAGCGTCCGGATTAAAATCAGCAAAGTTCTGCGCATTGGCGTTAAATGAAGCCAGGACCAAAATTACCCCGGCCAGTAGCACCAGTCCCGCCACCCGCTCGATCCTTAAGGGCAAAATAACCATCTTTATGCCTCGTAACTTTTCCATGTTCCAAACTCCTTTGTTGTGTCCCTTTAAAGAAACTAAAATTAATACTCGACGATAGTTTCACGAAATTGTTTAATATTGTACAGGTCCCCTTCGTCATAGATCCTCCAGCCTCGCCAGTCCCGCTTAGCTTTTTTGACCTTGCCGACTTTTTCCCAACGAACGATCGTTTTAGGACTTATCCCAACGAGCTGGGCCACTTCTGTAATAGTCATTCGCTTGTTCACTTGATTTCCTCCCAATTATTTTATTTAGAACTAACGCATCATTTTCCAAAGCCTGTTTTACTGCAAAAGAACAAAACGCAGAAAATTAACGTTTACCCTAGATGGTAGCAATTACCATGCCAAGGAAAAAATAAAGGAGGCTTTAAAGCTGACCTTTACTGCAACCCGTTAAAGCATAAAAGCTTAAAACTTTTAAATTCTTCGGCATCTGTTTGTTAAGACTATCCCCTATTGGCAGGATGTTTAAAAGAATGAACATATCTGTCCCGGACAATCCCTGACATGCACGGAAAGCCGTATTATACCAACAGGTTACAGAGATGTCCAACTTTTTAATCATGTCTAAAAGACCGTCAAGACATCCATAAGTTCAACCACTTACCGTATCCTTATTTATAAGTAAACTAATTTAATCATATCTGAAAGACCGTTAAAACACCTATAAGTTTAACCGTTTAACTTGTCCTCATTTATAAGTAAACTCTTTAAGCCATAAAGGTTCGCTAAAAACCACTTAAGGCTATCCTCCCAATAGAAGCCATTCCGATAACTTTAAAGGCCAGATCAAACTCTTTGCTGTTATTTTTATATTCCCTATATTAAAACATTCCAACCCTATCATTTATAAAACCCTTCGATCTTAAGGACTATTTCATAAAAATATTACAATAAACCCCTATTCTCTCCTCTCTAAAAAATATTTGCCAATTTTTATTCATGTGGTATACTTCTTGCGTATGATAATAAAAATCTCCCAAACACAGGTACAAAAGACAGTATTGTCGCCATCAATGCAGCAATCTATTGAGGTGCTTCTTCTGCCCTCGATCGAGCTTGAGGCCGCAATAGAGCAGGAATTACAGACAAATCCTTTACTAGAGATCGACACAAAAAAAACCGAGGAAGAGAACAGTTCCCTTGACAAACTTATCGATCTGAACATAAGGCGCATTCAGGAAAACAAAAGCACAACTTCAAGTACTGTTTCAAACAATAACGATCAGAGTGATGACATTGAAGAAACGCACATAACAAGAACCACTCCTTTAGAAGATTATTTGCTGCAACAACTAAGGATCGAGCTTTCAGACCCGCAAGAGATCCTGATAGGCGAATTGATAATCGGGAACCTAGATACTGACGGATATTTCAGGTCAACCTGTGAAGAAATAGCAGATATCCTCGGGATCAAGGATATTGAAATTATCAAACAGATCCTTCATACGATACAAAATTTTGAGCCAGTAGGCATTGCCTCAAGAGACCTGAAGGAATGTCTTTTGATACAAGCACACTATAAATTTAATGGTCACAGTGAACTTATTAATGAAATAATATCTAACCACCTGGAAGCTTTAAGCTTAAAAAACTATCAAAAGATAGCAAGAAAGCTTAAAATATCAAGCAGGAAAGTTGAAGAATTAGGAAAATGTATCGCGTCCCTTGAGCCAAAACCTGCAAAAAAGTATAGGCCTGTTGATGAAAATATATATATTAAGCCTGATGTGACTATTATTGAAGATGAAGACAATAATTATACAATACAGGTAACAAGAGACAATATCCCTTACCTGCGCATAAACTCTTTTTATCAAAACATGTTAAAACAGCCCAACAGAACACCTGAAGAAACCGAATTCATCCGTGAAAACATAAAAAAAGCCATTCTTTTTATTAAAAGCATCGAACAAAGAAACTCTACGCTAAAGAGCATTTCTAAATATATCCTCGACCATCAAAAAGATTTTTTTGAAGAAGGCCCAACAGCTATAAAACCTATGCTCTTAAAAGACATAGCTGTATTTTTAGAGCGGAACGAATCAACAATAAGCAGGGCAATAAGCAACAAATATATCGACACGCCCCAAGGATTATTCCCGATGAAGTTCTTCTTTTCAAATGGTTTTTCAAATAACAACAATAACGAATGCGTTTCTTCGAGAAGCTTAAAAGAAGAGATCAAGCTCCTCATTGAGAATGAAGACAGATCAAAACCGCTTTCTGATCAAGATATTCAGCTTTATTTCGAAAAGAAGAGAACACCCGTAGCCAGAAGAACGATAAACAAATACAGGAAAGTGCTTAGGATCCTTCCTTCATATTTAAGAAAAGGATAACTCCATTTAAAATAAAAGGGGACAGAGCCTTGGCTCTGTCCCCTTTTATTAATCTCCTGTTAAATTATTTTTCGCCTTTTCTATAGTAATCGTCTTCAATGCGGACTATATCTTCTTCAGAAAGATTATCCCCACAAGCAACCTCAATAAAGACCAATCTTTCAGCACCGACATTAGCAATTCGATGCTCCACCCCAACAGGTATATCAACAACATCTCCCGAGCTGACTTCTCTTTTTTTTCCGTCAATCTCTACTAAGCCATTACCTGTAACAATATTCCATTTTTCAGAACGATGCATATGTTTTTGAAGGCTCAATCTTCCTTCAGGATTAACCTCAACGCGCTTTACCCATACCCCTTCTTCCTGCAAGAATTTAATATAATATCCCCACGGCCTGTTTGTTACATTAATGACTATATCCATATCATCCCCTTTTTGTGTTATTACAGGTTTTTCAAAACTGCGTTCAGGATCATATTAGACCTGGCTTCATCCCCAAAAACACCAACACGAATAATGATCTTTGATGATTTTTCGGTAAAAGCCTTTACAACGATAGTCCCGTTCTTGCCATCCTCAAATTCAAAATATATTTTTGCCAAATGATTTTCAATTTCATCGTCCTTAACGATCAGCCCTCTTTCTTTTAATCCCGCCAAGCTTGCTTCATAAATATCCTTAACCGGCCTGTCAAAAGCCTGCTCCAAAGTCCCCCTTGCATAACCAAGCCCTCCGGCGCCAGCTGCCGCCCCAAGAAATAATGGCAAACAACCTGCTGTCATACAAACAACCACGATCAAAGCTAAGCCCGAAAATAATCCTTTTAATTTTCTCATTCTATTCCCCTTGTTGAATTTTATCTCTTTAAAAAATACGCCTCTAAAACATTTAACAATTTGTTCAGGTCTTTCTTTCTGTGTAAAGCAGAGATACAAAACGGCCTGTTAAAACTTCCCGGAAAACGGATCCCGTTGCTGAGCAAATAATCATAAAGCTTATAATATTGAATTTCGTTTGAAGCCTTTGCATAATCATTAGGATTATATACTGATTCCTTGCAAAAATAAATACTCATTATGGATTTATAACATGAAGCATGTGCGCTTATATCATTTATCTTAAAGAACTCATTTAGCCTGGAAAAGAACTTGCCGGCCCTGCCTTCCAATCCTTTATATAGGCCTTCATTCAACAGGTTAAGAGCCGACAAGCCGGTCCTGGCTATCACAGGACATTGATAAAAAGCCTCATTATTCTTTTGCTCTTTTTGATCCAAACACTTAATAATTTTCCTCTTTCCTCCATAAGCCCCTAGTGGAAATCCCCCTCCGATGATATTTCCTAAACAAGTTATATCTGCACTAATACCACACTCCTGCTGATAACTCACTTTTGATCCACGAAACGCAGTATTTATCTCATCGAAAATAAGGACAATCCCATGTTTCCCCGAAAGGTCCCGTAATGCCTGCAGAAAATCATCTTCAGCGTAAATAATCCCCATAGCAGTTGTTACAGGCTCGACTAAAAAGCAGGCGATATCGCCGTTCATTTTGGCAACCATTTTATCAAGGGCCTCTACATCGTTATAAGGCAATTTAACATTAGAATCATTATCCTCATCAGTATGAACATGATCATAAGAACAGCCTTTAAAAGAGACAACTATCTTCCTTCGGGTAAATTCTCTGGACAAGCTAATTGCTTTCTGAATAGCCTGATCAGAAGTTTGGCATAATCTAACAACTTCCAAAGATGGTATTCTTTTTGCTATATGTTCTGCTAATTCAACCTCATGACGGGTCAAAGCACCAAAAGCTATGCCCCTTTCAGCTGTTTTTTTTGCAGCCAAAACCACATTCCTATGGGCATGCCCTAAAATAAGCGCACCATCTGCCATACAATAATCAGTATAAACATTGTTGTCCTGATCAACGATCCCTGCACCATTCGCAGACCGGATCACCATTGAGCGGTCGCAGATCTTTTCTGAAAGGCCTGGACATTGAGGGCCATAACCCATTATCTGAATTGCCTGCTGGATATAATCTTTGGATTTCTTAAACTTTACCATGAGTTTTTTTATAATAGAACAACACTATGATAGCCGGTTTCTTTTAGAACCATGCTGGTAAGAGGGCCCTTGCAAAGAATTTCCCGATTCACTCTTTTTCCTCTACTAACTTCTTGATATCACTTATTACTGCACGCGCTGCATCCTCGCCGCGCTTGATAAGATCGTTCACTTTATATATTTCATACCACTCGACCCCCACAAGGTCAGGATGTATGGCAACATCCGCCTGCTGTGCGCTTTGTTCAGCAATAACATATTCAGCAGCCTGTAAAGTATTGACGATAATATCCGAGATATTAAAATCAAAAACACTTGAGACCATCCGGCCTAATTTAAATTTCAGATATTTCCCGGGAGACTTTAAAAACCCTATTTTATTGCGCTCTTTTATTTTTTTCTGTGATGTTTCAAAACCTGCCAAAATATCGCCAGGGGACTGAAGAACATTTACGGAAATTATTTTTTTTATCCCTTCGCTCACCAAAACATTTGTAGGCAAGGGGTTCATTACTCCGCCGTCAATTATCACTCTATCCTTCTCCCTGACCGGCTGAAAAACCCCGGGGATCGCAATACTTTTACATACAGCCTCAACTATTGACCCTCCGTTAATAACAAGCTCTTGCCTCCTGGCTAGGTCATAAGCAATAACTTTAAATGGGATACGCGCATCATAAAATGTTTTATTCCCTAAATGCTTTTTTAACCACTTTTTAATAGATTCTCCGCCGATAACCCCTGAAATAGGCAATATCGGGTCTATCAGGCCAAGCAAAGAACTCCTTTGTTCAAATTCTCTGGCTATCTTTTCCATATCATCCGCACTTTTTCCAGTCACCCACAAACTGCCGATCAATGCGCCCATGCTGCTTCCCGTCACCATATCAATATCAATACCCTCTTGCTCCAGAACACGAATGATCCCGATATGTGCAATACCTAAAGCCGCTCCGCCGCCTAAAGCAAGACCGACAAGAACCTTCCCGATCTCACGCGCAATATGCTTAACAACTTTATTATATTGGTTCATCTTCCTAATCTTTACATAGTTAAGGCTTTTGAAGGATGATTCGATCTCCATATCCTCCTCTTTTAGAAAAGGAAGCTTTGTATAAACATGATAGTCTATAAATTTATTAATATCCTCAAAGGAAAGGTATTCTTCGGGGTGTATTCCGCTTATGATAACCCTGATCTTCTCTTCTTTAAACCCTTCTTTTAATACCTCTTCAAGGCGGTCTATGATCTTGCGGATAGCCTCAAAATCACTATTTTTATCCTGAGTGACAAGATGAACAAGATCAGATTGGGTTAAAGTCTCCAGAACAACATTGTCACGGCTGTTAGGAAGGTCAACAACTACATAGTAATATTCACCTATCAGATCACTTACAAAAGGGGCTATCTTGTTCTTAACAAGAGGGTCGTCAGTGTCAAAATATATGTTCAAAAGATCAACAGGGAGGTCATCTCGGATAATGTGCTCCTGTATCTTTTCATGATCATCCGATATTTCATTCAGGTCGACAGCATCAACTTTCCATTTATTCCTTAATTTATCTTCCTTAACATTCCCTTCTTCACGCTTATCCTGTTTCGGCTGAATACTGACATAGATCACTTTTTTTCTTGTCTCCTTCTTCAGCCCCAAAGCAAGGTTGATCGCATATGTGGATTTACCCGTACCTTTTGTAGGGCTATACACTGAAATAACAGTACTATCAAAGACCGCATCATCACCTTTGACTTTCCTTCTGATCCTTTTTGAAAGGACCTGATTGACCTCAATGCCCAAACGGGGGATCGCTTTTAAAATATCATGAAAATCATCTTTATTGATCTTAAGGATGACTGAATCATTCATCGCTTCAAAGGTCATTGAATGGTTCTCTCCGGTAAATAGCGAAATTATGCCAAAATATACCCCTCTATGAATAAACTCCACATTTCTTTTATGATTATGTTCATCTTTTGAATATGCCTGAAGCCGCCCAGAAACAAGGCAATAGAAATAGTCTGCCGGATCCCCTTCTTTCCTTATCAGGTCACCTTTTTTGTATTCATCAATAATTGACTTACTGGTGATCCTGTGAAGCTCCAGCCATCCCAACTGAGAGAATATAGGGAGCTGCTTAACCAAACTATACTTATAAAAGAATGAAGGATTTAATAGCATATTTCTCCATATTTAAATTTTTTTTAATAGGGCCAAAGTCTCCAGATGGACGGTCTTTGGAAAAAAATCGAATGGAATAATTTTTTCAATATTCCAGTTATTGTCCACAAAACCTCGAAGGTCCCTTGCCAATGACTTTGGATTACATGACAGATAAAGGATCCAGCCAATACCTTTTGCATTAACAAGCAATTCAAGAGCGCCCTGACTTAATCCTGCTCTTGGAGGGTCTATCATCGCAATTTGTTCTTTATTCTGCTCTTGATCGACAATATCAAGAAAATGGTCCTCAACTCTTCCTTCTATGATATTAAAATTCTTCAGGCCATGATATTCAACATTATATTTTGCTAAACGTAATGATGGAACACTCTCTTCAATTAAAACAACTTTATTAACGCTGTCGACCATTCCAATTCCGAACAAACCAACACCGCCATAAAGGTCATAAAAAACAACATCCTCGCCCCATATGCCTAAAGATCTTATCTTCTGAAAAAGACTGGGCAATATAGAGATGTTAGCCTGAAAAAAGGTGTCCAGGGAATAAAAGATCTTTTTCCCTTCTATTTCCACCCAGAAAAAATCACACTCTTCCTGCAGCAAAGATCTTTTTCCTATCCCTCCCCAAAAAACCCTGCCATCCTCTCCAGTCCTTACAACTAAATTCGCCAGCCTGTACTTCTCAGGCAGCTTGTCAATTGCCTGCTTTTTAAGCTCAGGTATAAAACTGGATATCTCTTCTCTTGCTATATAACATGCTTCAATTGGAATAATCCCATGCCTGCTCTTCGGAGTAAATCCGATAAAGATCTCTTTGTTCTTGGTCTTAAGGAGCTTCAGGTCAAGCCTGTTGCGATAATGATATGGTTTTGGTGAAGGGACAATTGGTTCAAAGCATTTCTGATCCACTTCCAACTGTTCATTAATAATATCTTTAAGCTCTTTCTCCTTTACGAGCAGCTCCTCCTCATAAGGAATGTGCTGATATGAACAACCTCTGCAATCATTGAACACCGAGCAAACCGGATCTTCACTTGATCCCATATTTAGTTTTTGTATCATTTGTCTAATTTAAAAGAATTCGCCATCTTATCAACTTGTCCAATAAACACATCCCATTGAGACAACTGGCTTCCAAAATTAAACTGGTATGCTTTAAAACCAGAAATAGTCCATATATGCATTAGTTTAATATTAGGGCCCTCTCCCGGGTCAGTTCCTCTATAAATTATCTTATATGCCTTTTGACCTGCAAAAGTAGTGTCCCCTTGTTCTTCAATTACCATCATCCCTTCAAATACAGCTGTCAATTGCTCAATAGCCGTCTTTGAGTACATCTCAAGGTCCAGCATAGTCGGAGGAAGGTCTTGTACTACAATACTTACATTCTCAGGGAATATGTCTAACTCGTTCTGCTTTGGAGACCTGAATTGAACAGCAACTCCGGGAGTCTCGCCAGCCTCAAACAAATCCCAATCATTGGGATATACCATATGAAATCCGTATTGGGTATTTTTATAACTAGTGTATTCAGTATCCACGCTAAAAAGAAGGACTATCAGAATTAATAATATGCCAAAAACACCACCAACATAAAGCCAAACTGAACTTTTTTTCTGTTTCTTCATTGATTCCCTCCTAGTTAATTTTTACAGTTGTCTGGGATAAGTTTTATATTAATAATTATATTATAAGAACAACACATTCTATACGTAAATTTAATATAATTCAAGAGGAAAACAAGTTTTGGCGAGATAAACAGGCAAGAAAACAAACAAATAGAGGTATTTTTATGAATGGAACAAAATTGATTAAACATTAAAATGAAGAAAACACTTATGCTTTGGGTCATACTATCGCCCAATTTTTGCAACTTTACATATAAAAAGGAGCTAAAAACAGCAAACTACAGAAAAGATCCTGGATTTTTTCCACAGTCATCTTTTAATTCGCAAAAAATTCTTCTTAAATGCGTATCCCTTTCTCTGCCAACCTTGATACTTTTCCATTTTTCTTTATAGGTACTGCCTTGATCTGTACCGTCATCCCGATAGCAAGTAATATCTTTTCTAGTGTTATCACACTGCTGAATTCTCCGTTTTCCACCTTTGATATTTGCTGTTGTGTTACTCCCACTTCCTTCGCTAAATCTGATTGCGTGATTCCCTTCTTTATTCGATAATCAACGATCTTTTCAATTATGGCAAACTTTTGTGCTTCTAACTCATAAAGTTCCTTAAAATAAGGGTCTTTGATCTTCTTTTTTAAGTGGTCACTGACTTTATATTCTTTCATAATATCACCTCATTCTTTGTTTTTTCTATTGATATATGTTTCTCTTCGGAATTTTGCTGATTCAATTTCTTTTTTTGGTGTTTTGTTAGATTTCTTAATAAATCCGTTTGTTAGTATAACTTTATCTTCATGATAGAAAAAGTGTAATATCCTGACATGCCCTTCCTGTCCTTTGAATCTCAATTCGTATATTTCTTCACCTAAGTATTTTGCGTGCGGTTCAGGCAAACTCTTTCCATACTTCTCTAGCATTCCTACAACTGCAAAAAATTTCTGCTGTGTCCGAGCATTTAATGAATCGATAAATTTCTCAACAGGTACTCTTTCCGATTCTGTACTGTAATAAACACTAGTTAACTTCATCATGTTTTCTCCTATATCACTGCTTAAAGTATACAACTATATAGTTGTATTGTCAATTCTTGATTTTTAAAAACTATGCCTGATCTGCTTGCCCCAAATTACTCACATTATAAAGCATATCGATATAAGATCAATCTGTGCTTTTCAAAGATTTCGTTCTCTTGGATGAAATCTTTGGTGCACACTGATCCAAAAATTGGCGATAGACCATGTTTATTGGAATGGGGGACGTTAGTGCCTGTCCCCTATTTATGAAAGGAACAAAATTAATTAAACATTAAAATGAAGAAAACACTTATGCTTTGGGTCATTTAAAAACGCAGTTACTTACAGCTTAATATAGAATCAATAGTTATTTTATTCAACTCGGTATTAACCATTTTCTCAATGATCTTTATCTTTTTACGGACCACACATTTCGATATTTCAGGACAAATCTCTTTTTTTAATAAACAATCCGTAAAACAAATGTCTCCCTGATATATTTTTATTATATCAACCAAAGTGATGCTTTTATAATTCTTATCCAGCGAAAATCCCCCCTTATTACCCTTAGTTGAGGTCAGGACTCCGCCCTTTTGAAGAGTTTGCAAGGTCTTTCTAAGAAAAGAACGTGGTAAATTCAAAGCTTTCTCTATCTCGCTTACTGACACTATTGGCTTGCCAGATCTTGCAATGTAACTGATCGCCCTTATAGCATAATCAGTATCTTTTGTTATTAATTTCATTGATCCACCTTCCTGATTCTTTCATAAGATCATTTAAATATTTCACCGGTCTCCGCTGACCAGAACAAAAGGTCCAACTCGTCCATCGGTATCTTTACTTCTTGGGAAAATTTCCTTAATTTGTTTTCCAACTCCAAATAATTCAACTTTGTTATTGTTTTAGGCCTTGTCTTGATTATCCCGTATTTGATCATATTCTTTAGAATATGAACATCCAGTATCGCCAGGTCGCGACCAAATCCGATATTCCTTAAAAAATGGCTGGCCTCTTTAAATCCTATACCTTTTACATTCTTGGCAAACCAGTTCCTCGAGCCAACAATATCCTTAATATCAATTCTTTCTTTAATAAAGATACTGCCGTTAACTGTGAACTGCTTTCTCGCTTCATACAAATATTTTGACTTATTGTTTGGGAACCTTACACCGGCTATCTCTGATCTTATTTGTTCAATATTGCCTTTAAAAAGATTGCCGCTTTTAATAAGCCTTTTAACGGCCTTGTCGCATTCAACTGCTTTTGCCTGAGGAGTGCATATACAAAAACATAATTCGCTGAATATCACGCTTTGTGGCTCATGCCAGATCTTTTTAAAATCCTTTAATCTGTTTTTAAGATCCTTCTTCTTTTTTTTATATACAGAAAATAGGCATTGTATCATTGAGATAAACAGTTGTTAAACTTTCCAAAGGCCATGGACATTACACCACTCTCTTACCTCAACAACATCACTTTTCTTTACACAAAATTTTGCTTCTGGCTTTTGTCCAGGCTTCAGTTCCGCACGATGGACTTGGTCCGCAGTTAGGACTTCAATGAACTTGATATGATGTTCTTTTAACATTGGATGCTCAAGACTTCCAACCTTGACCTTGATACAGCCGTTTGTTTCTTCTACAACAGGAACATGCTTTTCCTGTCCGGCATCCTCTTTCTTTGCAGAAAGTTTATTCATTGGCTTTTCGCAACATTTAAGTTCACCAGCTTGCTCATTTACCACTTCAACAACATTACCGCATACTGAACAATGATATATTTCTCTTAACAGCGTCATAATAAATCCCTCCTATTATTGTTTTATACCCTTTTCTTTAATAATCGATACAACATCATTTAAGCTATCAAGGTCACTTGCGTCTGGAACGAATCTTATATACCTTCCATCTCCCATAAGCTCGAAACCAGCTTCCTGAATAGATGTTTCAAATTCCTTAAAGCCTACTGTCGCCCACCCATACGACCCAAAAGACAATGCATACCTGTTTTTTGGCTTCAAACCTTTCAGGTACATCAACATACTCGCCATTGTCGGAAGCATTCTATTGTTCAATATTGATGTTCCGAACAAAAAGAACTTTGAGGACAAAACTTCAGTGACAACATCAGAAATATGGTCTTTCTGCAAGTTAAAGATCTTAACAGGAATACCTCCTTTGCTTATGCTGTCAAACATCCGTTTTGCCATATTTTCAGTCGAGTGCCACATCGTATCATAAACAATTACCACCTTTTCTTCTGACTCATAACTGGCCCACTTTTTATAAAGCCTAAGAATAAGGCCTATGTCCTGCTTTTTTCTCCATATCAGGCCGTGAGAGGTACATATCAATTCTATTTCCAAAGCTGCTGCAGCTTCCAAAACTTTTAAGACCTGGGCTCCATATGGAAGGACTATATTGGCATAATACTTTGCCGCTTCGGCAATAATTGTCCCTCGATCAATTTCATCAGCATAACGCTCATCTGAGGCATAATGCTGGCCAAAAGCATCATTTGAAAAAAGTATCTTATCATTAACGCAATATGTTGACATTGAATCGGGCCAATGGACCATTGGCATAAGCAAGAATCTCAATTTCCTCTTACCAATATCAAGCTCATCACCAGTATTGACCACTTTGAATTTCCAATCCTTCTTGCCTTTTCTTCCCGAAGCAGGCAAAAAATGCCTCTTTAGATGTTCTTCGCCCTTAGGAGAACAAACGATCTCGGCATCCGGGCAATATTCAAGAAGCTTACCGATAGAGCCGGAATGATCCATCTCAGTATGGTTGGAAACTATATACTTGATCTTTGAAGGGTCAATGACCTCCTTTATCCGGCAAAGCATTTCCTCAAAACCATAATCTTTTACCGTATCTATTAAAGTAGGTTTTTCATCAACAATGAGATATGAATTATAGGTTGATCCCGACGGGGTTGAATAACCATGGAATATACGGAGATCCCAGTCGATATAACCTGTCCAGTAAATATCGTCTTTGATTTTATTCATCATAAACCTTTCTTATTCTTCAACTTCAAAACTATCAGTCCCCACACCGCATTCCGGGCATGTCCAGTCATCTGGCAAATTTTCAAAAGCTGTTCCTGGCTCTATGCCATTATCAGGATCACCGACTGCAGGATCATAGATATATCCACAAACTGTACATTTATACTTTTTCATTTTTTCCCTCCGTCCTTGTTAGTTGAACAACACTCATTAATTCCACACTTTTTCAACAGCGTTATCATGGGGCACCAGTTAGTAAAAGCTGATTGCAGCAAATTCAATCCCACAAAAGCTGTAAACCACAACCATCGAATATCAACTTTAACAGCTAATAGAACGCTAAATAAAATAAAAATCCCTGCTATACCTCTTAAAGTTCTCTCTAACATAATTATTCCTCTCTTATAGATTTAAACCATTTTTCGCCTAAATACTCATACATCAATGAAGGAAATACAATTAAGGTCAATACAGAAGACAATGACAATCCGAAAACTATCGCCCATGCCAAGCCTGACCATACAGGATCTGAAGCTATAACAAGCGAGCCTAATACCGTAGTAACTGACGTAAGCAAAATAGGCCTCATTCTTGTCATACCTGCCTCTAACAAAACTTCGCTGAGCGATGAATGGTTCTTGGCTATCTGGATAACATAATCAATGTATATAATGGCATTATTGACGACAATACCCGCCAAGGCGATCACCCCTATCATTGAAGTTGCTGAAAAATAGATTCTCCCGATAAAGAACAATAGCGCAAATCCCGGAATAACCCCTACCATAGCCAGCGGAATAGTACCTAAAATAAGGACCGGGATAGTGAACGACCTGAATTGGGCAACTAACACCAGATAGATCAAAATGATCGCGACCCCCATGGCCATACCCAGGTCCCTAAATACCTTTACCGTAAGGTCCCATTCTCCACCTATCTCGATCTTGAGCTCACCATGACCTTCCACAAAATACTCTGCCCCGAACAAATTAAACTTTGTCAGATCCATTTTCCTGTCAGGCATTTTAAATTTGGTTAAGATACCCAAAAGGTCGATCGCTGAATAAGCAGCGCTTCGTTTACCCATTTCACCTGATATATAGACAACTCTTTCAGTATTGTCATCAAGGATAATATCTTCCTGGTCCTTTGTTACAACCTTAACAAACCTTGATAAAGGGACATGATTGCCCAGAGCGTTTGATATGAATATTTTTTCAAGGTCATCAATATTATCCCTTAGGTCTCTTTGCATCCTTAACAAGATATATTCCTGCTCGAGATTGTAATCACTATGATAAACACCAATGATCCTGCCGCTAAATATTGTCTGTAATTCCTTAGATATAGACCCGACGCTGACCTTTGCCCTTGCTGCGGCCTCCTTATCAACGTATAGTTCATATTTTTCGATCTGCTCAAGAGAAGAGATATCTATATCCTTGACCTCCTTGATCGTCTTGACTTTTTCAACAAGAGCTGTAGTGGCCTCATTCAATATCTCAGGGTCTGAGCTTTTTACTTTTACATAAAAAGTGGCTCTCACCGGAGGCCCAGGGGGGTCCTCAACAACCTTTATCTTTGCATCTGATATTTGGCTCAGCCCCTTTAGAAGGATCTCTCTGTAATTATACGCAAGTTCTTCTGAAGGCATTTTTCTCTTATCAGGATGCGTTAGATTGAGCTTCAAAGTGATTTGATTAGAGCTTCTTCTATCTGAAACCCCTCTGAACAATCCATTAAAATCAAGGACAGGAGGCGTGCCGACAAAAGACTGGATACTTTCTATATCGCTCTGTTTCTTCAGGGCATTAGCGGCCTTTTCCGAAACTTCATATGACCTTTCAATACTGGAGCCCCGGTCCAGATCGATATAGACAAAGACCTGCTCTCTGTCAGCTTTGGGAAGCATGCGGAACCTTAATAGCTTAACTACGGGTAAAATCATAACCAGTATCAAAACTATAAAAGAGCTATTTAAAAAGGCCTTTCTCTTCTTTTTATCAGACAATAAACTGGAAATAAATTCCTGGTATGATCTTGAAAAATATTTTGTGATCTGGCATATAAAACCGCATTTATTCTCTATATCCGAAGAAACCTCATCCTTGCAAAAAACATATGCCATCCATGGATTTAATGTATAAGCGAATATCAAGGAAACCGCTAAAGCCGTGGAAACAAAGAATGGAATAGGCCCCATATAAGGACCCATCATTCCCGTTACAAACAACATCGGAATAAAAGCCAAAACCGTTGTCAACGTTGATAAGAACAACCCAGCCCCTACTTCCGCAACAGACCTTGATATCAATTCATCCTTTGAAGCGCCCTTAGATCCCTTTTTATTACGAACGATATTCTCAATAACAACGGTAGCAGAATCAACTAACATACCCAGAGAAAGAATTAAAGCGAACAGCGTGATCCTGTTTATCGTGTACCCGAACATATTTCCCAAAGCAAGGACAGTTAATAACGTTATCGGTATGCTGGAGGCAACAATAATAGCCGCCCTGTAATTCAAGAAGCACAAAAGAACAATAAACACAATTGTGATCGCCTGTATCAAATTGTTTACAAGCCCGCCTATCTCTTCGCTTGCAACACGGCCTTCATCTTTAACCACATCAACTTCAATGCCTTTTAAATAAGGCATTTCCTTCCTTAGGTCTTCAAGCCTATTATGAATGCTCTTAGAGAAGTCAATGATATTAGTGCCTTTTTGTTTTGAAATAGCAATAAAAACAGAATCTTTGACGCTATAATCCTTTTTGTAAAAATTAACGTATGATTCTCTTTCTTGTGCGCCAGAGACAACGGTTGCAACATCTTTTATTTTTAGGTTTTTTTCCACATTCGAAGTAATAACAATATCTTCAATGTATTCGATAGTAGCCGCCTGCTCCTTGGTCTCGATCTTAAAGAACTTATCTTTCGTTTTGATCAATCCCAGGTCCTGCAAGATAGAAGTATCTGCCAAAACCTGTTCTATTTCGTTCAATGAAGTATTTGCATCCTTCATCTTTTGAGGATCAAGGATTATCTGAAATTCTCTTTTGAGACCACCAATAACATCAACGATCGATATGCCTTTTATATGTGTTATATCTTCTTTCAGCTGAAAGCCAATTTTTCTTAGCTCAATGGGATTCATCTTATCCGAATGCAGAACAAGCGTCACTACGGGAAGTTCTTCGGGATCTATTGATACAATATTTGGTTCGCTAATTCCTAGAGGGGCCAGATTCAGCCTGCTGGAGATCTTTTGACGAAGAGTGATCATGCTCTTCTCAAGGTCTTCCCCAACAAAAAACTCAACAATTACAGAAGACCTGCCACCATGCTCGGATTTTGAATATATGTTCTCTACTCCCGGTATCTCATTTATTACATCCTCTAAAGGCTTTGTTACAAGATGATAAACCTCATCGACCGTCGCATTGAAAAATTCTACATTGATCGCGAAAGCAGGGGCAACTATATCCGGATTGTATTGCTTTGGCATTATCAAAAAAGAGATCGAGCCCCAGAAAATTATCCCGATCAGAAGCAGTAATGATAATTTTTTGTTAGCTATAAAAAACTCTGATATTTTGCCGTATATGTTCATTTATATTCCCTGTTTAATTAATTTGATTTTATTTCACGACAAGCAGATCAATTCTTCCTTTGAACAACTTAGCGAATTCCAGCAATTCTTAAGAACATCTTTCTTCTCTATTAAAAGCTTTATGTAATACTCTTCAAGGTCCTGCATTTCCAGGTCATCCTTCCTTAGCCATTCAGATAGCCAAGCAAAACGCTGAGCAACCACAAACTCCAACAAGTATTTCCAGCTGATTTCAGAAAAAAGCCCTGCTTCTTTCAGCTTGGATAAAAATTCTATCACTAATTCATTAGTCAGGCTATTAGGATGCTCAATTCCCAGGCATCCTAACATATTAGCAACATCATAGATCTCCGGCTTTGATCCTGAAAATTCCCAATCGATGACAGCATTTATCTGGCTCTCCCCCCAAACCATATTAAGCATATGATAGTCGCCATGACAAAATGAAACCGGGAATGAATCATGGGCTGTCATAAAATCTCTCTCTAAAAATTCAAGGACTGGCAACAGCCTTTCTAACATTTCCGGCTTATTTTCTTTGATTGTGTTTATCAGATCATAAACATAATCTTTTATTGAAAAAACTTCTGAGCTTTTTAAAGAAGGCAAGTCAGCCGATCTTTCTTTCAGGTCAATATAAAAATCTGCAAGCTGTGAACCGCGCCATTTATCAAAAACATAATCCGGCCTGGGAAGATCTATTCCTTCTACATAATGCACTATTTGCCAAAAGCAGTGATTATATTCACTGACAAATTCACCGTTTAAATTTATCAGGAAAGACTCTATTTTTTGAAGGCCTTTTTCCCTCAAGTGCTCTAAGGTCAAGGCTATTCTTTTTTTCCTGTCATACAAAGCTCTGGGTATCTTCTCGACAATATATAAATCCCCAAGAGTGTCCTCACAGACAACTCTATATTCTGTCCTTTCCGGACTACCCTCAATATTTACTTCCTTATGAACATCTTTTAAATTTAATCCCCAAAGCTTTAACACTTCGAACATGTCCTGCGTATCAAAAGAAAGATTCTTTAGCTTAACTGTGCAGATCTTACAGCTTCCAGAGCACTTTGAGGTAGGATGATCCATTAAAAAATCTCCATTATTGTTTAACTATTGTGAATTATAAAACTTCGACCAGATCTGATATCCTGTTTTTACCTGCATTCTTTGCCTTGTAAAGAGCTTTGTCGGCATTATCGATCATACCTGTCATTTCCATATTCTTTTTAAGTTCACAGATCCCAATGCTTATAGTTGGATTGCATTTTAAATCTAATCTATTAGCAGCATCCCTTATCTTTGCAGCATATATTTTTGCTCTAACAACATCAGCCTCCGGCAAGATAACCACAAACTCATCTCCCGCATACCTGCAAACAATATCTGCCAGCCTGGATTCCTTTTTTAACATTTTGCTTACTTCTATTATCAAGCAATCCCCCTCCAGATGGCCGTAAGAATCATTACACTTCTTAAAATCATCAATATCTATCAATAGAAGGCATAACGGCTTATCATATCTTCTTGCTCTTTCCATTTCCTTATAGAGCCTGTCTTTAAAATATCTATAATTATAGAGGCCTGTTAACCCATCCGTAGCAGCTAAGTTCTCAAGCTCAAAGACCCTGTTCTTAAAATGCTGCAATTCTTCATTCAGCCTCTTGTTAATAGCAATAGAATTTTTCATACATACCCCTCCTGGAATAAAACTATTATTTCAAATTTAGCACTATAGCCTTAGACCTCGACATAGCCTCAATAGAATACCTGATCCCTTGAGTTCCCATGCCGGAGCTCTTAACACCGATAAATGGAAAATGGTCAGGGCCTCTTTCTGTCTTTCCATTAACCTGAACAGTCCCTACTTCAAGCTTGGATGCGATCTTAAAGGCATTATCAATATCAGATGTAAATACTGATGACTGCAGGCCATACTCAGACCTGTTCGCTATTTCAATTGCCTCCTCGCTGTTCTTTACTCTCATGATCGGCAAAACCGGGCCGAAAGGCTCCTCCCATGCAAGACGCATATCTTTAGTGACATTATCAAAAACTGTTGGATATATCAAGTTGCCTTCGATCTTATTTCCGGCAAGAAGCCTTGCCCCTTTTTCAGCTGCATCATCGATCAATTCTTTTACGAACTCTGCAGCAGAATCCGATATCAAAGGGGTAATATCCGCATCATCTTGGGGATTTCCCACCGTCAAGCTGTTTACAAGCTTGATTATTCTTTTTATCAATTCATCCGCAACTGATTCAATGACCAAAACCCTTTTTACAGCAGTACATCGCTGTCCCGAATAAGAGAACGCTCCACTGACAATATTGCTCGCTGTTATATCAAGGTCAGCATCAGCTAGAACTATCGCAGCATCCTTGCCACCAAGCTCCAGCAACATCGGCTTCATCCCTGCTATTTGAGCTATATGCCTGCCAACCTTGCTGCTGCCTGTAAAAGCGATCATATTTATATGAGGATGGCTTACAAGATAATCACCGATTTCCCTTCCCTGTCCGGTAATAACATTTAAAACGCCCGGAGGAACACCCGCTTCACAAAAAACACGCCCTAAATACAGGGAACTGATAGCCCCTTGTGTAGGAGGCTTTAACACTACCGAATTACCAGCCATCAAAGCCGGGGCGACCTTGGAAGCTGCTAGATTTATAGGATAATTAAAAGGGGCGATAGAAAGTATTACCCCTAAAGGAACTCTGTGGACTATTGATACTTTTCCTTTTCCAAAACCGGGAAAGGAATCCGACGAAAGACTTTCACCCACTACTCTCTTTCCTTCTTCTGCAGTAAAGTGCATAAAATCAACTGTTCTTGCTATCTCAGACAGTGATGATTTTCTGTTTTTTGCTATCTCTTTAACCATGACTTCTGCAATAGTCTCTTTTTCTCTATCAAGAATATCCGCAGCTTTATGGACAACATCTGCTCTTTTATTTACAGCAACATTATTCCAATCCTTTTGAGCATCCTTAGCTGTCACAATGAACTCTTCTGCCTCCTGCTGTGAAATACACTGCACTTCTCCGACAATCGTCCCATCAACAGGAGAAAATATCTTATCTCTTTTGCCTGTATTAGATTCGATCCACTTGCCGTTCAACAGGCACTTAAAAACATTTCCTTTATTCATGATACAGCTAAACATTGTTTTTTCCTCTATTCAAGGACATCTTTTAGATTTGACAGATCTTTCAAATGCTTTTGCTCCTGCATGATCAAAATATCAATCACATTCTGATTATCTTTCGAAACAATTTTTTTCATGGCCTGAAACAATGATATAGACTCTTCTTCAAATTTAATTCCAAGATCAACTGCTTCAACCGGGTCCTCAATACCATTGGCGGCCTCTTTACCTTTGTTCTCCTGAGTAAAGACATGTTCACTGGCTAACTTATTAAAATATGAAAAATACTCATCAGGATAAACCTCTTGCTGGTCATAAGTCTGTACAGAATCAAGCAGCTTCTTAAAAACAGCAATATGCCTTTCTTCTTCCTGGGCTAAATAAGTAAAGACCTTGATTGCTTGCTCATCGTAGCTTAGATTAACAAGCTCTTCATAAAAGTCCCTGCCGTTCTTTTCGATCTGAACGGCTATTTGAAGAATTTCAGCAATTGAATAGTTTCTGGTCATTTAAATCCTCCAGTTATAACCGCAATTTAAATTAAGCAGCTGCAGGTGCAACAGGCTGTGGCCTTGAACCTAACTCCTTATCTATCATCAATATCCCCATAGGATCTTCTTTAATAAGAGCTAATCTATCTATAATATCCTTTGCATTTTTTTCTTCCTCCACCTGCTCAGTAATAAACCACTGTAGAAAGATAGTTGATGCATTATCGTTAATATCTTTCGATACTTTATAAAGATTATTAATACTTGCTGTAACTAATTTTTCATGCTCCAAAGTTTGTTCAAAAACATCTTTTATGGATTCAAAATCTGCTGGTGGTTTATCGATAGATTCAAGAATTACCCTTCCGCCCCTTTCGTTTACATAGGTAAAAAACATCCTCATATGTATCATCTCTTCTTCAGCCTGAATTTTCATCCAAGCTGTAAAGCCAGTCAAACCCATTGACTCAAAATAAGCGGCCATTGAAAGATAAAGATATGACGAATAATATTCTTTTGTAATTTGCTCATTGATAAGTTTTTCTAGTTTCTTGTCCATATTATCCTCGATTCCTTTTTATGCAGGGCATAATAAATACCCTGGCTCAATTAGATTAAAAATATTAACAAAGGTCTTCCGGCTCAAAGTATTCTGCAGAATGCTTGCACACAGGACATTTGATCGGTGGCTCGGTTGATTCATGAACAAAACCACACTTGCTGCATTTCCATTTGATCGCAGTTTCCCTTTTATAGACCGTCCCGTCCTCTACCATTTTTAACAGTTTTTTATACCTCGACTCATGTTCCTTTTCAACCTTTGCGATTTGCTCGAATAACCTGGCAACATCGTCGAATCCTTCTGCTCTGGCTTCTTTAGCAAAAGTAGGATACATGTCTGTTGTCTCATAATGCTCGCCATTCATTGCCTCTTCAAGATTTGTTTTTGTGTCTCCAATGCCACCAAGAAATTTAAACTCGTCCTTTGCATGCTGTTTTTCATTATCGGCTGTTTCCTCGAACAACTTTCCAATATAGTGATAACCTTCTTTTCTGGCCACTTTTGCAAAATAAGTATATTTATTCCGGGCTTGTGATTCGCCAGAAAATGCCGCCATTAAATTTTGTTCAGTTTTAGTCCCTTTTAAGTCTGCCATCTTGATATTCTCACTTTCCTTTTTAATTAATATCCAATAAAACTTTCTGACTCTATCTTATCTTTACTACAACCAATATTAATACAGATCTCTTTCATTGCTGCGACCATCTTTGGCGGGCCAAATATACACATCATCCGCTCTTTGTAATCCGGCATATACTTTTTTACTATTTCGTCAGTAATAAACCCTTTAATAAATACGCCATCTTCCGGATCTGGTTCAGCAATGACATGCGTTACTTTCAGTTTATTAACAGCGCCTTGCTCCCACAAATCCATATCACTTTTAAAAGCAATTTGCTTTTCATTCCAATTCCCGTAAATAAGATGAATATCACATTCGATCTTGGTATTTGAAACATGTTCAAGAATAGAAATCACAGGCGTTATACCTATGCCACCCACTATAAATCCTATTTTGCCTGCATCCTTTTTAAAAGTACATTTCCCCATCGGGCCGTTTATTAATACTTTATCATCTTGTTTTAATGATCTTAATCTTTGAGAGAACTTACTGCCTGACATCTTCTTTGTGATCTCAATAAATTCCTTTCCAGGGGCACATGATAATGAAATATATTTATTAAGCTCTTTATTATTGCGGTTCTCTTCGTCAAAAATGACCTGCAAAAACTGGCCTGGAATAAAACCAAAATTTTCAGCAGGCTTAAAAAGAAATGAATATACATCATCCGTTCTTTGCACGCTCTTGTAAAAAGCTGCTGTAATATCGCTCATCTTTTCATGACCTCTTTCTTAGCTGTTATCCTTAAAAGTAGCTGTCAGATCAATAACCTCTTCGACATCTATCTCAATCAAATACTTTGGATGCTTGGGGAGCTTTGCTTCATGATGTTCATTCGATCTCTTGCCCTTCTGGATACTAGAGATCATTCTGTTAGAGATCCTCTCAATGATCTTATCTTCCCATTTAGCCACAATATGGTCCTGGATATCTTCTCTGGGTACTATTTTTGCCTTCCCCTGAAGAGTGTATCCGTCATAACTTTGATCATCGATAGCCGTTATGCTTACATTTGAATTTCTTTTTAGATTATTGTAGGTATTGTTCTTAAATAAGTCGATCACAAAGACCTTTCCTTCTTTTTCTATCCCTACAATACCTTTTGCAACAGAATGAATTGCACCACCCTCAGTCAATGTAGAAACAATAACAAAGCCTTGTTTTTCTAAAAGTTTTATGGTCTTGTCTGTCAATTCCATAAAAGGGTCCTTATATTATGATCCAGTTAACCATGACTCAATTTTTGATTTGATCAGGTCTCTGATGATCCTGGTTTTTTCAATCGCATCTGCATCATTTTGAAAACTTGATGGATCCTCAAATCCCCAGTGAAGCCGTGTTCCAAAGCCAGGAAAGATCGGGCATCTTTCAGCACTTGCCTCGTCACACACTGTGATAATATAGTCGAACTCTTTGCCCTTTGCTATAAGCTGGTCAACAGACTTCGTTTTTTTCCCTGAAATATCAATATCTATTTCCTTTAATACTTCAATGACCCTAGGATTAAGAGTGCCGGGTTCTATGCCAGCACTATCAACCTCAAACCTATCTCCTGCAAGCTGCCTTAATATTTCTTCTGCCATTTGGCTTCTCGCAGAATTATGTATGCATACAAAAACAACCTTTTTCTTCAAAATTATTTATTTTCCTTCCATGATCAAAGGAACATCTTCCTGCACATTGTTAATAAGCTTAATATTAAAGTTATCTACCAAAACTTTTACTACATTTGGAGATAAGAATGCGGGTAGGGTCGGTCCAAGCCGAATTCCTTTTACACCAAGATACAACAAAGCAAGTAATACCGCAACTGCTTTTTGCTCATACCAGGCTATGTCGAACGAGATCGGAAGCTTGTTAATATCATCAAGCCCAAAAACTTCTTTCAATTTTAAAGCGATTACCGCCAGTGAATAAGAATCATTACATTGCCCTGCATCTAAAACTCTGGGGATCCCTCCAATATCGCCAAGCTTAAGCTTGTTATATCTATATTTTGCACAACCCGCGGTCAATATAACTGAATCTTTTGGCAAGGCTTCAGCAACCTGTGTAAAATAATCTCTTGTCTTGTGGCGTCCATCACAGCCAGCCATGACGACAAAACGTTTAATAGCGCCTGATTTTACAGCATCAACCACTTTATCGGCAAGGGCTAATACCTGAGCATGTGCAAAACCTCCTACTATTTCGCCAGTTTCGATCTCTTTAGGTGCAGGACATTTTTTTGCTAATTTAATTATTTCTGAAAAATCCTTTTCCTTTCCCTTTGCTCTTTCAGGAATATGTTTTAAACCAGGATAACCGGCAACACCGGTAGTAAACATTCTGTTTTTGTAAGAATCCTGTACTGGGGTAATACAATTTGTAGTCATTAGAATAGGCCCATTAAATGACTCAAATTCTTCCTTTTGTTTCCACCATGAATTACCGTAATTCCCGACAAAATTATCATACTTTTTAAAAGCAGGGTAATAGTTTGCAGGCAGCATTTCTGAATGAGTGTAGACATCCACACCAGTTCCCTTAGTCTGCTTCAAAAGCTCTTCCATATCCTTTAGGTCATGTCCTGAAATAAGTATGCCTGGATTTGATCTAACACCGATATTTACCTTTGTTATTTCAGGGTTGCCATATTTAGTTGTGTTTGCTTCATCTAAAAGGGCCATTGTTGTAACAGAAGTGCCTCCAGCCTTAAGAACTAGCGCAACCATTTCATCAACAGTCAGATCTTTTGTAGTGGAAGCTAATGCCTCAATCAGAAAGTCATCAATATCCGTTTTGTCATAACCTAATACAGATGCATGCTCAGAATATGCTGCGATGCCTTTTAGTCCGTATATCAATAATTCGCGCAGAGACCTTATATCCTCATTACCAGTCGAAAGAACACCTACTGACTTGGCTTTATTAGCCAGATCAACTTCCGATGTATAATTCCAGCTAGCTGCGGCATGAAGGCCTTTAACAGCATTATTTCCCAAAACAGCCTGAAGCTCTTTTCTAAGAGCTATACCCTCAGCAATATACTCCTTGATCTTTTCATTATCAAAATTTGCATTCGTAATAGTAGCAAACAAGGCTTTTTTAATGTAGTCGGTGTATTTCTTATCTACATCACCTTTCTCTTTAACTTTTTCAGACAGAACTGCTATTCCTTTAAGAACATAGATCAGGGCATCCTGAGATTCTGCAACAACTGCCTCTTTTCCACATACACCTTTAACTGTACAGCCTGTGCCTTTTGCCGTTTCCTGACATTGGTAACAAAACATATCATCTCTCCTTTTTAACTGAGTTTCTCTTTCATAAATAATTTTACCGTTATAATGATACAACACCTGTGTCATTTGTCAAATTATTTTTTTCAATAAACCATCACTTGGATAAATACTATTCATAACTATTTTGGGTAATATTACCATGATTAACGATAGGCGACCCTAAACTTTTAAACTAAGTATACTCCTTTATCCTGATCATAAAAGCACTAATGAGGGGCTTAAATGATTGGCAATATGTTGGCTATTTAAAGAAGAGCTTCCTAATTTCTCTATAGATGCCTATTCTTTGGCGAAAAAAGGTTGTACAGAATACCAGCAAGAAGAATAACACTTGCCATTATTTCCATCCATGGACCGAACATCGCACTTTTATGCATCAAATGTGTTGTAATATTGATATTTAAATATCCCCAGACCTTATCCAATAACATTCCCAATAATAGTCCGCAAACAACTATAGAGCCTAAAAATATAGCAGTTACCTTTATCCCAAACTCTTTTGTGATAAGGGTCAATGCCGCCGTATTCGTTGCCGGACCCGCTAAAAGAAAAACAAATGCCGCTCCGGGACTCATGCCTTTAAGCATAAGTGCCGAAACAATCGGTAAAGATCCCGAAGCGCAAACATACATAGGGATCCCGACAAGCATCATGATAAGCATTGATTGCAATCCTGAACCAAGGTATTTAGAAATAAAAACCTCAGGAATAAAATATGAGATCATCCCTCCTATCAAAATACCCAGCAAGATCCAGACTCCCGTATCTTTCAACAGGTCCACAAAAGCATATTGAAAAACGCCTTTGATCTTGTCTGCAACAACATTAGAAGGGACAGCCTTATGATGACTGCAGCAAGACTTAACAACAGTATCCTTTTTTTCTTCAGAAAATATCCTCTCTGCCTTAAAGAAAATATTAGCTACAAGCCCTGCAGTAATTCCGGTAATAAAAGCAGCAAAAACCCGAAAGGCAGCAAACACTCCACCAAGCAGTCCATAAGTTGCAAGTATTGAATCAATACCTGTAGTTGGAGTTGATATCAAAAAAGAAAGTATCGCGCCCTTGCTTGCCCCTTCCTTTTTTAGAGACAATGCTGCAGGAATTACCCCACAAGAGCACAAAGGCAAAGGTATTCCGAACAAACTTGCCTTTATAACCGAAGAAAAATCACTCTTGCCTAAATGCTTGGCAATAGTCCCTTCCTTTAAAAAAATATGCAGAATACCGGCAAATAAAAATCCAAACAATAAATAAATGGACATTTTATTTAACAGGTCAAAAGATTCTATTAGAACTCCAATTACAATATCCATGATCATATCCTTTTTATAGAAATGCTTTATCAGCAAAACTAATTCTTACGGTTATAAAGGCTCCCACTGAAATGCAGTTCGCATTCATATTATTTATTCATCATTTTCTTGCATATCTTGGTCTTGCCCCATTTGCTCATCCTTATCTTCGACAGACCCTTCCTTCACCATACTTTTTTCTACGATCGCTATATACTTTTCAGGATCTTTTGCAAATAAGCTCACGCATCCTTCACAGCACAAGTTGTAGATCTTACCTTTATATTCATATTTGACCACTGGTCCCATCGTGCCCACTTTTTCACCACTAACAGGGCAAACACTATTACCCACTTCAATAACAGGTGAATCCTCTTCATCCATTTCACCAATCATTGAATCCATCTGTTCATCTCCCTGCATATGCTCCATCTCATCATGTCCCATCATTGGACCTTCATTCTCTTCAATCGTCATTTTACCATGCTCATGATCACTATTAGCTTCTTCAGCCATAACATAAGATGTTATTGAAAAAACCATAATAAGTGCAAATATAATTATTTTTTTATTCATTTCGCTCTCCTGGTTTAAAGATCAAAAATTATTTTTTTATACACAATTTAACCATTACAATCTTGAATATCGCTGCAAATACCTTGTTGAGAAATATTTTTTTCATTTTCCTTGATTTTCTCTATGTACTTTTTGGGATCATTTTTGAATGTTCTAATACAACCTACACAACAGAGATTGTAAACCTTTCCTTCATGCTCAACCTTAACTTCACTTCCTTCAATGATATCTCCCCCCATAACTGGACAAGTTTTGTTCCCGACCTCAATGGCAGTCGACTTACCTGTAGTTTCTTGTCCTACAGCCTTATTTGCCCCACACCCACATCCACCACCACAAGCATAAACAATAGAATGACCCATTAATACCAAGACAACTACACCTAGGACTATCAATAATTTGTTTATCATCCTTCCCTCCTTTTATTTTTCAGAAACTTTAAACTTCTCTAATTCTCTTTCCTTTAACCAGCAATAACCTATCGGCACCATAAACAAGGTTATAAGCTCAATGCTCATTCCTCCGACAGCAGGCAGTGCCATTGGGACCATGACATCTGACCCTCGGCCCGTTGAGGTCAATATCGGCAATAACGCCAATATTGTCGTTGCGGTCGTCATCAGGCAAGGCCTCACACGGCGCTGCCCTGCAAACAGCGTCGCTTCTCTTATTTCCGGAATAGTTTTGGGTTTGCGTTCAGCAAAACTCTGTTCAAGGTAGGTCGCGACAACGACACCATCATCGCTGGCAATGCCGAAAAGGGCCAAGAATCCTACCCAGACCGCAACGCTTAAATTATAGGTCTGCATATTAAACACATCTCTGAAATAATGCCCAAAGAAAGGAAGATGCATAAACCAATCCTGAGCATAGAGCCATATCAAAATAAAACCTCCGCAAAAAGCCACGGCAATGCCGCTAAAAACAAGAAAAGTCGTTGTCACTCGTTTAAACTGAAAGTAGAGTATGATAAAAATAATAAATAAACTTAGAGGCAGGACAACCGCTAATTTCTTTTCACTTCTGACCTGGTTTTCATAATTACCCGCGAATTTATAACTTGTCCCGGGCGGCAAAACTAATTCGCCGGAATCGATTTTGCTTTGCAGATAATTTCCCGCGGCATGGACGACATTAACTTCAGCAACGTCGGGCTTTTTATCGAATAGAACATATCCGACCAGGAAGGTGTCTTCGCTCTTAATCATCTGAGGGCCGCGCACAAACTTTAACACCGCCACTTGAGATAAAGGAATTTGGGCGCCTGTTTTCGTCGGAATAAGAACATCCTGTAAATCTTCTATTGAATCCCTTAATTCTCGCGGGTATCGGGCTCTTACCGGATACCGTTCCCTGCCCTCAACCGTCGTGGTCAATTTGGCGCCGCCAATGGCGACTTCAATCACATCCTGGACATCCCGGATATTAATGCCGTATCGGGCGATTTTTTCACGGTCAATATTAAATTCGATATATGGCTTCCCTACAATACGGTCGGCAATAACCGCGCTTGGCTCAACACCAGGAACATCTTTTAAAAATTTTTCAATCTGAAAACCAACATCCTCTATTTCTTGAAGGCTTTTGCCTAATACTTTTACGCCCATAGGCGCCCTCATTCCCGACTGAAGCATGACAATCCTTGCAGCGATCGGCTGTAACTTCGGCGCCGATGTTGCCCCGGGAATATCGCCCGCCTTCAAAATTTCTTTCCAGATGTCATCAGGCGTTTTAATGTGGCTTCGCCACAACCGCGGTCTTTTTCCTGTTTTAAGATCTTTTTCTCCGTATTCCGGTTTATAACTGATGACCGTTTCTATCATAGAGATCGGCGCCATATCCAGAGGCGATTCAGTTCTTCCGAGTTTTCCCACAACCGATTCAACTTCGGGAATTTGACCGATGAGAATATCCTGCTTTTGCAGCACGTCAAGGGCTTCTCCGATTGAGGCATGAGGCATAATTGTCGGCATATAAAGATATGACCCCTCATCTAACGGCGGCATAAATTCCTTGCCTAGTCCTGGGAAGGCGTGATGAAGGAAACTGGCAGGCCATATCCGTAATACTGAAGATTCCTTGATACCAATACTGCCTAATGTCCCGGTAATAGGTGAAATGACCTTCGCGAACCCCAGCCAAATAGTCATGCCGAAGATACATATCGACAAAGGAATCATCATAAATAAGCGTTTGCGGCTGAGGAAATACATTAAGATGTTAGGGTAGAACTTCATGAATTTGAAAAAGAAAACCATAAGCCCGGAAAGCAAGCTACCGACAAAGAGTAAGTTTAGAATAAAACCCTTGCCGAATCCCAGCGGCATCCAGTAGTTGGTAAGAAAAATACCAACGAGTCCTATGGCAATCCAATTGGAATATTTTAAAAACAAATCTTTTATCCATGCGGGTATCCGATTCTCAAAAATAAGATAAAAACTATATACCAAAATACCAAACCCGAGAATCAAAGACACTTTAAACCCAACAAAAGCGGCAACTGCGGCGATAATTACTTTGAATTTTTGCTTTATCCCTTCAAGAGTTTTTTTTCTTTTGACAAAGAATATATGAGCCAATGCCGGAACAATTAAAAGCGCAATGATAACAGAGGCAAGGAGCGCGAAACTCTTGGTAAAAGCTAACGGCTTAAAAAGCTTTCCTTCCGGCCCGGTCATAGTAAACACTGCTAAAAACGAAACAATAGTCGTTGAAATCGCGGTTAAGATCGCCCCGCCAACTTCACTGGCTCCCCTATAAACAACAGCTAAAGGACTCTCTCCCTCTTTAGCTTCCTTCAAATGATTAATAATGTTCTCACACATAATAATGCCCATATCGACAATTGTGCCAATGGCAATAGCAATCCCGGCCAAGGACATAATATTGGCGTCGACCTTGAAAACCTTCATCATGATAAAGGCCATAAGGACGGCTATCGGCAACGTAAATGAAATCACCAGAGAACTTCTCAGATGCATCAAAAACACAAGTATGACAATAATCGTAATCAGTATTTCCTGCGTAAGCGCTTCGCTTAAGGTTCCCAGTGTTTCTTTGATTAACCTTGTCCGATCATAAAAGGGGACTATCCTTACTTTTGATACTTTTCCGTCAGGAAGTATTTTTGTCGGTAACCCCTGTTCGATTTGGTCGATCTTTTTCTTAACATTTTTTATGGCTTCCATGGGATTGCCGCCATAACGCACCACAACGATACCACCGACAGCTTCCGCGCCTTGTTTATCTAAAGCGCCTCTTCTTAACGCCGGGCCGAAGTTTACCTGACTGGCAACGTTCTTCACATAAATCGGAACGTTTTCATTTGTTTTTATAATAATATTTTCAATATCCTCAAGGCTTTTGACAAACCCGATACCGCGCACCACATATTCCGCCCTGTTAAATTCGATTGTCTTGGCGCCTACATCTATATTGGCTCTTTTAACCGCCATCATAATATCCTGTAACCCCACGCCGTAAGCGCGCATAGCATCAGGGTCGACATCAATCTGATATTCTTTGACATAACCGCCGACGGAAGCAACCTCGCTTATTCCTTCCGCTGATTGCAAAGAATACTTTACATACCAATCCTGAATAGAACGCAATTCATCCAGGCTAAAACCTTCCCCTTCCAGGGTGTACCAAAATATCTGCCCCAGAGCCGTCGCGTCAGGGCCGATTACCGGGATAACTCCGTCAGGTAAATCTTTTTGCGCGCTGCTTAAACGTTCCAATAAACGTGACCGTGACCAATAGAAATCAACGCCTTCATTAAAGATCACGAAAATAGAGGAAAACCCAAAGGCCGAATAACTACGGATACTCTTAACACCCGGAATTCCCTGTAGCGATATCGCCAAAGGATAGGTTACCTGATCTTCCATGTCCTGCGGGGAGCGGCCCATCCACTCGGTGAACACAATTTGTTGATTCTCGCCGATATCAGGAATCGCATCGACCGGAACTGGATCGCGGGGCATCAGGCTTTCAATTTTACCCGTCTCAAAGGGCATGACAGCAATCCCCCAAAGAATTATCCCGATGACGAACAACGCGGTGACTAACTTATTTTCCAGAAAATATTTTATAAGATTATTTAGCATAAATTCTCCCCATTAGAAGGCGTTCAATTCATATTTAATGACCTTCATGGCCAGTTACAGGTTTTGTATCTATAATTTTTCTTCCAAACTCTTTTTTTATTTCACCACACTTCAACATTTTGGCCCCAAAATAAGGATTATTAATTTCTTTTGAATCTTGAAGCCAGTATCCGCCTTTGTTATTAAAAGCCATCGAACAAAATATCAAATACAATGTTGTATCTTCCTTGTATTCATATTTCTCAAAAATATTCATAAGATTGTCGGAAAGCCTAGAGAATTGGACTCTCAGAGAATCAAGATTATGCTCAATCATGTCTAATCCTGCCTTTAATTGGTTTATATCTGCGGCAATTCCTTCCGTTTCGCCTTCCAATGAATTTCCTGAGATAATCCGGGAAATTTGGCCGCGGAATTTTTCAAGCTCGCCCGCCGCAACATGCGGATTATCCTCAGACAAGCCTTTTGCAGTAGATAAATAGTAAGGCAAAGCTGGGGCTAATATACCCGCGTTTTCACTTAGCGTTGCGCCGTCCTGAGTCAAAACATTTTCTGTCTCGCTGTAATATCCTGCCGGATTCATCATGCTCGGCTTTGCCTGAATCTGAAGAGCGCTGTCAATTTTAAAATTCCCCTTCGATACAACACGCTCTCCTTCATTTAATCCTGAAAGAACAATGTAATGATCGCCGGCGCGCGGCCCAAGAATTACCTCGCGGCCTTCATATCGTTTTGCAGTAGCTTTATTAGTTTTATTTTCAACATAAACAACAGCTCTCTTCCCTGTAATTAAAGGTGCTGTTTTCGGGATAACAAGAACCTGTCTTTTTACGGTCGGTTTTTCAGCAAAACCGAACTCGCTCGTTTTGATCAGATCCATACCGCAAATATCACATGGTTCCTGCTTCTCTTTTATAATATCCGGATGCATCGGACAGATCCACTTACCGGCTAAATCCTCTTCATAAATTTTCCCGCCTTCGCCCAAGACCGCCTGTATTGTTGTCCGCACAAACATGCCCGGCTTAAGCTTTTCCCCGGTATTATCCACGTTTACTCTTAATTTTATTGTTCTTGTTTTCTCATCAACGAACGGTTCAATGAACGCAATTTTGCCATGAAAGACTTCTCCCGGAAAACTCCCTGCTTCGACTTTAACGTTCTGGCCGTAATGCAGCCATTGAATATCGCTTTCATACGCGTCCAGAAATAACCAAACCCTGCCTAAATCCGCGATAGTATAAATTTGGTCTCCCGTTTTAACATACATCCCTTCAAAACCGTTCTTATGAATAACAGTGCCTGTAACAGGTGAAGTTATGGTCATATGCTCATCCGGGGTCCCGCGCTTCACAATCTCGTCGATTTGCTGCTCATCGATACCATATAACCTTAATTTTTCTTTAGAGCTGTTAAGCGTTGTTTTTGCCGTATCCCGAATTACACTTAATTGGCTATCCTTGGAGTCCTGTAAATTTTTGATCGCCTGTAAATATTCTTCCTGCGCTGACAACAACTCCGGGCTGTATAATTTAGTGAGGTGGTCGCCTTTTCTCACCTTTGTTCCCGTAAAATCAACAAAGAGCCTGTCAATACGTCCGGAGGTCCATGCGCTGATGTAGTAAAGGCGCGTCTCATCATAATCAACTTTTCCAACCAGCCTGACCTCGTTTGAAACTTCCTGATATTTAACTTCTGTTGTCTCAATTTCAGCTAATTTCTGAGCGGATTCACTAAGCGTCAAAGAAACTTCAGATCCTCCTTCGCTTTCCAAGCCACCATCGTAAACAGGAATAAGATCCATCGCACAAATTGGACATAATCCTTTTTTGGGAAGCTTTATTTGAGGGTGCATAGAACATGTCCAATACAATATTTTCTTTTCCTGTGAACTCCCAGCCATATTGTGCCCTGCATGAATATCACCTGATTTGGAGGAACGTCCTGGTAGTATATTAGCGATAACAAGACCAGCTATAATTCCAAGCGCAACTAATCTCCAATGTTTTTTGCTCTCATTTAAGATCTCATTTTTAAAATTCTTCAACATGATTTTTCTCCCTTTTATTAGAGGATAAAATATTCACTTTATTAATTATCCCTATCAATTTTTCCTAACAAACTTTGCAATTCAGATAAACGCTGATGAAAATTTGCGTTAAAACGATAGTAAGCTAACTGAAAATTAAACAGAACTCTCTGCGCATCTATCAAAGACAAAAACTCCACTTTCCCACTTTCATATCCGGATTGTGTAGCATTTAATGCCTGGGATGCCTTCGGCAATAATGCATCTTTATATAACTGAGACTGTCTTAGCGCATCTCGCAACTTGTAATGAACAAGGGCCAATTGTGAAAACAGTTCATTCTCTTTATTCTCTAAATAATTCTCTGATGCATTTAATGATGCCTTTGCATCTTGAACTCCAGCGTTCAAACGATTGAACCATATCGGTACGTTAACCGAAAACATTACCATTAAAGGATCTTTGCCACTGTCAACAGTACTTGAATTAAGTGCATCTCCTGTATCGATCTGTGTAACCCCGACTGTAAGATCAGGAAAATATTCTCTCTTGGCAAGCTTTAAAGCATCTTTATTTTCCTCAACCTTGCTAGACGATGCTAAAATTTCCGGATTCTCTTCTTTTAGAACATCGTATAAGTCATCTACCTCTTTGTATCTTTCCTGCATCACAGCATCTTCTAAAGATTCATTTGGCCAAGGTAAAAGATTATTTTTAGGCAAGTTCAATAACGCATTCAATCTAGATACCAACGGCAACTGCATATCCCTTAGGCTATAAAGATCATTCTCGAGCCTGCCGAGCTCTACCTGCACTTTTAATAGGTCTTGATTTTGAGCTAAGGCTGATTTATATCTCGCTTGCGCAACGCTTTCAAAATTTTTCAAAAGCTTTATATTCTCTTCCATCAAAAGTATCGCCTTGCTTAAATAAGCATATTCATAATAAACATCCGTTATCTTGTAAACAAGCTCCAGCTGGTTTTTTTGGAAGTTATAATACGCTTCTTCCGAGGCTTTAAAAGCCTTACTTTTACGTATCCAAAGCTTATCTGGCAGCGGTAATTCTTGATTTATAGAGAAGGTTCTTTCTTGCGGGACAACTCGGGTCTCTACTTCATAGGTGAACTGCGGATCAGAAAGAGAAGATTCTTTTGAAATCTTCTTAAATGAAGATTTCCATTTATAGAATTCCGACCTGAGGCCAGGATTATTCTTAAGGCCGATCCTGATATAATCCTCCAATTTTGCATTCTTATCTATAATAAAGTTTTCATTTTTTTCATTTTCATGCACTAAATGCTCTTCAGCTATTAGCTGTTTTTTTCTTTCTTTGATACTAACAACATCGGCATAAGAAAAACCTATTTGCAGGCTTATCAATGCAAAAGCTATGAAACTGATCTTAACTCTTTGTGAGAACATTCATCTTCTCCTTGTTGAAATTTTTTATTCTTTCTAACTTATTAACTATGATTGTGTTACAAACAAATTTTGTTTATTATACCCCCATATTATTAATAATCCTATTATTAAAACAATCCCGCTTTGTTGTTGTAATTTTCGATTATACTTATCATTGCTGAACTCCTTGTTAAAAATTCCTTTTACTAAGAATTTTTTTTCAAAAGCAATAAACAGAATCAACAAATTTTTGAATTTATTAAATGCGGAGTACAGCGTTTTGCAGATAAATGGGGGGATCACTCTTGACTAGTAGATAAGATATCATAAAATAATGCTTATTCATAAATTCCGTGTTAGATATTATTGCTTGTACAGATAAAGAAAGCGTCTTATCCGAAAAGCTAACAGAAGAACTTCTGAAATTAGAAATACTAAATCCTTCATCAGCTAAAATACCTGCAACTTTTTCACAACCACATTCTTTATGCTCTTTTGAATCTGCTTTGTTAGTTTTAGCAGAGCAGCATTTATTTCCATCAGTGCCATTTTGTCCAGTTTTATAATGTAACTCTGCTTTCGCTATTCCTGTTAAGCAGCAACAAAAAACAGACACAAAGGAAAGAAAAAGGATTAAAACAAAAACTGTCATCTTTTTCATGGATTTTACCATTTTAAGCCTTCCTTCTAAACTTTTTTATTAAAGCAAGCATTTCATTGATCTTTTTTTGCTTTTCATCCTCAGACTTTCCTTTCAAAGCATTTGTCACGCACATGTTAAGATGCTTTTCAAGAATATTATCCTGAACTCTCAATAATGCCCCAACAACTGACGCAGTTTGTGTTAACACATCGACACAATATCTGTTCTCTTCTATCATCTTTTGGATACCGCGTATCTGTCCTTCTATACGCCTAAGCGAGTTCAACTGATCTCTGTGACAGGGGTTCTTTGACATAGCTATTGTTCCTCAGAAAAAGAATAGCATACCCCCCTAGGGTATGTCAAGATGTAAATGTTTTTCAAATAACATAACCGTATTTTTCCTTCAAAAGTGTCAAGTCATCAAGAGTATCAACATCAAAACTCTCCTTTAAAACCCCGACACTCATTCCAATATCACTAGCATTACGCAGCACCTGTTCAAATACCTTGTCAGTGCTCCAATCGATTTTCTCAAAGATCTTTTCGTTGAATTCCTTCATCCCTAAAAGGTAGTACCCCCCGTCAACTGAAGGGCCTATCACTAAATCATTATTTTCTAAAAACTGCATTGCCTGATTTATCATATCATTGTCAATCAGAGGATTATCAGTACCAATTACAACCACTTTTCGTGCCCCAGCTTTAAAAGCCTCTTTAAAGGCATTAGCCTGCCGCGCTCCAAGGCACAAACCTTCCTGTGCAAAATACTTTTCATTTGTGCCTAGCCATTCTGAGATCTCTTTCCCTTTTTGTCTCGGAGTAAATATAATTTGCCTAGTATAATTAAATGACCTTGTGTTTTTAATAACAGTTTCAACAAAGCCTTTATAGTAAAAAGCCGCCAGCTTTTCTCCAATTGAACTAGCAAGCCTGGTCTTAACCTTACCAGCTTCAGGATATTTTAAAAATATCATTAAAACATTATCTGTTGCTTCCACAAATAATACCTTTATTTATTCAATAGCTAGCCCTATTGCAATACTTAACCTTAGCTTAAACTTATTAATTCTCTTGTGTTAATACCCCCTGACAACTAGATCCACTTCCGGCCATACATGACAAACAATGTTCACCTAAGATGATCTCATTTCCTTCTATAGAGTCAGATTCAAGACCTTTGATGGTCAAGCAAACCCCTTCATTATTCTTAAGAGATAAACCCAGGGCCTGATTAAAGTCACAATCATAGATCTTTCCATCGTAAGCAACGCTCAAATATGTCCTGCACATAATATTACCAATAATTTCAGGATTAAAACTATCTTTAAGCAAAGTCCTGTATTTAATGTATTCACCTTTAGATTCCAGATAATTTTTAAAACGCTTAATTGGCACATTGGTAATTGTTATCAATCTATTAAAATTGACCCCATGTTCGCTGTTCAATATTTTCTTATAAGCTTTTTCAAGATCTTCCTGGCTTGGCGGCAAGATTGCCCCAACAGGATTGTAAACCAGGTCCAGCAATAAACCTTTCTTATTCGCAAAACCCAGTTCATTAAGTATCTTTAAAGCAACTATGCTCTTCTTAAAAACATTGATTCCTCTCTGCGAATCAACGTTCTGCTGCAAATAACAAGGCATTGAACATATCAAATGAACATTGTATTTTTTGAAGAATTCAGGAAAATGCTTGTATTTCTCACCAATCAAAACTGTTAGGTTCGATCGAACTATCAGCTCATCAACCAAGCCGCGGGCTTTCTCAACAAAATATTCAAAGTTAGGGTTCATTTCAGGTGCTCCCCCTGTAATATCCAATGTCTTCATTTTATGCCAGGATAAGAATCCCAGGATGTCATTTATCACTTCTTTAGACATAATGTTCTTTCCATCAGGTGACGCCTCAATATGACAATGAACACAGCTCTGATTGCATAGATTTCCCAGATTGACCTGAAGCGTCGTTATTTTGCCTCGCAACAAACTATCACTATGTTCAAGATCATGCTCTCTTAACTTATTTATAAATGCATCCACTAAACTTACCCCCTTATTGGTTCGATTTTGAAGTTGCAGATCTTATTTTTCTTTGCAGTTTGTACAAAACAATAAATATCAATATTCCTACTGCCACCATCCATAAATTTCTAGGGTCAAAAAGTGCTTTGATAAGCGACGACCCAAAAAACACAAAGGCAAATGAACCAGGCATAATGCCTATCAGCGTAGCAATAAAATAATCTTTGAAACTTACCTTTGTTAACCCCAAACTTAAATTCTGGACATCCCAAGGCAAATTTGGAATTAGCCTGATAAGCAAGACCGTTAGAAAGCCATGCTTCTCGATCTTTTCATCAAGATCATGCATCTTTCCTTTTAAATGTTTTTCAACTACCGCTCTACCTAAATACCTCGCAAATAAAAACTCAACCGTTGAAGAAATATTTGCTGCGATCTGCAGATAAAGAAATCCGACTAAAGGTCCCCAAATAACCCCGGCTGAAGCAGATAGCACCCCTGCGGGAAAAAGTATCAAGGGCCTAAGGACGTAAACAAGCACATAGATAACAGGTCCCCAACCACCAAGGGTTTCGACCCAATGCTTAAATTCTTCCTCACTCACCTTTGAAAGATCAATATTAAGAAATCTAGAGCCCAAAAACAGTACCAAGAGGACAGCAATAATCAGTAAAATCTTTACCCAAGGATTTTTTAAAGCACGCATATGCCTATTTCTTTCTCAGAATTTTTAATAGCAACTTTATTAATGGATTGTCCATCTTTTCTAATAATGGCTTTGCTGCAGTCTTTTTGACAAGCTCTGACAATGTAGGATAGATGTACATGACCCGCGTCAATTTAGTAACAGGGATCTTAAGTGACTTTGCTATCAGGAATCCCTGAATCACCTCACCGGCATTGGCTCCCGCTATATGCGCTCCTAATAATATTCCTTTATTATCAGTAATAATCTTTACAAACCCTTGCTTCTCAATATCTGTAACAGACCTGTCAGAACCAGTATACTCATTTGTATAAACTTTATATTTCTTGCCTGACCTAACAACCTCTTCCTCAGTCTGACCTAAATGGGCGATCTCCGGATCTGTAAATGTAGCCCATGCAACATTTGAATAATCAACTTTAGACCAGGCTACTCGTTTAAATAATGCATTACGCACGCTCACAGATGCCTGATAAGCCGCAACATGACTGAATTTATATCTGCTTGCAATATCCCCGCATGCAAATATATTTGGGTTTGTCGTCTGCAGATAATCATTAACTTCCAAACCAGCTTGATCATACTTTACTTCTGCATTTTCAAGCGCTAGACCTTCTAAATTTGGCACACGTCCAGTAGCTACCAAAACCCTCTCTGCCTCTATTTCCTGTTTACTGCCGTCACTTGATTCTAAAGTTACAACAACCCCTTTTTCAGTTTTTTTGAACTTTACCGTTTTTTTCCCAGTAAGTATTTTCACCCCTTCCTTCTTAAGGCTCTCTTCTAAAACCTTAACAACATCAACATCATCCCTTGGCAAGACCCCTTTGCTTCTTTTTACGATTGTCACATCTACTCCCAGCCTATTCATAGCCTGTGACAGCTCAAGCCCGACAGGACCGCCTCCAAGAACTATCATACTTTTAGGAAGCGCCTCTAGTTCAAAAATGTTTTCATTGGTCAAATAATCTATTTCCCCCAAACCTTCTATGGGAGGAATATCCGGACGCGAACCAGTACATAAAATATATTTTTTACCAGTTAAAATCTCATGATTTACTTTTATTGAGGTCTTATCTACAAATGCAGGAGGGCCAATTATTATGTCTATTCCCCTTTTTTCGAAGACCTCGTGGGGATGATGTGTAGCAATTTCATCAACTATCCCACGAACATGACTCATAACCTTATTGGCATCAACATCAACATTGTTTTTAAACTTGAGGCCGTACTTTGGAAGATTGTTTATATACCTATAAACTTGTGCAGATTTTAATAGTGCTTTTGAAGGGACACATCCAAACCATGTGCAATCTCCCCCCAATCTTGTTTTCTCAACGATACATGTTCTGGCTCCCAAGGCATTTGCAACACTTGCGGCAAACAATCCTCCAGCGCCTCCACCAATTACCACAACATCATATTGTTTGCTCATGATACCCCCCCAATATGAATTGTATTCTTCCATCATAAACAACTTATTATTTTATATTGCTGCCGCCACATCCTCTTGGACAACATAAATGTCATTACCTTCAATTTTAAGTTTAATTTCAGGTAATTTTGATTTTTCCGGAGCCGGCCTTGTCAAGGCTTCTCCTGTTAAAGTGTCAAATTTTGCGCCATGCCATTTACAAACCAATTTGTCATTAGATAGCGTCGTAGGCCCACCTTTATGAGTACATATATTCTCAAAAGCCCTGTATTCTCCATCGTTGTAAAGAAGTATCGATTGTTTGCCTTTATAAACAAACGGTATGGCCTTTTTTTCTGCTAATACCGCAATAGATGATATAAGCCTGGTTTCATCAACTTGAATTTCTTTATTATCTTGAGCAAAGGTAAACGGAGTTAATTTCCCGCACGCAGTAAGCGTGATAATTGCTGCAGTTGATTTAAAACACTTTGACAAAAATGCTCTTCTATTGATTTTTTCAGTCATTTACCCCTCCTTGATAATTAAATGATTTTCTACACAAATACAAACACTATTCATCTGCTATTTTTATAAAGGCCCTTTAATTTAACCAATGGAACACCTAATACAAAGCCAACAGATACAAGCCAATTTATTAATGTTGTTCTTATTACCCCCTGCTTTTCCCATCTACGGGCTGAAACAAAAACCTTATTTTTCAATATGCAGCTTTTGCCCATTTTCTTAAGTGCTTTGGAAAATTTAACATCTTCAAATATATCCACTTGTTCAAACATGCCCAAAGCAAAAAAAACATCCCTTTTAACAAATATCGCTTGATCCCCATAAAATATCTTTAAAAGAGCTGCGCGTATATTCCCGGAGGTTTCAATAATGCGGTAGATTAATTTAGGTGATGCGATCTTGTGGGTCAAACAACCACCAAGGATGCCATTTGAAAGACACTTGTCTACTGCTTGAAGACTTCCCTTGTCCAAAAGACAATCCGCATGAAGAAATATTAATTTATCCCCTGTTGCGGCCTTTGCTCCAAGATTCATTTGAACTGCACGGTTCGCCTGAGACTCGATCAATTTATAACTGAACTTTCTGACAATTTCACGAGTCCTATCAGTACTGCCTCCATCAACAACGATCACCTCAGTCTCTTCATCAGAAAATTGAGACAAAGCATTTTCAATTGTATCCTCTTCATTAAAAACTGGAATTATCACAGATGTCATTTATTCCCACTAAGCTCTTTTTTAAAATATTCATAGCATTGACGACATAAACCATCCTTTTCTACCCACTTTGGATGTTTTATTTTTATCAGTTCAATAATATGTTCTTCCACGTGTTTAGAATATGGAAGAACCCCGCCTGAGATAATTTTTTGGCACAAATCACATTTGTATTCCATTTCAATTTCCTTTTATATGCTAAGAGCCTCAACTTTAGGAAAATCAATTGGTGTCTTAGCAATGTGATTAACATAATTTGTAAAAAGATTCAATCCAACAAAGCCAATTACCTCTAACAATGCACCCTTGCTATATCCGGCAGAAATAAATGCATCAATGTTTCCTTCAGAAGGATTGCCATTTGTTGCAACAATATTCCTTGTCAGGTCTAAAAGAGCCTCAACCCTGCTATCTGTACTATCGCCTTTACGATTTCTCAAGATCTCTTCCTGTGATATTCCAAGCGATTTGCTGACAGCAGAATGTGCAGCCAAGCAATAATCACATTTATTTTGCTGAGCTACAGCCAAAGCAATAGCCTCCTGCTCATTTGATGTAAGTTCTCCCTTGGAAAGCGTTTCTTTGAAAGATAAGAATGCTTCTAATGTAGATGGCGAGTATGCCATTATCGCGAAAATGTTAGGGATCTTGCCAAATTTTTTCTTTATTGATTCCAATGAATGCTTTGATTTTTCAGGGGCTTGCTCAAGTGATAAAACCTGTATTGCTTCCATGATTAACTCTCCTTTTAATTGCTGGTTATTCTCGGTGGAGGATTCTAAGCATTTACTGAAAACATACGCTATTAATTTATAAATGTTACTTTGACGATATTACAATGGTAAAGAAATAGCAAGAGAATTCACAAACCAATAAAAATTAATTATATTCTCAAAAATTAGCTAACCCAAAAGCTATGACACTAACAATGTGTCATTGCAGAGCAATAAAAAATAGCAGACTTTTTCAGCATTGAAAATAGCTGCCACTTAAGTGTTTATTCTCCAAACAGCCAAGTTGACAGATATCTTTCGCCAGAATCAGGCAAAAGAGCAACAATTGTTTTCCCTTTTGATTCAGGACGTTTTGCAACTTCCATAGCAGCCCACATTGCAGCACCGCTTGAGATCCCAACAAGCATGCCTTCCTGTTTCGCAAGAAGCCCTGCTATTTCACCTGCATCCGTATGTGCAACCTTTATGACCTCATCAATAACATCCATGTTAATAACACCTGGTACAAACCCTGCTCCAATTCCCTGTATTTTATGTGCTCCTGGAGCACCCCCAGAAAGAACAGCTGACTCAACCGGTTCAAGAGCAATAATCTTAACCTTAGGATTCTTTTTCTTCAAGACTTCTCCAATACCTGTTATAGTTCCCCCTGTGCCAACACCGGCAATAAATATATCAACTTTACCATCCGTATCATCCCATATCTCTTGAGCCGTTGTCTTTCTATGGATTTCAGGATTAGCCGGATTATTGAATTGCTGCGGCACAAAACTGTTCTTGATCGTCTTTGAGAGCTCATCTGCCTTATCAACAGCACCTTTCATACCCTTTGCACCTTCAGTTAAAACCACCTCAGCACCAAGAACTTTTAACAACTGCCTTCTCTCCATGCTCATCGTATCAGGCATTGTAAGAATCAATTTATAACCCTTTGCAGCTGCAACAAAAGCCAGAGCTATACCCGTGTTGCCACTTGTAGGTTCAATAACAACAGTATCCTTATCTATCAAACCATCTCTCTCAGCAGCCTCGATCAAGGCAACTCCAAGCCTGTCTTTAACACTTGACAGTGGATTGAATGATTCTAATTTAACTAAAATAGTCGCATCCAGATCCTTTGCAAGTTTATTGATCCTTACCAACGGAGTCCTGCCGATCGTTTTTGTTATATCGTCATAGATATGCGACATTTTGCCCTCCTAAACTTTTTCCAGTGCCTGTTTTACATCATTAATAATATCATCAGCATTTTCAATTCCAATAGACAGCCTAATAAAATCAGGAGTAGTCCCTGTTGCTAACTGTTCTTCCGCACTAAGCTGCTGATGAGTTGTGCTTGCTGGATGAATAGCAAGAGATTTTGCATCACCAATATTTGCAAGATGTGAGACCAATTTTAGGGAATCGATAAATTTCTTTCCTGATTCTGTCCCACCCTTAATTCCAAAACCTATTATAGCACCAGATCCTTTTGATAAATATTTATCTGCTTTTTCTTTTTCCGGACTTGATCCCAAACCCGGATAATTCACCCAGGTTACCTTGCTATTGCCCTCTAAGTATTTAGCGACTTTCAGAGCATTTTCAGAGTGCCTTATCATTCTCAGATGCAGTGTTTCAAATCCTTGCAAAAACAGAAATGCATTGAACGGGGACATTGCAGGGCCAATATCTCTGAGTAAAGTCACTCTTGCCTTAATGATATATGCAATATTACCCATAGGCGCAAGCGCTTTAACAAAATCAAGGCCATGATAGCTCGGGTCTGGATCAGCTATAAGAGGGAATTTACCGTTTGTCCAATCAAACTTTCCAGAATCAACAATAAGCCCTCCTACGGATGTTCCATGACCTCCAATAAACTTAGTTGCTGAATAAACAACAATATCAGCACCATATTCGATTGGTTTCACTAAATATGGCGTCACCGTATTATCAATAACTAATGGGATCCCATTCCTATGTGCTATATCGGCTAAAGCCTGAATATCTGTCACATTCAATTTTGGATTACCAACTGACTCAGCATAAATAGCCTTTGTCTTTGGAGTAATAGCCGCTTCAAACCCTTTTAAATTATCCGATTTTACGAATTTGACATTTATGCCAAACCTCTTGAACGTATAATTAAATAAAGTATAGGTCCCCCCGTAAAGGTTATCTGCTGCAACGATCTCATCTCCTGATTGAGCAATGTTAAGCAATGCAAGAGTAATCGCCGATTGACCGCTTGCTGTTGCAAGCGCGGCTACACCACCGTCAAGGGCTGCGATCCTTTTTTCAAGGACATCTGTGGTCGGATTCATTATGCGTGTATATATATTGCCGAATTCCTTTAATGCAAAAAGATTTGCTGCATGATCAGAATCTTTAAAAACATACGAAGTTGTCTGATATATCGGAACTGCTCTTGCCCCTGTTGCCAGGTCAGGCTCTTGCCCTCCATGAAGACAGATTGTTTCTGGATTCACTTTTTTTTCAGTATTATTGTTTGACATTCTTTTCTCCCTGATCATTTCCTATTACCCATTTCCATGGGTTAATCAGCATTTTTAAAATAGATTAAAATACATTTTTTTATATTGAATAAGCTGGCAGATTCTGTTTACTCTTGAACTTTTCTACCATATCAGCAAAATTGGTTGACTCCAATGTTTGTGTTATCTTTTCTGATATATCCACCCATATATCTCTTGAAACACAAGTCTCTGATCTGCTGCAACAATCAGAGTTATCAACACAATCAACAATACACATAGATCCCTCAAGAACATATATAACATCCTTCAAAGATATCTGTTTGGGATTTTTAGCAAGTTCATATCCACCGCTTGCGCCTCTGGTTGACTTTATTAAACCTGCATTTTTTAGTGGAGCAATTAACTGCCACAGATATTTTTCCGTTATTTCTGTTCTTTTAGCAATATCTTTTAATAGTATTGGCCCTCTTCCATAATGAACGGAAAGATCCATTACTAATCTTGTTCCATATCTTCCTCTTGTTGATAACTTCATTCAATCCACCTCCAGCTATGACTACTATGTCTATTGCTTTAGTAGAGATTGTGCCATAAAAAATCATTTTTGTCAATACCCTTTTCGATTTTAATCAATCCCCTTCAAATTAGATAATATAATTCTCATAAAATCATTATTTAAAACTGCATTATGGCAACCAGAATTGATACCTTCAAAATGTTGAATATATGGCCCTGAATCGATCTTGCCCGAATACTGTTCAAGCAGTCTTTTTATATTCTCTTGCTTAAATTCAAAATGGAACTGAAAACCAATTACTTTATCACAGTTATAAGAGAATGCCTGGTTATAACAGGCGTCACTTTGTGCCAAATGGACAGCATCAGCAGGAATTTCAAAAGTATCCTGATGCCAATGGAAAGCAGTAACCTGTTTTGGAATACCTTTCAAAATTGAGGATTCTTTTATGTTTTTAAAACGAACTAGGAACCAACCGATTTCCTTATCTTTACATTGAAATACTTTAGCTCCTAATGCGTCAGCTATAAGCTGGGCTCCAAGACAAATACCTAAGACCTTTTTCCCTTCTTTTATTGCTTTCTTAATAAATTGCTTTTCCTGTTTAAGCCATGGATATTTATCCTCCTCATAAATATTCATAGGCCCTCCCAAAACAATAAGCCAATCAATATCATCTATATCCGGCAAAGATTCGTTTTTATAGAAAACTGTACGAGTTATATTAAAACCATTGTCATGTGCCCAATCTTGTATAACACCTAGATCTTCAAACCAAATATGTTGAAAAACATGCAACCGCAAGATCAAACTATTCCTCCCTGAATTCCAACGGTATATTCCTTAAGGACAATATTCTTTCCTGAAGCCTTTAATGCCTGCTCTGTCAATGATAAAGCTCCATAGCAGCAAGGTACTTCCATTTTAGCTACAGTTATTGACTTGATATTATTGTCACGAATAATAGCCGTTAATTTTTCAACATACATATCCATTGTAGTATCAAGCTTCGGGCAAAACATTACAAGCGCTTTTCCCTTCAAAAACCTTCTGTGAAAATCTCCAAAGGCAAAAGCCGTACAATCGGCTGCAACCAAGAGGTCCGCATCAGCAAAATATGGCGCATGAGGATTAACAAGGTGAAGCTGTGTTGGCCATTGCCTTAATTCTGACTGAACAGCTCCCGTGGACGACTGTGCTTTTGCAGGAGAATCTTCTTTTCTAAAGTCCCTCATCATCGTTCCCGGACATCCGCATGCCATTGGTTTATCTGAAATATTTACTTCAGGTTCCTCTATATTGTTGTCCTTCATATATTCCTCCGCTATCTTAAGATAATCATCTTGATCATGTTCTTTTAAATGTTTAAGGTGTGCCGCTAAAACTGCTGGACCTGATCTGACAATATTCCCCATTACTTTCTTCTCGTCATAAGCCTCAGCATCCCTCTCTTCAATAAGTATCGCACCTTCAGGACAATTGCCGATACAAGCTCCAAGTCCATCACACAATAGCTCTCCTACCAGGCGCGCTTTACCATCAATAACCTTAAGCGCCCCTTCTGGACAATTGGGGACACACAAACCGCAGCCCGTGCATTTATTCTCGTCAATTTTAATAATTTGTCTTTTCATTATACCCTCTCTTTGTGAATTTACTTTTTTTAAATGATACCATGCCTGTATCCTTTGTCAAGAATTTTTATACTTAAGTTTTGACAATTTTCCTCTTTTATTTATTGATATTTAATTTTGATTGATAGGCAAAAACACTTACAATGAGCAACAAAGATTTATTTATCCAATTCCTGCAATTCACTTACTACAAATTGCCCCGCATGCAACGGAAGAGCATAACCGGCTTGAGACGCTTGCCTTTTTAATCTATCAGCTTCATCTATAAGAACAAATGATCTATATTCAAGATCATCCTCTTTTGAAACAAATATATCTTCTAATTCCTCACCAACCTTGGCATCTTCAGATTCAATTAACGCAGCCTTATCTTCCTCCTGCCACTTTCCTTTTACACGAATAATTTTCCCGACATGATCGCTAAGCAATTTATTAACATTATCGTCAACCACACCTAAGATCAAACTCTCAATATCCGACCCACCGCAATCCGATTTTTCTCCGCTTTTTATCTTAGCTATCTGCTTTTTATCAGTACACAGCTTATAATAGCTTCCACCAACATTATAAAACGACTTTTTGACACTTCCCCACTTCTTCAGCAACAACAGGCCCTCATGGACTTCCTGTGCATATACATTCAAGGTTGACATTAAAAACATATAGGATATAGCTAAAATTAATTTCGTTTTCATATTATTCTCCTTTTTTCTTTGCACAATTAAGGATATCTTGACGAAAGAAACTAATTCTAAACTATAAATACACCTATTAAATTTTTTGTCAACAATTATACTTCTGCGTTATTTCATTTGGCGTATCCTGATTTTCATACAAAAAATACACAAAATAAAAAGGGACAGACACTTTTAGGAAAAAAATGTCTGTCCCTGTTTTATTTTTACCAGCTATTTATTGCGAGCTATAACATGCATGCTCAACTTCAGTTGTGATCTCCCTGACTATCTGCCAAAGAGCACCATCAACATCAACCTGCTTGCGCTTATTGAGAGCGACTTTTAAAGGGACATGAATGAACTGATGATTCCAATATCCAACGAACATATCCGTCTTCCCAGCCATCCCTGCATGAACTGCATTTTGTGCAAGCATAAGACAAAATATTGAGTCATCTGCATTTGCAGGGCAGCTGCGGATCGTATAGCTCGGATCAATATATTTGATGCTGAATTCCATCTTCTCTTTTTTAAGATATTCTTTTATCTGCTCTCGCAGAAATATCCCTATATCAGAATGCAGCACGTTCCCCGATTCATCTTTCTTTAAAACACCATTCTTACTAATAAGATTCTGACCGGCACCTTCAGCTATAACAATAACTGCATGCCCCCTCTTGCCAAGCCTTTTCTTTAACTTAGCTAAAAATCCGTTTTCTCCTTCAAGGGCAAAAGGATATTCAGGAATAAAACAAAAATTCACATCGCTGTCTGCCAATGTCGACCTTGCAGCAATAAAGCCTGAATCCCTTCCCATAAGTTTCACCAATCCTATTCCATTCCAGGCTGCTTTAGCTTCCTCGTGGGCAGAATATATTGACTCACGCGCTTTTTCAACAGCAGTTGAAAAACCAAATGTCTTTTCACAACAGTAAATATCATTGTCAATAGTTTTTGGAACGCCAATAACTGCAATATCTAGCTTGCGCTTTTTTATTTCCTGAACAATTGCATGCGCTCCTTTAAATGTCCCATCTCCTCCAATAGCAAATAATATTTTTACATCATTTCTAAGAAGAGTATCTACAATATCCTTAGGATCTTGAGGGCCTCTTGAACTTCCCAGTATAGTCCCCCCTTCATTTTGAATACCTTCAACTACTTCAGGAGTCATGTCCATAGGTTTTATTCTTGCATTTGATGACAATCCTTCATACCCATACCTGAATCCCAGAACAGTCTTAACGCCATATTGCCATTTTAAAGAAAGGACAATCGTTCTAATAACATCATTGAGCCCGGGGCACAGACCTCCACAGGTAACAATTCCACAAGTCAAGTTGCATGGTCCAAAGAATAGATCCTTTCTTGGGCCTGCAGCTTCAAACATAGGAGGCTCTTCCTTAGACCCAAAAAACCGGGCAGCTTCCCTTTTTGTAGCATAAACAAGTATCTTATCTTCATCAGAAACATAATGATTTGGTGATTTTTTCAATGTAGTCGGCACATTGCATTTACCTAAAGAGTCAACTCTTAGGTCCTGAAGTTCTTTAATATCCGGCATTTTCGAATCCATAAACTACCTCCTTGGATTTATTATTTCATTGGAATGATAATCAAAATCTGCTCAACTGCCTTTCTTGGCAATTAAAGTATTTATAATTAATAATACCAAATTTTCTGCAAAGACGTACTAATTAAATTTAAAAATAGGCGCCATCAGAATTCCATTTAAATATTGCCTGTTCATATGCCATAGATATGCATAGAACTAATATGATATAAATCCAAATTTGGGCTCAAAAAAATATTATATTGATATGGCTTGACCATCATGAGAGAATCTTTCTCCATATGACAATTTGCTTGCTGCAGGATTATCGAGAAGGAACAATAGCTCCCCGTTCCTAGGGGCCACTTTTGTTGCAGGCAAAAAACTGTTTTCTTCTTTTTCTTCAATAACCTTCTTAATTATCTCAGCTTTCTTATTTCCAGTAACCAAAACAACAACATGCCTTGCATTATTAATAACAGCTAAAGTCATGCTCATCCTTTTTGTATCTAAATATTCAGGCTGCGAAAATGTTACCAGATCATCAATTTCATGCACTTCTTTTCCCCATGGAAATAAAGAAGCAACATGCCCATCATCTCCAATTCCCAGCAAGACAAAATCAAAGGAAGGAACACATCTATCTTCCAGTTCAAAGAATTGCCTGATATGGTTTTCATAAAGCTCGCAAGAAAGGTTAATATCGCTGTTGTATGTCCCCATAGGATGGATATTTTCGTCAGGAATGCTTATATAATCAAGGATATTCTTTCTTATCATCCCCAAATTACTTCTTGGATCGTCATATGGGACATATCTTTCATCTGTAAGGAATATATGTGTCTTCTGCCAGATATCAAAATCATTTATTCCAGATAATCTGCAATAGAACTCAACTGGCGTTTTACCGCCGGAAAGGGCTGCAACAAAACGATTATTCTTTGATATTGATTCATTTGCTATTTCTTTCCATTTTTTAATAAGAAAGTTGGTCAATTGAAATGAATCCTGAAAAATAAGAGTTTTTCTTTTTGGGAACATAATTATTAATTCTGGAACTAAATTAATAAGACAACATGCTTAAACAGCTGTATTAACGTCAAGGCCCTGTGATTTTTTTGCAATACTCTCCAGCAGCGATTCAAAAGCATTATTAAAAGCCTTAACCCCATCATCAAGAAGTTTTACACATACTTCATCAACTGAAATACCAAGAGAACCCAAAGATCTTACAACTTCAACTGACTCCTTTGCATCATTCACAAATGCCTCTTTTACATCTCCATGATCAATAAATGCATTTAATGTGGCTTCGGGTACTGTATTTACCGTAGGTGCGGATATTAATTCTTTAACATACTTAATATCGCAATATTTCGGGTTTTTCGTTCCGGTTGAAGCCCAAAGAACACGCTGGATATTAGCGCCTTTTTGCCCAAGAGCCTTGAACTCATTTGAAGCAAATAATGCCTTTGCTCTTTCAAAGATCAATCTTGAATTTGCAACTGCAGCTTTTCCCTTTAACGCAACAATCCTATTTTTAGTATTTGTATCTGTCGCTGAAAGGAGCTTCTCATCCAACAAATTATCAACAGCTGTATCAATTCTGCTAACAAAAACACTTGCAACAGACCTGACCTTACTGGGATCACGCTTTTTATTGATAAGACTGCTAATTCCTCTCAAATAAGCCTTAGCTACTTCTTCATATTGCCTAAGCGAAAAGATCAGAGTAGCATTAACGTTGATACCCTCGGATATAAGCGCCTCAATAACTTTATACCCGGCGGCTGTCGAAGGCACCTTTATCATTACATTAGCTTTAGATACTTTATTAAACAGCCTTTTTCCTTCTTGAATCTGTTCTTCAACTTTATCTGCTAAAAGAGGATTGATCTCGAGGCTGACATATCCGTCAAGGCCATTGGAGTCCTGATGAACTTCTTTGAATTCAATAGCAGCGCTGGTTATATCGCTAACCGTCAGCTCATCATATATCTCAAAAGTAGACCTTCCCTTATCTTTCAAATCCTTTATCAACAAGTCATAATCTTCACTTTCACTAATAACTTGATTGAATATCGAAGGATTAGAAGTGACCCCCTTTAATCCTCCTGCTATCATGCCTGTTAACTTTCCTTCTTCAACTAAAGACCTGTTGATATAATCCAACCAAACACTTTGACCTAAAACGGCTAAATCCTCTAAAATTGTATGCGACATACAATGTCCTTATTTTTAGTATTAAGAATAAATAGCCTTCTTCAACTTACAGTTTCTTAACAACTAACCTCTTAACAGCTTCAGCAATATCTATATCTTTCAAATGATAGTATTTAAGCAGCTCCTGAGGTGACCCTGATTGCCCAAACGTATCATTAACAGCTATCATTTCCATTGGAACCGGACAATTCTTAACAACAACTTCAGCTACAGCACTCCCTAATCCACCATACATTTGATGCTCTTCAGCAGTAACAATAGCCCCTGTTTCTTTCGCTGACTGAATTATCATTTCCTCATCAATAGGCTTAATAGTATGCATGTTAACGACTTTAATAGTTATCCCGTCCTTCTTTAATATCTCTGCAGCAGAAAGGGCTTCACTTACCATTATTCCGCAAGCAATAACAGTCGCATCTGAACCTTTTTGCATAACTGTTGCTTTTCCTATCTCAAAAATATCACCTTCTGCGGTTAGAACTGGAAGAGCTGCTCGGCTGGTACGCATGTACATCGGTCCAAATTCATTTGCAAATACCCGAGTTGCTTTTGCAGCCTCAACAGAATCAACAGGACAAACAACTTTCATATTAGGCAATACCCTCATTAACGCAAGGTCTTCAAGACACTGCGCAGATGCTCCGTCTTCACCGACAGTAACACCAGCGTGCGAACAAATGACCTTCACATTACAATTATTATAACAAAGATCCAACCTGATCATGTCATATGCACGGTTTGTCATAAAGACCGCGAAAGAATTAGTAAACACTATAAATCCCTGCAGGCTAAGGCCAGCTGCCATGCCGATCATATCCTGCTCAGCAATTCCAACGGTGAAAAACCTATCAGGAAACGCCTTTTTAAAATAGTCTGCACGAGTTGCATCTTCAAGATCCGCAGAAACAACAACTATTTTTTCGTTCTCTTCCCCTAATTTAACTAACTCTTTTCCAAAACCATCTCTTGTTGCGATCAGATCAGCCATTATTATTCCCCTCCCAATTCAGCCAAAGCCTCTTTAAGTTGTTCATTATTAGGTGCTTTACCATGCCATTTCGCTTCACCTTCCATAAAAGAAATACCTTTTCCTTTTATCGTATGAGCAATAATAACAAATGGTTTACCTTTTTTTGTTCCAAATTGCGCAAAAGCCTCATGCAAGCTCTTTAAGTTGTGGCCTATTACTTCAACCGCATGCCATCCAAAGCTTCTCCATTTATCCGCCAATGGCTCAAGATCCTTGATCTCATTTATAGGACCATTTTCCTGGATCTTGTTATAATCAACTATCGCACAAACATTATCAAGCTTGTAATGAGAAGCTGACATAGCTGCCTCCCAAACTGACCCTTCCTGAATTTCACCATCACCCATAAGACAATATGCCTTAAAATTTTTATTCAAAAGCCTCGCGCCCAAGGCAATCCCATTTGCCACTGATAGGCCATGGCCTAATGAACCCGTATTAAATTCTACACCTGGTACCTTTTTATGAACATGTCCCTGAAGTATCCCGCCAAATTTTCTATACAATTTGTACTCTTCTTTACTAAAGAACCCGTAATTTGCCAATACAGCGTAAACAGCCGGCGTAATATGTCCTTTAGAAACAATCAGACGGTCTCTTTCTGCCCAATCAGGTTCATTTGGCTTCACATTCATCTGGTATTCATAAAGGCTTAATAATATCTCAACAGCTGATAACGACCCGCCAGGATGACCGCAACCTGCAGAGTTTGTTAAATTAAGGATATCTTTTCTTACCTGATTAGCTTTAACTTTAATTGCTTCAAAATTTGGTATTTCAGACACAACTCCTCCTAACAAGTTTCATATTTTATAATTTTTTATACTGTAGATTGTACGTTTTAAAAAATTGGTTTGTAATGCTAAATATTTGCATCAAATTAATAGAAGATTATTATGATGAAATTTTATGGGCCATGCAGGAATCGAACCTGCTACCCACTGATTAAGAGTCAGTTGCTCTACCATGTGAGCTAATGGCCCAAAATTAAAACCGTACCGATCAAATTTTTTGGAGTACTTGTCCTATGAGTATCGAAAGGACTATAAGTTACAATAATGAATTATTGTATTAAGAATTATAATAAATTCGATTTGTCTCTAAGGCTAAATCAGATGTATTTATATCAGACTTTAAATACAGTGTAAAGTAATAATGTGAAATTTTTAGGCATTTCCTGCAAAGTCCGACAAAACAACCACCAGTTTAGGCCGCAAAACATTATGAGCATATGCTTATCCCAAGACATTGGTTTTACCTCTTCCCCTTATGAGCATTTGCTCATTTGTGCCCAAGCCATTGTCTCGTCGGCAAACAGCTATTCTTGGGATCTGGCCCTTCTGCTGCCCCCACCCCTTAAAACCACTGCCCTACTCACTAAAAGAACTTATCCCTAAGATCTCAGGATCAAAATCGATACCACAAACCTTTTCATCGCTATCATCAGCCCCTGATTCCCCCAAAACATATTTATAACGCCAATCAACTTCTTGATCAACAGCCTGACTTAACAGTTCGACCACTTTTGATCACTCGGAATTTCGTTCAATTTAAAGAGGTTTCATTTGACACAATATTCCCATGATAGTAGTATATTGACCATAATGAAAATCCTTAGAATAATTGTTATAACACTATTAACCTTGTCAGCTATTATCATCGTTCGTAACGCATGGCTTTGCGATGATGCCTACATAACCTTTAGGGTAGTGGATAATTTCATAAATGGTTACGGCCTCAGGTGGAATGTTGCAGAAAGAGTACAAGTATATACCCACCCTCTCTGGATGCTCCTATTATCATCTTTCTATTTTTTTACACGAGAGATATTTTTTACAAGCAATGCAATATCTGTAATCTTATCTCTGCTAGCTATAACATTAACCGCTTTTAAGCTCTCTAAAGACCATAGAAATGCGATTCTTGCAATAACAATACTGTGCATGTCCAAGGCCTTTATAGATTATTCTGCATCCGGGCTTGAAAACCCCTTAACACATTTATTATTAGCACTCTTTTTTATTGCATTTTTAAAGCCTGATACCTCAAGAAGGAAATTATTGGCATTATCTCTTTTCACATCCCTTGGCATCCTAAACCGCATGGATACACTGCTACTTTTTGGGCCTTCTCTGTGCTATGCAATATTTGAGCATTTAATAACCTCATCTGACGTTAACCTGAGATCAAGACTGATAAAAACTTTTTTCTCCTTATTGACCGGGTTCTTACCTTTTATCCTTTGGGAGGCTTTTTCAGTATTTTACTACGGATTCCCTTTTCCAAACACAGCATACGCAAAGTTAAATACCGGAATCCCAGCCATTATCTTGGTAAAGCAGGGACTTTATTATTTAATAGGTTCGCTCCCTAAAAAAACTGACCTTGTGACACCTACTGTCATCTTATCAGGGACCGTTCTTGCAGTTTTCTCAAAAAGCAACCGAAACAAATCCATTGCAGCAGGTATTTTACTGTATGTTCTCTACATAGTAAAAATAGGTGGCGATTTTATGATGAGCAGATTTCTTGCTGCGCCTCTTTTGTGCTCGGTTGTCATAATCAGCAGAAATAAAATTTTCAATAAATACAAAATACTTGTTCCGGCGCTCGTTTCTATTATCATTCTTGGATCCCTGTCACCATTCAATCCTGTTCTTTCAGGCATTAATTATGAGAACACGAATGATAATGTTTTTGTTTACAACAAAGGCATTTCTGACGAGCGCGGGTTCTATTACAAGCATTCCAGCCTTCTTAAAGCGCTAAAGGGTGAAAAAATGCCGGCTCACCAATGGGTTGACCAGGGCATTGAGCTTAGAGAGAAGAGACCTTTTTCTCTTATTTACTACACTAGCGTAGGCTATTTAGGTTTTTTTGCAGGGCCGCACACAAGCATTATAGATGCTGTCGCACTTTGCGATCCCTTGCTTGCAAGGCTACCTGTGCCAAAGAAAAAATACTGGAGAATCGGGCACTTTGAAAGGATAATTCCTTACGGTTATACAGGGAGCATGCATATTGCACAAAGCCAGTTCAAGGATAAAGACCTAGAAAAGTATTATTACAAGTTATCTCTAATAATAAGTGGGGATCTGTTAGATAAAAACAGATTTGTGGAGATCTGGAAGATGAATACGGGACAGTACAGGCATCTCCTTGAAAACTACAAAAGAGATATCAGCGATAAGAACTAACGCCCATCAAAACCTTAAAGCGCCTCTACTGCAACTGAAGCAAGCTCTGACCTTTCGCTTTTCGACAATAGCATTGATCCAAAAATAGGATAGGCCTTCAGCCTGTCAACCGTATAAGATAATCCGTTGGAATTAGCATCTAGGTATGGATTATCTATCTGATCAGGGTCACCGGTTAAAACAATTTTAGTGCCCTCCCCTGCACGGGAAATAATCGTCTTAATTTCATGTGGCGTTAGATTCTGCGCTTCATCAACTATCAGGAACTGATTTGGTATACTTCTCCCCCGAATATAAGTAAGGGCCTCTACTTCAATTATGTCTGACTTCATCATATTATCAACAGTAAGGTCGCTTGTTGAAACACCATTGGTCTTTGAAGATATAGACCTTTTCATAATAAATTCCAAATTGTCAAATATTGGCTGCATCCAGTAATTCAATTTTTTCTCTTTGCTCCCTGGCAAATAACCGATATCTTTTCCAAGCGGGACGATAGGCCTGACTATGAGAAGCTTCTCATAAATACTGTTTTCACCTATGGTCTTCAAAAGCGCTGCAGCGATCGCCATAAGCGTTTTCCCCGTACCTGCCTGGCCAACCAGGGCTACCAGCTTGATCCTATCATCAAGCAAAAGGTCAAAAGCAAACCTTTGCTCAACATTTAGAGGGGAAATACCCATAGCACAGCATTTTTGTTCTACTGCAACTATGCTCTTTTCCTCATCAGAATACTTACCTATCGCATCATATCCAGGCTCATCTTCTGCCTGAACAAGGGCATACTCATTAGAAAGAAATGATTTTTCAGGGACAACCAATGGCACCCCTTTTTGAAGCTTAGCAACATCGTGCCTTGAAACTGACATTTTTTTCCAGCCTCTGTACAATTTGCCGTATTCAACCTTCTGGTTTTCATAATCAACCGCACTGATCCCAATGGCTTCAGCCTTGATCCTAACGTTCACATCCTTTGAAACAAAATACACTTTGTTCCCTTCTACTTGGAGCTTCCAAGCTACGCCCAAGATCCTATTGTCGTGCAGATCAGTATCAAGGTCCAGCGGAAGGCCTAGGTCCTTAACGTTCACATAAAGGATCAAAGTCCCTCCATTTATCATTTTTGCCCCTTTTTTCAGAGCACCTTTCTTTATAAGGGAATCTATCTCGCGCAGCACCTGCCTTGCATGCATACCTTTTTTATCGGCGCTAGACTTAAAACCGTCAAGCTCTTCGATTACCGTAATTGGGATAATTACAATATTATCCGCAAATGAATAGATAGATTGTGGATTGTGAATAAGTACATTTGTATCTAGAACAAAATGCTTTTCCATAAAAATACCTCCTGGCCATAGAGAGAAGAAACAAAGAATTTATTTTTTATAATTATTGTTTGCCTCATAACTCTTTACTGCAATTTCCCTCATCATCCTGGCTTTCTCAAAACCAGGTTCCAATCTAAGTGCATGGTCAAACTCACGAACCGCAAGTTTAAATTCACCTAACTTCCCCAAAATCACGCCTCTCCAATAGAATGCCTTTTCATTTTTAGGGTCGATCCTAACAGCCTCGTTCAGATCATCTATTGCTTCCTTATACTGGCCCTTTGCACGATAAACCAAAGCCCTGTTCAAATATCCAAAGCCAAGATCAGGATTTATATCAATCACCTTGTTGAAATCCTTCAAGGCCAGATCATATTCGTTTAACTGCAAGTAAAGCGTCCCTCTGTTATTATATGCTCTAAGGTATTTTGGCTTCAGCTTTATTACATTTTTATAATCATCAAAAGCCTCATCATATTTTCCCGTCGCCATAAAAATATTGCCTCTATGAAAATAGGTTATATATGCCTGGGGAAAAGACCCATCTATGTCTAAAGCCATCTGAAAGTCTTTAAGCGCTTCATCAAACTTCTGCCTCTTGCTAAAAATTATCCCTCTATTTGTATATGCATAGCTGCTCGGAACTATCTCAATTGCTTTCTCAATATACATAAGGGCTTTATTCAGCTCATTATTTGCCAGATATGCTTTACCTAAATTTAAATTAGGCCTATATTTATTTGGTGATTTGCTACAAGCATCCTCCCATAAAGATATTTCGGTGCGCCAGACGTTATTACGGGCATAGGTCGTTACAGACAAGACCGCAACAATGACTGTTGTAACAGCCATTAACTTCTCTCTATCCTTGATCGATCGCGATAGCCAGAAAGCTATTGCTATAAAGATCCCAACAGAAGGCAAATAAAGCTTATGCTCAAAGATCACATGACTCCTAGGGATCAATTCACATGACAAAGTAATAATAATCCAAAAGACAGCAAAAGCAAAAACAGGATAAACACGCCTGATCCTATAAGCAAAAAACATAACCGTCATCAGCATGAAATAGCTAAACATAACTGCCGGCTCAAAAACATTAGAAGACAAGGCAAGATCATAATCAATATTCTGATTTATCGGAAAAAATACCAGCCTTAAGTAAATGGCCCAGACTTTTAACTGAGTGATCAAATACTTCCCCAGGGTAATAATATCCCCGTCATGTGATCCGGACATCTTCTGACCCAGAAAAATGTTCGAGATATTAAAAGAAAATAAAAATGGAGATATAAAGCCTATGAATATAAAGCAAAACAACAAAAGCTTAAATATGGAAATCCCGGGACTATTTCCCTGCTCCCTTTTTGAAGCCAATAGTAATCTTTCTATCAATAAAATAGCCAAAGGAAGAGTTATAACTATCTCTTTTGTAAATAATCCAAATATCGCAGCAACAAGGGCAGCAACAGCATATCTGACATCAAATTTATTTCTTGATACAGAAAGCCTCGATTTCAAATAGAAACAAACGCTGGCAAGATAAAACATAGCAGCCATCGATGCGAATCGCTGAGTTATATACGTTACTGCCTGGGTCTGAACAGGATGGCTAACAAATAACAGCGCTGCAAAAAATCCGATATATTGTCCATCATCGTTGGCCTTCATTGTTTTCAGCCAGGGTGTTGAATAAACAAGAACTACTAACCACCACACAAGCAAAGCCGAGATTAAATGAATGCCCAAATTAAAAACATGATATCCAAGAACATTCAATTTTCCAAAATGATAATTTAAAGCAAAGGATAAAAAAGAGATAAAACGGGTAGGAGCAATGGTCCTTGAATAAGCGGCTATTTCATCAAAACTCCTAATATGCTCATTATTAACAATGAACTCAATATCGTCTAATTGGAATTCGGATCTTAGAGTATTGGAATATATTACGAGGCCAAGAAAGATCAGTATGGCTAACCTTGTTAGCAGATTTTTATCCTTTAAATTCATTTAGACCTATCCGTAAAAAGAGATAATAAAAACCCCTATTATCATCACGATAACACCAATTATTCTTTCTTTAAAATCTTTTTCTTTAAAAATCCAGAAACCAAACAAACTGCTCATCACGACGCTTGTTCTCTTTATTGCTATAACATACGGGACTATTGTCATTTTAATTGCATTCATTTGGCTAAAGAATGCGACCGTCGTACAAATACCCATTAACAACATATAGGGCCAACCAAACTTGAACTGGGAAATAATATTCTTTGACTTCTTTAAAACTATAATTAATAACACTAGGGAAACACAAGAATTCGCCGCGCACAAATAAGCGAACATAGAGTACTTAACAACCGCCATTTTATCAAAGTTTGCACCAACGCTATAAAGGACAGCAACAACAAGCATGTACCTTGGGCCTTTTTCCCTCAACAAACTTTTAAAAGGCTCAAAATATCCTATTTTTCGATCTGAAAAATTAATAACATAGGCACCAGCAACAATTAAAATGATCCCTAAAAGCCCAACAGGCCGGGGAAATTCACCCAACATAATCGGCGATGTAATAAGAAGAAAAACCGGAGTGAAAGTGAGCATCGGCATAGATATCGACATATCAGATAACTTAATTGCCTTAAAGAAACAAACTGATGCAATAGTCAAAATGATCGTTACTGAACCAACATAAAACCAAAACAGATAATCAAGTTTTGGCCTGCCTTCAATAAACAACATTAAATACATAAATGGCAAAGTAAAAACCATCCAACCCAAAGCAGCTATTTCAGGATCCAACTTTTTGATTATTTTTCTCCCAAAAACATCTTTTAGGGAAGTAAATATCGCTGTTATTAATGCTAATATGACCCACATAACTGATTCCTATTAAATGATTAATTTTCTATCATTGGAACAAACCGGACGGGGATAAGTGATTTTTTTTGAATACCAGAACTTGTTTTGGTTATAAGCACCAGTTCCTGATCAAAAGAGCCTATGGGAACTATCATCCTGCCACCTTCCTTTAATTGTTCAACAAGAATTCTTGGTATTTGTGGTGGTGCAGCTGTGACAATAATGGCATCATAAGGCGCATGTTCTTCCCACCCCTGATACCCGTCGCCGCATTTAACTGAGACATTTTTGTATTTCAATTTATTTAATAATTTTTCAGAGCTGCTACATAACTCATCGAGGATCTCAATTGTATAAACCGCATCAGCAAGCTCAGCAAGAACTGCCGCCTGATAACCTGAGCCTGTCCCGATCTCAAGAACTTTATCAAGCTTATCTAAATTTAGCTGTTCTGTCATATATGCAACAATATACGGCTGCGATATTGTTTGGCCATATCCGATCGGAAGAGGGTAATCTTCATAAGCAAATGGCCGCTGTTCTTCAGGAACAAAGAGATGTCGGTCCACTTTAAGCATGGCTTTTAAAACTTTACTATCCTTGACGCCTCTGTTAGCAATTTGCTTTTCAACCATTGCCTCTTTTTTTAAAATATAATCATGCATTTTTGAGGTATCCGTAAAAACTATTTTATCAATAAAATCTTTTTCATATAAATGCGTACTGGCCTGATAAAAACCTATTATTAAAATAATGACAAATAATATAATTATAGAAACTCTTAGCATGAATTTTTTTACTAATTTCCGATAAACTTACTTTTTCTAAATATTTTTACCAAATAAAACACCTAATCGAAGCACAAAAAAACCAACTATTAAACTTATAAATACATTTAAAAAAGCCCTGCTTGTTTCACCTTCCTTCATAAGGTCAGCAGTTTCCAGGATAAAAGCTGAAAATGTAGTAAATGCTCCCAAAAAGCCTACTATTAAAAGCAGCTTTAAATTTGGTGTTAAGCAATATTTAACTTCAGATAAGTTTGCAAGAACGCCAACAATAAAACACCCCAATAAATTGACAATCATGGTACCGTAAGGAAAATCTGATCCAGCAGATTTTAAGATCATCGTTGACAATAAAGACCTTGATACTGTACCAAATGCCCCGCCAACACATAACAAAAGAATTTTTATCATAGAATTTTTCCTCTCTAAAATAATATTATATCAGAAGTGAACCTTGAGTAAAAAATATTCCTGCAACAGCTGCTGTCATTAAACATCCAAGCGTTGCAGCTATCAACGCCCTTAGCGCAACAGACGCAATCACACCAGTTCTTGATGGCGCCAGTGCGGATATTCCTCCTACGAATATTGCCATTGAAGGCAAGTGTGCAAAGCCGCACAAAGCATATGAAGCAAGAACAAAAGACCTAGGGCTGGACAAAACATTCTCTCCCATAACCCTCGCAAGGTCCTGATAAGCAACCACTTCAGTTAAAACAACCCTTTCCCCAATTATCTTCGAAATAATTCCGGCATCAGCGACAGGTATTCCTATCGCCAAAGTAAAAGGATAAAAAATGTGCCCGAAAATATTCTTTAATGAGAAATCAATTTCTGCACCAAATATCATGCAGATTTTGCTGCCGATATAAGCAAAACTTAAATCTATCAAAGCAACAAGCCCCAGGACTGCAATAAGCAGCGCAGATATTCCTACTATCATCGTAACTCCGGAATTTGCTCCGTTAATAATTGCTTCAAATAAACTATTATCCCTTTCATAATAAGGCTTAATATGCTCACCTAAAGTCTTTGGGACTTCGCTTTCCGGCATCAAGATCTTTGACATTACAAGAGCTGCGGGCGCTGAAAGAAAAGACGCCGATATCAGATGCGCCGCAATTGAAGGGAATTGATCCTGCAAAAATAATACATATAGGACTAACACGTTCGAAGCTACGGTTGCCATGCCGACTGTCAATACTGTACAAAGCTCAGATGCTGTCATGTCTTTAAGATGAGGCTTTATCGTTAAAGCAGATTCAATCCCGACAAAAATATTGCTTGCTGCAGAAAGTGATTCCGCGCCTGAGATCTTCATTAATTTTGTAAAAACATAAGCAAACCCACGTATAATTATAGGCATTATGTTTAAAAAATATAATATTGATATCAACGAAGAAAAGAAAATAATCGTCGGAAAAGCTTGAAAGGCTAAAATAAAACCAAGTGAAGTTTCGCCGCTTGCATTAACCTGCCCGGGACCCAACGCAAGCCTGCCAAAAAGAAAATGCGCGCCTGCTGTTGATGAGTTCAATATCTTTATTACAATATCATTCAAGAACAAAAAGATCTTTGAGCCTGCAGGCACAATAAATATAAATAAGGCCATCGCAAGCTGAATTACGATACCCCAAAATATCAATGACCAGTTCATTCTCTTTCTATCTGAAGAAAAACACCATGCAAATAAAAGTAAGGCTAACATTCCGCAAAAGCTAATAAAATTATAAATATCCATTTCTCAGCCTCTCTTGTAAAAACTACTCTTGGGCCCCTTTTTCCTTTAAATAATCAATTATCCGCTGATCACCAGATTTTACTGCCAGCATTAACGGGGTCATTTTAAACATGCCGGTCAAATAAACATCTGCGCCATTCTCAATCAATATCTTTACTATCTCAAGCTGGTTTAAAAAATCTTCATTGGCATTACTAATCGCCTCGGAAAGCGCTGTATAGCCATTTTCATTTATCAAATTAACTTCTGCCCCGCGTCCGATCAAAAATTTAACCATGTCTGCCTGCCCCCACCAGCTGGCCTCCATCAACAAAGTCTTACTTTGATAAGGCCCTGGAGCATTGATATCAGCTCCATTCGCTAACAGATATTCAACAACATCTTTGCGGCCGGACCTTGCTGATAAAAATATTGCACTTTTTGATAACTCTCCTCTTTTTTTCATTAAATATTTCAAAATATCCAAATTTCCCGAATATGCTGCAATATCAGCAGCGGTCTCAGGCTCTTCTGGCAAACGCGACCACCCTTTTTCATTTACTTTGGCTCCTTTTTGTATCAGCAATTTCACAAGATCCAGATTACCTTTATATACAGCAGTCATTAATGGCGTCCAGTTCCAGTTAACAGATATCCCGTGCATAATTAGCTGTAAACCCTTAACATTGACTTCCGCTCCTGCTTTAATTAAAACTTCTGCTGCTTCCATGTTTTCAAGGGCTATGGCATTGATAAGAACTGAATTTGAGAAAGAGCTGACATGATCAACATCAGCGCCTTCCTTTATCAAATATTCTATCATCTTGATCTTGTTACCAGCAACTGCTGCTCCAAGAGCTTGATCAAGCTTATGCTGATCAGACTCTTGAGCCAGAAGGGCCTTGACAACTTCGATATTTCCGCTTCTAGCTGCAGAAAACAAACCACCTTCTTCGTATTGGGCAATTACTGTCTTAGGCAAGTAAAAGAAAAATGTTGAAAATAAAATGGCCTGAATGAGTACAAACTTTGTTTGATGCATAAATGATTATTTCAAAACTTTATTAAATAATTAAAACCTTAAGGTGTGAAGGGCAAATTAATTGACTGATTGTTGTTAACAGCAATATTGATCTCTTTTCTGATCACGCTCAGTAATTTCCTTTGATGAAGAGGCTTTGCAAAGGCACGGAATAAACGGCCATCTACATCTATTTTTTCATCTCCCTTATCCATCTCAACACCCATTGTAACTGTTATACATACGATCGGAATGCCTTTTATCTCAGGATCATTAACTATCCGCCTTATTACCTGAACACCATTAATATCAGGTAGCATAAGGTCCATCAATACAAGATCCGGCTTTTCAGCTTTTGTCATATTAAAGCCATCTTCGCCGGTCCTTGCACATATAGAAACATAGCCATCCATCTTTAGCCATTTTTCCAGTACCTTTACCATGCTTGGGTCATCATCAACAATAAGTATTTTTCTTAGAACTTTAGGCATTTTGCGTCCCAAAACAATTCATTAACTATCTAATACTAATAAAAATCTTAACATGGAATAAGTTCATCAGCCACTTCTTTTCAAGAATTCTACGTTAAGCCGTCTGAAAATCCCAACTATAATTCATCGCATTTAATGCGCCAAAAGCATAGCGGCATTGGAAATCGGTACTATCTGAATTATCATCGGAGAAAAACCCAATATCGTCATATTTTCATATCCATTCATATCAAAACTGAATTCAAATCCAAAGCCGTCTCCTCTTGTTTCAATCTCCAGATTCCTAGTATCAAGGTCAATACCGCCAACTCTTTTTTCTTCCACTACGTCAGTAACATTTCCTTGGACCAGAACTTCTTTTAGTCCTTGTTGCATAAACAAACTTATGGTATTTATAAAATCTTTTCTTGCTTTAAGCTTATCCCGGGAGTCTCCCCATTCCCTTCGTTGAAATTCGGTTCTATCAGCTAGCTCCACAGCAACTGTAGCAAGCTCCAAGGACATAGATGCATCTGTCATTCCAATTAAAATATACTCTCCTTCGACATTCTTGCTTCCCTGAGAAAAGAAAAATCCGAAATTAATATCTTTAAAAGATAATTGATCGACCAAAGCATTTCTCATCATTTTATATTTTTGCCCACTTCCAACATATTCATCTAAGAAAAGCACTCTTTGATTATATCTAATATCATCATAATCCAAGCCCTCTTCATCTAATGCTATTCTTAACACTTCATCTTTCTTCCACGCAGGCACAACCATATCATAAGAAACCTGATCTTTATAAAGTGTTTTGTTAACCTCTCCACTCAAAGCAACAACTCGCGGCCTTTTTTCGGTTGGGAACAAATTGTCCCATGTAAGTTCAAACATCGTTTTACTTAACATGGAGCTATAACCAGAAATTAATACAATGTCCAAACCTTCCAGCTTATCATGAACCTGCATTACGAGACTCTTTGCAGCTCTAATTATTTTTAATCCGGATTCCTCATCTATCCCTACCGAAGCTGCTAATGCAGCAAATTCTCCTCCTAAGATTGCTGAATCCTTATTTTCAACGACTGTAAATTCAACATCTACACTAGAACCTTCAGCATAATTGACCCTTGATATCTTAGGTAAAGTAACAGTAAAAGTTGTACTATCCGGCTGGCTGTCTAAGCCTAATACCCCTCCCAACTGGTCAACTCTTCCCTGGACTAATTGCAATCCATAGCCAGATCCACCCTGAACACCTGCACCTTTCTCTTCAGTCAACCCTCCCGTAGTTATAAGTTTTAATAGTCCAGCCTGAAGCTGTACAATAGCATCAACATCATTTTCTGATACAGGCTCAAATCCTTCCATAAGACCATAAAAATCGCCAAAATATAATTTCCCATCCTCTTTATTAGAAAATAATGTATTATTTCTTGCAGCTGCCTTTGCTTTTGAGATCAATTTATTCCAGTTTATCCCTCCAAGATTAGCAACTTTAAACCTTACACCCTGGTCATCTGTCGGTTCAAAACGGACAATTATATCCCCTTCTTTCTGAGCCTCAACAGCATTATCAATAAGTTCATTTGCTATCTCTGCAAAAAGATATTTTATTCTTCCAGCCACATCTTTAGAAAAACTGCCCGTAATCGGATTAACATAAATATCCCCTTTGATAGAATAACGATTATTGACAGATCCCCTTACTCCGCTTAAGATTGCATCCTTTGCACTAAATGATTTTATTGAATCACTATCCATTTTGTCATTCTCATCACCGAGAACTGAAGTGTCAGCATAACCATCCCTCGATACCCTGTAATAGAACAAACGTCCTGCATACCAGGCTTCCGGTGAACTATAATTCTCTTCAACCACTCTTTGAGTCCTGAATTGACTTGAATCAATCGTAACAGGCCCAAACCCGCTAATTATGGTCGTTCTTATTTCACCGTCAGCAGATAAAATAGAAAACAGGTCTTCAAGATGCTGTGTAACTTCCGCTCTCGGACCATCCCTAAAGTAGTGGCTAAGACCAAGATTACTGTAAATCAAACCTATCTTTTTATTTATTCCTGCATCATTCATTAATTTCTCATAAATTGCTTTAAAATTTTTTGGAGTATCTAATATAAAAGTCACGCTTTTCGGAGCATTATGCCAGCTTTCCGGGATCTGATTGGCGAAGGCAATTATCTTTACATTCCGAATCCCTTTGGCCTCTAGCTCTCGAGCTAGCCCAATCACCCCTACTGCATCACCCGCCCCCCAATCCACAACAACGATCGGCTCAGCATCAACATCTGTGCTGGCGCCTAACTCATAAAGCTTACTCATTATTCCATATCTTCCATTGAGCGTTGCAAAAGATGTATCAGTCTTTGCCCAGCTCCTTCCTGTATCATGTATGGTAATAACACCATTTTCATCCCTGACCTCATAAAATGAACGCGTAGTTAATATTTTCTGGAAATCATCATCTGATAGAGTTGAATAGATCTTTGCTCCTCCATCTAAGTCTGCCACTTTCACTTCAGACAACATAGATCTATCTGGCCTTAATCCTGCTTCATTCTGAATAACAGGAAGAGTTATTCTAAATATTGCACCAGCTTCAATCTCCCCGTTTTCCTTTGCTTGACTCCAGTTCTCAGCACTTATCTTCCCGCCATGATTCTCAATTATTCTTTTACTAATAGCTAATCCAACACCCGTTCCAAACTCACCTTTTGTAGAAACAAAATCTTCAAAAATACTATTAGGATCTTCTAATTTAATTCCTCCGCCAGTGTCCTTGATAAACAATTCAACCATATCTTTATTCTGGGAAAGTCTTGATCCTAACTCAATTCGCCCCCCATCTTTCATTGTTTCATTTGCATTCTTTAAAATATTTATAAAAACTTCTGTCATCCTCAGATCATCAACTTCCAACGACAATCCATCAGCTTCAAGATTAACAAAATCCTTATTAATAACGATCTCACCTCTAGCAATTCTTTCAACCATTCTTTGTATACCAGAAGCAGAAGCTGGCACGGAATTAATAGAATGAGCAAAAATAAACTCAACATCAACTTTCCGCTTATTTAATTTATTATCAAGCACCCTATTTAAGTACTCAACAAAATGTTCATACGAAGTAAGCATTGTGGAAATATATTTTTGATATATATTGCCCTTATCCTTTCCTTCAAAAACAGTACTTAAACTTTTCAGAACAGCCTCTAATCCCTGTTTTTCCTCGTTAATCCTATTTCTAAATTGTTCGAATGCCCGATACATTTGTATATTATCGTGGATCCCATCTTTAGGCTTAAATATCCCCTGAAGATTCGGGTTTATTGATAACATAAAATCAAATGCTCTTTTAAAGTCTTCATTTCCATCAATAAGACCTTTGTTGTCCTGATAAATTATCTGTCTGAACCCAGCAATTGCCTGAGCGAAATTGTTCACTTCATGGAACAGATAATGTCTCATCTCCCACAAACTACTGCCCAAAGAATTCGCTTGCTCTGCGTTAAGCATTGAAGTGTCTTTTGTTCTATTAGAAGAATTCTGATCAACTTCCGGCACCACGTTGATCTGTGCAATTAACGGCGATCTAGCATTTATATTTTCTGGTCTTCCATTTTCTTCAACAATATTACCTACTTTTGTAAGAACTGTTCCTCCTGAAAAATACTTTCTAGGAATTATCTGTTGTGTTGTATAGTCATATTCTTCTTTAATGTAATCATAGACACCATCTTTGAATGCCTTTAAATACTCCTGGTATATTTTCTCTTTGACTTCTTTATCATCAACATCAACACCTTCTATCTTATTCTGATCAAGATAAATACGTCCGAACATGCTTTCTTTTAAGTTGCGCTTAAACCAGGTTGCCAATATTAGAGAATTATAAATTTGACGAAGAGCTGCAAAATTTTTGCCTTCATTTACTTCCTCTTCAATCGCAGGGATTACTACCTCCCTCAATATTTGAGTTGATAGCTTAACCTTTTCATCTTTATTTTCTTGGCGCTCTTCTCCCTGCTCATTTTCATTAGGTTCCCCAATACCTTTTTGATGAGACATGGCTAAATAGTCTTCCTCTAACATTACCTTCAGCCTGCTGTTGGTAACATAGGCAACCTCTCCATATTCATAGATCACAGCTCTTTCGGGTATGATCCATATCTTATTAAAGGTCTCAACCGGAATATCCGTTGTGCCAAACTTCTCCTGAGCTTCCGAGTAGACCCTCTCCCAGAACTTACTGCCAATTTCATCTTCCGGATAAAGCAAAGAAGAAGTTAATTGTTTTAAAATATAATCCTGAGCCAAAAGGTCCCGGCCCATCTCGGTTTCACCAAAAATTTTTGGGATTATGCGATCTTTTTCATATGGGGATAAGTTGACCCAAAGATCATCATCCGGGATTGTTAATGAGGCAAGGAAGTATTTTACTAATTTTGAAACCTCAGCTTCAAGCTCATCACCTTGAACTGCAGAATCACCTTTATCGATAATAAAATCAAATTTAAAAGGTTCTTCTGGATAGATCTTTATTCCTTTTAAAATGACTGGAATATATGGAGGAGTTAAATAAACCATGGAATTGGTCAAGGCCAATTCAGAAAAAACCTGGGCTTGCGCCTGACCGATAGGCACAACCATCAATTGAAGGGAAATTACTACAAATAAGATCCATGTTTTAGCTCTACAAAAAATAGATCTCAACTTATTCATTTGTTTGGTAATAAACATAATTAAACTAATTAAGATTAATAATAATAGAAAATAAAATTTATATAAAAAGTATACAATATATTATTTTTTATTACCAATTAACGGAAAAAAGAGGAAAAAAAAGAGTTTTTAGTCAAGCAACTTTCGCCATTGTTTTAGTTTCCAAGCAAGCGGTTTGGCAAAAGCAGGGCTCGTAGATGGCAGGTATTCAACAGGCATATTGATATGAGAAAAGTGCTTCTTGAACAATGTTAGTGATGTCTTGCCATTGCAAAACACCTTTTTGATATTTGGATAATCATTAAAATATGCCTCAAAATCATTCATTCTTGCATTCCTGATCATACTGTCAGAAGACGTTTTAGGCCTACGGCAACTATGAATTACATCCCACAATGCAACACGATTCTTTTGAAGAACTTTCACTCTTTCTTCATAGCTATCAGCAAAATCGGTTTTTGTTATTTTTGCAATGATTTTCCAAAAATGATTTTGTGAATGTCCATAATATTGGCTTAGCTCTAAAGACCTGACACCGGGCATAGAACCCAAAACAAGCACTTTTGATTTCTTATTTACAATAGGTGGGAAACCAACAATTATATCTTGCATTTTAATTTATGATACAGCTTCAATATATAAGCCTTTAGGAATAGTAAAATGAAACGCAGCACCTTTTCCTTCTTCTGAATCTATCCAAATAGTGCCACCATGAGAATCAACCACTGCTTTAACAATGCTCAAGCCGGCTCCGGAGCCAACATAATCTTTTGCACTATGCAGCCTTGCAAATATTTCAAAAACTTTCTCCTGATCTTCTTTTGCAATACCAATACCATTATCAGTTACTACAAATTCATACGACTTTTCATGCTCAAAATGACCGACCGTGACAATTGGATGAATATCTTTGTTCTTTGAAGAGAATTTAATTGCATTGTTAATAAGGTTTAAAAATGCCTCTCCTATTTTTATCCTGTCGCAAATTATAGTAGGCAGGTTTTCAGGAATAACCATTTCGACATTATATTGTTTAATATCAAATTCTAACCTCTCGCATATATTCACAACAACCTGATGAATATCAACTTTCTCATAAGGATTTTTGACCCTGGTTATTCTTGTCAAGGCAAGCAAATCTTCGATCAAATTATTCAATCTCGTAACTGACCTGCGAATACCTGAAATGCACTCCATCGCCTTATCATCTAATTTCCCCTTATAATGTTTTTCTAAAAATGCGCCATAACCTGATATTCCTGTGAGCGGGGCACGCAAGTCATGGCTTACCGTGTGGACAAACCCATCCAATTCTTTATTAACTTTCTGAAGGTCCTGCTTCTGACCTTCCGTCACTTTCAGATTTTCTAAAAGCATAATCCTTTTTTCTTCTAGTTTATCGGTAAACTCTGTCAGCTTTTCACCCATAGTAACAAAAGCAGTAGAAACTTCGCCAATTTCGTCTTTTTGAATATTGTCTATTTCCACTTCAAACTTTCCTTTACCCACTTGCTGAGCAACATTTACAAGTTTCTTTAAAGGCCTGGCAATACTTCTTATAAGAGCAAAAGATATTATAGAACTGATCACTATGCTCAAAACAAAGCTTACCCATAAGACTTTCCTTGCAACCTTCTCTTCCTGATTAGCAATTTCCAAAGACCTCTTTGAGAACTCCCTTATTTCCAACATCATTGATTCAAGCTTTAAAGAAAGTCTTTTTTCACTTCTTTTTATCTCGTCGATATCTTCAAATGACAATTCATACTCAGTTTTTTCTATCATGCCAAATATTTTAAAGATAACCGCATCATAGCTAATAAGGGATTCTTCTATCTTTTTTATGATCAGCCTGGCATTCTCCAGTTCAACCTTCTTTTGTTCTGATAAAGTATTAGTGAATTCTTCTTCAATCATGTTCTTTGCATCAATAATATTAGCTGCTGCCTGCTCGCCAATTTTATTAAATCCTTCTCGCAGTAGCCCAATATGTTCCAGCAAATACCTTTTGCGTATTTCCGTGACATTTTCAAATGCGACTTCTTCCGCGATCCTTAAAACCCTCTCGAATAAGATTACTTTTTTGTGCTGGTAATTATTTATTGAAGTAACAACTTCTGTTAAGGCCATGTCCCTTTTAACAACATTTCTCAGCTCAAAACCTATCTTTGAAAGTTGACTCAAACCTATAATAGTGTTACATCCTAAAACTGTAAGAAGGAAGAGAATAAAGACTGAAATTTTATTGGATATTTTCATTTAACCTTGTTTATTTCCTTATTTCCTTTAAAACATCAGCATACTTATAGAAGGGGTCCCCTTTAGATTGCGAGAAAACATCAGAATACACCACAAGATCAAAGAAGCGGTTTATAACAACAAGATATGTTGTTCCTTCAAGCTCAGACTTGTCTTTTAACGGGTTAAAATGTACAAAAATATACCCTCTTGTTTCAGGCATTCCGATCGATTTATCTATCTTTGCTGATTTAAGCAAATAATCCATCTTGCGCTCTGATTCAGATAAAGTCTTTTTTGCCTTAATAATTGCAGCTTTTGCCTGTTTTTGATCTATAACCGGCTTATTCGCTCCAAGAATATCATATTTAAATTTTCTGCCAGCTTCTTTCATTTTTTCAGAGCTCAGCTCGTTCGCCTTAAGATAATCATTACCTATCTCATCCATTGCATCGGAAATAGAATCTTCATAATAGTCATATGTATTAACTGTCTTGTCAGTGACCTTATCTACAGACGCACAACCACTACATAATATGAAAATAGTAAACCATAGAATCTTTTGCATAGTGAAAAACCTCTCTTATCCTTTAGAAAATTAGTCTTATGTAAATATAAAGAATACATATATTCTATTGTATATAATAGGAAATAAATCCATATTTATCCAGCAATATTACTTTTTTTCAATCTTCATTTATACTGTATTCTGTTAGCTATAAACGACAAAAGAACTATATGAATTTTGCATTCTAAATAATATACTGTAACTATGCTAATTTTCAGAACTAAATCCATACGACAATCTTTTATTTTTATAATATACTTCTTGTTATTATCACAATATTGCTTTGCACAGGACTCTATAATAAATGATGTTATAAAATCAAAGCAATCTCTTGTCACCATTAAGGGATTTAAGTCTTCTCCCTCAGAACATGATGACACTGGTCAATACAAAATGGGCTCTGGAGTAATCATATCAAATAACGGTATTATCGTAACAAATCTGCACACAATAATTGATTGTAATTTCATTAACGTTAAACTGCATAATGATAAAATTTATAGTTCTGAAGTCTTGATGACCTTGCCTGCATTTGATATTTCCTTAATAAAGATCAAGGCTTCAACCCCGTTAATTCCTATAGAGTTTGGCGACTCAAATGCCATTAGCTTGGGGCAAGATATAATCAATGTTTCCAGCAGTAAATTATGGCAGCAAACCATTACCGGAGGGATTATTACTGGTTTGGGAGTGAGCAAGCAATTGGACGGACAGGATATAAAAGGCATTGAAATGATCGAAGTAAACTTAAATCTTGATGAAGGCGACAGCGGAGGTCCATTATTGAATAAATCCGGGGAGTTGATTGGAATGATCACTGCAAAAGATGTAACACGAAGCAGAAAAAGCTATGCAATCCCATCAAGCAAGATACTTCTTCTTTATGAATATTACCAAAAATCCAAGTAAGATCCAGGCAACAAACACGCTTATTGTCTCTTACGAAATAAGAAATAAACCCTAGGATACAGCTTTCTTTTTTGGTATGATACCACAATATTAAAATCTAATTAACTCGTAAGAAAATGGAACCAGACAAAAAAACATTAAATGATAATAGCGCAAAAGCTCGTTGCGTTTTAAATATTTCAAAAAAAAGCACATTCCTTAAGTATTTGCTTGTCTTTATACTTTCATCCTCCATAGGCATATATTTCCGCCTTTTTCCTTTAATAAACTACTCTCCTGGTGATTTTCGAGAAAAAGCTACTTTAATTGTTATTCATCAGCTTAGAGAAATTGTGATAAAAAATATCGAGGCCAATAATCCTGACCTTAGTCCTCAGGAGAAAGCTTTACTGATAAGAACACAATTTAACAGACTTTTAAATACAGAAAAACTGAAAGTGCGGAGTTCAATAAATTCAGTCACTAGGAATTTCGCCGAGCAATCTCTCGAGAAAAGAAATAGCCCTTATCTTTTAGCTTCAGATTCTTTTTATTATTACGGATTAACAAAGAACATAGTAAAAACCGGGAAAATAGCCGACACTATTAAGGGAAGCAAATACTTAAATCCTCTTATGCTTGCACCAAACGGCCATTATGAGCCGTTAAACCTACATCCCTACATTGGCTTCTTTATCTATAAAATAATGCTGATCTTTAACCAAAGTACTGACCTGATGCATGCTGTTAGCTATACTCCGCTTGTTATTGCAGCATTATCAGTGGTCCCATTCCTTGCAATTTGTTATTCTTTTGGAGTAAGCGCAATAGCTTCTTTTGTGGGAGCTGTCTTTTTCCTTCTCGCTCCGATTTATATTAAAAGAAGCACCTTCGGATGGTATGATAATGACCCCTACAATACCTTTTTCCCATTACTGATCTTATCAATAATTTTTTTGGGATTATCAAAAAAATCCCTAAAACAAAATTTGCTATATGGACTTTTAAGTGCCTTCTTGCTTATGCTTTATGCCTTTTTCTGGCAGGGATGGGTCCTAATCTTCTTTGTTATCTTTTCATCAGGCATATTAATAATTTTATATGACCATTTTATTTTGAAAGATAAGCTTGTGTCAAAAAATTCTTTTTCATATTTCGGTATTTTTTCAATTCTAAGCTTCTTTGCAGTGTCATTAGCTTTCGGTGCCGGTGAATTCTTTGTTCTATTTAAAGAAGGCTGGATAGCATTAAAGAATTTCTTAACACCCCAATTATCATTATGGCCAGACCTATACATGAGCGTATCTGAGCTTCACAATGCAACGCTTAGTTATATAGTTGAATACTCCGGGGGTAAATTCTTTATAGCTATAGCCTTATTGGGATTTATTGCTTCACTGATCACTATCCCAAGGCAAAAAAAGCCTGAAGACGTTCCAAAAATCATCATGATAACTGTCTTTCTATCGATATCCCTAATTATCGCTTCCGGAGCACAAAGATTTGTTATGCTTGTATTTGTCCCTCTTTCAATATTCTTTGCCATTGGAATTGAGAGGATTTACAGATTTTTTTCTTTCATTATAAATTTAAAAATACCTGAATCAAGGAATTCAGCCAGCTTAAATCCTAAGAAATTAATTGCTAACATTTTATTGGCAATTGTTATCCTAGTTACTGTTTTTATACCTATAAAATCTATTCACAATACAATTGAATCTCTGCTTAATCCTATATTTAATGAAACATGGGAAAGTGCTTTGCTCCAAATTAAGGAAAAAACACCCAAAGATAGCATTGTTACCACCTGGTGGCCACCTGGGCATTTTATAAAAGCTATTGCAGAAAGAAGTGTTACGTTTGATGGTGCTACAATAAATGTTCCCCAAGCATATTGGGTTTCCAACATATTCTTAAGCCAGGATGAAACTCAAGCTTTAGGTTTTATAAGAATGCTTAACAATAGTGGGAATAAAGCTGCTGATTTTCTAGTCCAAGAACGCGGCTTTGAACTATCAACGAGCATAGCACTTTTAAAACTTATTACCGCGTTACCTCCAATAAAAGCTGCAATCGCCCTATCAACTGTTTTTAATGATGCTGACTCCATTAACAGATTATTAGAACTAACTCATAAAACACCGCCTCCATCCTACTTACTGATATACAATGAGTTTGTAGAAAATAATCTTCAGCTGAAATTCATTGGAAAATGGAATTTTACCGAGCTTGAGAAAATCAATAAGGACCCTGCCCTTTTAAAACAAGTCCCTGATAGGAATTCTGACCAGTATGTTCAATTCCTCTGGAAACTTGTTGGAGGCGCTTATAAATATAGCGGTATTCTTAATCAGCTTGACGCTAACCGAAATAGAGTGATCTTCGACGAAAATGTTATAATCGATTTAAAAACAAAAGAATGTATTGTAAATTCAAATACATACGGAAAAGGCACGCCTATAAGTGTCTTATATCTTGAGGATAATGAATTAAAAGAAGAACTGCAAAAAACCCCAACTCTCTCATATTCTGCACTACTAATAAAGGATCAAGATGCATATAAATGCATCCTTCTTGATAGGCCTCTGGCAAGATCCCTTTTAGTTCACCTTTACTTCTTTGAAGGAAAAGGCCTAAGATATTTCAAGCCTTTCATAAAGGAATCTGATCTGACAGTACGAACGAAGATAATGGTATACGAAGTTGACTGGAAACAATATTCAGAAGATACTCAAATGAAACTCCCTAATCTCCCGGGTTTATAACGAAGCGACTGAACAAAAGTATTTGTGACTACAAGCTTGCTCGCTCGGGACAATATCGCCAAGAGATCAAAAAGAATGTCCCGTCATTCCATAATAATCGCCAAAAATTGAACTTGCTGCGTCTTTTCTATTCCTTAATTCGCGAATACGCTCAGCACCTGTCATGTTCTCAAGGTCAGGCTTATCGTAAACAAGCGGTTTCTCTCTTAAACGAACTTTCATCCCTCCGACACCATCATCAAATACAGTCTTATTTTTCTCTAGCTCCAGGGGAAATTGCTTAATTAATGTTGATTGTTTGTTTCCCTTTGCTACAAGCGGAGCACCAAATTCATTTGGGTTTATCTGCTTTCCATTTCTAATCATGTTCTCAAGCTCTAACGCAAGGCTCTCATATTTTATTTTTCTTAATGAAGTAATCAGCTCCAAAACTTTATGGCTATCTCCCTGAAGATAATAAGCAATCCCAAGGCCTAAATATGCATAAGGAGGCTGGTTTGACTCCTTAGCAGTAACTTTTTCAAAATATTCAATAGCTGAAGAAGCATCTCCCATCCCGATCAAATAAACCCAGCCTAATGATATTTGTACAGAAACCATATTAGGATCGATCTCAAGAGCCCTTTTGCATGCTGCTTCAGCTTTCTCAAATTCACCTAAACTATAATATGTCTTTCCCAGATTTTCATAACCTGCAGCAAGATTTGGGTCCAATTCGACAGCCTTTTCGAAATAATAAATAACATTGTCCAGCTCAAGCCCTTTGGCCCTATAAGCCATTCCAAGATAATTGTAAGAATGCGCAAATCCCGGATGTATCTTTAATGTTTCATCGAAAAGCTTTATTGCTTGTTCATAATTTCCATTGTCAAACTCTTGCGCTGCTTTTTCAAATATAGTTTTCAGGCTATTAACATCTATAGGCTCCGCCGCAACCATTGAAGACATGCATATAACAATTGTTATTATAAAAATTATTGGATTTTTCATTTCAATTAAATACAGCAGGAATGCTTTGATATGATTAAATTTACTGGAAGCTTCTATTTATTAGCAGCAATTTCTTTTGATGATCTTGAACCGATTGAAACTTTCACTACCGACATCGACACATTCACCGTATTCTCAACGCCTCTTTTGGGAGACATATTGAATTTTACTACCTTTAGCAGCTCTTCTGTAGAATTTATTTCGTGCATAAACGTTAAAACATCTTCTAATGTTCCTACACAGTCTAAATTCGCATAATATTTATCAAAATCTTTCTCGTGTTTTACTTCTGAAGGGTTGCTTTTAACCAGATTGACTTTTGTCTTTGTTGCAAGCCTTTCAACCACGCTTAAAAAATCAGCATTAACGATATCAGCATCTTTCTGGTCCTTGTTAATATAATTCTCATAAACCTTTAACTCTCTTACAATCTTATCCTTATATGCCAAAAATCTGATATCTCTAATAACGCTTTGCTCTTGTATAGAAATCTCATTATCAATGGTATAAAGTTTGCTTAATACCGGGCCCAGAAATAACCTGTCAAAACATGCTAACAGGACAAATAAAACAGTTACATAAAATACTTTTTTCTCGTTCTCAGATAAATTGGAAATAAATTTCTGAATCAACTTTACTCCTCCGTAGTTTCCGCTTGAACCACATCATCGTCAGCAAACGATTTTAATTTTAAAGTTATCTCAAAAGCAGACACATCTTTTCCCCTGTCCTTCTTTGAGGTAGTTGACTTTATCTCTACGCTTTTGAAAAGAGGTGACTCTTTTAGCGTTGTGCCTAAATTAAAAACAAGCGAAGCAATATCAGAAACCCCTTGGATACTTACGCTTCCGTCTTCATCAAGAAATACATTAGTCAAATAAACACTGTCGGGGATATTATAATACAATTCCTTTATTGTTTCTAAGCTAACCATTCTTCCTGCTAAATATTTTTGAATAATCTTTGTTTGCTTAGCATCTTCCTCAAGCCTTACAACTTCCTCCCTATTAGCCTTGTACTTTGATTTCAGATTGTTCAAATATGTGCTCTTAAAATAAATACGCAACCCTAAAGTTAAAGCCACTAAAAATAGAACAATAAAACCTGCCATTGCCGCCCTCAAAAATTCTACCCCTTGTTCCTCCAATGATCTTTGCATAAGGACTTCCTCGGGCATAAGATCAACTTGCATATCCTTAACAATCGATACAGCAGAGACTATATCTAGGAATGAAGTGTTCGAATAGTTATTGGCTATTTTCTTTAATGCTCCGCTTGTTACTTTAACATTATCAACATAAGGTATAAACTCAACTACCCAATTAAGCTTTTCTTTTAAGGCCGTTTGAAGGGCTTTTGTATTTTCATCATCGGTTGTAATCAAATACTGTACCGGAGCAGGCTCAATATCTTCATTAATGTAAAGGTCCAAAGTCATTTTAATCTCATCAACAAGCTTGTTAATTGCATCTATACCCTCGCTAGCAAGCTGATTTTTACCGACAGGAATGCTCCTTGAAGAAATAGAGATTCCGCGGAAAGCTATAACAAAATTTGTTGAATTTTCATCAACATCAATGATTCCCTTTGGAGTTGCTTCTGCCTTCCATCCAAGCGCATCAGAATATAATCCGGCTATACCTTCTGGGGCAAAAAGCACTTTTTCGATCTTAATTCCAGCTTTTTCAAAAACCTCCAACTGGCTTTTAAGAACATTTTTGTTGGCAATAACAAGCAGTATCTTTGAATAATTGCTCTTATATACTCCTATGTTCACAAAACCAACCTGGATTTCATCCCTTGAAAACGGCGTATGCCTTCCTGCCTGCAAGCCTACAATAGACTTGATCTCTTCAGGATTAGTCGAAGGAACTTCAATATTCTTTGTTGTTACCATGCTAGGAGGGACAACACAAACTGCAGTGTATTTCTTTGCATTAAAACTACTTAATGCAGATTGAACAGTTTTAGGAAGATCTGCTTCAGACATTCCCTTAATATCTTTTGAAAAAACATTAAGAACTTTACATGCTTTTAACGAACCTTTGACCTGCGCTATTTTCAACAGGTCATCACCCAAAGAAATACAGATATACTCATTGATCTTATTAGACATAAACAATCCTTAACATTTGGATATTATATACGATTTAATTTTATTATATACTAATATAACTAACTGTAACAACAGAAAATCATTATTTTTCTCTCCAATATTCTATACGATTTTCTAATGCATTATACACGCAGACGGCTTCAAGAACCTCTTCTTTATTACGTATTCTAGCCCTACTTCCTATCAAATAAAAGGAAGAATTTGTTTTTATTCGTTGGGCTAAATTCAGAAGATCTATCTCTCTTATTTCAGATATTTCTAGTTTTGTAAAGGCAAGCATGTCAACGGCCATGTCAAAAGTTTTATGAAATATATGGTCATCAACGCTAAAATCTTTGTCATCAAATCCTCTTCGCACCATTAAAAATTTATCAATAACACTTTGGCTCAATCCAATAGCATAGAGAACCTGATATGAAGCTGTATTTATATTTACCAAACCATCTCCGTAAACAGTAATGAATGGATACAATCTTTCATATACATCCTCGGTAAATCCTTCGACAAGCAACAATTCATCTATAAGCTCAAACGGCTTGCTTTTGATCTCATAGGGAAATTCCAGGTTTGAGTAATATTCATTACTATAGAAACCCTCGGCATGCGATTGTCCGAATTCCCGCCAATCAATAATATTATTAGCCAACCACGCGGCATCTTCTTGATCAAGCCCCAGAACACTCATTATCAAACGCACGATAACATCCTGAGGCGCCACATTAATATTTATTTTACTTTCTGCGTCGACAACTCCATACTTGATTTCAACTGCAGATGAACTGCTGCCATAATAGGGATATGACACGTCAAAATACCCGTCTCCGACCACTATTCCCTTGAATTTATCCGGATTATTATGCCTATAATATTTCCCGTATGACGTATAAAGATCACCGTTCCTGCTGATATCCATCCTTATTGAAGCAATGGCTTTTTTTATTCCAGCATCAGCAATATAATGAAGCTTGCTTCTTGTTTCCAATCTCAAGAGCATTGTAGCTTTTTGCTGGATCTTCATTCCAATCTGAACAGCAAATACGCTCAAAAAAACAACAGTCCATAAAGCAAGGATCAGAACAGAGCCCGCTCTTTCACGACTAATCAAATTTTTAAAATTCATATACAAAGCTCTCGCCAATTATCCGCCTATAGGTATATCAATGAATTTTCTCATTGACCTTTCGCCACGGCTATCTTTAAACACAACCAATACTTCAATAGCTGAAGGAATATAATCTAAAATTTCATTCTTTGTGATTTCACCTTCAGGGGTTAGAACAAAATAGGTGAATTTCAGCCTTTCAACAGAGCCAACTATTTTTGATTCTCTAGAATATTGCTCACTTACTGCCTGGCTGTAATTAGCCTGCCTTCTATAAATACTGTCTGATATTGGATCAAAATAATATTCTACTTTTCCTAACTGATCAACATATGAACCCTCCGGATGCCCTGATCCCTTATCTGCTTTTGTATAAACTATCGCAGGAAAACTAAACCTAAAGACATCACCCTGTGGCTTTATCCTCGAATAAGAATAAACATTTCTCAGATCTTTACTTATTTTATCAAAAAACATTGCTATATCTTCCTCAACAACCAGGCGGTTAGACTCCTGCCAAACCCTGATACCGCTAGATAAACAACTGTAAATAGCAACGCTAATTACTGCGATAAGGGATGTTACGATAAGTATCTCAATCAGCGTCATCGCTGATTTATTTTCCAATCTTTTAATGGACATTTTAAATTGAGTTCTCATTTTCTTTATTAGTTGGGAAAAATCTAAAGCGGCTATTTAAAATACTCGAAATCTGAAATATATGCTGAACGCGATAAGATCATTTCCTTCCCGCCAGAATCCCAAAGAAGAGAAAGGTCCAGTTCAAAAACATCTGCAAAATCTTCAACTTCTGAAATATTCATTCTTTGCCTAAACTCTATCTCTTTCGCTCCGACATTAAGCTTTTCTTTTCTGTTAAGTTCGAACGGTAACGTTTCATATACCCTTAGCATTCTTTCAATCGCAGTTATCCTATTATCAAGCAGCGTAGTAGCATAAAGCCTATTCGTTAAGTAATTCATGCGGTCTAAGGAAACTATAAATCCTTTAAAGATAATAACTATACCCAAAGACAGCACTGCAAGGGCAACCATAATCTCAACAAAAGTAAACCCTGAATCTGAAAACAAAAGCCGTCCTCTTCTCTTAGACAACTTCTCTTTCCTGTTCAGGGTATTATTTTTTCTCTTATGAAACACTTATGTATTTTTGATTTTGCAAAAACTAATATTTACAAGCTGGTAAGATTCTATTCTTCCCAATTATTTATATCATCACCAGAATTGCTTTTATCTCCGCCTAAAGAACTTAAATCATAGTCCGGCCTCTTCTTTCCCGGAGAGGTATAAACATAAGGCGAGCCCCACGGGTCAATTGGGTCTTTTTCAATATATGGGCCATTCCAATTGCGAGCCTCTGGAGTTGTGCTAGGCTTCTTTTTTAAAGCGGCCAATCCTTGTTCTGTAGAAGGGAAAGTCCCGTTATCAAGTTCATAGAGCTTTAATGCCGTAGCTAATTGAGAGTTGATATCTGATTTTGCAACAGAAACTTTTGCCTGCTCACTTCTTCCCACAAGCCTGGGGACGACCATAGCAGCTAAAGCTGCAATAATAATAACCACCAGCATAATTTCAATTAAAGTAAATGCCTTATTTCCTTTAAATAAAATTCTCATATCTCCTCCAAAGTTCAATAACTAATTAATCCATGTAATATCTATATATTATCATACAACAGATTTACTGTTTTTTCATATAACTTAACCATTTTTTTTCAAGGTCCTCAACACTATTTATCTTTAACACATAAGCATCTTTTAATGCGCTTTCAAAATTCTTACCATCGCGCAAATTCCTGCATAAGCTTCCAAAACGTTGATTCCCATATTCGTCGATCAAGAACTTTACTATTGTATAACTTTCCAAATAAAAGACAGTTACTTTTAAAGAATCCTCTTCATCCCTAATATCAACATTAAACAGCACATCAAAAGGGACATATTCATTCGCTTCGATCAATCCCTTCATTGCATGACGAGCCCGTGCTGCTTTTTCAGCTTCCTGTAACTGCGCAACACCTTCTTCAAACCACATAGGTATTACTTTCTCAAAGCCAATAAAATCCCATAGAATTAAATGGCTGATCTCATGGGGAAGGGTCTCATCGACAAATGACCCTTCCTGAACAAATGAAATAATACTTCTGGTGTTTGATAATTGCTTATGCCCGACGACACCTCCCCTTGACCATTCAGGCTGGCCAGTCGCCTCGACAAACGCATCTCTGTCTGAATATATAGTAATAACCGCTCGATTATCCCAGGTCCAAAAATTTCTATACCGCGCATAACCTATATCTTGCGCTACCTTATCATAATAGATCTCAGACTTATTAAGGATATCTCTTGCCCACGATGCTGTTTCGCTAGATGGATATTTTATAATAAAATGCTTTCCTCTCTCCTCTCTCCATCCGGATGAATTCGCATCTTTAACAACAAGTACATTTTGATGTAAAAGAACAAAGAGAAACATGTATAATATTTTCAGTCTTTTTTTCATCTCATCTTTAGTAAAACAATGCAATATCATGCAAATACATCAACCTGGAATATAGGCAATAACATGGCAAAAACTATAAAGCCTACAATAACTCCAACAAGAAGGATCATCACGGGCTCAAGGAGCGTTGTAGTCATTTTTATCTTCTCGTCAATCTCCTGCTCATAAGTTTCAGCGATCTCAGCTAAAACATCATTAAGGCTTCCTGACTCTTCTCCAATTGATATCAAGTGCCCCATCATAGCAGGTATTTCGCTAGCAGCTTTTAACGATTCTCCAAATGAACCTCCGGTTATAATATCCTGCTCACATTTTTTTAACTGGAGTACAAGCAAATCATTTTTAATTATTGGAGCTGCTATCCCTAAAGCCCTCACTAAAGGGATACCGCTTCTCATCAATAGTAAAAGGGTCGTCGAAAATCTTGTTAATTCACTTTTCAAAACCAGCTCGCCAAAAAAAGGCAGCCTCAGCATTGCCTTGCTTGATGCAAATCTACCAATCTTTGTTTTTCCCCACTGATGGAAAACCATAGCTGTAATTAATGACCCTATTATGACCCACGCCCACCATTTTGACAAAAATGCGCTGACATTTATCAAGATAACAGTAACTAACGGTAACGCATCGCCCATTGATTCAAACAAGGATGACATCTTCGGCAAGACAAAAGTCAGAATGAAACAAATAGTCGCAACTCCCACAAATGCCATGAAAACAGGATACGCCATGGCCATTCTGATCTTAGACGATATCTCTTCTTGTCTCTTAAGATGCTTTGAGACATTTGATAACATTTCCTGCAGATTGCCGCTTTCCTCACCAGCCCTTACCATGGTTACATATAAATACGGGAATATATTCTTGTATTCTGATATACATTCAGAAAAAGATTTTCCGTTCCTAACTCCCTGAACAATGTAATAAATAACTTTTCTGAAATACTGGTTAGCTGTCTGATCTTCAATAATCGTTAATGCCTTAAGAAGGGAAACACCCGCACGAAGAAGATTTACAAGCTGTTTACTAAACACATATAGCTCTTTCGTCCCGACTTTTCTTGCCAGGACGATTTTCTTCCCTGGTTTGCCAACTTCTTCTTCCGTCACAGATACAGGGAGCAAACCTAGCTGATTGATAATATTTACTGCATCATCCTGGCTATTGGCATTTATCTTGCCATTGACAGTTTCAGCATTTCTTTTTTTAGCTATATAGATGTATGTTTTCATTTTAAAAAACTAATTCTTTTGAACGCCTTAAAAGATCACAAATAGCAGATTAATATATTTTCAGATTCGATATTTCGGAAGGCTACTCTGCTGCTGAATTCTCGATAAACTTCTTAATAGATGCACGGTCAGCACTTGATAGATCAAGATAATAATTTACCATTGTATAAATATTTTCCATGCTATCTTCTTCTACCCTGCAAACCTTTGCTAAACACTCGATAGCTTTTTGGCTATGATCGATATATATCTTTAACTCTATGATCGACCCTATTTGAATTCTTTCTTTTGAAATAAATCTTAATCCCCCGGCGCTAATATCTTCAGTAACTGTTGTATATTCCACTCCGCTTGGTACCAAAAAGTTCGGATCAGTTGCATCGATCTTTAGCGGGCAATATCTGATTTCAACATGTTCGAACACCCTGGGAAAAACCCTGGCATCATATAAATTCTTCACTTCCCACGTGCTCTGCCTTTTTATTTTATCACTGCGTGTAACGCGCCTTACTGCCCCTAATCCTTCCGTTTTTGCATATGACATCTGCTCAGTTTCAAAGGCCCTCGCGCCTAAATGCTTTCTGTCGCGCTCCTTTCTTATTGCCATAAGATCCTTTTCCTCATCCTTTACAGTAACATTCATAATTTCGCTGGGAGTTGTTTGACCTTCAAGGACTACTTTCCAGCCATTCTGCCTAAGAGATACCATGCCTTCCTGCATAGCTATCCTCTTTATATAATCTGCTCTTGGATGGTCTAACACTGCTGACCTTATAGCATCATTAACCCTTAGTATCTCATAAATAGCCATTCTCCCGAAATATCCTGTGTGATTACAGTAATCGCATCCCTCGCCCTTAAAGATCTTTATATCTTTTTGCTGCTCTTCTGTGAGGAATAAAGATGTCACAATTTCTTTCTTAATTCCCTCAGGAACATCAACAACTTCTTTTTTACATTTCGGACAATTAACCCGCACCAGCCTTTGTGCAACAAAAGCTTCAACGCTTGAAGATACTAAATATGGCTCGATCCCCATATCTATTAGCCTTGTTATGCCACTTGCCGAATCATTGGTATGTAAAGTTGAAAAGACCATATGCCCCGTCAGAGCTGTTCTTATTGCAATTTCTGCAGTCTCCACATCCCTTACCTCTCCGACCATAATAATATCCGGGTCATGCCTTAAGATACTCCTTAAACCATTAGAAAAATTGAAATCAACTTTTGAATTGACCTGGACCTGGGTTATTCCTTCCATTTCATACTCAACAGGGTCTTCAATAGTGATTATCTTTCTCTCCGGAGAATTTATTTCATTTAAGCATGCATAAAGAGTAGTGGTCTTGCCGCTTCCCGTAGGGCCGGTAAGAAAGACTATCCCATATGGATTCTTTATAATTTCCCTGAATTTCTCGACGGTATCCTGGTTGAACCCCAGCTTCTCAAGCGAAAAAAGCATGACCTTTGTAGGAAGTATTCTAATAACCATACTCTCGCCCATAGGCGTTGGCATTGTAGAGATCCTTAAATCAAGCTTTTGCTCCCTAGTTTTAACAACCGTGCTCCCATCTTGAGGAAGACGCTTTTCGGTAATACTTAAATTAGCAAGTATCTTTATCCTGGATAATATCTGCGTAAGAAAATGCTTTAGCTTATCTGAAACATTTGCATCTACTAGAACCCCATCAATTCTATATCTGAACCTAACTTTATCCCTGTATGGCTCAATATGAATATCCGTTGCGCGCTTCTTAAAGGCCTCAAGTATTATTTGGTTTACAAGATTTGATACCGTCGGGTCCTGCGTCTCCCTTTCAATATCCTCGATCCATTGAACATCAGTTGCAGATACAGACGCCTTTCTGACAGGATCTTTTGAAATGATCTTATCTATCGTGTCAGATGTAAAGCCATAATACTTTTTTAATGCCTCATTAATTTCACTTTCAAGTGCAAGACAAAAATTAACATTAACGCCCAAATTCATCCTGATCTCATCATTAAGTATTACATCGATAGGTTTTGCAGAGGCAACCGTTATAACATTATCCTCAAACTTAACAGGCATAATTTTATAATACCAGGCAAATTTAACAGGAACCTTGTCAATAACACCTTGCTCTACATGAATATTACCTAGTTCAACAGATTCTATATTTAGCCCTCTAGAAAGTGAAACCAGGATCTGCCTTTCTGTAACGATATGATTGGAAAGAAGGTATTCTTTTAAAGACAACCCTTCATCTTTAGCTATTCTAGAATGATCTTTGATTTCTTCATTGGAAAGGACATTATTACTTGCTAAATTTTCCTGCAGTATTTTATCAAATTGCTTCATGTTTAAAGCCTCGGGACTTTACCGATCATATAAAAATCTTCTTTTCGCAGCTTATCATAATCACCCGCAATGATCTTGGCACAACCTTCAATATTCTCTTCAATAGTAACATACTCACCTTTCTTGCCAGTAAAGACCTCGCTGACATGGAAAGGCTGTGTCATAAAATTATAAAGCTTCTCCGCACGAGTAAATACCTTTTGGTCTTCTTTATTAAGCTCTTCAACACCGATAACAGCAACAATCCTTTTTAGGCCATTATGCTTATTAAAATGCTGAATAACTTGTTGAGCAACATCATAGTGCGTTTTTCCAACAATAGTCCTGTCAAGGTTAGTACAAGCGCTCTGAAGAGGGTCAATGGCAGGATACATACCTCTTTGAACAAGGTCTCTGGACAGAACGATCATACCATCAAGATAGCTAAAAATAGCAACAACCGCCGGGTCAGTAAAATCATCCGCAGGAACATAAACAGCCTGAAAAGCCGTTATAGAACCCCCTCCTTCAACCGAGCGTATCCTTTCCTGGACAGCGCTGATCTCAGAAGCCAATGTCGGCTGATAACCAGTTTCAGCAGGAACACGGCCTAGAATTGTAGATATTTCCTGACCACCCTGAATATATCTGTAAACATTATCCATGAAAAGAAGAACATCCTTGTTCTTTGACTGCAAGTATTCAGCTAGGCATAAACCCGCATTAACAACTTCTGCACGAGCGCCAGGAGGCTGATCCATCTGGCCAAAAGCCAACATAACGTTCTTAAGAAGATTGCTCTCCTTTAACTCAAAATAAAGTTCATTTCCTTCCCTGATACGCTCTCCAATGCCTGAAAAAACACAAGCACCGCCATGCCTTTTAACAATATTATTAATTAGCTCTAAAATAACGACCGTCTTGCCGCAGCCAGCCCCTCCAAGGATACCGGTCTTACTTCCTTTGACCAAAGGAAAAAGAAGATCAAAGTATTTAATACCCGTCTCTAAAACTTCAAATTTTTCACCTTTTTTATTCGCTAAATTAAAACCAACAGACTTTCTCAAAGTTCTAATAGGAACACGTCCCGGACAATCAAATTCGCCGCTATTGTCTAATGGGCGCCCGGTGGCATCCATGACCCTTCCGAAACAACCATCACCCATAGGTATCGTAATAGATTTATTAGTGTTATAAACAGTAGAATTCAGCTGCAGATTAAGAGTATCCATTAAAGCAACAGTCCTCACTATATTCTTTGACAAATGCTCAGCTGTTTGTAAAACAACTTCTAACCCATCAACCGTATAAGCCTTTATAACATCATATAAAGCCGGCATATCTTCCGGATTATCAAACCAGCAATCAGCGATCGGCCCTTGAACACTTATGATCCTGCCTAAACGGGTCTTTTCATCTTCCTGGTCAGGCATAGACATGAACGCCGATTTACGACCAGGCTTAACCACATTTTCTTCCTTTATATAGCCATCTGCTCCCACTTTTGTTTTAGCTACATTGCTCTTCTCTTGAGGATCAGAAGCTTTTTTTTCATCTTTCTTATGTTCTTTATTTTCCAATTGATTCCCCTTTGCCTATTTCATAGTCATCATTCTTGCAGAAAATGTTTCACGAAGACTTTTATCAATATCACCTTTTTTTGCCTTAATATATTTCATGCCGACTTTTGTTCTTTCCTTCTTCATTTTGTCGACACTATCCTCAAGGAAGCTTGATTGTGCAGAAGCTGAAGCAATGATCGTATCAATAAAGATCTCATATAATCTTGTAGATACCCATAGATTTGTCAGGATCCCGATCACCTGCATTGGATCAGACTCTTCAATAACCTCATCAAAAATATCCACAAATTCATGCTGCTTTTTTAACAAGTCAACACATGGCAACAGCTGAACTACTTTCCTTAATTGTGTGTCAAATGATTTTGGCCATGCGTAAACGACTAAAACCTTGCCAAGCCTGTCATTCATGATCTCGTCAACAAGATAATCCTTGACCATAATAACCGTCTCATAAATACCTATAGCCTCCATATTATTAAAGGCTCTAATGTTCTGATCAATCTCTCTAAAACGAGCTTCCGCCTTGTTTCCAACTGCAATTAATTTTACATCTTCATATTTTTCTTTTTCTTCAATAGCTGTTCTAAGTATCTTGTTATTAAATTCACCTAAAAAACTACCTTCTATGGTTACGGCTAATATTCCGACTTTCTTGTTATCATTTTCGATCATAGGATGCTTTTTCTCAGTTAAACTTATCATCCTAAAGAACTCAACAAAAGTCTGTCCAAACCTTCTGAATTTATTTTTCTCGTTCATCAAAGTAAAGAGCTTGTTGTCAGCAATATCCTTCAACGTTTGAACAAGTTCAACCATTTCCTTTACATCTAACAATTCCCCTTTTACTTTACTTGCTTTACCCATTTACAATTACCTTATATTCTTTAACACAATATCATAGTTAAAAATCAGAGGCAGCTTGTTTTTGTAGGGCTAAACCCTTCTCTAGTATTGACTTCTTTATGCTTCCATCTAAAGCCATACTACCAAATTTTAAAAGAACTCCTCCGCCAATTTTTTCATCTGTGACAAAATTAATATCTATCTTTCTGTTCATTTTCTTTAAAATGACCGCAGTTAACTTTTCTTTTACTTTAGCCTCAATTTGAGAAACTGCAACAACATCAACACTTTTTATTTTATCATCGATCCTGCTCATATCCGTCTCTTCAAGATTAGATAAGAACTCATTTATTAAAACTTCGCTTAAAGCCCCTTTTGCCTTTTCACTCAATATTTTATTAAGTATTTCCATACTAAAATTTATCAGCTTAACATCAAACTCAGCCTGAATTTCTTGACGTATCTTATCTTTTGCATTCTGAGCTTTAGTGATAATTTCCTCACCTTCTTCTCTTGCTTTTGAAACGGTCTTGTCCCTTTCAGCTTTCATTTCTTCTTCTGCCTCTTGGCGCAATTTATCGGTCAACTCCTTAACCTCGATTTTCCTTTTCTCAAGCTGTTCATCCGCGTCTTTGATTTTCCTGCTTAATTCCGCCTGTTTTGCATTAGCCTTACTGATCTCATCATTAAGACTGTCAATCGCTTTCTGCTTACTCATATCAAAGGATCTTTTAACAAAAAACAATATGGCCCCTAAAAGCAACCCTACTAAAATAAAAAATTTTAAAATCAATTCCATATTAATTAACTCCTTTTATAAAGCATTTTTAATACCAGTCAGAAAAAAGTCTTATATAAAGTACTATTTTTTAATGATGAAAAACATTATAAAACATGATCAAAAGAACAAAAGTTATGATTTCTGTAACGATCAACTTCCATACAATACTCATTTGTATCGCAGGCGTTTTTGTTGGATATCTGCCCAGGTCACCTATCATCTTATTTCCCAGCAGGGCAACTATTATACAAGGAACAATGATTATAACTGCATAAACACATGCAAATACAAATGCCTCTCTCCATAAATCAAATTCAACCATTATTAATAATCCTTAAAATAATCTATTTCCCAAAAAGCTGAAATATGACCAAAATAGCAACTATAGATATACCCTCAACAAAAATAAGCATAACCACCATACCCATAAATATTTTAGAAGCCGCCGAAGGATTTCTTGCTAATGCCTTTACAACTGCCCTGCCAAGGACAGCAATAACAATAGCCGGCCCTAAAACAGCAACTAACATGATACCGACTATAATGAATGTCTCTGCTATCATAAATTTATCCTATTTGTAATATTTAAAATTCATCTTCCTGATCAACGATCTTCTTTTTTATCTGCTCTTCAACCATAATTGTGCACTCATTCGCAAAAAACCTGACAACTCCTCCATTTATTGGGATCCTTTCGTTCATATCAATAACAACATCACCTTTAACTAAAACACCTAACAAAGGATAATGATATGCTAAAAGCTCATACTCTCCTGTATCACCTGTGAGAAATACTGACTCAGCCTCCTTTTCATATATCAATCTATATGGGCTTATAATAATGCATTTAAATTTTTGCGAAAATTGTACCATATTAATTACTCATTCTTGGATGTTGCTTCTTCCAGGATATCCCTGCCTATATTTGACAGGATATCGGTATCCTCTTCATCTTCAATTTCTGGCCTTATCCCAGATGTCTTATTGAGATATGCCTCTATAATTTCATTAAAGGCATTTTCTATTTCCTCATCCATTTTTTTCCTTGCACGTAATTTTGTGATAATCTCAGGATTAAGGTCTTTTGCAAATTCTAAAATATTAAGCTGAAACTGATTAACAGCTTCTAAAGTTGGCAATTTATGCAAATACTTTTTATTAAATGCATATAATATGAGCACTAAAGATTCCATCGCCACCGGGCTGTCTTTATCCTGCCTTAATACACATCTCAATATCTCTCCGCTCCTAAGCTGCTCTAAAACCTCGTCTGATTGAGAACCTGACCTTAACTTAGACAGTCTTTCTAACTCCCTAAACTGCAAAAATTCAAGTCGCAAAGGCCCGCTCAACTGTTTAATAATAGGCCACTGTACCTTAGTACCGACACGTGAAACAGAAAGCCCCAGATCCAGCGCAGGTTTTTGACCTTCACCAAAGAGGGCAGCATCAAGCATTATCTGCCCATCGGTCATAGAAACAAGATTAGACGGAACAAAAGCAGTCAAGTCTCCCTCAAGAATCTCAACAATAGGCAGGAATGTCATCGAGCCTTGACCATGATCTTCATCCAAGTAACATGCGCGTTCGATCATCTTGGAATGCAGATAAAAAATATCGCCAGGATAAGAATCTCTACCTGGTGCCCTTCCTAATAATAGAGAGATCTCCCTATAACACCAGGCATGCTTGGTAAAATCATCAAATCCAATAAACACATGTTTGCCTCTATGCATAAAATATTCACCGATCGAACAAGCAACATAAGGCGACAAATACTGCTGCCCTGGAGGGCTTGATGAAGGCGCCGCAACGATAATAGTATAATCAAATGCATCATAATCCTGAAAAAGCTGAACAACTCTTGCAAGCTGCGACCTTGCTTTGCCTGTTGCAACATAAATACATATGACCCCGGTATCCTTCTGATTCAAGATCGTATCAGTAATAAATGTTGTCTTTCCAGTCATCTTGTTACCAAGGATCAACTGTCTTTGCCCCAAGCCAATAGGTATCATTGAATCAAGGACCTTGGTGCCGGTTTCAAGCGTAAGACATAATGGAAGTCTTTCAAGAATAGCAGGAGCAGCCGGAAAAATTGGATAGTATGCATCTTCCTTTATCGGGCCTAATCCGTCAAACGGCTCACATAATGAAGTAACAATACGTCCTATAAAATTCTTTCCAACAGGCACCCTAAAAGGCTCTAGCGATGCCCTTGCTTCATCACCCGTTCTGATCTTAGATGCTTCTTTTAATATCAAAACGTTTGCTTCCTGCTCATTAAAGCCTAAGATCATACCAATGGAACCATAACCAAAATTGATCAGCTGCCCATTAATACAATGATTTAGCCCGACGACATTGATAATACAGCCACGGATACTTTTTACATAACCAACTTCTGTATATTGTAATTCTGCCACGCTATCTTTCCTCCTAAAATAATAATCAAATTACACAACAGCATTTCAACACAATCCACGATACTATCTTTATTCTTGTTCCTCGCTCTCTTTCTCTTCTTCCTCCTCTTTACGCTTATCTCTCGAACGTTTTGCCCAGATAGAAAAATGAATAATTGTAATAATGGCAACAACAATGACGATCCCAGTAATTATGTGCCATGATGTGTCATATGTAGGTTTCTTAAATAAATTTTTTGCAAGTTCTGCAATATTTGCTAAAGATTTTATCTGCATTAGAACATTCTTCAGTTTACTTCTTTCAAGCTCTTCTCTGATCGCCGTTAAAAGATCTTCTAATGACTCAACATCACCCTTTGCCAACTCATAAAGTTTAGAATTGGCTTCAAAATCACTGATATGCTTATTTATATCTTTATCTTGGCTCTGCGATGCTTCGATAGATTCCAAATTGTTCTTAATAGCTTTAACCAGATATTGTGCACTATCAATATATTTAGACTTCTCTAAAAGCTTATAAGTTTTTCTGGTTCGTTCCCTTAAATTTTCAATATCTGTGTTCTTTATATTCCAGATATCAAGTATTTCAATATTAAAACGTTTTTTCTCGCTAGGCTGGAACTCATCTTCTCTTACAATATAAGTCTGGCCTTTAACTGCATCATAATGAACTTCAAAACCTTCTGCTTCAATAACATGTTCAGGCCTTACATCAGTTGGCAAATAATGTTCATGCTCTTGTTTTGTAACATCAGTATCAGATTTATTTTGCGTCTCAACAACAAACCTTACTGTGCCAGTAGTTTCATCGGCCAGATCACTTCTCCAGTAAGTAACAGAAAGCGCTTCTTTCCTTATCTCATTAAGTTCTCGTTCATAAACCTTAAAACTTTCAATCCTTCTTTTAACATCATTTTCATATCGTGCCTGCTGTGCTAAAACGCTTTCAACTCTTTTATGCAGGCTTTCTTTTTTTCTCAATCCTGAATCATAATATTCGGTATCCTTCAAGTTCTCATAATTCTTATCAATTTGTGCTACTACATCAGCAACAACTTCTTCTTTGACCTTCCAAATGTCCCTTATTACGACCTTGTAAGTCTTAGTTTCTTTCGGATTGAGAGTTACGTCACCATAAACAAAATAAGCGCCTTCTGCAATATCATAATCTATTTTTAGGCCAGCAGGATCAACAATATCTTCGACTGAAACACCAAGCGGCAAAACAAACTTTATATTTTTATCTTTTGTTGATTCAGTACCATTAACAGCCAGTATGTTAATCGTAACATCACTATAAACATGGCCAGCTATTCCAAAGATCATAATAAAGCTGGCCAAGAAGCTTAACACCTTCTGTCGATATCTACTTCTAATTTGGCTCATGTTTAATCACTTTCAAACCAGGTCTTAACAACTATGTCGTCAGCATCGACAGACTCCTTAATAGCCAATAGGACTGCATTCATTTCATTTAGCTTTTCTTTAATAGTGTCGAGATCTGTTATCTCTGTCTCATTTAGAGTCTTGATCTCTAGCTCAAGGCCATAAATATCTGCACTTTGATTTACAAGTCCTGCTAACATATCTATCATCTCGACAGCATAAGCCTCAGAATCACCTGTTGATGAAGACAGATCTGCTGTAGCCGCCCTAATATCTTCAACCATAGAGCTCAACTCCAAGACCTTATCATACATCGGCGCCTTGCCATTGATCCCAAGATCATCCCTCATCGAAGTTACTATACCTAGAGCAGCATCCGCACTTTGTTTTCCGGTATTAGCGTTATCCTGAATATCATTTAGCTTCCCATACATAGTTGTATCTGTCGTTGCATCTGCTGCTGTGCCGATAAGATCAAGAGTCTCTTTGAGGTCTCCAAAGACTGTAGACTGAGCAGATGTATCCGTCGGAGTTCCCAATCTTGTTATGATAGTATCAATATCCGTTCCTATTGTATCTAGGTCTGTCGTTCCTGACATTGAAGCAACAGCTTGGTCTATAACATAAAGTTTTCCAAATAATGTTGCATCTACATCTGTATCTGTTGACTCTCCGATCAAAGTATCTAAGGTTGCAACAGCTGTTACAATTGATGAAACATTCGTAATTAAAGTACCTGCATTGTCAGATAAGAATGCAATACCCTCCCAGTTAATGCCTGCATCTGACATATTCTTAAAATCTAGCCAGTTAATACCGCCACCTGTCATTGAACCCATTCCATCCCAGTTAATGCCTGCCAATGTCATATCAGCCAAAGCATCCCAATTAATATTCTGACCTGTCATTGCCGCTATATCGTCCCAGTTTACTAATGAGTTCGCCATATTTGTTAGCCCATCCCAATTAATTCCAGCATCACTCATGTCAGCAATGTTTAGCCAGTTTGTTCCGGCATTAGCCAGATTTGCCATGCCATCCCAATTAACATTTGCCTGAGACAATGCTTGCATTTCAGACCAGTTAATTCCTGCAAGCGATAATTCGCCAATTGATGACCAATCAATACCTTGATTACTCATTTCTCCAATAATTGTCCAATTAACACCTGCCGCACTCATGTCCCTGATTCCTGCCCAGCTGATACCTGTTTCAGATACAACTTTCCAATCTTCCCAGTTAGTTCCGGCATTTGTCATTCTTCCAATATCCAACCAGTTGACACCGCCTTCGCTCATAACTTTTAAGCCATTCCAGTTCACGCCAGCGTCTGATAAATCACCAACGTTCAGCCAATTAACTCCTGCCTGTGACATATTTCCCACATTAAACCAATTTACACCAGATGAGGTCATTGCCTGAATATCATCCCAATTAACATTCGCATCTGATAAAACACCTATGCTTTCCCAATTGATACCTTGATTAGTCATATCGCTAAAACTGTTCCAATTGACTCCCAAGTCAGTCATGACTTTTATGTCGGACCAGTTCACACCTGTTTTAGTCATTACATCTAGGCCTGCCCAATTGATTCCTGCATCTGTCATAGCTCCAATATCAGCCCAATTAATTCCATTTGCGCTCATGTCGCCTATATTCAGCCAGTTTACACCGGTCTTACTTAATACATCCAGATCTGACCAGTTAACTCCTGCTTGCGTCATATCTCCGATATTAGCCCAATTGATTCCATTGGCACTCATGTCGCCTATATTCAGCCAGTTTACACCGGTCTTACTTAATACATCCAGATCTGACCAGTTAACTCCTGCTTGCGTCATATCTCCGATATTTGCCCAATTGATTCCATTGGCACTCATGTCACCTATATTTGCCCAATTGATACCTGTCTCACTTAGAACAGTTAGGTCAGACCAATTTACCCCTGATAATGTCATATCACTTATGTTATCCCAATTAATACCAGCATTTGTAAGCACCTCTATATCAGACCAATTTATTCCAGTCTTACTTAATACATCAATATCAGACCAGTTAATTCCTGTTTCACTAAGAACCTTAATGTCAGCCCAATTAACACCTAAAGCGCTCATATCTCCGATATTTGCCCAATTTACACCGGCTTTACTTAGCACATCAATGTCTGACCAATTGATTCCTGTTTCACTAAGCACCTTAATATCCGCCCAATTTACTCCGGCAGCACTCATATCTCCTATATTAGCCCAATTGACCCCGGCTTTACTTAGCACATCAATGTCTGACCAGTTAATACCTGTTTCACTTAATACCCTGATATCAGCCCAGTTAACCCCTAAAGCACTCATATCTCCTATATTAGCCCAATTGATCCCTGTCTTACTTAAAGCTTCAACATCCAGCCAATTTACACCGGACATTGTCATATCTTCAAAATTAGACCAATTAATACCAGCTTTAGTTAAAACGCTTAGGTCAGCCCAATTGATCCCGTTCTTGCTAAAATCATCTATATTGGCCCAATTGATCCCTGCTTCAGAAACAACCCTAAAATCAGCCCAATTAACACCGGCTGAACTCATATCACCAAAGTTCGCCCAATTGATCCCTGTCTTACTTAAGACATCAACATCTTCCCAATTAATTCCTGCTTCACTTAGAACCCTGATGTTCTCCCAATTTACGCCATTAGCGCTCATATCTCCGACGTTAGCCCAATTTATTCCTGTCTTGCTAAGAACTTCAAAATCTGACCAGTTAACTCCCTGTTCAGACATCACTTTTATATCTGACCAGTTGATACCTGCACTTGTCATTGAATCTAGATCATACCAGTTTACACCAGCTGATGTCATTTCGCCTAAGTTAGTCCAATTGACACCGGCACCAGCCATAGCATCCAGGTCAGTCCAGTTAATACCTGAGTCGCTTAATATCTTAATGTTTGTCCAGTTAACTCCCGCTGAGCTCATCTCATCAAAGTTTGACCAATTAACACCTGACTTGGTAAATACTTCAATATCAGCCCAATTAACACCAGCTGAACTCATTACTCCAATGTCATACCAGTTAACTCCTGCTTCAGTCATGTATTCTAAGTCATCCCAGTTTACACCTGCCTTACTTAGAACATTAATATCTGACCAATTAATTCCTGAGCGGCTCAGGTCATCAATGTTTGACCAGTTTATGCCAGTTTGACTTAATACACTAACATCCAGCCAATTAATTCCGCTTGAACTCATATCCCCGATATTAGCCCAATTAATTCCACTCCTGCTAAGCGTATCAAGATTGTCCCAGTTGACTCCACTAGTACTCATATCCCCAACATTGATCCAGTTAACTCCTGCTTTTGTCATAACATCTATATCAGCCCAATTTACACCAGCTTTCGTCATAATATCGATATCTGCCCAGTTAATTCCAGCAGCAGTCATAGCATCCAGATCTAACCAATTAACTCCTGTTTTGCTCATATCCCTGATATCTGACCAGTTAACCCCGGCAGATGTCATTGAAGCAAAATCTGCCCAGTTAATACCAGTTGTGCTTAACCGGCCAAAATCTTGCCAGTTTATTCCTGTTTCACTTAATACTCTGATGTCAGACCAATTAACTCCGTCTGTGCTCATATCTCCGATATTAAGCCAATTAACTCCAGCTTTAGTCAATACCTCAATATCTGCCCAGTTGATTCCGGCTTCACTTAACACATCAAGATTAGCCCAATTAATACCCTGTCTTGTCATTACATCTAGATCTTCCCAGTTAACTCCAGCATTTGAGAGATCGACCAATCCGCTCCAGTTAATATGTTTTTCACTTAGATCTTTTAAATCAGCCCAATTGACTCCCTGCTCGGTCATAACTTTGAAATCATACCAGTTAACTCCAGTGTTTGAAAGAGCGCTAATATCGGCCCAGTTAACACCTATTTTACTCATTGCATCAATGTCTGCCCAGTTGATTCCGGTTTCACTCAGAACTTTTACATCAGACCAGTTAACTCCGTTAGAGCTCATATCGCCTATATTGGCCCAATTAATTCCAGCTTTTGTAAGTACATCAAGATCAGCCCAATTTACACCTGTTTCGCTTAAGACTCTTATGTCTGTCCAGTTAACTCCATTGGTAGTCATTTCACCAATATTATCCCAATTAATTCCAGCCTTTGAAAGCGCATCCAGGTCAATCCAATTAACTCCTGATTTACTCATATCCTTAATATTGGACCAATTGATCCCCATTTCTGTTATCACTTGCAGATCATACCAATTGACACCTTGCTTAGTTAAAACCTCTATATCAGCCCAGTTAATTCCTTGGTTTGTCATTACGTCGAGATCTGCCCAGTTCAAACCTTGTTTACTTAAAACTTCTACATCATCCCAGTTAATTCCAGTTTCACTCAAGACTTTAATATCTGCCCAATTGACTCCGGTTTCTGTCATGACCTGTAAATTATGCCAGTTTACACCTTGTTTTGTTAAGACCTCAACATCAGCCCAATTAATACCTTGATTTGTTAAAACATCTACATCAGCCCAATTTATTCCTTGTTTGCTTAATACTTCGATATCAGCCCAATTAATTCCCTGTTTAGTAAATACCTCAATGTCAGCCCAATTAATACCTTGTTTCGTGAATAATTCAAGGTCCGCCCAATTTAAATTTTGTTTACTTAAAACTTCAATGTCATCCCAGTTGATGCCTGTTTCACTTAGCACCCTGATGTCAGACCAATTAACTCCTTGAGCACTCATATCCCCTATATTTGCCCAATTTACACCTGCTTTACTCAAGACATCAATATCATCCCAGTTGATGCCTGTCTCGCTTAATACTCTAACATCAGCCCAATTTACACCTAAATTGGTCATATCTCCGAAATTAGCCCAATTTACTCCGGCTCTGGACATAACATCTAAATCTGACCAATTAACTCCCATTTCACTCATTACAACTAGATCAGACCAATTAATTCCATTACCAGACATAACACCTATATCAGCCCAATTAATTCCTGATTTGCTTAATACATCAATATCATTCCAATTAACCCCTAAATTACTCATATTTGCAAAACTGGTCCAATTAGCACCTATCTTGCTTAATACTTCTATATCATCCCAATTGATTCCCGTCTTGCTCATTAATTGAAAATCTTCCCAATTGATCCCTGCCCTTGACATAGCCTGAATATCATTCCAATTAACATTTGCTCCAGCTAATATACTTAGACCTTCCCAATTAACACCCTGTTCACTTAACTCTCTAATACCTGCCCAATTAACATCATTTTGGGTCATTTCGCCTAAATTATCCCAGTTAACACCGGCGCGACTTAGTTCATCAAGGCCTGTCCAATTAACACCAGTTTCACTCATTTCTTTAATAGATTGCCAGTTAACTTGGTTACCAGCCATTTCTCCGATATTTAGCCAGTTAACTCCGGCTCGGCTCATCTCATCTAAGTTAAGCCAGTTAATTCCCGTATTCGACATATCACTGAAATTATCCCAATTAATACCTGCAACAGTCATAACCCTGAAGTCATTCCAGTTAACACCCGCTTCGGTCATATAAGTAAAATTATCCCAATTGACACCGGCTTTAGACATTACATCAAGATCTGACCAGTTAATTCCCGTCTCACTAAGAACTCTAATATCTGACCAATTGATCCCCTGGCTCATATCGCCAATATTAGCCCAATTAACTCCTGCTTTACTTAAAACATCTATATCCGACCAATTAACACCAGCCTTAGACAAGACATCCAGATCATTCCAGTTAATTCCTGTTTCACTTAGAACTCTAATATCTGCCCAGTTAACTCCATTAGAGCTCATATCACCGATATTTGCCCAATTTACACCTGCTTCACTTAAGACTTCAATATCAGCCCAGTTGATTCCTGTCTCACTTAAAACCCTAATATCTGACCAATTGATCCCCTGGCTCATATCGCCAATATTAGCCCAATTAACTCCTGCTTTACTTAAGACGTCAACATCAGCCCAATTTACTCCGCCTGTACTCATATCACCAATATTTGCCCAGTTAACACCTGTTTTAGTCAATACTTCAATATCTGCCCAATTAACACCCTGTTCAGTCATCACTTCTATATCTGACCAATTAACACCTGCTTTAGACATAACTTCAATATCTGCCCAATTAATTCCTGTTTCGCTTAACAATTCAATATCTGCCCAGTTAACACCTTGTTTACTCAATACTTCAATATCTGCCCAGTTAACACCCATATCACTCATGACATCAATATCACTCCAGTTAATTCCAGTCTTGCTTAGAACTTCAAGATCATTCCAATTAATTCCTGTCTCACTTAGAACTCTGATATCTGACCAGTTAACTCCAGCTTGAGTCATATCACCAACATTGATCCAATTAATCCCTGATTTAGTTAGAAGCTCCAAATCATCCCAGTTTATACCATTTGTTGACATATCAGATATATTTGCCCAATTGATTCCTGCTCTAGTCATTGTATCAAGATCAAACCAGTTAACACCTGCTTTAGTCATAACATCAATATCTGACCAATTAATTCCTGCCTTTGTCAAAACTTCAAGATCAGACCAATTAATATTATAATTACTAAATTCTCCAACATTAGCCCAATTTATTCCTGCTTTTGTCAAAACTTCAAGGTCAGACCAATTAACATTATTATTACTAAAATCTCCTATATCTGCCCAATTTATTCCAGTTTCACTTAGAACTTCCATATCAGCCCAGTTAATACCTGCTTCACTTAAGACCCTGATATCTGACCAGTTAACTCCCGCTTGGGTCAGATCTCCAATATTTGCCCAGTTTACCCCTGTTTTACTAAGAACATCAAGGTCAGACCAATTTACTCCTGTTTCGCTAAGGACCTTAATATCTGCCCAATTAATTCCATTATTGGTCATGTCACTAACATTTGCCCAATTTATTGCCGTTTTACTTATAACTTCAAGGTCATCCCAGTTGACGCCAGTTTCACTTAGGACTCTTATGTCTGACCAGTTGATTCCTGTTTCACTTAGTACTTCAATATCTGCCCAGTTAACTCCTTGCTTACTCATTACATCTATATCAGCCCAGTTAACACCCATATTGCTCATTACATCAAGATCACTCCAATTAATTCCTGTTTTGCTAAGAACTTCAATATCATCCCAATTAATTCCTGTCTCGCTTAATACCCGAATATCATACCAGTTAACGCCACTATTTGTCATATCCCCGACATTCGCCCAGTTTACTCCTGTTTTGCTAAGAACATCCAGATCTGACCAATTAATCCCTGTTTCACTTAGAACTCTAATGTCAGCCCAGTTTACTCCGTTAGAACTCATGTCGCCAATATTTGCCCAATTAACTCCCGCCTTACTTAATACATCTATGTCATTCCAGTTAATTCCAGTTTCACTCAGGACCCTTATGTCTGACCAATTAACACCATAATTAGTCATATCACTAATATTTGCCCAGTTAACACCAGCTTTTGACATAACATCCAAATCACCCCAATTAATTCCAGTTTCGCTTAATACTCTTATATCTGTCCAGTTAACACCATTCTGAGTCATGTCACCAATGTTAGCCCAGTTTACTCCAGCCTTTGTTAATACCTGTAAATCCTCCCAGTTTACTTGTGCTCTACTCATAACATCAATATCAGACCAATTGATTCCTGTTTCACTTAAAACCCTGATATCTTCCCAGTTGACACCATTCTGGGTCATATCGCCGATATTCAACCAGTTGATGCCTGTCTTTGTTAATACCTCAAAATCATCCCAGTTAATACCTGTTTCACTCATTACTCGCCAATTAGCCCAATTAACACCTGCCTGAGTCATATCTCCGATATTGCTCCAGTTTACACCAGCCTTAGTCAAAACCTCTAAGTCTGCCCAGTTAACTCCCTGCTCAGTCATAACTTGTAAATCAGCCCAATTAACCCCTTGTTCAGTCATAACTTGTAAATCAGCCCAGTTAACTCCCTGTTCAGTTATAACTTGTAAATCAGCCCAGTTAACTCCTGCCTTGCTTAAAACATCAATGTCTGCCCAATTGATTCCTGTTTCACTGAGAACTCTAACATCAGTCCAGTTGATACCACTGGTTGTCATATCACCAAAGTTTTCCCAATTGATTCCTGTCTCAGTCAATCTTCCCAGATCATCCCAGTTAATTCCAGTTTCACTAAATCTCTTCATATCATACCAATTGACTCCAGCACCAGTCATCTCACCAATACTGTACCAATTAACACCAGAATTACTCAAATCATCAAAGTTTGCCCAATTGACACCTGTACCGGACATATCAGCAATAGCTGTCCAATTCGTACCTGTTTCAGTCATAAACTTCAAGTCATCCCAATTGACCCCAGTCTCACTTAATACACGCATGTCAGTCCAGTTAACTCCGCTAGTTGTCATATAACCAATATTTGCCCAATTTACTCCGGCCTCAGTCAAAACTTCAAGATCTGCCCAGTTAACACCCGCTTCACTCATATAACGCATATTTGCCCAGTTAATACCTGCTTGGGTCTGAACTCTCCAGTCTTCCCAATTAACATTTGTCTTACTCATCACATCAATGTCAGCCCAGTTTACACCCGTTGTGCTCATATCACCAATATTGGCCCAATTAATTCCTGCTTTTGTAAGAACTTCAAGATCATCCCAGTTAACATTTGTCTTGCTCATCACATCAATGTCCAGCCAGTTAATATTAGATGTGCTTAATTCTCCGACATTTGCCCAATTAACTCCAGCTTTTGTCATTACATCAAGATCATCCCAATTTACTCCTGTCTTTGTCAAAACTTCAAGATCAGACCAATTGATATTATTATTACTAAATTCTCCAACATTAGCCCAATTTATTCCTGTTTTAGAAATAACTTCAAGATCATCCCAATTAATTCCTGTCTTGCTAAGAACTTCAAGGTCATCCCAGTTAATGCCTGTTTCACTTAAAACTTCAATATCAGCCCAATTAATTCCTGTTTCACTAAGTACCCTAATATCAGTCCAGTTAACGCCAGCAGCAGCCATAGCTTCAATGTCAGACCAGTTAATTCCAGTCTTACTCAGGACATCAAGATCATTCCAATTAATACCTGTTTCACTTAGAACCTTGACGTCTGCCCAGTTAATTCCATTGTTTGACATATCACCAACATTGGACCAATTGATTCCAGTCTTAGTAAGCACTTCAATATCAGCCCAGTTGACTCCATTAGTTGTCATGTCTCCGATATTTGCCCAGTTGACTCCAGCCTTACTTAGTACATCAATATCAGCCCAGTTAATTCCTGTCTCACTCAGAACTCTGATGTCAGTCCAATTTACTCCATTAGAACTCATGTCGCCAATATTTTCCCAGTTTACTCCGGCCTTGCTTAGAACATCAATGCCACTCCAGTTAATTCCTGTTTCACTTAAAACTCTAATATCCGACCAGTTAACTCCATTGTTAGTCATGTCGCTAATATTTGCCCAGTTTACTCCTGCCTTAGAAAATACTTCCATATCATCCCAATTAATTCCTGTTTCGCTCAAGACTCTAATGTCAGTCCAGTTAACATTTGTTTTAGAAACAACCTCTATATCTGCCCAATTAATTCCTGTTTTGCTTAATGACTCCAGGTCATCCCAATTCACGCCAGTCTCACTCATGACTCTGATATCTGACCAGTTTACTCCTGTCTTACTTAGCACTTCGATATCAGCCCAGTTAATTCCAGTTTTGCTTAATGATTCTATGTCAGTCCAATTTACTCCCTGCTCACTTAAAACTTCTATATCTGCCCAATTTATTCCTGTTTCACTGAGCAATTCAATATCAGCCCAATTTACACCCTGTTTACTCATTATATCTATATCAGCCCAGTTAACACCCATGTCACTCATTACATTAATATCACTCCAATTAATTCCTGTCTTACTCAATACATCAAGATCACTCCAATTAATTCCAGTTTCACTTAATACTTTGATATCTGCCCAGTTAACACCATTAGCGCTCATATCACTGATATTCGCCCAATTTACACCCATCTTACTTAGGACTTCAACGTCAGCCCAATTGACTCCATTATTTGTCATATCACCAAAGTTTGCCCAGTTGACTCCGGCCTTTGACATAACATCGAGATCAGACCAATTAATACCAGTTTCACTAAGAACTCTAATGTCAGACCAGTTAACTCCATTTGAGCTCATATCACCAATATTTGCCCAGTTGACTCCGGCTTTACTTAATACTTCAATATCACTCCAGTTAACACTTGCCTGAGATAGATCTGATAAATTAGACCAGTTAACACCAACACCTGACATGGTATTTAAATCAGCCCAATTAACTCCAACCATTGACATTACATTTAGATCAGCCCAGTTAACTTGTGATTTCGACATTACATCTATGTCTGACCAATTTATTCCTGCCTTGCTCAAGACATCAAGATCTTCCCAATTTACACCTGTTTCACTTAAAACCCTGATATCAGTCCAATTAACTCCGTTAGAACTCATATCACCGATATTTTCCCAATTAACTCCTGCTTTACTTAGGACTTCAATATCATCCCAATTAACACCTGTTTCACTCAAGACCTTAATGTCAGACCAGTTAATATTTGTTTCAGAAAGAACTTCAATATCAGCCCAATTGATTCCTGTTTTGCTTAATGATTCTATGTCAGCCCAATTGACTCCCTGTTTGCTTAATATTTCAATATCTGCCCAATTGACTCCAGTTTCCGTCATTACGCCAAAATCTGTCCAGTTAATACCCATTTCAGTCATAACTCTGAAATCAGCCCAGTTAACTCCATTATTGGTCATATCTCCAAAATTAGACCAATTCACGCCTGCCTTGCTAAGAACATCAAGATCTGCCCAATTAACTCCAGTTTCAGTAAGCACCTTAAAGTCTGCCCAATTAACTCCATTAGCGCTCATATCTCCCAGATTAGCCCAGTTAACTCCTGCCTTGCTAAATACATCTATATCGGACCAGTTAATTCCAGTTTCGCTGAGAACTTTGATATCTGACCAGTTAACTCCATTCTGCGTCATATCACCGATATTAGCCCAATTGACCCCACCCTTGGTCATGACTTCCAGATCAGCCCAATTTACTCCATTAGAACTCATTACAGAAATATCTGCCCAATTTACTCCTGCCTTGGTTAACACTTCAAAATCATTCCAATTAATTCCTGTTTCACTAAGGACTTTCACATCATCCCAATTAATTCCTCTGCTTACCATAATTCCAAAATCAGCCCAATTAATTCCAGTCTCGCTCATCTCTTTAACATTGAACCAATTAACACCGGCAGATGTCATATCACCAATACTATCCCAATTAACACCAGCATTACTTAGGCTATCAAAGTTTTCCCAGTTAACACCTGTCTTTGACATTTCTGCAAGACCTGTCCAATTTGTCCCTGACTCAGACATAATTTTTAGATCTGACCAATTTACCCCAGCCTTATTCATATCACCAAGACTTGTCCAGTTAATACCTGCTTGTGTCATAACCTGGAGATTCTCCCAATTAACATTTTGTGTCGTCATATCAGCAATATTTGCCCAATTTACTCCTGAATTAGTCATTGAATCAATACCATCCCAGTTAACACCGGCAGTAGTCATATATGACCAATCATCCCAATTAACCGCTGACGTACTTAAGTCCCTCATATTTGACCAATTTACACCGGCAGTAGTCTGAACAGTCCAATCAGCCCAGTTTACTCCTGTTTCACTTAGAACTTTGAGATCCGCCCAGTTAACTCCATTGTTCGACATTTCCCCAAAATCAGCCCAGTTAATTCCTGTCTCAGACAATACTTCAACATCATCCCAATTAATTCCTGTTTTACTTAAAACTTCAAGGTCATCCCAATTGATACCAGTTTCACTTAGAACTTCAATATCATCCCAATTAATTCCTGTTTCACTTAATATTCTAATATCAGCCCAATTAACTCCAGCTTTACTCATTACATCAAGATCTTCCCAATTCACACCTGTTTCACTTAATACTCTAATATCAGCCCAGTTAACTCCATTAGAACTCATGTCGCCAATATTTGCCCAGTTAACTCCGGCTTTACTTAGAACATCAAGATCTTCCCAGTTAACACCTGTTTCACTTAGAACTTTGATGTCAGCCCAGTTAACACCATTCTGGCTCATGTCACCAATATTTTCCCAATTCACACCAGCTTTACTTAAAACCTCAACATCAGCCCAATTGACTCCTGCTTTACTCATAACATCAATATCTGACCAATTAATTCCTGTTTCACTTAATACTCTAACATCTGCCCAGTTAACTCCGTTCGAACTCATGTCGCCTATATTTGCCCAGTTAACTCCGGCTTTACTTAGAACGTCAATATCTGACCAATTAATTCCTGTTTCACTTAATACTCTAACATCTGCCCAATTAACTCCGTTTGAACTCATGTCGCCTATATTTGCCCAGTTAACTCCGGCTTTACTTAGAACATCAATATCAGACCAATTAATTCCTGTCTCACTTAAAACTTTAATATCTGCCCAATTAACTCCATTTGAACTCATGTCGCCTATATTTGCCCAGTTAACTCCGGCTTCACTAAGCACTTCAATATCTGCCCAGTTTACTCCGGCTTTACTTAGAACATCAATGTCTGCCCAATTAATTCCTGTTTCACTTAGAACTCTGACATCAGTCCAATTTACTCCGGCATTTGTCATGTCACTAAAATTATTCCAATTAACCCCTGCCTTAGTCATAACATCAAAATCAGTCCAGTTAATTCCTGTTTCACTTAACACTCTGATATCAGCCCAATTAGTACCACTGGAACTCATGTCGCCAATATTTGCCCAGTTAATTCCGGCTTTACTTAGGACATCAATATCTGACCAATTGATACCTGTCTTGGACAAAGAATTAACATCGCTCCAATTTACACCAGCCTCACTCATAACCCTTAGATCTGTCCAATTAATTAAAGCACTACTCATTGAACCTATATCTGACCAATTTATACCAGTCTTACTTAAAGCTTCTATATCATCCCAATTAACTCCTGTTTCACTCAGAACTCTTATATCCGCCCAATTAACTCCATTAGAACTCATGTCACCTATATTTGCCCAGTTGACACCTGCTTTTGTTAATACTTCAAAATCTGCCCAATTAATTCCAGCTTCAGATAATACTTCGATATCGTCCCAATTAACTCCTGTTTCACTCAGAACTCTTATATCCGCCCAATTAACTCCAGCTCTGCTCATTTGATTAATATCCGCCCAATTAACACCTGCTTTACTCAAGACATCAATATGTGACCAATTAATTCCTGTTTCACTTAATACTCTAATATCTGCCCAATTAATTCCATCTGAAGACATATCACCAATGTTTGCCCAATTAGTACCAGCTTTACTCATAACTTCAATATCTGACCAATTTACTCCAGTCTTACTTATAACATTGATGTCTGCCCAATTTATACCCATATTTGACATTTCATCTATATTTGCCCAATTGATTCCATCATTAGACATGATACCAAGATCAGCCCAATTAATACCTGTTTTACTAAGGACATCAAGATCGTTCCAGTTAATTCCTGTTTCACTAAGAACTCTAATATCAGTCCAATTTACTCCGTTAGCACTCATGTCCCCAATATTAGCCCAGTTTACTCCTGCTTTACTTAGCACATCAATATCATCCCAATTAATGCCAGTCTCACTCAGAACTCTGATATCAGCCCAGTTAACACCATTATCACTCATATCTCCAACATTGTCCCAATTAATACCAGCCTTGCTGAACACTTCCATATCAGACCAGTTGATACTTGCCTTAGATAAAACTTCAATGTCATCCCAGTTGATGCCCGTTTCACTTAATACTCTAATATCACTCCAGTTAACTCCGGCATTTGTCATATCGCCAAAGTTATACCAATTTACTCCAGCCTTAGTCATAACTTCAAAATCATTCCAGTTAACTCCTGTTTCACTCAATACTCTAATATCTGACCAGTTAACTCCGTTAGAACTCATATCTCCGACATTCGACCAGTTTACTCCAGCTTTGCTTAAAATATCAATATCTGACCAGTTAATACCTGTTTCACTTAATACTCTAACATCTGCCCAGTTAACACCATTAGCACTCATATCTCCAATGTTGACCCAATTGACCCCTGCCTTGCTTAAAACACCAAAATCTGCCCAGTTAACTCCTGCCTGGCTCATGACCCCTAGATCATCCCAATTAATTGCAGCTTCACTAAGCACCTTCATATTCGCCCAGTTAACTCCATTAGAGCTAAGCTCTCCTAAATTAGTCCAATTGACACCTGACTTACTTAACGAATCTATACCAAACCAGTTGATACCTGTTTCAGTCATAACCTTAAGATCGCTCCAGTTAACACCTGCAGACGTCATATCCCCAATACTGTCCCAGTTAACTCCGGCATTACTTAAATTGTCAAAATTAGACCAATTGACTCCAGACGTTGACATCTGAGCAATGCCTGCCCAGTTAGTCCCAGCTTCAGTCATAACTTTTATATCACTCCAATTCACACCAGCCGCATTCATAGCACCAAGACTTGCCCAGTTAATACCTGCTTCAGTCATTACTGTAAGGTTATCCCAATTTACTCCTACATTTGTCATATCAGAAGCATTATCCCAATTTATTCCTGATCTTGTCATTGCATTGAAATCATTCCAGTTAACTCCAACACCATGCATTACTTGCATATCAGCCCAGTTAACTCCCGTCTCGCTCATTACTCTTAGATCGGTCCAATTCACACCGGTCTTAGTCAATACATCCAGATCATCCCAATTCAATCCTGTCTTGGATAGCACCTCTAAATCATCCCAATTGATTCCTGTCTCACTTATTACTTTAATATCAGCCCAGTTAATTCCATTGTTAGTCATATCACCAATATTAGCCCAATTTAAACCAGTCTTTGAAAGTACCTCTAAGTCATCCCAATTTATACCTGTCTCACTTATTACTTTAATATCAGCCCAGTTAATTCCTGTATCACTCATATCGTTGATGTTTGCCCAATTGACACCTGTTTCACTAAGGACTTTAATATCATCCCAATTTATACCTGTCTTGCTCAGATCATTAATATTTGACCAGTTCACTCCAAGGCTGCTCATAACATCGACATCAGACCAATTAATACCTGCTTTTGTAAGGACTTCAAAATCTGACCAATTAATACCCGACTTACTTAACACATCAAGATCAGACCAATTTACCCCTGTTTCACTTAAGACTCTTATGTCTGCCCAGTTAACTCCGTTTGAACTCATGTCGCCAATATTTTCCCAGTTAACTCCGGCTTTACTTAGAACATCAATATCTGACCAATTAATTCCTGTCTCACTTAATACTCTAATATCTGCCCAATTAACTCCATTTGAACTCATGTCACCAATGTTTGCCCAATTAATACCAGACTTACTAAATACATCCATATCAGACCAATTAATACCTGCTTTGGATAAAATTTCAATATCATTCCAATTGATTCCTGTTTCACTTAATACTCTAATATCTGACCAGTTAACTCCAGCATTTGTCATATCACCAAAGTTTGCCCAATTAACCCCAGCCTTTGTAATTACTTCAAAATCATCCCAATTTACTCCTGTCTCACTCAATACCCTGATATCCGACCAATTGATCCCAGCACTCATATCACCAATATTCGCCCAGTTTACTCCTGCCTTTGTCATAACATCTAGATCACTCCAATTGATGCCTGTCTTGCTCATATCATCTAAATTAGACCAGTTTATACCTGTCTCACTCAATACCCTGATATCTGACCAGTTAACTCCGGTTTTACTCATTACATCAATATCCAACCAATTAATTCCTGTCTTACTTAAGTCTTCTAAGTTATTCCAGTTAACTCCTGTCTCACTTAATACTCTTATATCCAGCCAATTTACTCCCGCACTCATCTCCCCAATATTTGACCAGTTAATTCCGGTCTTGCTGAATACTTCAAGATCATCCCAATTTACTCCTGTCTCGCTCAATACCCTAATATCTGACCAGTTGACTCCGTTAGAACTCATATCTCCAACATTTGCCCAGTTAACTCCTGCTTTTGTCATCACTTCAACATCTGCCCAGTTAATTCCATACTGGCTAAATTCACCAAGATTATCCCAGTTAATTCCTGCCTTCGTTAATACCTCAACATCTGCCCAATTTACCCCCATTGTACTCATATCACCAATACTTAACCAATTTACTCCGGTCTTTGTCATTACTTCAAGATCATCCCAATTTACTCCTGTCTCACTCAAGACCCTGATATCTGACCAATTGATCCCAGCACTCATATCACCAACATTTGCCCAGTTTACTCCTGCTTTTGTCATTACTTCTATATCATCCCAATTGACACCCGTCTCACTCAGCTCTTTAACATCTGCCCAGTTAATTCCCTGTCTGCTCATTTCATCTATGTCTGCCCAATTTACTCCTGACTGCGACAAGTCTACTAATCCTGTCCAATTAATTCCTCTCTCTGTCAATGCCCTTAGATCTTCCCAGTTAACTCCGCTTTCAGTCATATAGGTAATATTGTCCCAATTTACTCCTGTCTTGCTCATTACTTCCAGATCATCCCAATTGACACCCGTCTCACTAAGTACTTTAATATCTGACCAGTTAATTCCCTGTCTGCTCATCTCATCTATGTCTGCCCAATTTACACCGGACTGCGACAAATCTACTAATCCTGTCCAATTAATTCCTCTCTCTGTCAATGCCCTTAGATCTTCCCAGTTAACTCCGCTTTCAGTCATATAGGTAATATTGTCCCAATTTACTCCTGTCTTGCTCATAACTTCTATATCATCCCAATTGATACCTGTCTTTGACAGATCCTCAAGATTTGACCAGTTAATTCCTGTCTCGCTTAAAGCTTTTATATCAAGCCAATTTATTCCAGCACTCATATCCCCTACATTAGCCCAATTGATCCCTGTTTTACTCAATACTTCCAGATCATCCCAATTTACTCCTGTCTCGCTCAATACCCTGATATCTGACCAATTGATCCCATCACTCATATCAGATATATTTGCCCAATTTATTCCTGTCTTGCTTAAAGCCTCTACATCATTCCAGTTAATTCCTGTCTGACTTATTACTCCTATATCTAACCAGTTAATTCCTGTCTCACTTAATACTCTAATATCTGCCCAATTTACTCCAACTGCACTCATATCTCCAACATTAGTCCAGTTAACCCCAGCCTTTGTCATTACTTCAAGATCATCCCAATTTACTCCTGTCTCACTCAATACCCTGATATCCGACCAATTGATCCCAGCACTCATATCACCAATATTCGCCCAGTTTACTCCTGCCTTTGTCATAACATCTAGATCACTCCAATTGATGCCTGTCTTGCTCATATCATCTAAATTAGACCAGTTTATACCTGTCTCACTCAATACCCTGATATCTGACCAGTTAACTCCGGTTTTACTCATTACATCAATATCCAACCAATTAATTCCTGTCTTACTTAAGTCTTCTAAGTTATTCCAGTTAACTCCTGTCTCACTTAATACTCTTATATCCAGCCAATTTACTCCCGCACTCATCTCCCCAATATTTGACCAGTTAATTCCGGTCTTGCTGAATACTTCAAGATCATCCCAATTTACTCCTGTCTCGCTCAATACCCTAATATCTGACCAGTTGACTCCGTTAGAACTCATATCTCCAACATTTGCCCAGTTAACTCCTGCTTTTGTCATCACTTCAACATCTGCCCAGTTAATTCCATACTGGCTAAATTCACCAAGATTATCCCAGTTAATTCCTGCCTTCGTTAATACCTCAACATCTGCCCAATTTACCCCCATTGTACTCATATCACCAATACTTAACCAATTTACTCCGGTCTTTGTCATTACTTCAAGATCATCCCAATTTACTCCTGTCTCACTCAAGACCCTGATATCTGACCAATTGATCCCAGCACTCATATCACCAACATTTGCCCAGTTTACTCCTGCTTTTGTCATTACTTCTATATCATCCCAATTGACACCCGTCTCACTCAGCTCTTTAACATCTGCCCAGTTAATTCCCTGTCTGCTCATTTCATCTATGTCTGCCCAATTTACTCCTGACTGCGACAAGTCTACTAATCCTGTCCAATTAATTCCTCTCTCTGTCAATGCCCTTAGATCTTCCCAGTTAACTCCGCTTTCAGTCATATAGGTAATATTGTCCCAATTTACTCCTGTCTTGCTCATTACTTCCAGATCATCCCAATTGACACCCGTCTCACTAAGTACTTTAATATCTGACCAGTTAATTCCCTGTCTGCTCATCTCATCTATGTCTGCCCAATTTACACCGGACTGCGACAAATCTACTAATCCTGTCCAATTAATTCCTCTCTCTGTCAATGCCCTTAGATCTTCCCAGTTAACTCCGCTTTCAGTCATATAGGTAATATTGTCCCAATTTACTCCTGTCTTGCTCATAACTTCTATATCATCCCAATTGATACCTGTCTTTGACAGATCCTCAAGATTTGACCAGTTAATTCCTGTCTCGCTTAAAGCTTTTATATCAAGCCAATTTATTCCAGCACTCATATCCCCTACATTAGCCCAATTGATCCCTGTTTTACTCAATACTTCCAGATCATCCCAATTTACTCCTGTCTCGCTCAATACCCTGATATCTGACCAATTGATCCCATCACTCATATCAGATATATTTGCCCAATTTATTCCTGTCTTGCTTAAAGCCTCTACATCATTCCAGTTAATTCCTGTCTGACTTATTACTCCTATATCTAACCAGTTAATTCCTGTCTCACTTAATACTCTAATATCTGCCCAATTTACTCCAACTGCACTCATATCTCCAACATTTGCCCAATTTACTCCAGCCTCTGTCATTACTTCAAGATCATCCCAATTTACTCCTGTCTCACTCAATACCCTGATATCCGACCAATTGATCCCAGCACTCATATCACCAATATTCGCCCAGTTAATTCCTGTCTTACTTAATGCTTCTATATCATCCCAATTTACTCCTGTCTCACTCAATACCCTGATATCTGACCAATTAACTCCAGCTTTACTCATTACATCAATATCCAACCAGTTAATTCCGGATTTACTCAAAACATCAAGATCTGACCAGTTAACACCTGCTTTTGACATAACATCAATATCAGCCCAGTTTATTCCAGTTTCAGTAAGCACTTTCATATCGGCCCAATTAACGCCATTAGAGCTCATATCTCCAATATTTGACCAGTTAATTCCTGTTTTGCTCAACACTTCTAGGTCATCCCAATTAACTCCTGTTTCACTAAGAACTTTTATATCAGCCCAATTGACTCCCAGAGAGCTCATATCTCCAACATTTGCCCAATTGATACCGGACTTACTAAAAACTTCCATATCATTCCAGTTTATTCCTGCTTTACTTAAAACTTCAATATCTCCCCAATTGATTCCTGTTTCACTTATAACTTTAATATCAGTCCAATTGACACCAGTCTTACTTAAAACCTCCAAATCAGACCAATTAACTCCCATATTAGTCATTGACTCCAGATCAGACCAATTGACTCCAGTTTCACTTAGAACCCTAATATCTGACCAATTAACTCCATTATTAGTCATATCACCAATGTTTGCCCAGTTTACACCTGCCTTACTGAAAACATCCAGATCAGACCAGTTAACTCCGGTCTCGCTAAGAACTCTTATATCAGCCCAATTTACTCCAACTGCACTCATATCTCCAACATTAGCCCAGTTAACACCAGCTTTAGTCATAGTCTCAACATCTGCCCAGTTAACACCAGTCTCACTCAAAGCCTTAATATCTGCCCAATTAATTCCTTGTATACTCATTGTATTAATATCAGACCAATTAACTCCGGACTGCGACAAGTCTACTAATCCTGTCCAATTAATTCCTCTTTCAGTTAGCGCTCTCATATCAGCCCAGTTAACTCCGCTTTCGCTCATATAGGAAATATTGTCCCAATTAACACCACTCTCACTCATTACAACAATGTCTGACCAATTTATACCTGCATTAGTCATATCATCAATACTTTGCCAATTAATTCCTATACCAGTCATTACATCTATATCTGACCAGTTAATGCCAAGCCCTGACATAACCTGTAAATCACTCCAGTTTACTCCGGTTTTGCTCATTACCTCCAAATCATCCCAGTTAATTCCTGTTTCACTTAATACCCTTATATCAGTCCAGTTAACTCCTCTTGAGGACATATCACCTATATTTGCCCAGTTTACACCAGTCTTGCTTAGAGCTTCAATATCATCCCAATTTACTCCGGTTTCACTAAGAACTTTTATATCAGCCCAATTGATCCCAAGGCTCATATCTCCGATATTAGCCCAATTAACTCCGGTTTGGCTGAGCACTTCAAGGTCATCCCAATTGACTCCAGTTTCACTTAAAACTTCAATATCAGCCCAATTTATTCCTGTCTCGCTCAAAACTCTTATATCTGTCCAGTTAACACCTTGTGCACTCATTACACTAATATCAGCCCAATTTATTCCTGCCTTTGTAAGTACATCAAGATCATCCCAATTAACACCTGCCTTACTTAAGACTTCGATATCTGCCCAATTTATTCCAACACTCATATCCCCGATATTTGTCCAGTTAACTCCAGCCTTTGACATAGCTTCAATATCAGACCAGTTAACACCTGCTCTGCTAAGTACATTGATACTCGCCCAATTTATTCCAGTCTTACTTAGTACGCCAAAGTCATCCCAGTTAATATTGGCATTAGTCATTGAATTGAAACCACTCCAGTTAACACCCGCCTTGCTCAACACATCAAGTTCATCCCAGTTAACTCCGGTTTCACTCAAGACTTTAATATCTGCCCAGTTTACTCCATTAGCACTCATATCCCCTATATTTACCCAGTTAACTCCAGCCTTACTTAAAACTTCAATATCTGCCCAATTAACTCCTGCCTTAGTTAAATCTGATAAATTTGACCAGTTAACTCCTACACCAGACATTGTGTTTAGATCAGCCCAGTTAACTCCTACCATCGACATAATATTTAGGTCAGACCAGTTAACTTGTGCTTTTGACATTACATCCAGATCAGACCAATTAATTCCTGTTTCACTTAATACCCTAATATCTGACCAGTTAACACCATCAGAAGTCATATCACCAATATTTGCCCAATTTATTCCAGCCTTTGTCAAAACATCAAGATCATCCCAGTTAACCCCTGTTTCACTTAAAACCTTAATGTCTTCCCAGTTAACGCCATTTGAGCTCATATCTCCAATATTCGCCCAATTAATACCCGTGTTCGTCATGTCATAAAGGTTGGACCAATTAACTCCTGTCTCACTAAGCACTCTTAAATCAGACCAGTTAACTCCCGCCCTGGTCATAACATCTAGGTCTGTCCAATTAATACCTGTTTTACTTAACACTTCTATATCAGCCCAATTTACTCCATTTGCACTCATGTCACCAATATTTGCCCAATTGACACCGGTTTCACTTAGGGCTCTAATATCTGTCCAATTAATTCCTGTTTTACTAAGCACTTCAATATCTGCCCAATTTACTCCATTTGCACTCATGTCCCCGATATTATCCCAATTAATTCCAGACTTGCTGAATACCTCAACATCACTCCAGTTAACTCCGGCTTTAGTCATTACATCAAGATTTGCCCAGTTTACACCTGTCTCGCTCATCAATTTTAGGTCAGCCCAGTTAACACCTTGCCTGCTCATTTCATCAATATCTGACCAATTGACACCTGATTGTGATAAGTCTACTAATCCAGTCCAGTTAATACCCTGCTCTGTCAATGATGCCATGTCTGCCCAATTAACTCCACTTTGGCTCATATACCCTATATTAGCCCAGTTAATTCCCGATTTACTCATAAGATCAAAATCTTCCCAATTTACTCCAGTTTCACTCAATACTCTCAAGTCAGCCCAATTAACACCATTCTTTGTCATGTCACCAATATTCGCCCAATTGATTCCAGCTTTGGACTTAACTTCCATATCACTCCAATTAATACCAGCTTCAGTCATAACAGTAAGATCGGCCCAGTTTACTCCTGCCTTACTTAGTACATCCATATCATCCCAATTAATTCCTGCTTCACTCAAAACAGCTATATCTGCCCAGTTAACTCCATTAGCACTCATGTCACCAAGATTTGCCCAATTTACACCGGTTTCACTTAATACTCTAATATCTGTCCAGTTAACGCCATTATTTGTCATGTCTCCAAAATTAGCCCAATTAACACCTGCCTTGGTCATGACATCCAGATCTGACCAGTTAACACCTGTTTCACTTAGAACTCTTATATCAGTCCAGTTAACACCGCTATTGCTCATGTCGCTAATATTATTCCAATTGATCCCAAGCATTGACATAGAATTCAGATCAGACCAATTGACACCGACCATTGACATAACATTGAGATCTGACCAGTTAACTCCTGATTTACTCATTACATCAATATCTTGCCAGTTAACACCCTGTTTACTTAAAACTTCAATATCTGCCCAGTTTACTCCGTTTGAACTCATGTCCCCGATATTCGCCCAGTTAACACCATTCTTGCTCAAAACTTCAATATCATCCCAATTGATTCCGGTCTGACTAAGAACATTAATATTTGCCCAATTTATACCTGTTTCAGTTAGCACTTTAACATCAGCCCAATTTACTCCGTTATTAGTCATATCGCCAAAGTTAGCCCAATTGATTCCAGCCCTTGTCATTGTGTCAAGATCATCCCAATTTACATTTGCCTCACTCATATCATTAATATTTGCCCAATTAACTCCAGCCTGAGTTAGATCCCCGATATTATTCCAATTAATACCAGCTTTAGTTAACACTTCAAGATCTGCCCAATTAATACTATTCGTACTAAAATCACCAATATTATTCCAATTTATTCCTGCTTCGCTGAAAACTCTTACATCTGCCCAATTAACTCCGTTGTTAGTCATTTCTGCAATATTTGCCCAATTTATCCCGGTCTCTGTAAGAACTTTTATATCAGACCAGTTAACGCCCTGTTTACTTAACTCATCAATAGAAGCCCAGTTAACTCCAACACTCATATCTCCAACATTAGCCCAATTGATCCCGGCTTTTGTCATAACATCAATATCTTCCCAATTAACACCAGCTCTACTTAAATCATTTATGCTTGACCAATTAATTCCAGACTTGCTAAGAACACCAACATCATTCCAGTTAACTCCTGCATTAGTCATATAATTAATGCCATCCCAGTTTACTCCAGCTTTTGATAGAACTTCAAGTTCATCCCAATTAACACCAGTCTGGCTCATAACCTTAAAATCTGACCAATTAACACCATTTGCTGTCATGTCACCAACATTTGCCCAGTTGATTCCTGTCTTAGACAATACATCCAGATCATCCCAATTAACTCCTGTTTCACTCATAACTCTGATGTTTGTCCAGTTAACACCGCTAGCGGTCATATCACCTATATTATTCCAATTGATTCCTGTTTTACTTAACGCATCTAGGTCTGCCCAATTAATTCCAGTCTTTGATAATGAATCAATATCAGTCCAATTGATTCCTGTTTTGCTCAATACTTCGATATCTGCCCAGTTAACTCCATTAGCGCTCATATCTGAAATATTTGCCCAGTTGACTCCGGCCTTACTAAAAACATCCACCTCTGCCCAATTGACTCCTGTTTCAGATAGAACTCTAATGTCATCCCAGTTAACTCCAACAATGCTCATATCAGCAACATTAAGCCAATTAATTCCGTTTGAACTCATTTCACCAACATTTGCCCAATTAACTCCGGTCTTTGACATAACATTCAAATCATTCCAGTTAATTCCCGCTTTACTTAACTCATTAATATTAGACCAATTCACGCCATAATTGGTCATATCCCCTATATTTGCCCAATTGACCCCGGTTTTTGATAAGGATTCAAGATCATTCCAATTAATTCCCGTTTCACTTAGAACTCTAATATCAGACCAATTGACCCCGCTAGAACTCATATCACCAAAATTATTCCAGTTAACACCTGCTTTAGTAAAGACTTCGATATCTGACCAGTTTACTCCAGCCTTAGTAAGCACTTCAAGATCAGCCCAATTAATTCCATTCTGACTGAACTCACCAACATTTGCCCAATTGATTCCAGCCTTAGTAAGCACTTCAAGATCAGCCCAGTTGATTCCATTCTGACTGAATTCGCCAAGATTTTCCCAGTTAATTCCAGTTTCAGTTAACACCCTAACATCCGCCCAGTTAACTCCATTATTGGTCATATCGCCAAAATTCGCCCAGTTAATTCCGGCCCTTGTTAACACATCAAGGTCATCCCAATTAATATTGGACTTGCTCATATCATCAATATTAGCCCAGTTAACACCATTAGAACTCATATCACCGATATTTGCCCAGTTGATTCCAGCCCTACTTAATACATCAAGGTCATCCCAGTTAACATTAGACTTGCTCATATCATTGATATTTGCCCAATTAACTCCAGCCTTACTTAGCACTTCTATATCATTCCAGTTAATTCCAGTTTTACTTAACACATCTATATCTGCCCAGTTAACACCAGCTTTTGACATTACATCCAGTTCAGCCCAGTTAATTCCTGTTTCACTTAAAACCCTAATATCTGACCAGTTAACGCCTTGTGAGCTCATATCCCCAACATTAGCCCAGTTGACACCGGCTTTTGACATTACATCCAGATCAGCCCAATTTACACCAGTTTCACTAAGAACTTTAATATCAGCCCAGTTAACTCCATTTGAACTTAACTGACCCAAATTCTCCCAATTAACACCAGCCTTGCTCAACACATCTATGCCAGCCCAGTTAACTCCTGTCTTACTAAGAACTTCTATATCAGCCCAATTAACACCGTTAGAGCTCATGTCTCCGATATTCGCCCAGTTAACTCCTGCCTTGCTCACAACTTCAATATCACTCCAATTGATAGCAGCTTTACTAAGAACTTCTATATCTGCCCAGTTAACCTGTCCTTTTGAAATAACTTCAATTTCAGACCAATTGATTCCTGCCTCGCTTAATACACTTATGTCTGTCCAATTGACCCCTGCTTTACTTAGATCATTTAAATTTGCCCAATTTAATCCTGTTTTACTTAATACTTCTATATCAGCCCAGTTAACACCATTTGAACTCATGTCCCCAATATTTGCCCAGTTTACACCAGCTTTACTTAGAACATCAATATCATCCCAATTAATTCCAGTCTCACTCATTACTCTAATATTAGCCCAGTTAACACCATTAGAGGTCATATCACCAATATTATTCCAGTTAATACCGGATTTTGTCATTACATCCAGATCAGTCCAATTAACTCCTGCCTGAGATAATTCTGACAAGCTTGACCAGTTAACTCCAACACCAGCCATAGTATTTAGATCAGACCAGTTAACACCAACCATTGACATAATGTTTAGGTCAGCCCAGTTAACTTGCGCTCTTGACATTACATCCAGATCAGACCAATTAATTCCGGTTTCACTAAGCACTCTTATATCCGCCCAGTTAACACCGTTATTTGTCATATCCCCAAAGTTTGCCCAATTGATCCCAGCTCTTGTCATAACATCAAGATCAGACCAGTTAACACCTGTTTTGCTCAGGACTTCTATATCCGCCCAATTTACTCCATTAGAGCTCATGTCCCCGATATTAACCCAATTGATGCCAGCTTTTGATAGCACATCAATATCAGTCCAGTTAACTCCTGCTGTTGTCATATCATAAAGATCGCTCCAGTTAACACCTGTTTTGCTTAAAACCTCAATATCGCTCCAGTTAATTCCAGTGCTTGACATATAATCAATATCCGACCAATTAATTCCGGCTTTACTTAGATCACCAATATTCACCCAGTTAACACCAGTTTCACTCATAACACGTACATCAAACCAATTAATTCCGCTAGAACTTAGATCTCCAAAATTAGACCAATTTATTCCGCCTTTACTTAATACTTCAATATCATTCCAGTTAATTCCTGTCTTGCTAATGACATCAAGATCCGCCCAATTTATTCCTGTTTTTGATAAAGCTTCTATGTCAGCCCAATTTACACCCTGATTAGACATAACACTTATATCAGCCCAATTAACTCCAGCTTCACTAAGAACATTGATATCAGCCCAATTAACTCCAGCTTCACTTAATACTCTAATGTTAGACCAATTAACGCCCTCACTCATTTCGCTAATATTACTCCAGTTAATTCCTGCGGTACTTAATTCATCTAAAGCTAACCAGTTAACACCTGTTTCACTCAACACTTTAATATCAGCCCAGTTAACTCCGTTAGAGCTCATGTCACTGATATTTGCCCAATTAACTTGTGCCTTACTTAGAACTTCCAGATCAGCCCAATTTACTCCAGCCTTTGACATCACATCTAAGTCAGACCAATTCACAACGGTTTGACTAAGTACTTTAATATCAGCCCAATTAACACCTTGCGTGCTCATATCCCCAATATTCGCCCAATTTATGCCGGCTTTACTAAGAACGTCAAGATCATTCCAGTTAATTCCTGTTTCACTTAAAACCCTTATATCTGCCCAATTGACACCATTGGAACTCATGTCCCCGATATTGTTCCAGTTAACTCCTGCTTTACTCAACACCTCAACATCAGCCCAATTAACGCCTGCTTCAGATAGATCTGATAAATTTGACCAATTCACTCCAACACCAGCCATAGTATTTAAATCAGCCCAATTCACACCTACCATAGACATTATATTGAGATCAGCCCAGTTAACTTGTGCTCTCGACATTACATCTAGATCAGACCAATTAATCCCAGTTTCACTTAATACCCTAATATCAGCCCAGTTAACTCCATTAGCGCTCATATCACCAACATTGATCCAGTTGACCCCTGCTTTTGATAAAACTTCAATATCACTCCAATTGATACCCGTTTTGCTTAGAACATTGATATTTTCCCAATTAACACCAAGATTTGTAAGAACATCTACATCAGCCCAATTGATACCTGTTTCACTAAGAACTTCGATGTCAGCCCAATTAATTCCGGCTTTTGACAGGACATCAAGATCAGCCCAATTAACCCCAGTTTCACTTAAGACTTTTATATCTGCCCAGTTAACGCCGTTAGAGCTCAATTCTCCTAAATTATCCCAATTAACTCCGGATTTACTAAGAACATCTATACCAGTCCAGTTAACTCCTGTTTTACTAAGGACTTCAATGTCAGCCCAATTAACTCCATTTGCGCTCATGTCCCCAATATTTTGCCAATTTACACCTGCCTTGCTAAGAACATTTATATCGCTCCAATTAATTCCCGTTTTGGTTAGATCAGTAATATTCGCCCAATTAACTCCTGCCTTGGTCATAATATCAAGATCTGCCCAATTAACTCCTGCCTTGGTTAGAATATCAAGATCTGCCCAATTGACTCCTGCTTTAGAAAGAACTTCAAGATCATCCCAATTGACACCTGTCTGACTAAGAACTTGAATATCAGCCCAGTTAACACCTTGTGAACTCATCTCTCCGACATTTAACCAGTTTATGCCGGCTTGACTCATTGCATTAATATCACTCCAGTTAACTCCAGCCTCACTTAAAACTCTTATATTAGCCCAGTTAACACCCTCACTCATCTCACTAATGTTAGTCCAGTTAACACCTGCCCTGCTCAAATCATCCAGAGATGCCCAATTAACTTGCGATTTACTTAAAACTTCAATATCAGCCCAGTTAACACCATTAGAGCTCATATCTCCAATACTAGCCCAATTAATACCGGCTTTGCTTTGAACACTCAAATCTGCCCAGTTGATCTGTGCCTTGCTTTGAACATTAATATCTGCCCAATTGATACCTGTTTTGGACAGAACATCAATATCTGCCCAGTTAACACCTAATGAACTCATATCACCAATATTTGCCCAATTCACACCAGCTTTACTTAACACATCAATATCATCCCAATTTATTCCTGTTTCACTTAATACCCTAATGTCTGCCCAATTGACTCCGTTAGAACTCATATCACCAATATTAGCCCAATTAATACCAGCTTTAGTTAATACTTCTAAGTCTGCCCAATTAACACCTTGTTTACTATAGTCTCCAATATTGGCCCAATTTACACCTACCTCCGAAAGAACTCTGACATCAGCCCAGTTAACTCCATTATTAGTCATATCTCCTATATTCGCCCAATTAACTCCTGCTTTGGTCATTACATCAAGATCAGACCAATTCACTCCAGTTTCACTAAGAACTCTAATGTCTGCCCAATTGACACCATTTGCACTCATATCACTAACATTACCCCAATTGATTCCAGCTTCAGTTAAAACCCGCAGGTCGCTCCAGTTAACCCCCTGACTTGCCATTACATCAAGATCAGACCAATTAATTCCTGCCTCACTTAGTACCTTAATATTTGTCCAATTAACTCCATTTGAACTTAAGTCTCCAAGATTCGTCCAATTAACTCCCGATCTAGTTAAATCACCAAGTCCATCCCAATTCACTCCAGTCTCACTCATTACTCTAATATCTGACCAGTTAACACCCTGTGAACTCATATCACCAATGTTTGCCCAATTTACTCCGGCTTTACTCTTAGCTTCCATATCAGCCCAATTGATTCCGGCCTTTGTCATTACATCAATATCCGCCCAGTTAACTTGCGCTTTACTTAAAACATCAATATCAGCCCAATTAACCCCTGCTTCAGTCATTATTGTTAAATCTGACCAATTTACTCCAGCTTCAGACATTATTTCCAGACCTGCCCAGTTAACTCCTGTCTCACTCAACTCTTTTATATTAGCCCAATTTACACCTAAAGCCATGTCACCAATATTTGCCCAGTTAACTCCGGACTTGGTCATATCTGCAAAATTCGACCAATTTACATTTGCTTCAGTCATTACAGTAAGATCAGCCCAGTTAACTCCATTATTGGTCATATCACCAACATTTGCCCAGTTGATACCTGCTTTAGTAAGCACATCTATATCTGCCCAGTTGATCCCAGCTTTACTTAACACATCAAGATCTTCCCAATTTACACCTGCTTCGCTAAGTACTCTAATATCAGACCAATTAACTCCATTCTTGGTCATATCTCCGACATTTGCCCAATTTATCCCTGCTTTGCTAAGAACGTCTAAGTCATCCCAATTAACACCAGTTTCACTCAAAACTCTGATATCTGACCAGTTAACTCCGGCGTTTGTCATATCGCCGACATTTATCCAATTAACTCCTGCTTTTGACATGATATCAATATCAGACCAGTTAACTCCTGCTTTGCTTAAAACATTAATGTCTGACCAATTTACCCCGGTTTCACTTAGCACCCTAACATCAGACCAGTTAACTCCTGCTTGAGTCATATCTCCGACATTTATCCAGTTAACTCCAGCCTCAGTCAATACATGAAAATCAGCCCAGTTAATACCTGCCTCGCTCAACACTCTGACATCTGTCCAGTTAACTATTGCATCCGTCATATCTCCAAAGTTGGCCCAATTAATACCTCCCCTGGTAAGTTCATCCAAATTCTCCCAATTAACATTCGCTTTCGAAAGTTCATCTAGATTGGCCCAATTAATACCTGTTTCACTTAGATCTTTGATATTTGTCCAGTTAACACCGTTAGTACTTAGGTCGCTTAGATCAGTCCAGTTTACGTTCGATTTTGACATAGTTTCAATACCGATCCAATTTATACCAGTCTCACTAAGCTCTCTAATACCCGCCCAGTTAATACCTGCGCTCATATCATCAATATTATCCCAATTGATCTGTGCCTTGCTCAACACTTCAATATCAGACCAGTTGACACCTGCTTTACTTATAACATCGATCTCTGCCCAATTGATTCCGGTCTTTGATAGAACATCAATATCTGCCCAGTTAACACCTAAAGAACTCATATCATCAATGTTAGACCAATTTATTCCGGTCTTGCTCATCACTTCAATATCAGACCAATTAACTCCAATGCCTGACATATAATTCAAGTCTGCCCAGTTCACACCAAGCATGGACATTGAATTTAGATCAGCCCAATTTACCTGTGCTTTAGACATTACTTCAATATCAGACCAGTTAACACCATTTGTAGTCATATCACCAAAGTTAGCCCAAT
>Ga0209417_1000310_pt1 | contig 125259 bp, 83 predicted proteins | sample RifGroF2_FD_184002 | JGI IMG/M metagenome (GOLD analysis project Ga0209417, IMG submission 184002) | Groundwater microbial communities from Rifle, Colorado, USA - Groundwater F2 (SPAdes) (version 2) | ecosystem: Environmental > Aquatic > Deep subsurface > Groundwater | place: Rifle, Colorado... | reverse complement strand
AGAAAAAACATGTAGAAAAATGTAACCTTTTTGAAAATGCCCTGATTTAGTAAGTCCTGTAAATATAAGAAAAAGCATATAGGGAATGAACGTAATCAAACTTTTTTATACTTTTTTAGCATTTTTTTAAATAATGGAAAACTTAAAAAACATAATTTTTTCAAAGCAATCAATTTAGATCAAACCAGAGGGCTGAAAAAGCAAACTTTGACGGTTGGGTAGGTTGTTATTGTGCGTTGGATGCCCAACCGTCAAAGTGTTGCTGTGGGCGGATTTTTAAATTTTTTGTGCGTGGGATATATTTTCATTGTCTTTTGTTTAAATTATCTTTCAATTCATTTTTTCGTTTTTTCATGTTCGGGATTTTTGGATGTATTGCTACAACTATTCTATACCCTCCACTTACATTTTCACACCAAAAACCAAAACATCGTCTATTTGTTTTTTACTACCTTTCCAAGAATAAAATGATTCAGATAATATTTGCGATTGTTCTGCCATTGGCTTTCCTTGCACAGATTTCAGCATTTCGTAAAAGCGTGTCATTCCGAATTTAGAATCTTTTTTATCGCTTACCTGATCAATAAAACCATCTGAAAACATATACAATGAAATCTCATCTTCAATTTTTAACACATGGTTCGTGTAAACAACATCGCGAAGCGCTGAAATAGTGCCGCCAATTGAAAAAATGCTTCCTTCAAGAATTTGTGCTTCTCCTTTGTTAAAAATAACAGCATGATGATTTGCCATTCCGATTTTTATTTCTTTCGTTTCGTCGTTGATATAGCAAATAGACATATCCATACCATCGTCTTGCATTGAATCGCTCTGGCTAAAAACATTAATTACCTCGCAATTTAATTTATGAAGAATTGCAGCCGGGTCGTACTCTTTCTTTTCTTTGACAATATTATTCAGAAGCGTGTTTCCAATCATACTCATAAATGCTCCCGGTACTCCATGACCCGTGCAATCAAATACAGCAAGAACTGTTTGATGCGCAGATTTATGACACCAGTAAAAATCGCCGCTTACAATATCGCGCGGGAAGAAAATTTTAAAATGCTCTTTGAAACATTTATTGAGTAATTTTTCAGGAGGAAGAAGTGCTGTCTGAATATCTTTTGCATAAGTAATACTGTCTGTAATCAGAACATTCTTAACCTCAAGTTCATTATTTATCAATGCCAGTTTCTGATAATTTTTTTCTAATTGCTCTGATTGCGCCTGTATCTCTTCCTTCTGCTGAAAAATTTCCTGTGTTCGCTTCTCTACTAATTTTTCAAGATTTTTATTATGTTCGTTTAATTCAAAAGTTAATTCTTCATTATTCCTGAAAGTTTTTGCAAAGCGCGCAGAGATAACATAAGCCTGCATGAATATAAAAATCAACATACCGAAAGGAAGCAATTCTTGTGTTCTGATTACTGCCTGATAATATAAAATATCATTTGTAACCGTTGCAAAAAATAAAAGCGTACCTACAAGTAAAATTTTTGAACCCGGAATTTTCTTTATTACGCCCATAATAATTACATACAACACATAAAGCATTGCAAGCATCATCATTATCTGATAGGGTGCTTCAACATTTCCATATATTCTTACAGGAGTAAAAATAGTAATGAGACTAATAAGAATGCTGGGATAAATAAACAAAACTTTAACCCAACGTGCTCCTTTTTCAGGTAGAAAGGACATGTAAAAAGCAGCAAGTGCAGGAGAAGCAAGAAACATAGTTAAGAAATCAAATTTATAATTCAATTCCCACGACATTCCGGGAAATAATTCTGTCAGGTATTGCTCTCCAATAGCGAGGGTTCTTATTGCAATTATCAAAGCATAAATCCCGAAGAAAAACATAGATTTATCTTTTCTTTGCAGAAAAAACAACCCAAAATGATATAAGGCAAAAATGAAAAAAGCGCCAAACATGAACAAATCCAAAGCAAGATTATTACTTCTAACCCTGCTAATCTGCGGATGCGTTCCCAGTTCAATTTCATTTAACAGACCTCCTCTTATATGAGAAAAGTTCGCGACCTGCAAAATAATTTCATTAGCAAATTTATCAAGTTTTAAAGGTGCAATCTGAGACCTGTATTCCGGAGTATAATCTTCTTTGTTTTTGGCAACCACTCCGTTTGCAGCAATCAGTTTCCCATTTACATACAATCTGTAAGAACAAAAAATTTCTTTAATATGAACGGCCAAATCCTTTCCTTTTACAGGCATCGCAATATTGAGTTTATATGTAGCAAAACCCATTGCAGGAAAAGTTTTTCCATCAATGTCATAATAATTCCAATATCTGGGAAGATAGCAGTACCCTGTTAAATCAGGTTCAGATTGATAAAAAGTATCGGGTTGCAGTAATTGATTCCAATAGAACTCCCATTCGCCACTAAGCTTGATAATTCCATCTTTTTCAAAACTCCAGCCACGTAGATTGAGTTTGCCATTTTTTATTTCAGGAGCATCTTTTGCAAATGTTTGAATTGAAAATATTAACAAACAAAAAAGCAAAACAACAGTAAAATAGTTTTTTCGTGTAAACATAGGTCTTTCATTAGTTATTGTCAGGTTTGAGGGTTGTTTTAATTATATTTTTTAAATTAAACCAACAATTACAAAACTAATGAAATTCAGGAAATGAAAAAAAATATTGTTTATTATTTTATTTTAACACAACTCTCTTAACCTCGCTTCCTCTTTGATCAATTATCTGCACAAAATAAATACCGGCAGAAAGATTCGAGAGGTTCAAATGAAATTTTGTTCTGAAAAAATTCATATATACATTTTCATAGACCAACATTCCATAGGTTGAATAAATTTTAATCTGAATTAGCTGCTCCGCCTCGCTTTCTGATGCTACAGTAAGATGTCCTGTAGTTGGATTAGGATATAAGCGATACAGTCCACTTTCTTTTATTTCGCACTGTAAACCGCTTGGTTCTGCTAATGAAAACCATTTTCTTGTTTCACTTCCAAAATCAGGATTAAATGTGTGCACATCTGTACCGTCAAGTAATTTGAATTTCAGATAACCGCTTCCATCGCTGTTTGCCCACCATGATATTCCGTCCTCATCGTTATCAAACAAGGCAAATTCATAGCATCCATAAGGAAGATCGAGTGTGTCAATATACACGTTATTCGCGGTAAATCCTGATTTATTGTAAACAATATCGCCTACAGTATTATAAATTCTGTAATAATTTTCTCCGGGGAAACTATTTGTTTTAAAATTAATAATTAAAGGTTGCGTGTAAACCGGAGCAAGCTGAAAACTGCTCTGCATGGTGTTGTTCAAAGCGTATTGATCTAACTGCCCATTCGGATTTGAAATTGAAACAATAAATTTTTCGCTGCTTGCATAAGGTGAATCAAAATCCATTTCAGGAAGTTTTACATTTGCCGTTGATAGAAACGCAAGAGAACCTGTCCATGTATAATTCATATCATTACCACCCTCAAAACGGTAAGAAATGTCAAGACTTGTCAATGTTGTTGCGCCTGTATTTTTAATGATAATTTCAGGTTTTCCGCAAATAGGATTTATACGTTTGTTTAACTCATAGTTGCTTGGCGAAATTATAGCTTCCACAGCAGCATCCAATGAAAAATTCGGAGAAGTGTATGACACCAACTGCGTTTCTGTTACATAATTTCCATAATTATCATATTGCGAGTTGTAGTCCAGCGTAACCTGATTTCCAGAAATGTATGGAGTAAGCTCCAAGTGCTGTGTAGAAGCAGGCATTCCGGGACACCATCCTGCGCGGGCATAAATCCATGTTCCACCCTGTGGATATAAAGGATTTCGAGAGCACTCCTGAATAATTTGCCACGAATAACGCTGTACTCCGTCTATATTTAAACTATGTACTTTCGGACAAAATTCAGCACAATTTGTTGCATTATCAAACTGATGACCTGTAACAGTAGTGCGAAGTTTAAACATGCTTGCATCGGGACTAAGATTTATTGTTTTGGGAGATACCTGCGCCACAAAATTATTCAGAGAAAAATCGCCCTGCCATACATTCTCTATTGCTACCACATCGCGAGGCGGAATTCCTTTAATCATATAAAATTTCAAATCGAGCAATTCCTGAAAATTACCGGCAGCAAGGTGTACCGTATCTTTCAGCAGGGGACGAAAATCAGAAACATCGTAAATCCATGTCCAGCCCTCATCAAGGCTTAAGCCATTACCATAGGGAGTGATGAACCGTCCAAGCTCGTATTTATTTAAAACCTCGAAAGGGGTATCATAATAATTTGTCATTATTTTATGAATTACTGTATCAGACGCTTGAAGCAATGAGTCTGTAGCAACTCCGTTTGCATCGAAAGTATACGTATAAGAAGGATTCCATGCGTATAATGTATCTGTCGGAATGTTCGGATGCAAGGTATCATCGTATAAAACAACAAGCAACGGAGAATCGGGAATTGTATCTATCACAAGCATTGAATCGAGTTGTGATGTAAATACTCCCTGCTCAAAAACGATATTCGGACGTACATGGAACACTTCAAAATCTTTTATCCGCGAGCCTTCATACGATTTCCATTCTGGGTAACCGACAAGCTGCGCAGAATGTCCGGCAATCTCCTCTGCTGTTTGCATTCCTGTTCCTTCATTGAATCTGAAATTTGCTAACAAAAATGAATAGTTTAAATTTGAAGAATCTATTTTCTTATACATAATATTTCTTATAGAATTGACATCAAGCGCAGTTTTCCAGATACTGAAATCATCTATTAATCCATGATAATGCCCCCATGTACCATTTCCACCCGATCCGATTTTAAACTTCTTAATTCCTTTCATCAATTTTGTTTTACCGCCCGCTGTCATAATTATTACTCCATTGAGATAAATGCGCATTACGCCTGTTTGCGCATTTTTTGTAAAAGCCCAGTGATTCCATTTTCCTTTGTATTGAGAAGTATTAGTTGTAGCTTTAACCGCACGGTCATAAGAATCCCCAACATTTCCGGCATCCCAGTAAATTTTACCATCGCTCCAGGGTAAATGAACATTGACTACTCGATTTCCTACAGAATCGAGACCTTCAAAAATACAATCATTACTTGGCTGCATTACAGGGTCGCCATACTGCCAGAAAGAAAAAGTTACCGAACTATCCAGATACGCAAACGAAGAGGCTGGAATCTCAACATAATCGCTCCCATTGAAAGACAAGCAATACTCCTGCTCTGACGAATGCAGACAGGAAGCAAAAGATGTATTTTCACCAACCAACGTATACGCAGAAGTATTTGCTGAAAAAGAAATATCAACTAATAAATTTGTATTTCCATCCCAATTGAAATTAGTTGTAAATGGAATTGAATTCCATCCTGTGTTAAAGAAAATCGTATTAGACGAATAAACAGTACTGAACGATTCTATATGCGGAGCATTTGAGTTTAAAGAATCAGTTGTAATTGTTTTTATTTTTATAGTAAGTTTTCCGATTATTCCGCCCAACCCGGAAAAATTTAATTTCAGTCCTGTAATATTCCCTGCGCTCATTCCGGCAGTTTGCAAAACAGATTTAGACCATAAAAATTGTGTACGGGAATCGGGATTTCCAGCTCCTAATGGAATATCAATTGTTGTACTTCCACTTCCGACAGACCAGCTTTGCAATGAAGTAGTATCTGTATAGACCATCTGATACTGAAAATACGGATTGTAACTGTATGTTTGCGTATTAACTAATTGAACAGAATCCGGCATTGCACTATTTACAGTTAAATTCGAGTGCGCCATAAGCGTTGAGTCATACAAGCCAGTATGCTCCCATAAATGAGTATAAGACAAATAATCCCACTCTCCGCAGGCAGGGCTTTGCGTGGGATCGCATTTAAGCTTGTAGTACATTAGAATTTTTTCAAAACGAATTGAGTCTGGCGGGAAAACATATTTCCCTTCGCGTGGGGCAAGCCAACCGGAATTCACAGGGGTTGACCAGTTAATGGTGGATATAACAATTGTATCTCCGGAATACGAGTTAAAATAAACAAATACCAAGAGGGACAGGCATACAAATAAATTTTTCATGTTGTTAACGGATTTAAATTTTTCAAATATAATAAAAAAATCTAAATCGTTTTAGATAAAGAAAAGAAAATTATCTTTTCGGAGTAAAATCGTTGTATAAAAAACGGTAAACAATGCCGGCATTAATCCATGCAACACGCGATTCGGCTTCGAGCATCAGCCCCCAATGCTTTCTGATATAGAATTTCCATCCTGCAAAAAAAGCTAATTTTAATCCGCCTAAGGCAACATCGGGTATCTGCAACTGATTTCCGAAAGGTTCTTTATCCTCACGCAGATACCAAAGCATTAAGCCACCGTAAACATCATTGCGAGATGAAAGATAAAAATGATAATCAGAACGCAAACCCAATCCATATACAGTATAATCAATTCCCAAAGAGCCTCCCTCATAACTGGCTTTATATTGACCGTAATTTAAAATTATTCCTGCGCCAATGGAATGCTCTGAAGATGTAAAATAATCGAGCACACAGTAATCAAATTGAAGACTGGTGGGAGGAACCTGAACAGACCATTGTGAACCATTATACAAATTTGAAAAATAGCCAGACCTTAATGTCAGAAACATATCGTGCCTGTGGAATGAATACTCCTGCGCAAAAGAAAAAAAAGAAAAAAATACAGGAAAAATACAGGAAATTAATCTCATGAGAAAACAATTTTTATACACAATGCTAAAATACAATTTTTTTCGGAATTGTGGTAATAAAATCTTTTAAATAATAAGGTTCAAAATAGGCAACATCCTCAAAAGTGCCTGAAATAAAGCATTTCAATGATAGAGAGGACATATAAGAAGCGTGTGCATTAATCTCTTTTATGAACACGGCATTTTTATGGAGAATAACGTTGCTGCACTTATCAGAGCCATTTCCGAAAAAAATAATTTTTTGTTTTTCGAGCTCTTCTGAAAAAGAATCTTCATTAATTATCGTAGCAGTAACTGGTTTTATCTCATTAAGTAATTTATCATACATGGCGGTGTATACCTCCATTCTGCGCGCATCCAACATGGGACATAAAAGAAATTGTTCTTCTGTATCTGCTTCAAAATATTTTTCAATATTCTGCAAAAATCCATTTGCCAGAGATTGAAGCGTATTAATTGCAATAAGCGGTTTTCCGATACCGTAACAAATTCCTTTTGCCGCAGAAACGCCAATACGAAGACCTGTATACGAACCAGGACCTTTACTTACTGCTACAGCATCAAGCGAAGAGATATCAATAGCTGTATCCTGAAACATCTCTTCAATAAAAACAGTAAGCTTTGAAGAGTGCACATTCATTTCTGTTGACTCTTTTTCAGCAATAACATCCGCGCCCTTACACAGAGCAACAGAGCATGTTTCCGTGGCAGTTTCGATATGTAATATTAGGCTCATTAGTGATCCCCGAAAAGAAATTCCTTCTCAACCTTCTGTACAGGAAGATTATCGCGGAGCTTTTTAGAAATGGCGCTGTACGGTGCTACAACTACTTCATCCTTTTCAGAAAGTCCTTCTAAAATCTGAATATAATTATTATCCTGTATTCCTGTTTTAACTATTTTTTGATTCACTTTTCCATCCTTATAAATAAAAACGATTTCATTAATTTTTTCTTCGTTTTCATTTTTTAAGTCTTCTTTTTTATACTTATTTTTTAAAGAATCTATTCGGGTAGTAACTGCTTCAATAGGTACAGAAAAAACATCTACAACACGTTTTGTTTGAATATCAACAGAGGCAGACATACCGGGTCTGAATGGATATATTTTCTTTTCCGGTCCCTTCATTAAATGCTCATAAGATTGTGATAAAATACGAATTTTAACATCAAAATTTGTAACCTGATCGGATGTTACGCCCTGTGTGTTTGCAGAGTTTGAAATTTCAGTAACAATTCCTTTGAACTTCTGATTCAGATACGCATCAACTTCAATAAGCGCAGTATCTCCTAATTTCACTCTCACGATATCGTTTTCGCTTACCTGTACACTCACTTCCATGAGACTTAAATTTGCTAAACGGAGCATTTCCGTACCGGCCATTTGCACGGTGCCGACAACACGCTCTCCCTTCTCAACATTAAGGCGGGAAATAGTACCTCCAATAGGTGCATAAATACTTGTTTTTGTAAGATTTTCATCGGCTTCCTTCAATGCTGCTTCGGAACTGTTAACCTGAAACTCTGCAGCTTTAACGCTGTGCTTTGCCGCATCAACATCTGCCTTCCCCATTTCATACTGCGCTTTCGCATTTTCAAATTCAGCCTGTGAAATTGCCTTTTTCTCGTAAAGCGATTTATTTCTGTTATAAGAAATTTCTGTTTGAACAAACTGGGCTTCAACTTGTGCCATACGGGCTTTGGAGTTTTCGACATTTGCTTTTGAAGAATTTAAAGCAGCTTTCATCCGGTCTAAAGCAGAAAGATAAATATCGGGTTTTATTTTTAACAGTAAATCTCCCTGTTTCACTTCATCTCCTTCCATAAAATATAATTCCACAATCTCCCCGGAAACATCAGGACTGATTTTTACCTCGCGCTCCGGTTGTACTTTTCCATTTGCAGTTATTATTTCTGTAATCGTTCTTTTCGTTACGAGTTCGGTGCTTACTTTATGTATAATGCCTTTACCAAACCATCCGGCTTTTTTTCCGATTACAGCTATAAGAATAAATACTATTGCTGCAATGATAAAATATTTTAAGATTTTTTTTGCTTTCATGAAACTATAATTTTATAGGATTTCCCCTGTAAAAATCCAATATTTTTGATTTGAAAATAAACTCATATTTTGCCTGAAGCATTTCTGCTTTCGCGCGCACTAGATTGTTTTTCGCTGTATTATAATCAACCGTATTAATCAATCCTACATCAAATTTCTGTTGCGTGTAATTAAAAGCTTCCTCCATAGAAACAACTGCTTTTTTTGAGCTGTTGAATTTTTTAACGGCTGCTGTTGCATCTGCGCTTGCCTGTTGAATTTCTTTAAGAAGTTGCTTTTTGGTTCCCTCAAGCTGGTATTGGGCATTCAAAACATTTATTTTGGCATTACTAACTGAAGTACGAACTTGCCATCCATTAAATATCGGAATGGTTAAATTCACGGATAATGCTTTGCTGACATTGTTTTTCAACTGATCTTTAAAAGGAGTTGTTTCGTATTTATAGCTTGGCTGCATCATATTAATCGGATAATCCGTTCCTGCAATATTCAGCATTCCCATCTGAACCTCTTCCATGATTGTTTCCGTAATACTTTTTCGGGCATCAGAATAACCTGTACCATAAGACCCGGAAAGCGTTAAACGCGGACTCATATTCCCACGCGCAAGAGCCAGACCGCTTTCAGCGCTTCTTAAAGAATATTCTGAGGCGCGTACCTGCGGAAGATTTTTTTCAGCTTCCAGATAAACCAAATCGGCTGTAAGCAAGGCAGCACTCATATCAAAATTTTCAAAATCAGGCTTATCAATCTGAAAAAATTCTACAGAGTCAATATCCAATAATTGAATTAATGTAAGGTACGACAGGGTAAGATTGTTTTCTGCATTAACAACCTGAAGATCTTCCTGCGCTGCCTGAGCTTCTACCTGCAATAAATTTCCATTGGCAACACTCCCCGCATCTACAAGTTTCTTTGTTCTTTCAACCTGCAGTTTTGTTATATCAAGTTGGCTTTTGGCGATTTCAAGAAATTCTAAATTAAATAATATCTGAAGATACGATGAGGAAATACTCAGAGAAATATCGTTTTTTGCCTTTTCAAGATTTTGCAATCCGGCCATCATATCAAAATTTTTCTGACGAACTGTATTATAATTCTGAAACCCGTTAAAAACAGTAATGCTTGAGCTTAAACCAAAATTAACAGACATGGTTCTGTCTTCAGAAAAAGTATTGGTAAATCGGTCAACAGAACGCCCCCAACTGTAGTTCTGCGCCGCGCTTCCATTAACAGTCGGAAGGATATTTAATTTTGACTGGCGCAGGTTGTTTTTTGCATATTCTGAATTCAGTTCCTGTTGTTTAATCTGAATATTATTCTTTAATGCATACTCAATACAACGCTCTAACGTCCATTTTTCCTGAGAAAAACTAAAAGAAGAAAGAAAGACAAATACTATTGGTACTATAAATTTATATCTCATTTGAGAGTTTTAAAAAGGCTAAATTAAACAAATTTTTTCTTATGTTAGGTGAAATGTTTTTCTTATTCAGTCTACAGTCCTCAGTCTACAGTCTACAGTCTTCAGTCTTTTCGACTGCCAGACTGCCGACTGCAGGCTCTTTTGACTGCCGACTGCTGACTTTTTCGACTGCTGACTTCCGTCTTCTTCCATAATTTTCGTAAAACAGATATCCCAACCAAAGATTCAATCACTTATCATCAAGTATTTTCAAGCGCTGCAAACTCTCGAGCAATTCGGGTACTGTTATTGGTTTTGCAAGAATTTTTCGTTTATTATCGAGTACAAACATAGTAGGTGTAGCGTAGATACAATAATCATCAGACAATTTACTATCCCAGCTTTTCAAATCTGAAATATTATAAAAAGAAAAATTATGGTGCTTTACAAAATCTGTCCATTGCGTCTTATTCGTATCTAAAGAAAAAGCAATAATTTCAAAGCGCTTCGTACTTTGCGCCTTGTAAATTTTATTAATTTCAGGAAGCATTTCCGTACAATGAGGACACCATGTTGCCCAAAAAACAAGAACTGTGAATTCAGTTTTTATCTGCTCAAAAGTTATTATATTACCATTTACATCAGGAGTGCTTATTTCAGGAGCATTTTTTCCTATATTTAGTAACTGGTATGTGTCAAGCCTTTTCTGAAGTGTAGATTTTCGTTCTTCATTTTCGCAATTTGTTTCAATTTTATAATTTTTGGAAATGTGTTCTAAAACTCTTTCAAATTTAAAATTCTCGAACCCGCTCATCATAAAATTCATAATAAATTCGTAGGCTTTTTTATTTACTCTTGCTTTAGGCAATATCACATCCACTGCATTAATAAAAGCCTCTTCCTGAATATGTGGCGGATAATTGCGGTTATTATACAACATGAGAAAAGAAAGAACTTTGCTTGTAAAAACATTTGAGTGAAACAAAGCAGTATCATTAAAATCAACATTATCCCAGAAATGCTTTTTCAGATACTCCATTTTGTCGTATTCATTCAGTTCTGAATCAATAAACGGGGTTTTCTTAATTTTGAAAATTTTTGCTGCATAGGATTGGGGGTTTTTTGCAATCAATGCTGAAACAAAAGCATCGCGGTCGTTCTGAATTAAAGTGTATTGTTTTTTTACGTCTAAATAAAATTTATCATCCTTTGGATAATTCGTAACCAATGGGCTAATTAACTCAAGCTTTCGCTGATATTGCCGATCTTTTTTTAAAAATTCATAATACAGTTTATTTTCTTCCGATTGAACTATTTTCATGCTATCAACCGACTCATTGTAATCCGTATTAAAAACAACATTTTCTTTATTAAAAATAAAATCAATCGTTGTTTCCCTGTCAATAAAAAGCCGGTACAAGCCTGGTTTATTTTTATCGGTAAATGTTGTAGTAAATTTACCGGAACCAATACCCGAAAGAGAATCAACCAACTTATTGTCATCTCCATAAAAACTCAGAAGATAAACTTTTGGGTTGGGAATATTCTGTATCGTAAATTCCAGATTGTATTTCTGGCTGAAAACAGAAATGAAAAAAAAACATCCTATTATTACTGCAAAAATTTTCATGCAGCAAATATAATTTTTTTGAGTTAAAAGGTGTTTTTTTTGAAGATATAAATAATACACACCTTCAAAATACAAAATTCATACTACTTTGCAAACTTAATATTCATTGGATTAATAAAAAGAAAGAGATTAAAATTTTGTTATTCCTGAAGTAAAGGAACAACACCGTGTTCTATTGCGTATTCATTAATTTTCTCGACTTCTGAAACATCAAGGTATTCTAATTCTTTATATTTGCGGATATTGTTCCAGACCGTATGGTTTTCTATATTTTTTTTGTCAGGCTCCTGTGATATTAAAAATTGTTTAGCCTTTGGAATGGCTTTCTGTACAAGTAATAAATCTGAAATATCTAATTGTACTGAACGCAAATTTTTATCCATATCAACCGTTTGGGCAAATACTTCAATTTTGTTTTTACCCATTAAATCTATTTTTACCGGCATTAATAAATCGGGATAATCCGAAGACGAAATTTCTTTTTCGATATTAAAATATTCCTTAACCGTAGGTAAATATTTCTTTTTAAAAATTTCAAAATGATGAATAGCTTTTTGCGCTGTACCAGAAACAACACCAGCCTCATCAACGAATTTAAGATATAATTTATTAAACAAATCTTGAGATGCCTTTACATCAATGGGTTTTGGCGATGATACGGATAATAAATTGTTATTATAGCGACTCAGGTAATCAATATATGAACTATTGAATTTTTCCGATTTACTAGAGAATTTTAATTGTTTTTTTGAATCTACCGGAGCTTCATGTTTTCTTGATTTTGAGATGTGTTTTAATGAATCCTGAATAATTTTATATGAGTTAATGTTCACTAATTTCTTAACGATATTGAGCTTGTTTTCTGAAACATGGTAATACAAATCATTGCCACTAACCAATAGCAAGCCAACCGATAATTTTTCATCAATTTCGGGGCGAATAGGAACCGATAGTATTGTGTAAAATGTATTCATAATTTTACTGATTTGTAAGTTGAATAAAACATAAAAATTCTTTAAAACAGGCGTCAATCCACTTTTCCTGAAATAAATTGTCCAAAAGGGATTGTTTTATAACCGGCTTATTTATTAGCCATTCATCGGGTATTTCTTGTAGTATTCCATTTAATTTCTTCTTACAATTTAAAATACAAAGATAATACTCTTTTCGCATGCTTTCCAAATATTTCTGGTTTACAAGCTCTTTATATTCCCTGTTGTACAACGAACCAAAACATGGAGTATGGAAGAACATAGGCTGTAATTCAGAATGTTTACCGGCATGGTCGGGGTTTATGTTAACAAACCCAAATTCAGGTATTTTTAAGCCCCAATAGTTCGCAAAGCATGAACCCAAATATTCTTGTAATAGTCTATAGGCAGGAGAACCCGGATGTCGGGTAATTTACACACGTAAAAGTTGATATTATCGCAAAAAACAAGCACAGGCTTACTTCCTGATGTCTCGTATACTTTTTCTATGGGTGATATGGACTTAATTTGTATCATTTATGGGATAAAACTACATTTTTTTTGTGAAACATTTTCGCAATAAATGCACTAAAATTATTCTCCATTTATTCAGTTTTTTGTATGTATAACATATCACGCCACCCTCTCCTTCTCATACAAATGCTTCTGAAACTCAATAAACAAATCTTTAACCTTTGTGAGGTCGCCCAGTGCTGCTCCTGCATCTTCAAAGGATTGGTATTTGTTGGTGAGCAGGATGGGTAATTTTTCCTGATCGAGTTCTTCTACGCCTGTTTCAATATATTTGCTAAGAACAAATTCGATAAACTCTTTTTGTTTATTTGTAAGGATTGCAAAGATGGTTGCCTGTGCTGCGGCTACCCTTGCTTCTCTTGTGATAGGTTTAATATCGCTGTTGAACACATATTCCAGTACATCAAACAGATCGCTTTTTTCGGCATCAATAAGTTGCTGAAGTATGGCAAGATCGTCTCTGCTGAATCCTGCTTTATCAAGTTGTTCAAGTAAGGTTTTTCGTGTAAGCGGATTGCTCCAAAGTGTACGGAGTTCTTCTTCACTTTTGAAAAGACTGGGTAATGCACCAAACAGGTTGTGTAAAAATTCTTCTGCTGAAATTGGTTTACCATCGGCACTCCAAAATGAGGTTGAAATCATGTGTTGTATTTCCCTTGCCTTACCGTCTTTCAATTTTACTTTGACTTTTCTCCTGCAAATACATGGAGACTGATGGCATTTTGGACAAGGTTCTTTTTCGCAAATACAAGGTCTTTGACCGCATACATTACATGGAGGCAGGGGTTTCTTTTCACAGATACAGGGTAACTGTCCACATTTTTTGCAGGGTTCTGTTTGACAAACACAGGGAATTTCACCACACTTTCCACAGGGTTCTTCAATGGGTTCTCCGTCCCATTCCGGATCGGCAAAATGATGATAGGCATTTACAAAATCGTAAATGGTGAAAAATTCTTTTCCATCGAACAGGCGGGTTCCTCGACCCACGATTTGCTTAAATTCTATCATTGAATTGATAGGTCGCAACAAAACAATATTGCGTATATTCCTTGCATCAACTCCTGTTGAGAGTTTTTGTGAGGTGGTCAGAACAGTCGGAATTGTTTTTTCATTGTCCTGAAATTCTCTCAGAAATTGCTCTCCTATATTTCCATCATTTGCTGTTACACGAACACAGTAATTTGTGTCTGGATTTTTCTTATATTGATTTATTAAGTCACGTATTGCTGCTGCATGATCCTGTGTTGCACAGAAAACAATTGATTTCTCTTTCTGGTTTACTTCCTTCATGTAAATCTGAACACGCTTTGCTTCCCGCTCTTTTATTTCAATAATCCGGTTAAAATCTGGTTCAGTATATAATCTGTTTTCGTCAATCTCTCCCTCAATGACATGATCATCGCTGGTGTAAATATAATCGTCGAGTGTGGTTTTAATACGTTTGACTTTAAAAGGAGTTAAAAATCCGTCATTGATTCCTTCTTTGAGAGAGTAGGTGTAAACAGGTTCTCCAAAATATTTATAGGTATCAACATTATCTTTGCGTTTGGGTGTTGCCGTTAATCCTAACTGAACCGCAGGAGAAAAATATTCAAGAATTGCACGCCAGTTGCCTTCGTCATTTGCACCGCCACGATGGCACTCATCTATAATAATAAAATCAAAATAATCATTCGGATAATCTCCAAAATAGGGAACAGGAGCCTCTGCTGCTATTCCTGAAACAGTCCCTGTTATATTAACGGCAGGTGAGCTTGTCGAACCTGTCGAACCACCGCTCATAAAGGTTTGAAAAATGGTAAAGAAAATACTTCCGTTTGTAGGTACACTTCCTTTTTTCCTTATTTCACTGGGTTTAATACGAACCAAAGCATCTTCGGGAAAAGCAGAGAAAGCATTGTAGGCCTGATCTGCCAAAATATTCCTGTCTGCAAGGAATAATATTCTTGGTCTGCGGCTTACTTCGACTCCACTCAGCGAGCGTACAGATAAATTCCAGCGGGTATGAAATAGTTTCCATGCAATTTGAAAGGCTATGGCAGTTTTTCCGGTTCCCGTTGCCAATGTTAACAAGATACGATCTTTATTGTTCGCAATCGCCTCTAATGTATTTTTAACGGCTATTTCCTGATAATATCTTGCCTGCCAGCTTCCGCTTTTGTCTTCAAATGGAATTGCTGCAAATTTTTCTCTCCAGGCTTCGACAAGCTCAGCCTGCGGAGAGTTTGCTTTAGGAAAGGTCTTATACCATAATTCATCGGGAGTAGGGAAGTTGGAAATTAAGCCTTCTGTTCCGGTTTTCATGCAGATGCTGTAAATCTCTCTTCCATTAGCTGAAAAGGTGGTATCAACGTTTAATTTCTCAGCATATAATTTTGCCTGAGCCACACCTTCGCCTACTTCAAGTTCATGGCTTTTTGCTTCAATAACGGCTAATTTTATGCCTTTGTATGCTAACACATAATCAGCCCGGAGAAGCTGCCCACGCTTGCCTCCTGTTTGTATTTTTCCCTCTGTAATCGGGTGATTCCTGAAAACTTTAGACCCCTCAATAACTCCCCAACCGTACTCTCTTAGCTTCGGGTCTATAAGTTCCGCTCTGGTTTCGTCTTCATTCATTTTTTATAAGTTCTTGGTAAAACTTCAATTTCCTAATATTGCCATCTATCAAATAAGCATCAAATAAAAATTAATTGATTATTAGCATGTTATCAACAGGATTGCCTTGTCCTATCACATAACCGTCACATAAGATTTTACGCCCAAAATGGAATATAGCTTGCATATTTTAGCTTCTTCATTAACTCCCAAACTGTACTCTCTTAGCTTTAGGTTTATAAGTTCCGCTCTGGTTTCGTCTTCATTCATAATTTTCAATTGGTTGATGGCTCAATTAATTCTATTTTATCTAAAAGGAATTTGTGTGTTATTCCTCTAATGTCAAAATTGCTCTCAATAACTGAAAGAAAATGGGTAAATATTCTATTGTTTTCTGATAAATCAATTTCCGATTTCACAATTGATGCTTCCCCATTAGAATCTGTTTTCAGCAGACTTTTTGGGCTTCCTGCAAGTGAATTGTTATAAAAATAAGCCAACATTGCTTCGGTATGGATAAAATGATTTAGGGTTTCGCCTTCAATATTTTTTGGTACAATTTCCGCGAAACTCTTTAGCATATCCTCTAAAGAAAATTTCATCTCGTAAAATTTTTTATAAAACTCCCCACTATAGCCTTTTAAAAAAATTAGAGTAATAAATAATTCAGGAAATATATACCACTGATCTGAAAATAAATTTAAAGCAATACGAGCATTTGCAAATATTTTTTCTTGTCGCCTAAGTGGTAATCTATACTTGTCAAATAATAATGAAGATGCGTCAATAAACTTTGTCTTATCCTTCTCAAATTTATTTTTTGTTTTTCTGATTTTAGAATTAAAGAAAACATCAAACTCAAAAAAATCAAATAGATATTTACAGAAATCTTTTGTATTGGGTTCTGGAATTGAATATTCGACATCAATAAAGCGTCTTAAATATTCGTCAGAATTAATTTTATCACTACCGTAAAAACCTCTGATGGCATGACTCAACTGAATCTTGTCTATAGAAAGTACAAATACTATTCCTGAAACAGAAAAAAAGTGTTTTACATTTTCTAAAATTTGCACTGCATAATCTGGTCTGCATCTATCCAATTCATCAATAAAAAAGACAATAGGTTTCTTATTTTCCGTTGCTGCAATAAATTCTGTTAATTTCTCACGAAATTCAACAAACCCTTTCTTTTTTGTGGCGTAATTTTTTATTTCGTTAGAAAAAATTTCTGTAATCCCTTCTGCTGTCTTCTCAATCGTTTCATGTAAAGCTTCTGTATCAATATATTTTGAAGCTATTGCTTTAACTATTTGAGGGATTATATGTTTTGTTAATACGGCTCCTTTTTCTATTAAAGATTTAAATATTTTTTCCGACTTTTTATCTTGCAGAGCACTCAATTCTGAGACAATAGCAGCTAAAGGATTTTGCTCGAAATCATTCTCCCAAGCATTAAAATAAATGGTACGAAGCTTAGGATTTAAATGCTGTTGCCACATCTTAACAAAGGTGGTTTTACCAGTACCCCATTCGTTGTTTATTGCCAATACAAACCCGTCTGCATAAGTTTCTACAATGCTTGTGAGTACTTCTGCATACTTTGCCCTTCCCAGTTTGCAATTTTCAAAAGGGTTATTAGGGTCTATTGCTATATTATTTACATCGTGCTTGATTTTCATAATTGCATGTTTTTATCTACAACTCCCCACTAAACGCCTTCTGCAAAATACTTTTTTTTAACTCCTCCAAATCTGCTATTTTCTTTTGATAAATTGATTCTAATTTTTTTGTTTCATTTTGCAAAGCATCTAACTTCTCAATAAATAATTTCTGTTCGTTTTTTGATTTAGGAAAACTGATAGTCAGATTTTCCCACTTTGTTTTATTGATGATTGGCAATGTTGCCTGTGCTCCTTTACCTTCTAATAAAACTTTATCTTGAAAGGCTCTTGAAGTCATTGCGTAGTAAATGAATTTTGGTTCAAATTCTTTTTTCACTGTTAGTGAATTGATTTGTTGATTACACGAAACGACTTGCTCTGCAAAACCAACTTTACCAATTGTTGCACCAATGCAAACCATAAGTATTGAACCGGGTTCCATTTTTCTACCTTTCTTTAAACCAATTTCACTTAGTCCTTCATTGTCATATCTAATATCTCCAACTCCATAAAAATCAACATCTGCTGGTTTAATGAAAGGTATAAAATCACCGTAGTTTTCCTTCTCTACTGTTTTTGGTGTGGTGCCTGTTTGAGCTATTCCAATTTGATTTACTTTCTTTTCTTCCCAACCCTTACCCTTCTTCTCAAACAACCCCTGCAAATAACTCTCAAAAAGTTCTTTTGCATTTTTCAGGTTTTGTTCTGCATTGGCTTTTGCTTTGGCAATGGCAGCAAAGGCTTCATCTAAAATGGAAACTATGCGTTGTTGTTCGTGGAGGGGGGGAAGGGGGATTGGAATTTTATTCAACATGGACTGATTAAGTTTAGGCTGTGCCATTCCACTTACAAAATCATCCAGTTTTATAAAATTAAGATATAACTCTACAAATTTTTGTGTAGTTTTTGTTTTAAATTTAAGAACGTGAGCATGATTATTAACCCATGTCTTTCCACAGATTGAAAAGGCGATAGGATAAGTTCGTGCTAATAGATTTGCTCCATCTTCTGAAACTAAAAGTAAATCTTCATCAAATATAAATTCTTCAACATAATCAACAATTCCAGATGCACCATAATATGGAATTGTTCCATTACTCCGAATATTTTTAGTTATCGGAACTCTTTTACTATCTAAGTTTTCAGATATTTGATTTAAAGTTTTTATTTCCCAACCCTTCTTCATCGTTACTTCCTTTTTAAATCAGTGAAAATTTGTTTAAAATCATTAGCCGAAGGGAGCTTACCTTTCAATTCTTTTGGTAGCTGTTTGTGCAGTGTATATTGTGCCACACCTATTGGCTTTGTGGCAGTACGCAAAGCATATTCTACCTCTAAATGGTCTTTGTCTGGAACTAATAAAATACCTATGCTTGGTTTGTCATCGGGTTGCTTTAATTGCTCATCAACCAATTGCAGATAAAAATCAAGTTTCCCAACAAATTCAGGTTCAAACTCTGTTACTTTTAGTTCTACAGCCACCAGGCATTTTAAAATTCTGTGATAAAACATCAGGTCAATAAAATATTCTTTTTCGCCCAGTGTTAGCCTGTATTGGTTGCCGATAAAACAAAAACCATATCCAAGCTCCAGCATCAGTCGTTTAACTTTTTCAACCATCGAGTGTTCAAGCTCTCTTTCGCTTACAGGCTTGTTTATGTCTAAAAAGTCGAGCATGTAAACACTCTTAATGCTTTCCTGTGTTTGTTCTCTCACATGTTCAGGCAATGCAGTTCCGAAGTTATGTTGCGATGGATTTAGCAAATAATTACCGTATGCCTCTGCTTTAATCTGATGAAGCAGCACAGAGCGGCTGTATCTGTTTTTAACAGTTGCCTGCAAATAAAAGATTCTTGCTTTTATATCCTTTACTTTTTGAAGGATTAAAATATTATGCTTCCAGGGGACTTCTGAAACAAGTTGTTTTACATTTCCTATTTCTGAACCAAGCTGGTTCACTTTTTCAAATTCTGAATCAGGCTGGTTCAGAATTGAGTATTCGCTTACCAACTGCCTCATGAACCAAAGGTTACGGGGCGACCAGCTTATTCCAGTTCCCATTTCATGCGTTAAATCTTTGCTCAATTGTTCGACCACAGATTTTCCCCAGCCAAATTCAGCCTGTTTCAATAAAATCAATTCCCCAATGTTCCAGTACAATTGGTTTGAAAAAGTCTGAACAGCTTTCACAGCGTGAGTCCTATGAGTATGAACCAAACTTACAATTTCAGACACAAATTCCCGATATGCCTTTTCTGTTGAATATTTTACAGTATTGCTCATATTAATTCCTGAATTGAATTTAATATTTCTGCACTTTCTAAATCCAATGCCTTCATTTCTGCTAATATTTCCTGTGGCTGTCGTAGGGCAGTTTCTTCTTTTTTGTTTGGATTTTTTGCAGAGAGGTCAGCGGTGTCTTCGAGAACCTCAGACACCGGGAGACTCCAAGAATTTTCACTATCAGCAAATGTTTTTTGGAGTTCTACAAATTCTGCAAGATCGGCTTCATTTAATGGATTGGTCTTTCCTAAGTTTCTGTCTAAATTGAGCTGGTAATACCATATTTTTTTTGTGGGTTTGCCTTTTTCAAAAAACAAAACAACAGTTTTTACTCCTGCTCCTGCAAACACTCCACCCGGTAAATCCAATACTGTATGCAGGTTGCAGCTTTCGAGTAAAAGCTTGCGCAAACTCACAGAGGCATTATCTGTATTACTTAAAAAAGTATTTTTAATAACAACACCGGCTTTGCCTCCTGCCTTTAAAATCTTAATAAAATGCTGTAAAAAAAGGAAAGCAGTTTCTCCTGTTTTAATAGGAAAGTTCTGCTGCACTTCTGCACGTTCTTTTCCTCCAAAAGGAGGATTTGCAAGGATTACATCGTAGCGGTTCTTCTCTTGTATGTCAGCCAGATTCTCAGCAAGTGTATTGGTATGAATAATATTGGGCGCTTCCACTCCATGCAATATCATGTTCATTATGCCAATGATATATGCCAATGATTTTTTTTCTTTGCCATAAAACGAATTTTTCTGCAAAGTTTCAATATCTTTTGAAGTCAGATTCTCCGGTTTGCCTTTACTGTTTTTAAGGTATTCAAAGGCTTCGCACAAAAAGCCTGCACTGCCCACAGCACCGTCGTATATTTTGTTCCCGATTTCAGGAGCCACTACTTTTACAATGGCTTTAATAAGTGGTCTGGTTGTATAATATTCTCCACCGTTACGCCCTGCATTGCCCATGTTTTGTATTTTCGATTCATACAAATGGCTCATTTCATGTTTCTCTGCATGGGTACGAAAACGCAGTTCATCAATACGATTTATTACTTCCCGTAAATTATACCCGCTCTGTATGCGGTTTTTTAATTCACTGAAAATCTCTCCAATCTTGTATTCTATGGTATCTGCACTTTCGGAACTGGTTTTAAATTTTTTCAGGTATGGAAACAGCTTTGCATTTACAAAGTCCGCCAGATCGTCTCCTGTCAATGCTTTCTGGTGATCCAGTTCGACTTCGCTCACTGTACCACCTTTTTTCTTTTTTGGCATAGCCCACACGCTCCACTGATATTCCTGAGCAATAATGTTTGTGTAGCTTTTACCGGCAAGTTCCGCTGCGGTTTTCTTATCTTTTTCCAGATCATCCAGATATTTCAGAAACAACACCCAAGAGGTCTGTTCCACATAATCCAGTTCGCTGCTGCACCCTGCATCTTTGTGCAGTATGTCGTCTATATTCTTAAAGGTTTGTTCAAACATTTGTATAGGGATTGTAAAATAAATAGCCAAATGTAGAAAAAATGTAAGAATAGTAAAAAAGAAAACCGTCAAGAAATTCCACTTCTTGGCTACATGGCAAAATTATTATTCATGATAAAGATGTGGAACATCCATGTCGATTTCTGTTTTGAAGATATAAATAAAAAAGCCCTCATCTTGAGAGCTTTGGTACCCGGAGCCGGAATCGAACCGGCACGACCGTTGCTGGTCACTGGATTTTAAGTCCAGCGCGTCTACCAATTCCGCCACCTGGGCATCCTGTAAAAACTTTGAACTTATGAAAAAAAAGAGCGAGAAACGAGACTCGAACCCGCGACCCCGACCTTGGCAAGGTCGTGCTCTACCAACTGAGCTATTCTCGCTTTTTTAATTATTGGAGTGCAAATATATTGCTTTTTGATTAATCAACAAATAATTTTTAATATTTTTTTACAACAAGCTGGAACCCCTGTTTTCTTTTTCGCCAATGTTGATTCCAATAATGATTTCGTGAGATCCTGTTGTGTAATTTGAAATTTTACTTAATGTATAATCATAAGCATATCCGAAATAATAATTCTGGTATTTCACACCGAGAAGCGCTATTATAGATTTATCGGTTCTATACGAAAATCCCAACCAGTAATTCTTTTTATAAAATCCTTTACAGTTAATATCCACCTGTATCGGGGCGCTCTCTGTAGCTTTAGCTAAAACACTGGGTTCAATTTTAAAATCCTTGTTAATACCAAACCGATATCCTCCTGTTGCAAAATAGTGACGCACAAGTTTATTCTGATTAACGCTTCCCACATCAATATTCCACTGAAACAATTGCGCAACCGAAAGACCTGCAAAATATTTTTCCTCTTCATAAAAATATACACCAAAATTTGCATCAGGAACAAATGCTGATTCTTTCGTTTGGGAAATAGAAGGATCAATAATATTATCACTTTCGAGCTGAAGCTGTGTTTGGTCGAGCGTATACTGAAAAGCAGATAATGAAACACCAAATGCAAGTTTTGATTTATTTGAAATCATAACATGGTAGGCATAAGAAGCTAATGCTCCGGTGCGCGTAATAGGGCCAAATCTGTCGTTAAAAATATAACCCCCCACACCCTGAGAACGACCTAATAACGTGTGCCCGCTTACAGCAAATGTTTGAGGCGCTTCTTTAATTCCAACCCATTGCATACGCGCAGTAAGACAGACAGGAGCATAAGGAACAGTCCCTGCAATTGCGGGGTTCAGTAAAAAGCCATTCATCATATACTGACTATATAAAGGCAATTGCTGCGCTTTGGATGTTACCATAAAAGCCATGATAAATACACCCAGAATGAATAATTTTTTTGTTTTCATAAAAATTACTATTAAAAAAAATTAATTATACGTAAATTATCTCACAATGGTTACAGCACCCTGCATAACTTCTGTGCCGTTATTTAAATTAATAATGTAAATATATGATCCATTTGGAACATCATTGCCGTTGAATTTGCCATCCCAGCTTTCATCTGTTGTTTCACCGCTAAAAATAAGCGAACCCCAGCGATTGTAAACCTCGATAGTTGCTTTGGGATATAGATGCAGATTTTTTATGTTCCACTTGTCGTGAACACCGTCAGCGTTTGGTGTAAACACAGTTGGAATTTCAAGGCATGGTATCAGTGTGTTGGGCATATCAATGGTAAACAACTGGAAGCATCCTTTTGAATCGGTAATCTTCAATTCATAAGTGCCTGTTTCCAATCCATTAATATATGGCAATGTGTCTGCAGCCTCATTATTAATATACCATCTGTAACGATACGGAGGCACTCCTCCGGAAGCAGTAATGATAGCTTTGCCATCATCTCCTTCTTCACAGCTAACATTATATATTAATGTGTCGGCAATAAAAATACCTGTTGGCTGCTTCACTGAATCACAAAGAACAATATGACATAAACTCTGATCTGTTACAGTAACACAATAGCTTCCCGCTGTAAGACCTGTAACACTTGCTGTTGTTTGTATCGGGTCTGAATTCCAAATATACGAATAAGAACCAGATCCACCGCTTGCAACAACTTGCGCAGCTCCTGTATTTCCTCCCCAGCAAATTGCGCTATCTACAGTTAAAGCAGCTGTCAAAACCGAGCCTGGCTGAAAAATTGTATCACACCCTGAAACCGGACAATTGTTTGCATCGGTAGCTGTAACACAATATTCTCCGGCTATTCCGGTTACCATAACACTTGTTGATCCTGTTGACCATAAGTAAGTAAACGGACTTGTACCTCCTGTAGGTTGCGCAGTAATTGTACCCGTCGGAGTTCCAAAGCAGGAAACATTTGTCGTTACCAAAGAAAGTAAGATTTCTTCCGGTTGTGTTATGTTTATTGTATCATATATAGCGCAGCCATTAGCATCTGCAACAATGACAGAATATTCGCCAAAAATCAAACTATCAGCAATATTCGTTGTATTTCCGTTTGACCAAAGGTATGTAAAGGGACTTGTTCCCGAAGTCATTGTAATAGTTGCGCTACCATCGCTAATCCCATAACACGAAACATTTTCCACAACAATTGTTCCTGCTGGGTTGGGAGATGTGGTTAGTGTTACAGTAGCATTCCAGATACAAGCATTTGCATCATTAACCGTTACTGTATATACACCCGATGGAATGCTATCAAGAACATTTCCTGTTTCCGCAGGATAATTACTCCATGAATACGTATATCCGGGAGTACCTCCCTGCGGATTAACGGTAATAGAACCATTCGACATATTGCAAGTAGGATCAAGAGATGTAACAGAGACACTCATCTGTGTAGGTTCTGTAAGTATTATACTATCAAGACCAGAACAATTATTTGCATCGGTTAAAGTAACATGATACCATACACCAGGCTCTAACTGACCGACAGTTGCAGTTGTAATACTATCATTGTCCCACAAATACGAATAAGGCAATATACCGTTTGAACCTGTAACCGTAGCAGTACCATTGTTAAAGCCGTAACATGTGATATTTGTACTATCCGTAATCGTTGCGACAGGTAATGGATTCACAACAATCATATTTGTTGCAGCATTTGTACAATTATTTCCATCGGTATAAGTATAAGTAATATTGTGAGAACCAGACCCAACAGCAGAAGGATAGTATTCTCCAGAATTAACGCCAAGTCCACTATATATACCTCCTGCAGGTAAGCCTCCAGATAAAACAAAAGGAGCAGCATCGGTACAAACAGGATCAAAGCTACCAAGAGAAACTGTTGGTAACTGATTCACTTCAATACTTGATGTATCACTACTGGTACAACCATTATTATCTGTATAAACATAAATAATATCATGTGTACCAACTCCCGCAACAACAGGATTAAAACTGCCCAGAGAAACACCCGTACCAGAGTAGATTCCACCAGTTGGAATTCCACCAATTAAATTAAATGCTGAAGTTCCCTGACAAACCGGATTAAAAGAATCTAAAATAACACTAGGCAAGGGATTTACATTTACAACTATAGAAGTATCTGTAGTAAATATTCCACTGGTAATTGTAACATGATATACAGTTGTAACAGTTGGCTGAACAGTTACAGATTGCGTAATAGCAGTAAATCCTGCAGGTATAGAAGACCAGCTATAATCATAAATACCTGTAGAGCCAGTAACCGTAACATTAAGTATTGATGATTGTCCAACACAAATTGTATCATCAGGCGTAACACCTGTTATTGAAAGAGGTATCCCCGATACAGTTACAAGAACTTCATCAGCAGATGTACAACCTGAAAGTGTGTCTGTTAATGTTAAAGTAAACAAAGTTGTTCCTGTCAGATTAATTGTAACAGGGGTTGAAGTATTCATGCCACTTGCAAGCGAATCCAAAGGCTGCCAGCTATATTCAAGATTTACGCCTACAGAAGCTGTGGCATCAAGAGTTGCTGTTGTTCCATATATGATAGATTGGTCAACTCCGGCATCAGCATTAATAATGGGATTAACATTTACTGAAACTGTCTGAACAGCTCCCTGACAACCCTGTGATGTTGGAATGATAGAATAAACCGCATCAACAGGACTACTTCCTGCATTATTTAATGTTTGAGTAATATTAGAACCCGAACCATTTAAAGCGCCTGTAATTCCAGGAGCTGAAACTGTCCATGAATAATTTGTATTAATAACTCCGGAGCTAAGAGCAATAGCTGTTGTTTCTCCCGAACAAATTGTATCAGCAGAAAGAGTTGCAATAACATCCGGTAAAGGATTTACAATTACCGTTGAAATTACAGGAGTTCCATTACAACCATTTGAGGAAGCAGTTATTGCATATTCGGCAGTACCCGAAGTTTGCGCTGTTGAAGTAAGCGTTTGGGTAATTGTATTTCCCGAACCATCAACACCGCCTGTTACATCAGTTTGAGAAACTGCCCAGTTAAAGATAGCACCAGGAACACCGGAAGTTATCGCTATTGCATTTTGATCGCCACTGCATATTGTTTGCGTAAGCGGAGTTACAGAAACACCGGGCAATGGGACAACTGTTATGGGTACATTAATTGAAGAACCAACACATGAGCCTAAATCGGGCGTTATTGTATAAATTGCGGTTCTGATTAAAGATCCGGAATTAACAAGCGTTTGAGCAATTGCAGAACCACTGCTTGCTGAAGCACCGGTAATACCTATCGCTGTAACTGTCCATGAATAATTAACTCCGGGGGCTGTCGAGCTTAATGCAATTGATGTAACATCTCCACTACAAATTGTGTCATAAGAAGGAGTAGCAACAACATCCGGCAAAGGTGAAATAGAAACAAGAACATCTAAAGTATCAGACTTGCAACCCGAGGCAGTTCCTACAACTTCGTAGTTTACGGTTACAATATTAGGTTCAGTTGTGCTTAATACCTGTGAAATATTATTTCCCGTTCCATTGCTGTATCCTGTAATATTAACAGTAGAAGGCACAGCAGTCCAATTGTAACTTGTCCCTGATACAGATGAAGAAAGTGATATAAATGTAGAATAATCACTGCAAATAGTTTGTGAAGCAGGCGTAGCAGTAACAGCCGGAGATGGTTTTACTACAACACTTATTGTTAAATCAGAACCCGGGCAAAGATTATGCACAGGAGTAATAATATAATTTACCATTCCCTGAGTTGTACCTGAATTCACTAAAGTTTGAGAAATGGTATCGTTGCTGCTATCCGAATAGCCAGATATAAAACCGGAAGCTGAAGATGCTGTCCAGGTATAAGTTGTTCCGGCAACCGATGAACTTAATACAATGCCAGTAGTGTCATTGCTGCAAATTATCTGAGAAGATGGCATAGCTGAAACATCAGGAACAGGGTTAATCGTAATAACAGCATCAACTGGAATCCCACTGCATGAATTAGCGCTTGGCGTAATTGTGTAAGTTGCACTTCCGTAAAGAATACCTGAATTAACAAGTGTCTGATTAATTGAATTCCCATTTCCTCCGTTTGCGCCGCTTATTCCTGATGAAACAACTGTCCAAGTAAAGGTAGTATTGCTTACATTAGAAGTGAGAGTAATATCCGTTTGAGAGTTACTGCAGATAGTATCCTCTGCAATTACAAAACCTGCAACCGGAATTGGATTTACAGTTACGACAACCTCAAAAGTATCACCTTTACAAGAATTGGCAACAGGTATTACATGATACGTAACTATTTCAGGAGTTGTAGCAATAGTTAATAGTATTTGATTTATCGTGCCTGCAGCATCATTAGAATAACCTGTTACATCTGATGATGAAGATGTGCAAACCCATGAATAAGCAGTGCCTGAAACACTAGAGCCTAATACAATTGAAGTAGTTTCTCCGTTACAAAACGACTGTGAGGCAGGTGTTGCATATCCAACAGGCAACTGATGTATTGTAACCGTTACCATAGTAGAAGGACTTTCACAACCACCAACTGATTCTGTAACATAATAATTTGTTGTTCCCACTGCATTATAGGGTGATAAGACTGAACCACTGCCAATATTTATAGTAAGAGCAGGGTCATAATACCAGTTTAAATCCCCGCCATCGCCGGCTGTTGCAGTTAAATCAATAAAAGATTCTCCTTCGCAATAAACGGCATTCGTCCCTGCTACAGGAGCTACAGGAGCTCCTCCATCAACAACAGAAACATTTGTTCCTAAAATTTCACATCCATAAAAATCTGTAACAACGACCTGATAATTTCCATTTTCAAGTCCGGTAAATGATCCTCCGTTCTGATAAAAATCTGTACCGTTGTTAATAGAGTACTCAATAGGTGCACCCCCCGTAGCTGTTATTGTAATTGCACCATCCGATCCTCCGCATAAAGTTACATCATCATGAGTAACAGATGAAATAACAGGAATTGGATTAACGGTAACTACGGCTGTTATATCACTTCCCATGCAACCATTTGCAGCAGGCGTTACAACGTAATTCGCAGTACCCGGAATCAAACCTGCATTTACTAAAGTTTGAGTTATAGAACTGCCTGTTCCGGACGTATTTCCTGTAACATTAGAAGAACTAGTTGTCCAAGAATATGTTGTACCGCTTACAGTTGATGTTAAAATAATATTGGTTGACTGATTACTGCATATAGTTTCGGCATTGGGCGTGGCTGTTACAACAGGAACAGGTTTAACTGTAACTGTAACATTTTGTGTAGATCCGCTGCAAATATTCGCTGAAGGAGTTATTGTATAAACAACCATGCCATTTACAACACCGGTCGTAGTAAGTGTTTGCGCAATTGTTGCTCCCGCATCATCAGAGGCGCCTGTTGCTCCACTTTGGGTTACTGTCCAGCTAAAAGTTGTCCCAGCAACATTTGAAGTAAGAGAAATATTTGTTGCTTGATTGCTGCAAATTGTTTGCGCAGTAGGATTGACTGTAACTGTAGGGATTGGATTAACCGTAACAGGAACTGCAACCGAAGCACCGGAACAACTGTTAGCACTTGGAATAATTGTATAAGTTGCAATAGCCGGAGAACTTCCTGAATTATATAACGTCTGAACAATCGTATTGCCTGAGCCACCTGTTGCTCCTGTTACACCGGGAGCGGAAACAGTCCAGCTATAGGTAGTCCCAGTAACATTGGATGTTAAATTAATATTAGAAGATGCTCCACTGCAAATTGATTGAGAAGAAGGTGTTGCTGTAAGAACTACAACAGGGTTGACATACGCGATTACGTCCACAGGAATTCCACTGCATAAAGTTGCAGAAGGAATTATTTGATATGTTACATACTCAACAACATTGGAAGAATTCGTTAAGGTTTGCGCGATTACAGAACCCGAAGAAGCAGAAGCTCCAGAAATGTTCCCTGAAAGATTGGAAACAGTCCACGCATAATTTGTTCCTGAAACAGTAGAAGACAACTGGATATCCGTAGCAGAGCCACTGCAAATAGTTGTTGGAGAAGGAATGGCTGTCGTTGTTGGGATTGGATTAACTGTTATTACGACAATAACAGGCGACCCGCTGCACCCTGTTGCAGAAGGAGTAACGGTATAGGTCGCTGTTCCCGCTACTACGCCAGTATTTGTCAAGGTCTGTCCGATATTTATCCCCGAGCCGTTAAAAGCTCCGGTAACTCCACTTTGAACCACCGTCCAGCTAAAAGTTGTACCAGACACATTTGAAGTTAAAGCAACTGATGGAGCTGTTCCACTACATATAGCCTGAGTTGCAGGTGTTGCAGTAATTGTTGGAATTGGATTTACTGTAACAACAATACTACTGGAAGTGCCAGGACAACTATTATATGAAGGAGTTACAGAATACACTGCTGTTCCTGAAGACGAAGTCGTGGCTGATAAAACCTGATTAATAGAATTACCACTCCCTGCGCTTGCTCCACTTACATTGGTTTCTGTAACAGTCCATGAAAATGATGCGCCGGATACATTGGATGACAATGTAATATTAGGAGAATTTCCACTGCAAATAGTAGGGGAGGATGGTGAAGCCAATACCGTTGACACAGGAGCAACCGTAACAATGACACCTAACGAATTTCCCGAACAACCATTGGCTGATGGAGTAATTGTATAGGTGGCATTTGCATTATTATTGGATGTATTCGTTAATGTCTGAGCTATCGTTGCACCAGAACCGGCAGAAGCCCCACTAATTGAGGAAGAACTTACAGTCCAACTAAAGGTTGATCCTGCAACTGTAGAGGAAAGATTAATAGATGTTGTCCCTCCGCTGCATATTGCTTGTGAAGAAGGATTCGCTGATGCTACAGGTCTTGGTTTTACAAGAACAACCACACTAATCGGAGTTCCATTACAGGAATTTGCGCTGGGAGTAATTGTATAGGTAGCAGTACCATTTGTTACCCCTGAATTTGATAATGTCTGTGTTATTGCTCCACCATTTCCGGCTGTTGCTCCTGTAATTCCTGCTGTCTGAGAGATTGTCCAACTATAGGTAGTGCCGGACACACCCGAAGACAGGGTAATGTTTGTAGCACCTCCCGAACAAATTGTATCAGCAGTTGGAGTTGCAGTGATATTTGGCGATGGATTAACGGTAACAACAACATTCAACGGTGTTCCAGAGCATGTATTATAAGAAGGTGTAACATTATAGGTAGAAGTACCCGATGAAAATCCTGAATTTGTCAGAATTTGAGTAATTGCAGATCCTGAACCATTAGAAGACCCTGAAATACCCGCTGAATTAGACACTGTCCAAGAGAAACTTGCTCCGGTTACATTTGACGACAATGAAATGTTTGTTGTTGCTCCACTACAAATTGTCTGTAATGCAGGTGTTGCTGTTACATTTGGAATTGGATTTACTGTTACAATGACATTTGAACTCGACCCATTGCAAGAATTAGCAGATGGAGTTATTGTATATGTCGCAGTTCCAGTAAAAAGCCCTGTAGTATTTAATGCTTGTGATATTGAGCTTCCGGTTCCACTTGCAGCTCCTGATACGCCACTTTGAACAACTGTCCATGAAAAGGCAGTTCCGGTAACAGTAGAAGAAAGCGCTATTGATGTACTTCCCCCATCACAAATAGCCTGTAAAAATGGGGACGCAGTTAATACCGGAAGCGGATTGACCGTTACTAAAACATTAACAGGTGAGCCGTTACATGAATTTGCGCTTGGGGTAATCGTATAAGTTGCCGTTCCTGAAGTTGTGCCAGCATTTGACAATACCTGACTAATAGAACTTCCTGCGCCATCCAGTGCTCCTGTTACTCCTGTCTGAACAACAGTCCACGGAAAAGTTGTTCCGGTTACATTTGATGTAAGCGAAATAGAAGTTGATGTTCCGCTGCAAATTGTTTGAGAAGCAGGAGTTGCAGTTACGGTCGGTAGCGGATTTATTGTTACTACAGCATTAAGTGTATTTCCAACACAAGAATTAGCAGTAGGTGTAATAGTATATGTTGCGCTACCTTGTGTTGTCCCGGAATTAGTTATAGTTTGAGCAATTGTTGCCCCGCTTGAAGCAGATGCCCCTGAAACTCCAGCCTGAACGACTGTCCATGCAAAACTTGCTCCGGATACAGCAGAAGATAAAGCGATGCTCGTTGTTTGTCCGCTACAAATTGTTTGAAAAGCAGGATTTGCCACAACAACCGGTTTTGGATTCACGGTAACGATAACAATAGTTGCAGGGCTTGAACAACCGGAAGCAGTTGGAATAATTAAATATTCTGCTGTTCCTGCAGTTGCATTTGCGTTTGTAAGAGTTTGCGCTATTGTAGATCCATTTGATGCGCTTCCCCCAGTAATACCTGATGATTGGGTAATAGTCCAATTAAAAGTAGTACCTGTTACCGAAGATGTTAAAGCAATATTTATTGTTTGCCCGGAACATATCGTTTGAGACGATGGAGTTGCTGTTAATACAGGTAATGGATTCACAGTAATTGTTACCGTCGTTGCATTACTCTGGCATCCGGCTAAAGATTCGGTAACATAAAAATTATTTGTTCCAACAGAAAGGTAGGGATTCGGGTTAAAAGTTGTACTTGACCCCACCTGTATAGTAAGTGAGGGGTTAGAATACCAGATAATTGTTCCACCGCTACCAATTGTTGCTGTTAAATTTGCTGCTGTTACGCCTTGACAATAAGTAGCATTTGTTCCGGCAACCGGTGCCGGAGGAGCACCTCCCGCTCCTATCACGAGTATGGGACCATTTGTTACACATCCATATCCATTACTAACTGCAACAGCGTAATTTCCTTCAGGAAGACCGCTAAACGCACTTGTATTTGGAACAAAAGTTGTGCCTCCATTTATAGAATAACTCAAAGGTCCATAACCGGTAGCATTAATAGATATTGTACCATCACTTCCTCCACACAGCGTAACATCTGTTTTTATAGCACTTGTTATTACGGGAACTGTATTTACAGTAACTGGTAAAACCAAAGGACTTCCGCTACATAAACTTGCTGTTCCGGTAATCGTGTATGTTACCGTTCCGGGTGTTCCACCTGTTTCAGTTAAAACTTGAGCAATTAAAGAGCCAGAACTTGCGCTGCCTCCAGTTGCGCCAGATTGAGATACTGTCCAGTTAAAAGTTGTTCCGGTTACATTTGAAGTTAAAGATATACTTGTTGCGCTGCCACTACAAACACTGACAGGCATTGGCGTTGCTGTTACTACAGGGCTCGGATTCACACTTACGGGAACTATTATAGCAGATCCACTACATAAATTAGCTGTAGGCGTAATAGTGTAAGTAGCTGTTCCCTGAACAGATCCTGTACTTGTTAATGTTTGGGCAATAGAAACTCCTGATGAATTGCTTCCACCAGAAACTCCTGTTTGAGAAACCGTCCAGTTAAAAGATGTGCCGGCAACTCCTGATGTTAAAGCAATAGAGGAAGCCGTACCACTGCATATAGTTTGAGAGACAGGTGTTGCAACAGCTACAGGAATTGGATTCACTGTAACAATAACACTAATAGAATTTCCACTACAACTGTTTGCGCTTGGAGTAATGGTGTAAGTTGCAGTTCCGGCTGTTGTTCCTGAATTAACAAGAGTTTGCGATATATTATTACCTGTACCGGAGCTTGCTCCAGAAACACCCGACTGACTTACTGTCCATGAGAAAGTAGTACCGATAACATTGGATGTGAAATTCAGACTTGTACTTTGATTACTGCAAATTGTCTGTGCTGTTGGAATTGCAGTCGCAACCGGATTTGGATTAACCGTTACAACAACATTTACCGGAGTACCGTTACAACCTGAATATGTAGGAGTAATCGTATATGTTGCCGTTCCGGGTGAAGTTCCCGTTGCTGTAAGCACTTGTACAATGCTGTTTCCACTTCCTGCACTTGCGCCTGATACATTACTTTGAGATACTGTCCAGTTAAAAGTTGAACCTGTAACATTTGAAGATAATGAAATACCGGTTGCATTCCCGCTGCAAAGTGTTTGTGATGCAGGTGTTGGAGTAACTACTGGAACAGGATTCACGTAAGCAGTTACATCAATAGTTGAACCTGTACATGAAGATGCAGAAGGCGTAACCTGATACAAAATATTTTCAACGCTCGTACCTGCATTAGTGAGTGTTTGTGCAATACTTGTACCTGAACCCGCAGCTTGTCCGCTCACATTTCCGGAAGAGGGAGTTACAGTCCAGGTAAACGTAGTACCGCTTACTGCAGATGTTAATGATATATTTGTTGATGATCCACTACAAATTGTGGTTGGCGAAGGAGAAGCCAATGCAGAAGGAATAGGTTTCACTGTTACAACAACAACGATTGCAGTACCAGCACATCCACTTGCGACAGGTGTAATTGTATAGGTAGCAGTTCCGGATGTAGCGCCGGAATTGGTTAGTGTTTGAGCAATAGAAGAGCCACTTCCTCCAGCAGCACCGGTTACACTGCTTTGAACAACCGACCAGCTATATGAAGTTCCGGAAACATTAGATGATAATGCAATACTCGTTGTCCCTCCACTACAGAATGTTTGAGAAGAAGGTGTTGCTGTTGCAACAGGAAGAGGATTCACTGTTACAACAATATTTATTGAAGTTCCCACGCAAGACGAAGCGGTAGGTGTTACAGTATATGTTGCAGTACCTGCTGTTGTTCCCGATGCGGATAAATTTTGATTAATAAGATTTCCACTTCCTGCAATTGCTCCTGTAACGCCTGTTTGAGAAACTGTCCATGAAAAACTTGTTCCACTAACACCGGAAGTAAGGGCTATATTGGGAGAAATTCCACTGCAAATTGTTGGTGCAGCAGGATTTGCAACAGCATCCGGTTTTGGTTTTACTGTAACAGTAGCAACAATAGGAGTACCTTGGCACGAGCTAGCCGTAGGAGTTATTGTATAAGTAGCTGTAGCATTAGAGGTGGATGAACTTGTTAATGTTTGAGCAATGCTTGCACCACTTCCCGCTGATGCCCCAGAAATAAAAGGAGCACTAACAGTCCAGTTAAAGCTGGTTCCGGTAACAGTTGATGTCAAAGTAATATTTGTTACATCTCCACTGCAAATTGTTGAAGAAGCAGGATTTGCCGTTGCGACAGGTGTTGGACTTACTGTTACAACTACATTAACCGGAGTTCCATTACAGGAATTTGCACTCGGCGTTACTGAATATGTTGCAGTACCGGCAGTAGCATTCGAATTACTTAATGCTTGTGCGATTGTACTTCCCGAAGAAGCAGAACCGCCTGTAATTCCTGCGCCTTGTGCTACAGTCCAGTTATAAGTGACTCCCGAAACATTAGATGATAAAGAAATATTTGTACTGGCTTCGCTGCAAATAGTTTGCGATGCAGGAGATGCAGTAACATTTGGCGTTGGATTTACTGTAACAACAACATTAATTGAGGAACCTGAACAACTATTTGCAGAAGGTGTTATTTGATATGTCGCTGTTCCTGAAGTAGCATTCGAATTACTCAACACCTGTGAAATAGTGGTACCACTGCTGTTACTTGCGCCTGTAATACCGGCAGAGCTAGAAACAATCCATGAAAAACTTGCTCCCGACACATTTGAAGTCAATGCTATATTTGTTGATGCGCCACTACAAATTATTTGAGAAGTTGGGTTGGCTGTAACATTAGGTATTGGATTAACTGTAACAACAACATTTGTTGTAGTTCCACTACAAGAATTAGCGCTGGGAGTAATAGCATAAGTAACAGTACCGGGCATTGCTGTTGTTGCCGTAAGGCTTTGAACAATAGAAACGCCACTACCAGCAGTAGCTCCGCTTGCATTTGTTTGCGAAACAGTCCAACTGAAATTAGTGCCTGTAACATTTGATGTTAAAGCAATAGAAGTACTTCCTCCACTGCAAACTGATTGGGAAGAAGGTGTTGCTGTTGTATTAGGTATAGGATTAACGGTTACAGCAACATTAATAGCGGTTCCACTACATAAATTTGCAGTAGGTGTAATTGTATACGTTGCTGTGCCTGTTGCAGCAGCTGTTGTAGTTAATGTTTGAGCGATTGGAGTTCCACTTCCGGAACTAGCTCCTGTAACACCCGACTGCGAAACCGTCCATGCGTAAGTCGTTCCTATTACATTTGAAGTTAACGCTATTCCAGCAGCATTTCCGCTACAAATAATCTGGGAAGCAGGAGTAGCGGTAACTGTTGGTTTTGGATTAACAGTTACCACAACATTTATTGAATTTCCGGCACAAGTACTTGCAGTTGGTGTAATTGTATACGTTGCTGTACCTGCTGTTGTTGAAGAATTAGAAAGAGTCTGCGCTATTGGAGATCCACTTCCATTGCTTGCTCCTGACACGCCAGATTGAGCTACTGTCCATGCAAATGTAGTACCAGTAACACCAGAACTTAAAGCGATTGATGTAGTTGCGCCACTGCAAATTGTTTGCGATGTAGGATTGGCTGTAACAACCGGCTTAGGATTGACAGTAACCACCACATTAACCGAAGAACCGGCACAACTGTTTGCAGTTGGAATAATAGTGTAGGTTGCTATTCCCGAAGTTGTGTTTGCATTTGTTAATGTTTGTGCGATTGGACTTGTTGTACCAGAAGCACCTCCAGAAATTCCTGATGCTTGAGAAACCGTATAACTATAAGTTGTTCCGGTTACACTTGATGACAAAGCTATATTTGTTGCAGTTCCACTACAAATAGTTTGAGACGTCGGATTTGCAGTAAGAACAGGTAAGGGATTCACTGTTATAGTAACTGTTGTTGCTGAACTCTGACAGCCTGAAACAGTTTCTGTAATATAAAAATTATTTGTACCTACTGAAAGATACGGATTAGGATTAAAAAGAGAATTTGTTCCAATCTGTGTTGTTAATGATGGATCAGAATACCATTTTATTGTACCTCCACTTCCTGCTGTAGCAGTTAAATTAGAAGCTGTAACGCCCTGACAATAGGTTGCATTTGTTCCGGCAACAGGAGCAGGAGGTGCGCCTCCGGCAGCAACCACAAGTGTTGCTCCATAAGTAATACATCCATAATTATTTTTTACTGCAACCGGATAATTTCCTGCAGTTAAGCCAGAAAAAGTATAAGGACTTGTTCCTGCTGTCCATGTTGATCCACCATCAATAGAGAAAGACAAAGGAGCAGCTCCTGTTGCTGTAATAGTTATACTTCCATTACTACCACCACAAATAGTAACATCCACTTTCGTAGCACCTGTTATTACCGGTATAGTATTTACAGTAACATTAACATTTGTAGCGTTTCCTGTACAACTCACGGCAGTTCCTGTAACAGCATAAGTAACAGTACCGGGTGTTCCTCCTGTAGTAGACAATGTTTGCGCAATAGAGCTTCCACTACCTGCGCTTCCTCCTGTAGCATTTGTCTGGCTCACTGTCCAGTTAAAAGTAGTACCGGAAACATTTGAGGTTAATGCTATACCTGTAGTGCTTCCACTGCAAATAGAGGTTGGTGAGGGTGTTGCTGTTACAACGGGTTTTGGGTTTACATAAATTGGAACATTAACAGAATTACCACTACAAGAATTAGCAGATGGCGTAACAGCATAAGTAGCAGTTCCCTGACTAGCACCGGAACATGTTAATGTTTGCGCTATGGGTGTCCCACTGCCGGAGCTTCCACCTGAAACACCAGATTGAGCAACAGTCCAGCTATAAGTTGTTCCTGTAACATTTGAAGTTAAAGCAATAGATGGCGCAGCACCACTACATATTGTCTGATTAACAGGATTAGCTGTTACAACAGGAGTAGGATTAACTGTTACAACAACATTTACAGTACTTCCCGTACAGCTATTTGCTGTTCCAGAAATAGTATAAGTTGCTGTTCCGGCTGTAGTACCTGAATTTGATAATGTTTGGGCAATACTTGTGCCGGTTCCTGCGGAAGCTCCTGAAACGCCAGACTGAGAAGCTGTCCAACTTATTGATGTTCCTGCAACATTAGACGATAAAGAAATACTTGTAGATCCTCCATTACATATTATCTGTGAAGCAGGAGAAGGAGTTATTGTAGGTTTTGGATTTACTGTAACTACGACATTTTGCGCAGTCCCTACACAGGAATTAGCTGTAGGAGTAATCGTATAAGTTGCAGTACCCGATGTTGTGCCGGAATAGGTTAATGTTTGAGCTATCGGACTTGTTGTCCCGGAAGCACCGCCAGAAACATTTGCAGATTGTGATACTGTATAACTGTAAGTCGTTCCCGACACATTTGAAGACAATCCTATATTAGTTGCGCCTCCACTGCATATTGTTTGCGAGGTTGGAGATGTAGTAAGAACAGGAACAGGATTAACCGTTATTGTAACTGAAGCACAAGTGGTACTTCCACAAGCTCCTTCTGCCCTTACGTAATAAGTAGTAGTTGTTGTTGGAGCAACAGAAATACTGTTACCTGTTCCAACAGAGGTTCCTCCACACGAAGCTGAATACCATTGCCATGTTGCACCAGTACCAAGAGTCCCTCCGCTCCTTGTCAATGTAACATTTGTTCCGGCGCAAACAGTTGTCGCGCTTGCCGTTATTGAGGTAGGCGCTGTTGATGGTGTATTTACAGATATAGAAACCGTATTATTATTATCAATGTTTCCGCAAGAATCCCTTATTGCAAGCGTATAAGATGTAGTCGAAGTTGGAGAAACAGTTACATTGGCAGCGTGAGAAAACAATGTCCCCCCTGCATACCAATCGTATGTGTAATAATTTCCATATGTTACAGTACTAGTCAATGTTACAGATTGTCCCTGACATATTGTTGAATTACTTTCATTTATATACCCGGAAACACCCTGAAAATCGTGAACGTAAATGGTATCTCTCAGAATAATAGGATTGCAAGGACAACCACCACCATTTACTGTAAATGTAATTGTTTCTACACTTTCAGTTAATCCATCACTGATTGTTGTTAAAGGTAAAACAATAGAAGTATCTCCGGCAGCAATAGTTACAGGATTAGAAAGATTATTATAATCCACACCTGAAGTTGCTGTACCTCCAAGAGTATAATTAATAGTAATTGGAGTAGAAGTATTCGATGAATCCATTCGTGTAAAAATCACATTGGAATTACATCCTTCCCATGAATGTTTTACACCTGTTGCATTCGCAATATTTAAAGCAATTCCGTTTCCTGAAGAAAAGCTGTTTGCTTCAAGAAATACCCAGCTATCATACCAGTCATCTCCGACGTCTGCAACAACCAGTTTAATATGATACCACTGACAGGCTGTAACCGAAGCAGTAGCAGTTAATACAGTTGTCAGACCATCGCTTTCAATATTAAGGGTGCTAAAACCATACGCATTATCCCTAAAATAAGTACAATTGGTACAAGGTCCTACTGCCGGATTATCCTCTCCATTATTCACATTGTTAATAGTTACAGGAACAGAAGTTCCGGGAATTAATGCAAGATTTTCTGAAGAATATCCTTCAGGTCCTCCTGATAAAAAGAAACCAAAAGCATCGTTAAATGAAGAATTGACAAATTCATTATATTCCTCTGATGCAAAAGTATATCTGAAAGAAACTATATCGCTTGAAGGTTTGAAGTCAAATTCTAACACAGCAGCATCTTCTGATGTTTCTGGAGAAACAATAGCGTCAATAGTTGCATCTCCTGCTCCTGAATATGCCGTATAAACTGAAGAAGAAGAATTCGGTCCTTCAGCATCTTTTGCATTTCCGCTTGACAAAACCAAACCAGTATTATAGCCTATTGACGAATTCCCTCCTGTAAAAAAACCTATTTGATCTAAATCTCCTGAGAACGTAACATTTGCTGCCTCTAAGCATCCCGAAATAAGATAATTTTGAATCAGTTGTGTAGGAGTATAAGTAGTATTATCAACAATCAAAGTAGAAGAAGCTCCTGTCGTAAAACTCCAAGTATCGCAACCTGTAGCCTGACCGGCAGTATTAACAGAAACCACTTTCCAGTAATAAGTAGTACTCGGGCTCATTACTGGTGAATAAGCCAATATATTGCCTATATTAGTACCATTATGGATATTTGTTGGAGGATTATTAGTACCAAAATATAATAGGTAGTGAGAAGGATTACCACCCCCTGTTGGCGCAGTCCAGTTTAAAGCAGCAAAAGAGCTGACATTTGTTAATCCGTTTGAAGGAGATGTGAGGGTTGGGCAATTAGGAGGAAGAAGCGTAGCACAGGATACATTGATTGTAAAATCGCCTGTACCGGAGCTATATCCATGCACAAAAAAGTAATACGTTGTTCCGTTTACTGTGTTAAAGGTTAGGTATGGGTCGTTATCTCCGCAATCGGTATAATCATCATCCTCGCCTGTGATACAGGTAAGCGACCCACACGAACCCGAATAAATTGAAAGCTTTGAATCATAAGGGGCACCACAAAGACTTACGGTCGTTTCATCTCCAGTACCGACAATTCGATACCAAACACCAGGCGCTGTTATAGTCGTACCGCAATCAGCCGTAGGGTCATTTGTTATAGTTGCTCCAGTTGTAGTTCCGGCAACTGAAGAACCGCAGGCTAAAAGAATTGCATCGGCACATTGGTCGTTTGTTATAGCAGATGGAGAATAAACACACAGACCAAAAGTTCCATTATTATCTCCTCCATATTCCCAAACTCTGATCCAAATTGTTGCACCAGAGGTTAAACCTGTTCTGTCTATTTTCGACATTGCACCATTATCGCTATCATCATCATCGCATTCTATAAGAGTAAGAGAGCCACATGTACCTGAATAAATTGCCATGCCCCCATCTGTGATTACTCCTGTCTGGGTATCAAAAACAAGATGACCAGAAGCGGGAACTGTTACTGAAAACCAAACATCTGCTCCAACATAACTAGCACAACCCGGGGCTGGAGGTCCTGATGATGCTGTTGCATTCGCATTTGTATAGGTTGAAAAGGAACAAGAACTCCCAACAGTTACTGCAGTGGCATTACAAGGTTCATCATTAGCTGGTGTGGAAGTTGTCGTATACTCTAAATAAATATTAGGTCTGTTACTTGATAATGTAAAATTTCCTGTTGGAGCAGTATTGTCAGCCATTAGGGTGCCACTCATATTTGTTGCACTTGAATATCTAAATTGAGGAGCTGAACTAGTCCCTGTTCCCGTGCCTCCAGCATTTGTCTCACAAAGAACTAGTAGATTCCCGGATGAATAATTATAAGTCCAACCAGTATAACCATACCAACCATCTATGCTGGGAAAACTAACGGTAACAGCTTTTGATGTTGCGCCTGAAATAATGTTTGCCCAAGTATCTGCAGTAAGGGTACTTCCCGATTGAGTTTTTAAATAGCAATTTCCGGATGCAGAAACTGTGGTTGCAACAGTAGGATACCAAAATGTGCCGGTAATTGTACCATAAGTTCCTATTTCAGCATAAGTATATAAAGAAGGATATCTTTCATATCCCCAATACATACCCCATGGGGAACGCTGAACAGATGTTCCAGTGCCAACAATAACATAAGGATCTATAACTACAGGAAATAACCTACTATCAGCCTGTAACCAATTCAGGGGTACAACACAAGATAAAATGACTCCATTTTGTACAAAATGAATTTGATATTTTCCAGTAACAATATGTGCATCACGTTCAGCAATTTCATCAAGTGTTATTTTTTCAACAGGTATTGCAAGCAATTCAATGGCTCTCTCTTTTGTAATTCCATTATCAAATACTACTATTGGAGAAAAAATAAATCCAACTGAATCATCAGGCAATTTTATCATGAAGCTATTATCAGAAAAATCCTTATTTATCACTTCATTTTTTTGATAAACTTTATAATTATCAGAAAGGGGTATAAATTGCTCAAATACGACACTGCTATTACCGTGAGATAAATTCAACATGCCCTGCAAAGAATTTATCACGATATTGTTTTCAACACCACCATCGCGAACAACAAATTCATCTGTTATTCCTGGAAAATCATTATACCTTATTACATTTTCCGTAATTACGCCTTTCACATCATTAGCAGCTACAACATCAATAGTGTTATTTTCAGAATCCAATATTTTCATTTTTGGATTTTTCCAGAAATTCAGATGATTATTTCCATAATTCAAAATAACCCCTGAATCATCAGCATTAGCGGGGAAGTAGGATTTGATTTCGTGTGTATTATTCGAGTAGGGATGATTACTATATTTTCCGGTACTATTATTTCTTATTGAGAAATCAACATCCTGCCAAGCTCCATTATCGTCTTTATAATGTTTTAAATCTCCAATAAAAGCAGCAAAAGATCCATCACTTTTTTTAAAATGCTTTGCTACTCTTGTTCTTTTTTCAAGAATTTCATCCTCGGGTGTAAATTCCCTAAAACTATTATTCTCCCAATTCTTATTAAAAAATGAACGTTTTCCTATTTTATTTAACTCAGAAGTTTTATGTTCTTCTTTCTTTTCAAAGCCGATCCATGTATTAGAATTGGAAGCTACTGCATTTTTATTACTGCAATCAACATCCATATTGTTATTTGGCAAATCTGAAATCCGTTTCATAGAAACAATTTCTGCCTCATAACCCCTTGCTCCGATTTTCTGCAATAATATATCTTGATAAAGCTCTCCTGTTACAGTTAATTCACAAAAACCTTTCGCAAGATTTGTTTGAGATTTTACAACACCGGGTATCTGAGATAGAATTCTCTCAACAGATAACACATCCCTTTTCGTTGAAAGATTTTTTACTTTCAAAACAGTTGTATACAATTCTTTGCTTGTATTTTCAAGAGATTGAGCAAAAAAATAAATAGGATTAAACAAGGCGAATAATAAGCCTGCTATTATAAATTTTCTCATAATGTATTTTATTTTTTCTAAAGGGTTAAAAAAACCTTGCAATATAACTAATTTTTAGGGTATTGCCAAAAGAAAATTTAATAAAATCTATATCCTTTAAAAAGAAAAAGAATGCATAAAGAAAAACACAATGTATAAAAAACTGTAAATTAAATTTTTGCATATAAAAAAAGCCACTAAAAAACTAGTGGCTTTTTTTGTAAAAATTTATTTCTAAAATTACCTCACAATTGTAACTGTCCCATTATGAACTTTTGTTCCATTGCCAAGATCAATAATATAAACATAAGAACCAGATGGGCAATCAACACCATTATACTTTCCATCCCAGCGTTTGTCTAAAGGACCTGCCTGATAAATTAAATTTCCCCATCGGTTATACACTTCTATTGTTGCTTTTGGATATAAATGAATATTTCGGATATTCCATAAGTCATGAATCCCATCTTCATTTGGTGTGAAAACGGTAGGTATTTCCAAGCAGGGTACAGGTCGGTTCGGAATATCTGCATCAAACATTCTGAAGCAACCAGTCCTGTCTGTAATTTTAATGCTGTAATAGCCCTTAAATAAATTAACGGCAATCGAATCTGTTTGCTGCGGATCGCTATATACTCTGTAGGAATAAGGAGGGAAACCTCCTGATGAATGAATAATTATTAAACCATCATTCCCTTCAACACAAGAGGCGGAATCAATTGCTAAAATCGCTTCAATTTTAGAAGGTTCTTTAACTTCCAGACTTGTTAACAGCATACATTGATAATGATCAAGAACTGTTACCGTATAATTTCCTGCTGTTAAATTATAGGCTGTGTTTGTTGTTTGAATGGGCACCGTACTCCATATATAGTAATAATCAGAAGTCCCTCCTGTAACTGTAATTTTCGCTCTGCCCGTGCTATCTCCCCAACACTTTGCACTGTCTACAACAAGTGTGGCAAAAAGAGGTGCTAATGGCTGTCCTATTGTATCAGATATTACTTTTGAACAATTGTTCGCATCGGTAACAGTAACTGAATATACCCCTGCACCTGCGATTAATACAGAATCGCCTGTGTTAGGAAACCACTGATACGTGTAGGGAGTTACACCACCCGTTACGAAAAGTTGAATTTTTCCGTCAGCACTGCCATAGCATTTTGCATCAACTACCGAATCGTTTAAAACAATATCCGAAGGTTCTGTAAAATTCACTGTGTCTGAAAATGAACAATTATGAAAATCTGTAATTGTTACACTTATCTGCCCTGCTGTCAAACTATCCATTGTGGAGGTTGTATCTCCTGTACTCCACAAATAACTAAAGGGTGCAACACCGGAAGTCATCGCAGCAATAATACTTCCTGTAGCAGTACTATAACATAGCGGATTTGTAACAATAAAATTTGCAACTACAGAAGGACTGGTTGCAATACTAAGCATTGTATCTTCAGTACATCCGTTTGCATCTGTAATTGTAACAAAATATACCCCGGCAGGGATATTGGTTAAAGAATTTCCGGTACTATCGCTATAGTTTGTCCAATTATATAAATAGGGTGTTGTTCCACCAGCAGGGATAACACCAACAGAGCCATTTGCAAGTCCGCAAGTCGGATTCTGAGATTGCGCAGAAAAAGTAAGAAGCGCCGGCTCGGGTAATAAAACACTATCGATATCTGCACAGCCATTAACATCCGTAACAGTTACATGATACCATTGATTCGGATATAATCCTGTTGCTGTTGCCGTATAACTTACGGGTAAATTATCCCATTCATAAGAATAAGGGGAAGTTCCGCTAACAGAATTAGCCAAAGCTGTTCCATTATACATCCCAAAACAGGAAACCGGAGTTGTGAATGTAATTTCAACCATTGGTAGAGGCGCAACGGTAATAGAGCCAGTAGCAGAACCCGAACAATTATTTGTATCTGTGAAAGTATATGAAATTGTATGCGATCCAAGACCTGCAACCACAGGATCAAAGCTTCCGGAGGAAACTCCGTTGCCGAGATACGTCCCACCAGAAGGGCTTCCTCCCGTTAGAACTAAAGGAGCAGAGCCATTACAAACAGGTTCAAAAGGAGCTAATGCAACAGAAGGATTGGCTACAACAGTGATGATATCTGTAGCGCTGTTAGTACAAGTATTGCCATCTGTATACGTATACGTTAAACTGTGTTGCCCAAGCCCGACAGCAGGATAAAAACTTCCACCTGTAACACCGGGACCGGAGTAAACCCCACCTGCTGGAGAACCTCCAATAAGTGAAACACTCATCGTGTTCTGGCAAACTGCTGATTGTAAATCTAAAGTTACAACAGGCAATGGATTAACCGTAACAGTTACATCTGTTGTACTACCGATACAGCCATTTAGAGTTGGAGTGATGGTATAAATTGCAGTGCCGGGTGTAAGAAAACTATTTGTTAATGTTTGAACAATACTTGTACCTGTACCGTCAGAAGCTCCTGTAACATTATTTTGAATGACAGTCCATGCGAATGTTGCATTCGCAGGAGAAGATGCAATGCTAAGGTTTGCTAAGCCTCCACTGCAAATAGTCTGCGATGCAGGTGTAATGTTTGCTACCGGAGAGGTCTTCACAATAATAGTAATAATTGTCGGATCACTCTGGCAACCACCTGTTGTTTCAGTAACATAATAAGTATTTGTTCCTACTACAGGAGTTGGTGTATACGAAGTACCCGTATGTAAAATATTTGTTAAAGACGGATTGGAATACCAGTTAACAGCCCCGCCCGCAGTAGTATTTGCAAACAATGGCGCAATTACATCTCCTGTACAATAGGTAGCATTCGTTCCGGCTACAGGAGCGGGAGGAGCACCAACCTCTGCTATATTTAAAACGGAACCATAAGTAATACAGCCCAAAACATTTCTTACAGCAACATTGTAAGCCCCCAGAGCAAGATTAGTAAATATACCGCCATTCTGTACGAAAGTAGCTCCATTATCAATTGAATATTCTAAAGGAGCCAGCCCAGTCGCAACTATCTCAATTGCGCCATCAGAGCCACCGCAATAAGTTACATAGGTTGTATCTTCCGAAACAATAACAGGACCGGGGTTTACTACAACATTTATTGTATCTATAAGTCCATTACAACCATAAGCTGAAGGTATAACAAAATAATCAACAAAACCTCCAGGATCGGGCGCAGTAATAATATCATTAATAACGGAACCATTACCTGTATTTGCGCCACTTGTATTAGACTGGTTAGCAATCCATGAAAAACTTGTTCCGGCAACATTAGATGCAAGAGGAATATTCAATGCATCGCCACTGCAAATAGTGTCAGGTAAAATAGCCGGATCAATAACAGGATACGGATTTACAGTTACTACAACATTTAATGGCAGACTAGAGCAATTAAAATAATTTGAGGTAATATTATATGTTATGGTTTCTGGTAGTAGCGCAGGGTTTCCCAAGATTTGCGTAATTGAACTACCGTTACCGTCAGATGCGCCGAGTACATTCGCAGTGGAATAGGTCCAGCTAAAACCTGCTCCCGTTACGTTCGATGTTAATAGAATATTTGTTGCATCATAAGTACATATTGTCTGCGATGAAGGAGTTGCAGTTATACTTGGAACAGGATTAACAGTTACAACGACATCAACAGGCGTTCCATTACAAGAACTTGCAGAAGGTGTTATTGAATACGTTGCTGTGCCTGTTGCCTGAGAAGTCGTATTTAAAATCTGATCGATAGAACTTCCTGTGCCTGAACTTGCGCCTGTTGTGTTGTTTTGTGTAACAGTCCAGCTATAATTAGTACCAGTTACATTTGAACTAAGTGTCATCCCTGTTGAAGAACCGCTGCATATAGAGGGAGTTGAAGGAGAAACTGTAAGCACAGGAATAGGATTCACATTTATAGTAACATTTATTGGATTCCCAGGACAAACATCAAATGTTGGAGTTATAGTATAAACAACACTTCCCTGAGTAGTTCCGGTTGTAGTCAAAGTCTGAGAAATAGTGGAGCCCGTTCCATCGGAACCTCCCGTAACACCAGATAAAGAGGTTGTCCAGTCAAATACCGTACTGCCAACTGTAGAAGAAAGTGAAATAGAGGTGGAACTTCCACTACAAATAGTTTGTGTGGAGGGCGTTGCAGAAACATTAGGAATAGGATTCACATATACAGTAGCTGTTGATGTTGAACCGGTACAGCCATTTGCAGAAGGTGTAATTGTATAAATTACAGTACCCACATTTGAAGCGGTAGTTGAAAGTGTTTGATTAATAAAATTACCTGTACCATTAGCAGCACCACTAACACCAGCTTGAGTGGCTGTCCATGAAAAAGTTGTACCATTAACCGTTGAGGAAAGAGATATTGATGAAGTACTACCACTACAAATAGTTTCTGAAGCAGGAGTAAGATCTGCGACAGGTAAAGGATTAATTGTAATTGTAATTGTAGTTGGAACACTTTCGCAATTTGATACAGTTTCAGTAACATAATAATCTGTTGTTCCGATATTATTAAATGGCGTTATAAAGCTTGCTGTTGCAATAATATTATTAAGGGCTGGGTCAGAATACCATGTCAGTGTTCCGCCGTTTCCGGCAGTTGCAGTAAGATTTGCCAGAGCTTCTCCATAGCAGTAAGTATCACTAGTTCCTGCAGCAGGAGCAGGCGGAGCACTTCCTGCAGATATTGATAAAGTTGTACCATAAACAATACATCCATTATTATCTCTGATAGCAATAGGATAATTCCCATTTGGCAATCCTGAGAAATTTCCACCATTGGCAACAAAAGAACTTCCGCCATCAATAGAATAAAATAAAGGAGTCGCACCCGTTGCAGTTATTGAGATTGTACCATTGCTTCCGCCACAAATAGTAACATTTGTGCTTACTGCGCCCGTAATAACAGGAAGAGTATTTACCGTTACAGTTATTGCATTTGAATATTGCGATGTACAATTATCTGTTGCTCTTCGCCTAAAACAAGTTGTCTGAGTTAAAACTCCCGGTGTGTAAGTAGGCCCTGTTGCCCCTGTAATATCAGTCCATCCACTTGCACAACCAGCTACAGTTGTAGATTGCCATTGATACACAATAGAACCTGTGCCCCCTGAAGCATTCGAGCTTGAGGTTAAGATAGCAGGAGTCGAATTATAACATACTGATTGATTATTTGCAATAACTCCTGGAGTTAAAGCAGAAGGTTGCGTTAACGAAGCACTTGCTGTTCCGCTGCAACCGTTTTGGTCTGTTGCTGTTACATTGTAAGACCCTGCAGGTAAATTAGTTGCCGTCTGGGTTGACTGAGCAGGAGATGAGCTCCATGCATAAGTATAGGGAGGGGTTCCTCCGGTAGGATTTGCAGTTAAAGCTCCTGTACTTGCTCCATTACAAGTAATCGTCTGTGAAACTGTTGCGGAAGTGGTTACATTTGTAATTACAAAGGGAAGCGTTACTGTTGTATTTGTTGGATTATTGCATTGATCAGAAATACTTCCATCCATTGCAAGAACAAAATTACCGCTTGTAATCAATGGTGGGGACACATTAACGGTAAAGGTTTGCCCATAAAGAGCACCTGTACTACATTCCAGACCAACAATATTTGAAAGTGTATAAGGACCGCCTGGACCCGTTAAATCCAAATCTGTTACAGCGACACTACTACAGTTAACACTTTCAGAAAACTGAAATGTAAGTGTGTTTGAACCACAGGAAGGAGGTGTTACATTGCCTAAAGAAGGACCGGTATTGTCAATAATTCCCGCACCACCACCCGGATTGAACTGAAGCCAATAGTTGGTTGCACCACCAGTATAATTATCAATCAATAAAGCAAATTGTTGCCCGGCATTACAATAAATAGCCGAACTCCATGAATAACCGGAGGCTCCTTCATTTGCATTTGAAGCACTCGTATGCAGACCTGTTCCTAAAACGCCACTTGGGTTCGTTTCGATATATTGCGACCAATTACATCTGACACTATTTACATTCTGATTCATGATATCGTAACAGGAATTATTAGTTAAATCATATAAGGCAAAATCATAATCAACAGAAGATCCAATATTAAAAGTAAACCAACCAGCTGTTTGAACCGTAAAAGTATACCAGGTAGAATTTTTCTCAAAAGTGCCACAAGGAGTAACGCCTGAAAGCACATCAGCATAATTACCAATTCCCACTGCAGAAACAGCCGGATTGTATGAATTTGTACAAATCGGAATTGCCCCCAGGCAATCGCCGGTTGTAGGCGCACCCGTGGCAACACAGGAAACATTCAATTCAAACCCTGAATATGCAACAGAACCGTCAGACACGAAACGAATGGTTAAAGGAATATTAGCTCCTGATGACTGCGTAACAGGAACAGCACCCGTACCATTATAAGTACCCAGCAAAGTTCCTCCTGTACCTGCGCCATTGTAAATATATAAATAGTCGTAATTCGTTTCAGTAGTAAAAGAGCCTGATACCTGCACTTTCATACTTGTATTGCTTGGATAAATAACAACATATCCATCGCAATTAATAGAATAATTACTTCCGGAACCACCATTGTCATAAACCTGATTGCTGCATGTAGTGTGTGTAGCACTTCCTGTAACAGGTAAATTTATCTGCCCATAAGAAACACCTAAACAGAAGCATAATATAAGAAAGCAAGATATAAATTTTTTCATAAGTCTATTGCTTTATTTTGTTATTCTTTTATTCTTTTTTTCAAGGCGACCATCATTGATAAACTTATCAAGAGACGCATTACCACTATAACAATTAAATAAAAAATCTGTATTTATTTTTTCAATTTGGTTAAAAAACTCATCAAACAATATTGCCTTTTCTGTATAGTAATCTGTCTTAAAACTACCCTGCCCACAAACATTTGCTATTTCATTGCTGGAGATTATATTGTTGCAAATAACAAAGCCTGAGGTTTTGGCTTCATTAAAACCGGCATATAATACCCCATGTGTATGCATAAGAAGGCGACTCAGATTATCAGCTTGGACTGAAGTATTCATGCCATATATTGTGAAAGAGTATTTTTTTAATGGAACATTTTTTAAAACTGAATAGTTTGATTCCTGAGCAATAGAAGAAACATAACAAAATACGAACAAAACAAATATTAAAATTGCTTTCATAATTTTTAGAATGGTTTTACAGGTTAACAAGTCCGAAAAATAACATAAATTTTTCTAATTGCAAATAATTCATTGCTTTAAATATTATTAAAACGCTTTTTTTACTAAAAAGGTTGCTTGACAAAACAAATTTTATCACATTTGTTTTTTAATAATTTTCTCCTTTCAGAATAGAATAATGCACAAAAAAATAAAAAAAACAGCCTTCGGAGCAGAGAAAAAGCATTTTTTTTTCAATAAAAAAATTATGCTGTTTCTTTTATTCTGTGTTGCCTTTTTCACTTTTGCAAACACTATTCCTTATGACTTTATCTACAACTGGGACGATAACATAAACATTACAGAAAATAATTACATAAAAAATTTTACATGGGAAGGGATTCAGGCAATTTTTTCTTCTGAATCAAAAATAGAGGAACCGCGTCTTACTCTTTTCACATTTGCGGTGCAATACTTTTTCTGGGAATTAAATCCAATGCCCTATCATATTTTCAACATCCTGTTGCATGTGATAAACTGCATTCTCGTATTTTTTTTAGTTAAAAAAATAACTCCCGATTTGCGTATTGTTTTTTTTACAACCCTTTTATTTGCAGTACACCCGCTCAGAAGCGAATCTGTTGCATGGGTTACAGGAAGAAAAGACCTGCTGTACTCCATGTTTTTTCTTAGCTCTTTATTATTTTATCAAAAATATCTGATAAAAAAATCGCTTCTGTTTATTCTGTTAGTTTTCATTTTCGCAAAACTTTCTTTTTTATCAAAAATACAGGCTTTATCTCTTCCTGTGATACTGCTCCTTTTCGACTATATTCATTCACGAAAATTTTCAATTTTGCTGGTTTTTGAAAAAATATTACTGCTGTTAATTTTGTTAAATTTTATGCAGCTCCGATATTATTTATCCTTTATTGCTCTTTATATATTCATTCATTGGGTCGAAAAAAACAGAGACCGATTTGAGAACCTTTTGCAAAACAAAAAATTAAAATATTCTCTGATTTCAGGTATTATTCTTTGTACTGTTTTTCTTTCTCTTAATCACACAATTCTTCCTATACTATTTTTTTTATTTGCTATTTCAGCATTTTTCAACTTGTCATTTTTTAAAGATAAAATTTCTGTGTTTTATATAAAATATAGAAAAAGGATAATTATACTTTCGTTATTAATTGGATTTTCGGTTTTCATGCTTTTTATCTTCTCCCACTTTACATTTCTGCAAAATGAATTCAGTACTTTTTCACCATTAGACAGAATCTTCATGGCGTCTTATTCTCTGTCTTTCTATATTATCAAATTTTTTGCTCCTTTTAATTTATGCGCCATTTATCCCTATCCCGAAAAAACAGGGGGATTATTACCTGAAATTTATTATTACTCAATTATCGGAATCTCAATTGCAGGAAGTATTTTTACTCTGCTCATATTGAAATTTAAAAATTATAGGAAAATAATTATTTTCGGACTCCTCTTCTTTCTTATAAATATTTTTATGGTGTTGCACATCATTCCGATAAAAGGAAGGGTTATTACAGCAGAACGTTACTCATATCTTGCTTATTTAGGTCTTTTTCTTCTTATCACTTATCTTGCCTTTTCTACTCTTGGGAAAAAATATTTAAAATTAACTGTTACAACTTTTATCATTCTCTCATTATTTCTTATAACAACAAGTTTTCAAAGAAACAAAGTTTGGGAAAACGGATTTGTTCTTTATACAGACATAATTTCAAAAAAACCGGATTTTTCAATGGCATATAATAATCGCGGATATTTATATTATCTGAATGGAAACAATTCACAAGCATTGAGCGATTATTCTCATGCTATTAATACCGACAGCGCAAATGTTGACAGCTATTACAACAGAGCATTAGCATACGTTCAAACAGGAAAAATGGAAGAGGCTTTTTCCGATTGCAATGAAGCGTTAAAATTTGACAATAAAAACATCAATTCTCTTTACCTAAGAGGATACCTGAATAATAAGTTTGAAAAATATCAGGAAGCAATTAATGATTTTAACAAAGTGCTTGCGAAAAATCCGAAACATCATTTTGCATTATACAACAGAGGTGAATCCTACAGGAAAAGTTCTAACGATAAAGCAGCCATTAATGATTTTACAGAAGTAATTAAATTGCAACCCGGATTTGCAGATGCATACAACAGCAGGGGCATTGCATATTCTTCTCTTAACATGTATGAAAAAGCAATTTCAGATTATAATGAAGCGATAAAAATTAATAATACGGCATCGTATTTTTTCTTTAACAGGGCTACTGCATACATCCAATTAAATCAAACAAAAAAAGCCTGTGAAGATTATCATTCATCACAACGATTAGGACATCCGGAAGCGAGTCAAAAAATCAATGAATTTTGTCGCTAAAAAATCATCTCGGTTATTCGACATTTTTAGTGGATAGTAAATAATTAACTTTATTTAAGACAAGTGATGCCCGGCTATTTTCAAACGGAAAACACCCTCAAGATTTCAGAGTACCTGCCGGGTATAAACCTCGAGGGTGTTCCCATCGAATAATTAGGGTCTGCTGAAAATCACAAAACGTATTTGATATTAAATGATTAGAATATGTTATTCTTATAACAAGTGCAAGATAAAATAAATGATTCATTAAAAATCCTTGCACCTTCTTTTTATAATTTTATATTTTTGTTTTGTTAGTCTGTCGCATACCATCTTCTTTGTTGCCTGCGACTCGAAGTATTATTATACATCTTCGTCTTGTCGCCTCGAATCTGGCATACGACAGACTTTTTCAGCAGACACTAAGTAGCCGGGTATTTAAACATTCACTAATTTTTTCGAATAACCTTTTTTTCACAAATCAACCACCAAAGCTTCATTCTCATTCAAATCATAAAGAGACAATTTTTTTTGCTTCAATAACTCCAACACTTTTTCTTTAAACAATTGATTTTGCCCATTAAAAATCAACTTCTTTTTAATTGAAAATTTTTGAATCAAAATTTTTATATCAGAAAATTTGTTACCATTGTAATACAGATAATCTGTTTCAAAAGTATCTGAAAAAGAAGAAATGGATCTTATAAAACTATTATCTGCATATACAAAGCGCGTATTAAATATTTTCATGAAACTATTTTTTCTGAAAAAATTTTCTGAAGAGAACAGCATCTTTGTAGAGTCGTTAAAAGGAATCCAGTTTATATCATCTATTCCCAAACCAGTGCATCCTCCGGTAATTACTTGTTTAACTCTGGAGTTCCCTTCAACATTATCCTCAAGTACGGCGCATTTTGTTCCATAAATAAAATTAATAGCCACTGCTTTTGAAAACTTATACACGATTATTTTTTTCTGGTAATAGGAGTTGAAATTTTCATATACAGTAATGCTTTGAAAAAAAATCAAAAATACCAGAGAAGCATTAACAAGCCATAATTTTCGTGCTTTTATAGCATGATAAACTATAACAATCATTAATGATAAAATTATTGCTTGTGTTGCTGTAATATTTATTCCCGAAGTAACCGCATAAGGCAACTCCTCCAGCCACTTTAAAAAAGAATTTTGCAACCAGGTTAAAAAAATAAGAATTTTTCCCGTTATAACCAACAATGAATCCCAAAAAGAAAACACAAACAGCATAACAGACATATACAATATTAATGTAGCAAGAGGTATTGCAACAATATTTGTAAGAATAAAATAATTCGGAAACTGATGGAAATGATATAAGGTTATTGGAAGTGTCGCTATTTGAGCAGCAAGAGATACTGCAACAAGCCCCCAAATTTTATCAGGCAGCCACGATTTAAAATACAATAATTTATATATCCCCGGTTGCAAAGCTACAATACCAATAACCGCAATAAATGAGAGCTGAAACCCCACGTCTGCAATATAAAATGGATTGTAAAACAATAGTATCAGCGCAGCTCCTGACATTGAATTGTAGATACTAACCTGTCGGTTTAATGACTTACCGATTACCACAAATGTAAACATAGTTGCTGCACGTAATACAGCGGGAGACAGCCCTGTGATAAAAGCATAAAACCAGAGCAATAAAATAATAATACACGCTTTAATTAATTTTCCATTTTTAAATTTTTCGAGAAAAAATAATAAGAAATTAAAAATTACAAAAATAATTCCCACGTGCAAACCTGAAACTGCAAGAATATGCATAGCACCGGAAGAAGAATACGCGCTTCGTATATCCTGCTCAAGCAAATCTTTATACCCGATTGTTAAAGCCGCTGCTACAGCAAGCTCATCGCCAACCAAACCGCTTTTTCTGAATACATCTATAAGATAATTTCTCACACGGTTTGCATAGGTTACTAAAGAATTTCCCTGCATTTTTGCCACAAGTTTCCAATGATCTTTTTTAATAAAACCCTGCTGCACTATATGACGATAATACAAATACTGCCTATAATCGAATTCAGAAGGATTCGCAGGACTTTTAACCCTTGAAAGATTTGTAATAAAAACTAATTTATCGCCGGGCTCAGGAATTTGTATAAGTGAATCTTTTTCTAAATACAATAGTATTTTCCCTTTTACAGATTGCCAGTCTTTTTTTATTTTGTACTGGTCTGCTTCAATCACAATGCGATGGCTCTTTCCTCCTTCTGCTGGAGGATCTGATACAACACCAGAAATAATAAGATTTATATTCTCAGGAATACCTGTTGCTATTTTTGCATGATTGATCTGCACCAGCCAAAATCCACAAAAAATAAAAAACAGATGCACCAGCATCCCATGAATCCATGAAGTCTGATAATTAGAAAAAAATTTGCTTTTGTGAAAAACAAATAATGAAAGGAATACCAAGCAAGTAAAAATTTCAACAAAAGGAACTTGAATCTGTAGATAAACAGAAAGCGCAATTCCTGCAATAAAAGGTATTGCAAGACGAAGAAGCGGTATCTGGCGCAGCTCGTCCAAAGAGGTAAATTATTTTCCCGGGGTTTGGACTGCCTGTTTCTGGCGCTCTTCAAAAAGCTTGATAATTTCCTCTGGACTTTTTCCAAGAAGTTCTATAGAGGCAGATGCATCCTTCACTAATTCATGTGTGGGATATTTTTCAAGAAAATGCATGTATTTTTTTCGCGCCGTAGCAGTATCTTTCAAATGAGTTTCATAAACAAATCCCTGAAGAAACAAACAATGCGCAGCTTTTTTAAATTCAGGATACTGCTTCATATACATTTCAAAAAACAACAAAGCCTTTTTCCCATCATTCATACTCATAGATATTTCGCCTGCTTTAAAAAGATAATTTGCAGATAAAGTATCATCGGGATAATCTTTATTAAATTTTTCATAAGCGTTTATCAGCTCATTTGCAAGCTTTGTATCCAGCTTTACGACATTGGGAGAAAATGTTTTTGACTCAAGATTTTTTATATACTCAATATCCTGTAATCGCTGCTCTTTGCAGGAAAAAAAGGATAGAACTGTTAATAAAATGAGTGATATTCTAATTACTTTCATAACATTCAATTATTAATTTTTATTTTATATTTTGCATCAAATTTACCTTGAGTAATATTTGTCAGTTTGCCTTTCAGCAGACGTTTTCTAAGAGAAGAAATCCTATCAGGAATTACAATTCCTTCGAGATGATCGTGTTCATGTTGAACAATTCGTGCCTTTATCCCATCCATCCATTCATCTTGAAAAATCCAATCCTGATTAAAATATTGAATATGAATCCGTGATTTTCGTTTTATCTCTTCCCTGATAGTAGGAACGCTCAGGCAGCCTTCTTTGTAAAGCCACTCCTCCCCTTCTTCTTCAACAATTTTAAGGTTTATAAAAACCCGTTTAAATTCTTTCAGATTCTCGGTATCATCATCTTCATCTGCCATAGGCTCTGCATCAACTAAAACAAGACGAACAGACAAGCCAACCTGAGGAGCGGCAAGACCTACTCCATCTGCTTTCTCCATAGTAGCGCGCATATCAGAAATTAATTTCACGAGATTGGGATAATCTTTTGTAATATCCTCTGCTTTTTTTTTCAGTACGGGATGCCCGTAAATATAAATGGGTAAAATCATTTTTGTTTCACGATTAATGTTGCAAGTTGCAGGGTACAAGTTGCAAGTTTAATTTAGAACCTTAAACTTGAAACTTTAAACCTGCAACAGTATTTTGTCTGCAAAACTACATTTTATTTTTCTTTTGCTCAAGATATAATGTCTCTCTTATTTTGGTTAAACTCAACAAATAAAAAACTCATTTCTTGAAATCTCTGGCTCTTATTGTTATTATTTGTCCATTTTTGGAAAAAACTAATTCTGAATCCTCTTTTTGCTTTATTAATAAAAGTTTTTCAAATGCTAAATGAAGTCCTTTTATTATTTTTTCTCGGATATCCTTTGCTATTTCTTGATTCATGGCTTTATGATTTGATTATAAAATTGATGATTATAAATAGTGCAATTTCCTTTTTTCAACCCTTCTGCGATTAAAGATGTCGGTGGTTCTGAATTGTCAAATATCATCCAATAATCACAAATAGACAAATAAATTCTTGACATATTATCTACCCCTGTCTTATATCGTCTTATAATAGTTTCTTGTGGCACATTGTGACCTCCTGATAATACTCTTTTTTTTACTCTTTCCAAAGCTAAGTCAACAGAATTCAGCCAGAAAAAAATTAAAGTTACTGAATAACCCTTCTTTTGGGCATCAATAATTAGGGGTCTATAACTTCGATTAGACAATGTAGTTTCAAATGCAAAATCAACCTGTTTTTGTATTAAGTCTTTAATACGTTTTAACATAATTCTTCCAGCCTCAATTGATACGCTTTCAGGTTGAAAAGGTGAAATTCCTCTTGCTATTTCATCGGCATTAACAAACTCCTTACATTCTAACATTTCAGGTAAAATTGTATATGAAGCTGTTGTTTTTCCTGCTCCATTGCACCCAGCAATAATATACAAATTAGGCATCGTTGTTGATTAAGGAATTAAATTAATTCTTTGATTTTATCTGCAAAATTACATTTTATTTTTCTTTTGCTCAAGATATGACTGTAAAATTATTGTAGCACTGATTGTATCTACTAATGCTTTATCTCTTCTCTTCATTTTCCCTATCCCAGAATCTATCATGGTTTGAAATGCCATTTTTGAAGTGAACCGCTCATCTGCAAGTTCAATAGGCTTGTCAGGAAATTTCTTTTTAAATGCAGCAATAAATGGGTCAATAAATTCTACTGCCTCCGATAATTCATTATTCATCTGACGCGGATATCCTATCACGACACGATCTACAATTTCTGTTTTAAAATAATTTTCAAGAAACGACATAGCATCATGTGCTGAAACCGTTGTTAAAGATGTAGCAATAATTTGCAGCGGGTCTGTAACAGCTAACCCCACTCTTTTTTTCCCGTAATCTATGGCTAATATTCGTCCCATTTTATTTTTATTTTTTATTTATTGCATTTGACATAAAAACGCATAAATCGCTCTACCAATTCAGAATTTTTTTTATATGCAGTCTCTTTATTTATCATTCGATAATCTATCAAATTTATGTTGCAAATTTACGTTTTTTTTGTATAAAGCACAAAGGTCGAGGGCAGGCGTTGTTTCGCGCTTCTTAGCTGCCGTAGGGATATATATTGCGTAAGTGACTAACGTTTCAAATAAAAAATACAAATTCGGTTTATTGCGTGTTGGCATTTCGGTAATTTCATCAGGCTTTTAAAGTTATTATACTGTAAACGTTTGATATTTTAACTTTTTTTTATTTTAGTTGCATGTTGCAAGTTACAGGTTTATAACAACTTACAACTTGTAACCTGCAACCTGATAGGTTGAGCTTGAGGTTGCAGAGCAGAGCCGAAGCATCGAAACCTAGAGGTAAAGAATTTAAGCATTTTGAGTATAATTCAAATGCAAATACTAATTAATTCTTTGTTTAATTTTTATTAAACTTGTAAAAAATCTATTAATTTTTGAAGTATGCTTTTCAAATTTTAAGGGCTGATTTTTTATTATGATTTGAATGTCTTTTTCTGTAAGGTTTAAATAATGTAAAACATTTTGATAGCTTGTTGGTAAAGATGTGATTTCATCTTTCGAATATAATTCTAAAGCCTTATCTCTCGAAATTTCGTTTCGTCTTATCATATTACTATATTGACATAGCCTTCTTTCATAACCATATATTTGATTCCTTACATAATTTGTCAGTGGTTCTGCAATACAATCGAAATGTTTGGAATATTCTTTACCGGTATCTTCTTTCCAATCCAATTCTTTTGCAATAATTTCTCCCATTTCTTTGTCGGTAGGGTTATTTATATAAAACAATGGTTTTACTTCTTTTGCCATTTTTCCTATTTTTTTATTAATCGAGAGTAAAAATAGATTTAGATTCGGATATATTAAAAAATCATTAATTTCTTTTCTTGACAAATCAGAATATTTGCTTAATATATATTTGAATCTTACTATATCTTGCACTGAATCTGGCAAAAATGAATCTTCTTCTAATGGAGATGTTCCATATAGAATAATTGGGCAAGAATAATCTTTTGCAACTTTTAATATATTCGCCTTTGTTCCTATATCACATGCTCCACAGATATCTCCTGAATATAAAAGCGTACTTCTATAAATCTTTTTTAAAACCTTTGTATCTGGTTTACAAAAAATATGTTTAACTTTTGTTATTTCTATTGATCTTTGAATATTCTGTAATGCAGTTGGGCTAAAAAATCCATTATCATAAGTCATTGCTAATACATTAAGCTTATACACATTTACCGCTAAATGTAAGATAAACGTACTGTCCTTACCCCCGCTTAATGGAACGAGTGCATCATATTTTGATGATATTTTTTTTGCTTTTTGAAAAATGTCCAATAATTTATCTTCACCAATTGGGTTATATTTTTTTTGTACTGTACACAAGGAACATGCTCCATCTTCATTGAAAGAAATTCCCGGATATTTATCGTTTATTATACATTTACTACAAATTTTCATTTTTGTAAATTATTAATTTTATTTATTTTTTGAGTCTATTCCGAAAACCCCATAGGTTAAAAATGACACGAACCTGCCTGTACTGTCTGGCAGATTCGTGGCGAATTGATACTTTTCGGAGTGGATTCATTTTATTTTAGTTTTGAAATTTTTGTTGAACATTGAATTAGTGTATCGTCTTGAAATTGGTTGATAATTTTTCGTGTTTAATAGCTTATAAAATGTCTGTTTAAAAATGACAAAATCCTATTATATGTTTTTCTATCTTCATCATTCTTTGGGAATCTCCTACATTTTATTCTGTAACTGTAATTATTATCATAATTTGTTGGTTCTTCATCCAATAATTTCAGCGATTTTTCATTTTGAATATACCAAATTTTAAGATTATCTTTTGATATTTGAGGAGGTAAATTGTCTCTCAATTTTTTATTCAATTTACGTTTAATTTCAATTGAATCTGGAGAAATTCGAGGAACTCTAAGTATAAAAATTTCACATTTACCTTTTAGTTCTTGTGGATCACTTGTTGTCAAGTCTGGTTTTAAATCAATAGTCGTAGATTGTATAACAATTTCATTTACATTAGCTAAATCTGTTAAAGCAGTCCAACTATCTGGTAAAGAATCTTGAATTTGTTTGAGTATTTTTTGGAAATCATAATTATTAATCTCCACGATTTCTATCGGGTCAATTCTATAACCTGATGCACTTTGCTCTTTACCTGAACCTATGATTGTTCCGAAAAATATCAATCCTTTTATCTGGACAAATTTGTTTTCAAAAGAAGAATAATTTATTTCTGAATATGTATTTTTTATTGGTACTGAATAACCATCGCTCAATTGAATTTCCCAATCCCAGAACATCTGATTTGCACCTTTACCTATTTTATTAGGGGTATATTTACGAAAAACACCTTTAATTATTGCCTCTTTATTTTTATTATTCATAAGACAATTCCAGCAATCACAAATCTCAGAATATATCTTATTATTTACCTGTTGTGCTTTTAATTCATTTATTGAAAACACTAATTCAAAAACCAATATTATTATTAATAAGTTTTTCATAATTTTATAATTATCAAACCAAATTTTTTAGCCAGTTATTTTATCATGAAATTTCCAGTTTTAATAATACTTGTATCATTTGCTATCATGAAGTAATAAATACCAGTCTTAAAATTATTTTTATGAATATCTATTATTCCATTAAATTCATTTATTTTTATCCTCTGTCCTATACTATTAAAAATTTTTATCGTCAATTTATGATTTTCTCCTATTGATGGTATTGATAGTTGTGAAATATTAATTATCGGATTGGGATATATTAAAATATCTGATGTGTTGTCAATAATGTCAATCCCAGTCCAAATATAATAGCACGAAATAAAATTCGGATTTTGATATTTTAAAATATTGTTTTCAGAATAACAAAGTAATCTATACGAATCTGATGGAGTTATTTCGTCATATCCATGTAAAATACCTTTTATACTCCCTATTCCTTCTATCCAATGATCACATTCATAACCTATAGGATCTAAGTCAAATATTATATTTAAATGAATTTGTTTTCTATATTCATTGCTTATATAGATGCTGTCTATTAAGCTAATCTTATATTTTACTGGAGATAGATATAAATCATTTGCATAGCTATTCAAAAAAAAAATATTTATCGTATCGTTTTGAAAAACATCAAAGTCATATAATAGATATTCCTGATGTGATGTATCTGCTCTAAAATATACTCTCTTGTCAACGGTTTCTCTTATAAAACCATGAATTGACCAGTTATTATGAAATTCATCTGTTGATCGGAGTACTTTTTTGTAAGTTTTTAAATCAATCATTGTATCGTTATCAAATTTGATATATTCTGTCATTACTATCCAAGATGGTAATTTATTTATTACGTTACTCCATAATTTTGTTGTATCAACAATATCTTGGCAAAATATTTTACTGTTTGTTAAAAGTAGAATTACAAGCATTATTGCTTTTTTCATAGTTTGAATGTCATTTTTTGTTTGATAACTGGCTATAACTAAAAAACATTCTCAATAAACCCGTAATTATCCAGCTTCCAAAGCAAATAGATACTTCCATTTTTATTTGAGGCTTTTATACAAGAAATAATTAACAATCTAAAATCTCCCTCACAAACCTCTTCGCTTCCTCATTCGACGGTGCTTTTCCGTGCCACCTGTAATCATCTTCAATGCTCTTCACTCCTTTTCCCATCAAAGTTTTTGCAATTATTACAAAAGGTTTTCCTGATTGATTTTTTGTTTTTTCAAACGCAGCAAAGAGTTCAAATATACTGTTGCCATCACATTCTATTACCTCCCAACCAAAAGATTTCCATTTATCGGAAAGAGGTTCAAGATTCATCACATCTTTTGTTCTGCCATCTATCTGACAATCGTTTCTGTCAACAATTGCAACGATATTATCGAGCTTATAATGCGCTGCGCTCATGGCCGCTTCCCAAATGGAGCCTTCCTGCAATTCTCCATCGCCATGCACAGAAAAAATGCGCCAGTTTTTCTTGTCTGTTTTTGCAGCGAGTGCCATTCCAACAGCAATAGATAGCCCCTGACCCAAAGAACCTGATGATGTTTCTATTCCGGGAAGATCATGATCTTTTCCAGGATGCCCCTGTAGGCGTGAACCAAATTTACGGAGCGTTAATAATTCTTCTCTTGGGAAATAACCGGCATGAGCAAGTGCGGCATAATAAACAGGAGCAACATGGCCAATCGAAAGCACCAGCCTGTCGCGATCTTCCCAATGCGGATTCGAAGGACGATGATTCATTGCATGAAAATACAGAACCGAAAACACATCTGCAAGTCCGAGAGAACCACCGATATGACCCGAACCGGCTGCTTCGAGACTACGCACAACATCTATGCGGATTTCTTTTGCTTTCTCTTTTAAAAATTGCAAAATATCTAAGGTCATATGTCTATGCGTTATAATGTTGATAGCATATTGAGAACCTCTGTTTGCGTGGCTGTCTGCATACTGAGGGTTACGGATAAGTTGCTGCTTACAACATAGTCTTGTTTGAAAGAATACATGGATGTCGCTGAATTTCCAATTGCAAAAATTGTAATGGGCTGGCCCATGGGTAATCCATTTACAGTAAGATTGCTTACTTTTATGTAGGAATGCAGGTTTTTAAAAACAATATAAATATCTATTAATTCTGTATTCGTTCCTTCAGCAGTAAATGTTACACTTCCTGTACCGCTTATTGAAGGAAATTTGGCAGGACTAAACCAGCCTGTTTTTACAATTCGCATTTTATAGCCACGACTTTCATTTACAAGGCTTGTAACAACATCATTCGTAAAAAGATAATCGCCACACTGAACAACATCACTGTTCCAGTCATTGGTTGACCCGGCAGTAAAGCCATAAAACACATTCATTCCTGTAAAAACAGTATCAACATCTGCCAGCACTCCATATCCGTTATTCTGTTTCAACACAAGCTCCGCAGTATCTTTCCATGCCGTAATTTTCAATTCACACCCGGTCTGTAAAACAGCGCTTCCTGACTTATTCGGAAGTTTTGCAAAAATCATTTCTTTAATAGAATATGCTTCAATCAATTTAATCGTGAACGGATAAAAAACATCCTGATGGTCGGACTTTTTCATAAAAATTGTTTTCGGCACACCCCATATTTTTGTGCCCTGCAAGCCTGTTATTGAATCCTGACCTAAAGAATCAACCGTAAACGTTTGCTCGGGCAACTGATTGTCGTCATAGAAATTATCTAAATTCGTATAAACGGGCTCCTGCTGTTGCTCCAAACGTTCTTTAGAGCATGAAAATACTGCAAAGATTAATGTCAAACCAAAAAATGCGAGAAGTATTTTTCTTTTAGATTTCATAATGATTTTTTTTATTATGTAGTAGACGTTGCATGCAACGTCTCCACAATCCAATAGTGCATATAATGTATCACCTCTTTCTGTTACCATACGCCGGACATAAATCACTTCCTCTGCCTCCTCCTCTTCCACCAAAGCCACACTTTCCGAAATTAAATTTAATGCCCAAAACAGTGGTGCCTTCTTTCCATTTAAAATCATAACGATGTTCGAGAAATGGATTTAGGCATCCTCTGTTATATTCAACGCCAGCTCCGGCCTGAATAACCACATTGCTTTTTTTTGCTACTGTTGAAGTAAAATCATCGCTATTAACCCAGTGATCATAATATACTCCGAGCAGACTGTAAAAACTAAATTTCTTTATTATCGGATAATGATAATTTGCATCTATCCCGAGGAATAATTCATGAACCGTGTTAAACCCCGGAAAATAAGATAAGCGTGGTGTAATAGCTGCATTCCCAAAAACTGGAATTTCAACTCTGATTTCAGGAGCAATGCCCTTAGTCTGGTAATTATATTCAATACCAAATCCGGCTTCAATGCTTTTCGTTGCCTTTTGAGAAAATGCGCTAAAGCAGATTGTAAAGAAAATAATATTTATAATTATGTTTTTCATATTTAAACAGGACAAACATACAGAAATAAAATAAATGCTGCAATAAAAAAGAAGGGGAGAAATGAGCTTGTAAAAAATATTAGGTTTGTGAAATATAAAATAAGTTGCAGGTTGCAAGATTACAGGTTTATCCACTGACTTCGACTACCGCTAAAGCAGCACAGATTCGCTCAGCCAGCAGTTCAACCTGCAACCTGAAACCTTGCAACCTGCAACAATAAAATTAAAAATATCATGTTCTTAAAAAAATATTGTAAAAAAAATAACTTTGCTGAATGAATCTTTGGAAATTTATCATAAAAAGTTTTCTCTATTACAGACGTTCAAACCTGAATGTTTTATGGGGCTCTGTTCTTTGCACAGCCATCATAACAGCATCGCTTATTATTGGAGATTCTGTATCTTTCAGCTTACAACAAATTGTAATCAATAGGCTTGGAAAAACAGAATATATTCTTTCTTCCCAAAATCGTTTTTTTCAGATTTCTTTTTGTGATAAAACAGAAAAAAAAATCGCTGCTCCCTGCGCTCCCCTTTTGCAGGTAAAAGGAATTGCGGGTTCTGAAAAAAGTGAGAAAAAAATTTACAACATTCAGATAAATGGCATTGACAAACGCTTTGGAGTTGTTTTCAATACAAAATTATTTGATACAGAATTTGCCGATGAAAATATTATTATAAACACTAAACTTGCAGCAGAACTGAATGTTAAAGCTGGAGATGATTTACTATTAAAAACAGAAAAAATAAAACCCGTACCGCTTGACGCACCTTTCTCTCCCGATGAAATGAATTCTGTTTCAATCCGTTTAAAAATTTCAAAAATTGCTGATGAAAAAAACGCCGGAAATTTCAACATTAATAATAATCAGGTAACACCTTATAATATTTTCATGCCCATAAAACAATTGGGGAAATTGCTATCATTAGGCAATAAAGGCAATACCATCCTTATTTCAGAGAATCTATCATCATTAAACAAATCTTTTTTATTGCAGACCCTACAGGAATCATGGGAGCTTGAAGACCTTCATCTTAAATTCAGGAATGTCGCCAGTATGAAACAAATAGAACTTTCTTCCGACCGCATTTTTATTGAAAATACCATTGTTGCGATTTGCAAAGAATTCTCAAAAGAAGCTATTCCTGTTTTTTCATATATGGTCAATTCCATACAAAAAGGCGATTTAATAACTCCCTATTCTTTTGCTGCTGATGTTGGAAAAATCATTGACCCAGATTTACAAGAGAACGAAATAATTATTAATAAATGGACTGCAGAAGATATTAATGCAAAACCCGGAGATACAGTTAAGATAGCCTATTTTGTTGTCGATCCGTTACGAACGCTGAAAGAAGAAAAATCAAGTTTTATTATAAAAAAAATAATTCCTTTTGAAGCTTATGGAAACGACCCGATGTTAATGCCCGAATTTGAAGGATTAGCAGAAGTAGATCGTTGCAGTGACTGGCAATTAGGAATACCTGTTGATCTGAAAAAAATAAGACAGAAAGATGAAGAATACTGGAAAAATCACAGAGGAACGCCTAAAGCTTTTATAAGCAGTTCTGCTGCAAAAAAACTATGGGCTAATAAATTTGGAACCACAACTTCAATTCGCTTTGATGATACCATAAATAAAAAAAATATCGCTGAAACAATTTTGAAAAAAATTAGTCCGGGCGACATGGGTTTTATTTTATATGAAGCGAAAGATACAGCTATTCGCGCAGCAAAAGGAGGTGTGGATTTTGGTCAATTGTTTCTTGGATTGAGCTTCTTTTTACTTCTGTCTGCATTGATTCTTGTTTCACTGTTGTTTTCACTAAATGTTGAAAAAAGAAATAAAGAAAAAGGCATCTTGCTCGCGCTCGGATTTCAAAACAAGCAAGTTAAAAAAATAATACTCCTTGAAAGCGTAATAATTGCGATATTAGCTGTAGTTCCGGGAATAATTGCAGGAATTTTTCTGAATAAAATTATACTGTTTTTCATGAACGATCTTTGGTATGACATTGTAAGGACTTCTTCCATCATTACACATATAAACCCATTAACCCTTGTAGTTTCAGGAATAGCCGGATTAGCAACATCAGTAATAGCGATGCTTTATTCTGCAAACAGGTCAAAACTTTTTTCTGTTACAGAACTTATAAAATCGAAAAAAACAATTTTAATTTCACAAAAAACGAATTATATCAATCTGATTATTGGAATTTGCTGCGCTATATTATCAACAGCTCTTATTATCTACGGGCTAAAAACAAAAACTCAAAATCCTTTATTATTTTTTCTTTCAGGAAGTATATTTCTTACAGGAAGTCTGAACCTCATATACTACTTTTTGAAAATTAAAAAATCACGCAAAGTTCCAAAACTTACGCTGTCGAAACTTGCGTTCAGAAATATTATATTTACACGAAAAAGAGCCCTGACAATATTGATCATGTTATCAATCGGAACTTTTTTAATTATTTCTGTCGGACTAAACCGCAGTGATGTTTTCAGCAATGCACAATCAAAAAAAGCAGGCACCGGAGGATTTCTTTTTATGGGAGAAACGATGTTCCCTGTGTTAAATGATCTCAATTCTAAAGAAGGAAAAAAAAATTTCAGTCTTGATTCAGATGATGAGATTTCTTTTGTACAAATGAAAGTTAAAAATGGAGACGACGCGAGCTGTCTTAATCTGAACAGAATTTCAAATCCCGCACTGTTAGGGGTTAATCCTGACGAATTTCAAAAACGAGAGGCTTTTTCATTTGAGAAAATATCAGATCAAATTAAAGATGAAAAAATTTGGGAAGCATTAAAATCAGAATTTAGAAAAAACATTTATCCCGCTATAGCTGACCAGACGGTTATCCAATGGGGCTTAAGAAAATCAATCGGCGACACGCTTATGTATATAAACGAGAAGGGTGATTCCATCCGGTTTGTTTTGATAGCAGGTCTTTCCAACTCAATATTTCAGGGCTATCTGATTATTTCTGACAAATTTTTTACAGAAAATTATCCCTCAATTGGTGGCAGTACTATTTTTCTTGCAGAAGGAAAAGCTGAAAAGAAAAATAAGATAAAAGAAAAACTATCAGAAGCGTTTCAACAAAACGGTTTGAGCTTATATGACACGAGCGAAAGACTTGCAGCATTTAATACGGTTACAAATACCTACCTTGATATTTTTCTTTCTTTGGGCGGAATAGCACTTGTCATCAGCACGCTGGGAATAGGAATTTTAGTTTTTCGAAACATTCACGATCAAAAACAAGAACTGGCAATGCTGCTTGCTCTCGGTTTTTCAAAAATTAAACTACTTAAAATGCAAGTGCTATCGCAAGGAATAATTGTAATAACAGGCATTTTAACCGGTCTTCTTTCTGCACTTATTTCAAACATTCCTGCGTTGATTTCATCTGCTCCTATTCCTATATTATTTGTTTTGACAATTATTGAAATCACATTAATAAATGCCATTTTATGGATTTACATTGCCGGGAAAAAATCCTTAAACAAAAATTTACAGAATGCTTTGAGAAATGAATGAGGGGGAAAGTAGACACATTTTTTTTGTTGGCTATGTGTTTGCGTTTTTAAAATTATTAAGACCTATATGATTCCCGTTATAACATTTTAATGCGCTTCAAGCCAGTTTTCGCCTACGCCAATATCTACAGTTAATGGTACAGAAAGCTGAATTGCCTGTTGCATTTCATTTCTTACAATATTTTTTACAACATCAAGCTCCGATTTTAGAACATCAAAATTCAATTCATCATGCACCTGCATAATCATTTTTGATTTCAGATTTTCTTTTTCAAATTGAGAAAAGATATTGATCATTGCAATTTTGATGATATCGGCGGCAGAACCTTGAATAGGCGCATTGATTGCATTTCTCTCAGCAACGCCGCGCACGATTGCATTTTTAGAATTTATATCCGGTAAAAATCTGCGTCTCCCTAAAATAGTCTCTACATAACCTTTTTCACGGGCAATAAAAATGGATTGATCCATGTATTTTTTAACTTTCGGATATGTTAAAAAGTAGCCGTCTATTAATTGTTTCGCTTCACTCCGGGAAATGGATAAACGCTGCGCCAGTCCGAATGATGATATTCCATATATGATTCCGAAATTTGCTGTTTTTGCTTTTCTTCGCATATCTGAAGTTACTTCGGTAAGCGGAATATTGAAAATTTTAGCAGCAGTTGCGGCGTGAATATCTTCATCATGAATGAATGCGTCTATCATTGCTGTATCCTGACTCAGATGCGCCATAATACGAAGCTCAACCTGTGAATAATCTGCTGATAAAAAAACATGTTCTGCTGTGGATGGAATGAAGGCTTTTCGTATTTCCCTGCCCCTTTCTTCTCTGATAGGAATGTTTTGCAGATTCGGATTATTAGAGCTCAAGCGGCCTGTAGATACCAGAGCCTGATTGTAGGAAGTATGTATTTTTCCGGTTTTCTTATGAATGAGTTTTGGCAAGGCTTCTACGTATGTGGAATGGAGCTTTTTCAGGGAACGGAATTCAAGTATTTTAGGAATCACGGGATGCGCATCCACAATTTTTTCAAGAACTTCTTCTCCTGTTGAATATTGATCTGTTTTTGTTTTTTTCGCATCGCTTGAAATTTTCAGATGATCAAATAATACCTTCCCAAGCTGTTGTGGCGAAGAAATATTAAATTCCATACCCGACAGCGTATAAATTTCTTTTTCTATCTGCATTATTTCCTCAACCAATTGTTGCGCAAAAATGTTCAGTGCTTTTGTGTTTAAAGATACTCCTGTAAACTCCATATCTGCAAGTACTCTTGCAAGCGGCATTTCAACTTTTTGAGCAAGAGCGCTGAGATTATTTTTTTCAAGTTCTTTTTCAAAAATTTCTTTTAGTTGCCAGGTAATATCTGCATCTTCTCCTGCATATTCTGAAATTTGTTCAAGAGCCACAGAGCGCATACTCATTTGGTTTTTGCCTTTTTTCCCAATAAGATTTTCAATAGGAACCGGCGAATAATTCAGATAGCTTTCTGCAAGAAAATTCATGTTGTGGCGAAGCTCAGGCTGCAGTAGATAATGCGCCAGCATAGTATCGAAAATTTCACCTTTTACATCAATATCATACGCCTTTAGCATCAGCATGTCGTATTTGATGTTCTGACCTATTTTTTTTATTTCAGTATTTTCAAAAACCAATTTGAATTCATTAATCAGGGATTGCGCTTCTTCCCTGTTTATCGGTATCGGCACATAAAATGCTTCTCCTGTTTTGTATGAAAAAGATAATCCTACAATTTCTGTATCAATGGCTTCAAGTCCGGTTGTTTCCGTGTCAAAACAAAATTCGTTAAGAGAAGAAAGTTTTGAAATCAGCTCCGAACGCTTTTCTTTATCTGTAATTAAATGATAATTGTGTTCAACATCCTGAATGGTTTTGAAACTTTTTTGTGCAGTTGTAACTGTTGGTAATTGCTCATCCCCGAAGAGGTTCAGCATTCCCTGCTGTGGTATTGAGTATTGTTGTTTTTGTTCCGGTTGCACAGGTGTTTCTTCGACCATCGCTAAGGCAGGATCGGCAGGTTGAACAATCAAACGCTGCGCCATTGTGCGAAATTCGAGCTCTTCAAAAATTGTTTTCAGTTTTTGATTATCGGGTTTATGAAGCATCAATATCTGTTCATCTAATTCGACAGGCGCATCAATGGCTATTGTTACAAGTTTTTTAGCGCGATACACTTGCTCTTTATTTTGCTCAAGACTTTCGCGTTGTTTCCCTTTTAGTTTGTCAATATTCGCATAAATATTGTCTATATTTCCAAATTCGCTGATGAGTTTAATGGCTGTTTTTTCTCCAATTCCCGGAGCTCCCGGAACATTATCGGAAACATCTCCCCATAAGGCCAAAATGTCTATGAACTGCATGGGATCTATTAAACTGAAATTTTTACAGATTTCGTTTTTGCCAAGTATTTCCACATCTCCTTCTCCACGGCGGGGTTTGTACATAAAAATTGTATCCGATACTAATTGTCCGTAATCTTTATCAGGAGTCATCATATAAGTAATGAAGCCATTTTTCTCTGCTTTTTTTGCAAGTGTTCCAATAACATCATCCGCTTCATAGCCTGGGGCTTCCAGTAGAGCGATGTTGTATGCTTTCAGAATTTCTTTTATGATCGGAACAGACTTCCTTATGTCTTCAGGAGTTTCTTCACGATTTGCTTTATATGCCGGGTAAAATTCATGGCGGAATGTTGGTGCAGAAAGATCAAATGCAACAGCAATATGTGTTGGAGACTGTGTTTTCAAAATATCTTCCAGCGTATTTACAAAACCGAATATAGCAGAGGTATTCAAGCCTTTTGAATTAAAACGTGGATTGCGGATAAAAGCATAATATGAACGATATATCAGCGCATAAGCATCGAGAAGAAATAATTTTTTTTCCATTGTGGGATGTTTTGTTTACAAAGGTAAAATTTGAGTTCAGCGAAACAAAACTTTCGTTTAAAAACGATAAATTCATATATATTTTTTGCTTTCGAACGAAATTCTTTTTATTTTTTTGAAATTTCATGAGTTATCTGACAAGGGGGGCATTTCTTTCAGGTTTCTGATGCAGTTAAAATAATTAGATTTTTTGCAAATTGGAAGGAAAAGAGATATATGGAGATAAAATATATTGGCTTTATGTTAATATAAAATGTGCTTATAACTCTTGGGATGTTTGTTTTGGCTTGTCATTAAGTAAATCTTCTGCTAACATTTTCGCTTGTGTAATCACGGTATCAACTGCCTTTTCCTGTAAATCTGGCGGATAACCATGCAATCGTAAAATTCTGCGGATATTTCTTCTTAATGCGGATTGAACACTTTCTTTTATTGTCCAATCAACGGTTGCACTATTACGGACGGATTGAAGTAATTCCTGAGCAATATGTTTTAGTGTTTCATCACCAAGTATTGAAACGGCACTATTATTCACTTCTAATGCAGTATAAAACGCATATTCTCTATAATCCAGACCCAATTTTTCACCTCTTTTATCGGCGGCTTTTATTTGTTCTGCAAATGGGATTAAAACTTTTTCTAAAAACTCAACTGTATCAATCATTCCGTTGTGATAGCGTTTGATTGCATCTTCAAGCATTTCAGAAAATTTCTTACTCTCAACCAAATTAATTTTTGTTCGCTTTTTAATTTCATCTTTCAGCAATTTTTTTAATAATTCAACTGCTAAATTTTTCTGTGGTAAATCTTTTAACTCTTGTAAAAAGCGTTCATCTAAAATCTCAATGTTTGGTTTTTTCAAACCTGCTGCATCAAAAACATCAATTACTTTTTCTGCTGTAATTGCTTCTGAAATGATTTGTTTAATGGCAGTTTCAATTTCTTCATCTGATTTTCCACCTTCATTTTTGTCGGATATTTTTACCAAGCGTACTTTTATTGCCTGAAATAATGCAACATTATCTCTTATTGCAAGGGCTTTATCATGCGGAACGGAAATAGCAAAAGCTTTTAATAAATATACTATGGATTGGAAATCCATAGGTTTAAAAGAAAAAAAATGAAATTTTTTTATCATACTACGCCTCTAAAATCCAATCATTGGACTGCAAATTCGGATCATCTTTATGATGGTTTAAATATTCTTGCACCATCGCATCAGTTATATTCCCTGAACTCCACGCACCATAACCTATTGCCCAAAAATGCTGACCCCAATATCTCTTTTTCAATTCAGGAAATTCTTGTTGAAGATGATGAGATGTACGACCTTTCAATTTCTTTACTAAAACGCTTACACTTATTGAAGGAGGGTATTCCAAGTGAACATGAACATGATCTTTGCTCACAACACCCTTTAATATTTGTGCATTCTCAGAACTACAAATTTGAATTATCAAATCCCTGCATCGTTTTTGAACATCTCCTTGCAGTACATGATAACGATACTTTGTTACCCAAACGATATGTACACTCAATCGACTTACTGAATGTGAATTATGTCTTTGTTCCATGTTGCAAATTTACAACTTTTATAGAAACTAAAGTATCTGCAATGAAATTGCAGGGTTTTAACCTATGTTTAAGATAATAAACAATATAATCATTTATCCAATCTTCCTTACCTTTAAAAATATGAGCATGATTATTTACCCAAAATTTACCATTTGCTTTGAATGCAATTGGAGTTTGCCTTGATCTTAAATTTTCACCATCTTCGGAAATAAGGACATGTTCACCTTCAAAAATAAAATCATCAATATAATCAACAATACCTGATGCACCATAATATGGGTATTTCCCTTTTCGTTCTGCTCGTTCTCTTGAATTTAAAGGAATTCTTTTATTATTAAGAATGCTTCCTAATTCATCGAGCTTATATTTTTTCCATTCGCTCATTATTTTTTTTAGTCAAAAATTTGTTTTTCTCATATTTTTGCTGTTATCTTTGCAACAGCTCAGTAACCAAACCGTAAGGTTGTAAGTGTTAAAGGAGTATAAGAAGCCGTTTAGCAACCCTAAGCGGTTTTGGCTTTTATATAGTCTTTATACTCTTTAACAAGTTTTTCTTTTCGATGCTTGGTCTCAACATAATAGGCCGTAATAAGCATAAAATATTCTCCACGGTCTGTTAATATTACGATATAATTTTCTGCTTCATTGAGCAAAAGAACCCTTTCGTCTTTACCTCTTTTATTTTTCCATATTAATATATCATTGTGTTTGCAATTCTCTATAATAAATTTCGGAAACCTAATGCGCTCCATTCTTCGGAAATTGGGTTTTCGGTTGCTTTCGTCTTCGCCTTCGTGCGTGATATGATAAAAGGTTCTATGCATCCCGTTCACTTCCGGATATTTTCTTACAGATACTTTTAAACTTTCGTAACTGGGTTGATTTTAAATAAAATCATTTTCAAATATGATATAGACTGCTTTAAAATAAGAACCAAAATCGCCTGCATAATCGTTCAAATAAATTAGTTCAGGGAAAACCAATATTTCTTCTTCGTTCATACAAAATATGGTTTTTGAGGTTGCCAAATAAAGATATTAAATTTTGATTCCCGCAATAGAGTTGATTTTACAAGGGTGTACCTTGACCGATGCTTTATCAATTCAATAAGGTCTTTTTTAGGTTTGCTTTCTTTTTTGCCCCTGTTAATATATGCAACGGCACCAACAAGTAAATCGGCTAACTGAATCAATTCAACCTCATGAGAACGCACTTGTTGCACTTGTTTTATAATTTCTTTTGAAAAATCATATTTATCATTTCTAAGCACTTGCTCAAGCTTATGAACTTTTTCGCGGCTACGGGTATCTTTAATGTCAATATAAATAAAGTGGGCAAAGTCAGGATTAAGGATTGCCTTTAACATTCCGAAATACATTTTGTAATAAAACGTATCGTGTGTATGATGAAATTTTTCATAATCAATTTTTGATTTATCTGGAACTATCAGAATTCTAAAATGCAAATCATCATCATCAAAAAAATAATTAATTACATCTTTAAAATATTCAATTTTTGCTTTTGATACTTTGTTCCACTTTAATTCGTAGTATGTTCGATTTTCCTTTTCACTTTTCTTGTACTTTGGAATGAGATTGTGTTTTTCTTTTATTTCATATAGCCTTTCAAAAATTTCTTTCTTTTTAGAAGAAGGACAGAAAATTGCCCCGATTGCCATAACAGATTCACCATCATTTTGCAAATGACAGCTTTCATCGCAATATATGTTTACAATTTCTCTCATTTGTCAGTTTTATTTTCTGCATTTAAAAAAACTACTTCTAATGCATCAGCTTTTTTGCTGTCAATATATTTGCCAACATACCATTCTTTTTTTGGGTTTTCTGCAACAGAAATAAGCGATACTTTTTTGACAGCATCGTATCCATCTTCATAGCCTTCTGAAACTACAAGGGCATGAGGTGGCATTGTTTGTAATTTTTGTATTAGCTCAGAAACTGTCATAAATTTAATCTAAATCCTTAATAATATCTTTCCAATTTTCATTACCAGGCCATTTCCCTACTAATTCACCAAAAGTATTTTTCATTTTTTTTGCATTTAATTGAGATTCAATTTGTTTTTCAATTGTATCTGAAAAATTATTCAATCGTTCAAATTCAATTTGACCATTATGCAGGGACTCGCTCTTAATTTTTATGTCATAATTCATTGTTTTGTCCTCCTTTCTTAAATCGTATAACCAATTTTGCCTATTGTTAGTTGATTTTTTTTCAAAGATAAAGATTTTTCTGCATACTCATTTTTTACCTTTTGGTAGCTTCTTAGTTTCTTTTTCAATTTTCTTTTCTTCTTTACCAACACTGCGTTCGAGCTTTTTAATATCTTCTGCTGGTGGCAATTCTTCGGGTTTAATACCCCGTTTGTCCAGCATTTCTCTCACGCTTTTATTGTTTTGCACATGCTCGTTTGTGATAAGATTTTCCCCATGTAGATTTTTATTGTCAACATTATAATTGGTCATTTCGGTTGCAAGATTTTTTGCAGCAATGGTTAAAGTTGGCAAAAAGTCGGCTAAAGGTCGGTTTGATTTTATACCAAGGCGATTTTTCATATCTTCTGTAGTGTGCCCGCCAAATAATGCTGTATCGCCTTTGGAACGGATACGCCCAAAACCTTTATCGTCAACGCCACGCTCAAAAATATTTTGCGATAATAGTTTTTCTGCGGTGCGGAGTTTTTCTCTGGTCTCCAAACGGGATAAAAGATTCAATCGTTCTTCTATTAATTCTGCTTTGCGGGTTTGAACTGCAAAATAACTTTGAGCAAAAGCAATTTCTTCTTTCTTAGGATCTCCGTTTTGTGCAATCAAATAACAAGCATATCGGGTAAGCATAAAATCGGTAATTTCGCGCTTGGCTCCACTCCCTAAATCAACCATTTTCGTGACCTCACGAAAATGGTCATCAATATTGATATTCTGTGTTTTACAAGATTCAACCGCACGGTTTATGGCAACCAGAAAATTTTCCCATCGAGCATATCCGAGTATTTCCTGCAATTCGCGGGCAAACCATATTTCTACTTGTTCGCTGTTATCTTCATTGTTTATTGCATGAACTATCTTATCGAAAATTGATTTTAAATGAGTGATTCGTTGTTTATCCATAAGTTACAATATTTTTATCTTAAAAATTATTTATCATCTGCTTTTGTATCGGCATTTAGAAAAACAACATCAAAAGCATTAGGGTTTTCAGTGCTTACATATTTGCCGATATACCACTTTTTTTCAGCGATTTCTTCCACTTTTATTACTGAAACCTTTTTAATGCTATCGTAACCATCTTCGTAACCATCAGTAACCACAAGCGCATCAGGAGGCATAGTTTGTAATTTTTGTATTAGTTCGGAAACTGTCATAAATTTAATCTAAATCCTTAATAATATCTTCCCATTTTTCATCGCCAGGCCATTTACCAATTAATTCACCAAAAGCATTTTGCATTTGTTTTGCATTTAATTGAGATTCAATTTGTTTTTCAATTGTATCTGAAAAATTATTCAATCGTTCAAATTCCATTTGACCATTATGCAGGGACTCACTTTTAATTTTTATGTCATAATTCATTGTTTTGTCCTCCTTTCTTAAACCGTATAACCAATTTTTGCTAAATTTTTTTTTATTTCTTCGTCCAAAGATACTGCTTTTTGCATTTGTTGCCCTAAAGTTGCTGTGAGTTGCTTCATCTTATCATCAAATGCCTCTACATCTTCAACTAATTCTTTAAAATCAATATACCTACCGGGGGTTAAAATATAATTGTTTTTCCGTACTTCCTGAACATTTGCAGACTTACAAAAACCGGGTACATCCTTGTACTTCTCTTTCCAGTCTTTACTTCTCCAATTATGATATGTTTCAGAAATTTTCGCAATATCTAAATCTGTTAATTCTTTTTGCTTACGGCTAATCATTACCCCTAACTCACGAGCATCAATAAATAATATTTCGTTGCTGCGGTTTCTGAATTTGGTATTTGTTTTTGTTCTTGCTAAAAACCATAAACAGGCAGGGATTTGAGTATTATAAAATAATTGTGATGGCAAAGAAACCATGCAGTCCACCAAATCGGCTTCAATCTTTGCTTTTCTGATTTCTCCCTCGGTTGCAATTTCAGAACTCATACTACCATTAGCTAAAACAATACCAGCTGTTCCGTAAGGTGCAAGTTTACTAGCAAAATGTTAAAGCCAAGCATAATTCGCATTTCCTGATGGTGGAATGCCATATTTCCATTTATGTGTTTCAGATTTATTTATGTTGTAATCACTAACATTGAAAGGAGGATTTGCAATTACATAATCTACTTTTAATTCAGGAAACTTATCATTCATTAAGGTATCGCCTAAATCAATTTTTGCATCAATGCCCCTGATAGCAAGATTCATTTTTGCTAATTTATAGGTTGTCGGATTGCTTTCCTGACCATAGATAGAAATTTTCCCTTTTCTATGTTCGTGGATTTCTATAAACTTTTCGCTTTGTACAAACATACCGCCACTACCGCAACAGCCGTCATAAACCCTTTTTTCCGGTTCGGGGGAAAGCACATCTACCAAAACTTTTACAATGCTTTGCGGTGTATAAAACTGTCCTCCTTTTTTTCCTTCTGCATCGGCAAACTGTCCCAAAAAATATTCAAAGACAAATCCTAAAACATCTTTTCCTTTATTGTTGCTGTTTTTGCTTAAAGTGATTGAACCTATTAAATCAATTAATTCACCAAGTCTTTGTTTATCTAATGCAGGTCGCGCATAGTCTTTTGGCAAAACACCTTTTAAACTTGGATTATCTTTTTCAATGGAATCCATTGCATCGTCAATGTCTTTGCCGATTGACGGTAATTTTGCTCTTCCCTGTAACCATTTCCATCGTGCAGATGGAGGAACATAAAAAACTCTTTCTGCTGTGTATTCGTCTTTATCTTCTGGGTTTGCGCCAGTTTGTTCTTTTTCCGTATCTAATTTTATAAATAATTCATCGAAAGCATCTGATATATATTTGAGAAATATTAATCCTAAAACCACATGCTTATATTCTGCTGCATCCATATTATTTCGCAGTTTATCAGCAGCTTGCTACAATGTTTTTTCTAAATCTAAATTTTCTGACATATTCAATATTTTAGGCTCTAAAATTAGTAAATTAAATTGATTTTTGCGGTCGAAGACCGCTAATTAGTGTCTGTCCATAAAGTCAGTGTTTAGTTCAGAATGTTCGAGAGCAAGGCTTTCGAAGAATTGAAAACCAAGAAGTTTACTTTTGTAAATGCGATGCATTGAGCAAAGTCGAAATGACTGTTTTCAATTCGAGAGTAATGCAGCTATCGGACATTATGGACAAACACTAATTAAATCAGAAGAGGCATGCCCTAAAAAAAGAAACCCCTGCATCTTTGATTCTGCAAGGGTTTCTTTTGTGGGCCCACCAGGGCATGATCCTGGGACCCCCTGATTATGAGTCAGGTGCTCTAACCAACTGAGCTATAGGCCCGAATTTTTATTAAAACTTTTTTGGGACTGCAATATTATTAAAATCAATTGAAATATTCAAATATTTTTTTCTTATTTAAAAAAAAATATTTTTTACAAAGAAGAAAGACTATCTGTTTGCTCTTCTGTAGCAGGTTCTGTCCATTTATTTTCCCAGAACGGAAATTCATCTGCCAGTTCGCCGGAATAATAAAAGTCAAAAGTTACGGTTCCAAAAGAATATTCTATTCCATCAACAAAAAAAGTTGATCCCCCGGCTTGAGGATCGGGTTTTGGGTTTGAGGCTCCGAACCCCAGATTGTATATTGTTGAAAGTATTTCCGGTCGTTCTGATATCGGATATGTTGTGCGCTCCCATTGGGTTTTGATTTGTTTTAAAATTAAACCAACATAAACATACGTATAGTAATGGTCATTGTAATTGGTCAGCCTTGAAATCACATCTTGCGAATCTTCTTTAAAATCAAGCAGATTTTCATATTTCTTCCCAAGATAAAAAACAGAGGATGTATCTTTCAAATGATGCCTTGTAAGTAAAGCTGTGCCTTCTTTCACGCCTGCAACACCGTAAGAAAGATTTGTCATAAAGGAAAGTGTTTTTACAGGCGCAAAAAGTTGTTTAAATCTTTCGCGTGCCTGATTGTAAATTCGCATCTGCTCTCCGATAACACAACAAATAATCATTCTTGGTTCTACTCCTGTTGCAATAGCTGCTTTTCGAACAAATTCTTTTTCTTTTACCAGAGCTTCTTTCAGCACGCCCCATTCATTTGAATTCATCCATTTTTGAGCCAAGCTGTCTGAATAAACTTTATGGTCGTGCCTTTCCGGCAGATTTATCAGCGAATCAATATTAATATAAATTGACAAAGCCTTTATCATTGATTCTACTATTTTAATATCTTTTGTGTTTCTATATGTATTAAGTATTAAACCTGCATTTCTGGGAAAATATTTATTGATAAAATGAATTTTATAAAACAATTCCGTGAATTCAGTATTGGCTTCGAGTAATGAGTCAATCGCTGATGTTGGGAGTAAAATTTCATTGTGATTTTTTTCTTCTGCAAGTTCTTTAAAAATCCGGTCGTTTTTATCTACCGCTCCGCGATCGTTTGTCAGACCGGTTTTCTGCGCGATAAAAACAAGGGTCAGTCCAAAGCCGAAAACAGCAAACAGCAATATTATTACATATAAAGATACTCGAAGAAATTTTTTCATAAAATGGAATATCTCGGATTATAAAATATTGTTCTGGAGTAACTGTTACGTGAAGCTATAAGCAGATATGAAGCCCGGTTGTAGCCAAATCTGAATGGCAGGGGTTCTGCCTGTTTTGGAAAATCATTGAGCAGCTTTGCCTGATACCATTGATGAAAACCTTCTATCGGGGCTGTGTATTTCCCATAAAAATACAGATTCCAGTCTGAATTATCAAAATACCTGTAAGGAATACCGGAGTCGTCTTGTATGATATATTTACTTTTTTCTAAAATGATGGAACGTATCATTGAAAAATCATCTTTATGCGGATGATAAGAGGCTGATTTGATAAACGAGCTTATAGTGCCGGAAAGGGCAGAAAAAAATTTAGCAAGCTTTGGGTTTCCTTTAAGTCCGTTGTTTGAAATATCTGAAGAAAAATAGTAAAGTTTTTTTTCTGAAGCATTTCGCGGATCATAAAAACTTATTTCAACTCCCTTGCTGAATTGTATTTTGGACGTAAGCTTGTGTTCGTATTCCTTGATTGAAATAGTTCCCGATGAATCAATGTTAGCAGGTTTTATTTCTGAAACAATATATCCTGAGCGGGAAATAAAGAAAAGCAGAAGAGGTATGGTTCCATTAATTTTAACATTGTTGAGGTCTTTTTTCATTTGTTTTGTTATGAAGAAAGAGAAGTTAAGCAGTGCCGTCATGGAGGTTTTCATTGCTTGCTGGTATCCATACATGGAATCTGATTTTAATTCATTAATATCGGGAATGCTTCCCACGGGCTCCAAACCGAACAAAAAATATTTTTTCGCATCAGGTACAAATGCGTTGGCATAAATAAAATCAGGTCCACTGAAAGGATACAATAAATTTTCTGTTTGCGCATTAATATTTTCGAGATATTTTTTTTGCCATTCTCTAATGCTTAGCAGTTTCTGGTTGTGAAATTGTTCCCATGAATAATCAATGGTTTTTTTATAGGAACGCCAGCCCTGTGTTTGTGTGATTGTTTGAAAATCTTCATTGCCTTGTGGTTTTAAACCTGCTATCAGCAAAGCAATATCTCTGCAATATACATTTTTTGAAGAAATATTTTTAGCAGTCGGGATTGAATCTTTTTTAGGGGAAATTGATTGATTTATTTTTTTTTCTGAAATGGATGAAGCTGTTTTTTCAGGGGATTCAGGAGTATTGCATTTATTTGCAAACACAAGCAGGATAAAGCAGCCAATCAGCAATAGATACCCGCTAATTTTTAAATATTTCATTGACATGCCTCGTATTTTAATAAACGTGTAAAAATAAATAATAGATTTTGTTTATCAATAGGTAAAGCTAAAAGCATTTTTTTAATTTTGGCTTTTTTTAGAATTTTAATTGAAATAAATATATTTAGGGAAATCTATAGAATGAAAATAATTTTTATCATAACATTAATAATAACTTTCATCATGAACGCTTTCTCTCAGGACACCTTATTTCTGAAAGCTGAATTCATTAAAGGAAGCGATACATTACGGTACAGATATCTTTTGCCTGAAAAATACGATGCAAATTTGAAATATCCTTTATTGTTGTTTTTACATGGCTCGGGAGAACGAGGGTATGATAATGAAAAACAGCTTACACATTGCAGTTTGTATTTTGCAGATTCTGCAATCAGAAAAGCTTATCCGTGTATAATTCTGGTACCGCAATGTCCACCTAAGAAAAAATGGGTCGAAGTTAACTGGAAAAAAGAAAGCCATACAATGCCGATAAAGCCATCTTTTGCAATGGATTTGTTATTAAAGCTGATGGAGGAATTTACAGATAAAAATTCTGTTGATAAAAGCAGAATGTATGTAACGGGGCTTTCCATGGGAGGTTTTGGCGTTTGGGATATTATCGCGAGAAAGCCGGATTGGTTTGCAGCAGCAGTTCCGGTGTGCGGAGGCGCAGATGAAAAAACAGCAAAAAAAATTATAGATATTCCGGTGTGGGCTTTTCATGGCGCAAAAGATAAGGTCGTAAAGCCTCTGCGTTCAAGAAATATTACTCAGGCTTTGATAAAAGCGGGTGGTAAGCCTAAATATACAGAATATCCGAACATACAGCATGGGTCGTGGAAAGTTGCGTATAAGGAAGATGAATTATTCAAGTGGATTTTTACTCAAAAAAAATAAAATTTTACAGGCATTGCAATTCGCCTAAATTTGTAAAAAAATACGTAAAAAAAATATATAAAATGCAAAATAAATATATCTGGCAATTTATGCTACTATTAGCACTGACATTACTTACATTCGGTATATATTCTTTCAGTGATAAAATTTTTACACTGGCAGATATTTTCCCTGATACGTACAAAAACATTTCAGAAGTTAAAATTCAGGATGATGTTATACAGTTAAGTGACTCACTCAAAAGCATGGAGCACAGGCATAAAGTTAATGATGTTTTTTATAATGTTTTGTCTGCTGATATTCAAAAAGCAGAAATTAAAGAAGTTTTTGAAGATGTTTCAGTGAAAAATGAAAACCCTTCAAAAAAAAATTCAGAATTTTTAAAGGACACCGTTAATGAGGCTTTCAGAAACAAAGGCTTAACTTTATCTCCTGTTCTTGATTCTCTGATGCGCACTAGTCTTTTCAAAAAAACGAAGGATACTTCATCTCAGAAAATTCTCATAATCGGCGACTCCATGCTGGAAGGACTGAGTTTGCGTTTGCAGGATTATTCAGAACACAATGGTCATGAAATGCAGGCTGTGATATGGTACAGTTCTCAGAGTTTATGGTTTGGCAAATCTGACACACTGAAGCATTTTATTGAAAAATTTAATCCTACTTATGTTATACTTGTTCTGGGTGCGAATGAATTGTTTGTCCCAAAAATTATTGAAAGAAGAAAAAAATATGTAGAAAAAATTATCAGTCAGCTCGACTCTGTAAAGTTCGTGTGGGTAGGTCCTCCAAACTGGAAAGACGACACTGGAATTAATAAACTTATTGTTGACGCTGTAGGTTGGGACAGGTATTTCCCATCAAAAAATTTAAAATACAGAAGAACAAAAGACGGAGCGCATCCTACCTATGAATCAGCCGCAGTGTGGATGGACAGCATTGCAAGCTGGTTATGCAATTACAGCAAATATCCTATTAAAATGGAGAAGCCCGAACATAAAAGAAAGAAATCACCAAAAAGAATAATTCTCTCACCATGGAAATAGGAATGATCGGGAATATCTTAACAAACATATCGTCTTATTTTGCCTTTGACCCACAAAATCCAATGATTTTCAACAGTGGGTTTTTCATGGTAATTTTCACTTTGTTTTTATTGGTTTATACTTTAATTTATCAAAGGGGAAAATTTATGACATCCCTTTGGGTTGTTACTTTCAGTCTCTTCTTTTATTACAAATCAAGCGGAATATTTTTCCTCCTTATTCTACTTACATCTGTAAGCGATTTTTTGATAGCGCAGCAAATAAAAAAAGCAAAAACGAAAAGAGCAAAACGTTCGTGGTTGTTTCTGGCGCTGCTTTTCAGCTTTGGTATTCTGGGTTATTTTAAATACACGAATTTTATTCTTTTTAATATTTCAAAAATTATAGAATCGAATTTTGCTTTTCTTGAGATAATTCTTCCGGTAGGAATTTCGTTTTACACGTTTCAGTCGGTCAGCTATGTTCTCGATATTTATTGGGAAAAAATGAAGCCTACAAAGAATTTTCTCGACTATGCTTTTTTCCTTACATTCTTTCCACAGCTTGTAGCAGGACCCATTGTAAAGGCTTCGCATTTTCTTCCACAGTTGGAGAAAATTCCTGTTATAACGAAACAGGCTGTTTACACAGGTTTATGGCTAATCATCGTGGGGCTGTTTAAAAAAGCTGTAATTGCCGATTATGTAGCGCAGTATAATGATATTATTTTCTCCAATCCTTCTTCCTATAACGGATTTGAAAATCTTATGGCTGTTTATGGTTACACAATTCAGATTTATTGCGATTTTTCAGGCTATTCAGATATGGCTATAGGACTGGGATTAATTATGGGCTATAATCTTGGAACAAATTTTAATTTTCCCTACAAGGCAAGAAATATTACAGATTTCTGGAGGCGTTGGCATATATCATTATCCTCGTGGTTGCGCGATTATATTTACATCCCTTTGGGTGGAAACAGAAAAGGAAAAATCAGAACCTATATAAATTTATTTTTGACAATGCTGATTGGCGGGCTGTGGCACGGCGCAGCCTGGCGCTTTGTTTTCTGGGGAGGCATGCACGGCTTAGGACTGGCAATTCATAAGTTCTGTAAAAAATGGCTGCAAAAAATACCTGATAATTTTCCTTCCAAAAGTGTATCATGGTTTATTACTTTTCATTTTGTTATTTTTCTCTGGATATTTTTCAGAGCAAATGATATTACAATAGAAGTAACAAAAGAAGTAATAAGCAATGGCGTTGCAACAGAAATCATTTCTAAAGCTAACGTTGATGGTTTCAGCGTAGCATGGATTATGATAGAGAAAATATTTTCCGATACTGATTTTTCTTATTTCGCAGTGTTTCTGCAGGCGCGTTGGCTCTGGTTGTTTCTCGTTATTATCGGCTTTGCAATGCATGGCATATCAACAAGAAAAAATGAACAAATAGCAAATGCTTTTGTGAAAATGCCTTTTGTACTAAAGCTTCTTATTTTTCTTTTTGTCGTACAGCTTGTACTTCAGCTTCGGTTAGAGTATGTGCAACCGTTTATTTACTTCCAGTTTTAGAATATAGGAATAATCGCTGACTGAGCGGAGTCGAAGTCAGCAATTATACCTGCAACATTATTAAAGTACCCCAAATTTCTCCAAGCTATTTTACTATTCCGGGAAACTTCTGCGCTTCATATTCCACCCCTTTGTACATAAAAGTCTCCATACCCATTGACATAAGAACTTTTACAAAGTACTGCTTGTCGTGATCCATACTTGTATGTTTTGTTGAAGAAACAGTAAAAGTGTAAAAACCTTCGCTATCCTTTGTTTCAGAAACAGTAAGGCTGGAAAAATTTGCGCGTTTTGCTGCGTTTGTCTTACATGCATCAAGCTGTGCCTCGGATGCTTTAACTTTAAAAGTTACTACAGCTTTATCATTTTGGTGTTTAATTACAAGACCCGCATCATCAAACACGGGAATTAACTTTTCATTGTTTTGAGTAAAAGCCATAAAGCTCATTAAAATAATAGCAGTTAAAGCGAATATTTTTTTCATGATACTAAAATTAATTTAAGTTAAACGTTCAAAAATAAGACTCTTTTTTATTTAATCGGTTGCCTCGAATAAGATTATTTCTTTATTTGTATAGGTTTGTTAGTTTTGCCCTTTATTAAATCTTTAGAATAGATTTTTTTTGCTTACGTTATCACTGATTATTTATTAATACGAGAACTTTTTTTCTACAATGAAAAAAATATTTATTACATTTTTATTTTGTTCGTTTGCACTATTTTCCTTTTCTCAAGAAGCTACTTCTGGTATATATAGTGGGGGAATGTTGTTTTTCCAACCCGGCTATACCATTACAAACAATAAGCATCAGAAAATAGAAGATATTAGCTTTGGGATAGGAGGAATTCTGAGATTTTATTTTTGTGATTACCTCACTGCCGGGATATATGGGGGCAGTCAGAAAACGAATTACAAATCATCAGGCTCATCGAATTCGTATATTAATTTTGGATATGGCGGTACGTTTTTAGGAATCAGCAGGAAGGCAGAAAAGTTTCGTTTTACAATATCAGTATTTGCAGGAATGGGTTTAATCAGAAATTTACATATTGAAAAGCAAATCAATGATACGCTTTCGAATGCTTTTTTATACACAAACAGTACGTGGGTTATATCGCCGCTTGTAAGCATAGATTATTCTATCACTCAAAAACTTTCTTTTACATTACAAACTCTTTGCCTTATTTCAAGATACGATGCTGACAGAAGAATGTTGAATCCTGCGATACAGATAGGAATTTTATTTAATCGTTAAAAAATTAAACAAGATAAGCTTTTTATTTTACAAATTTATATATAGCGGGCTGCGCTCCTTTTTCTTCTATTCTAAAAAAATACAGTCCTGTACTCAAATCTGCAGTATCTATCTGAAAATAATTTTTTCCTTTCCCTAAAAACCGTGAACCTGCATAAACAGTTTGCCCAAGTTTATTATATATATGGATATCGGCACTGGATTCTTTATTCGTATTAACAGAAACCTGAAGGTTGTTTGTTCCAGAGCTGAAAGAAATATTAACTCCATCTTCAGACATTCTATTAACAGTAGAGGTCGTTGATTGTGTTATGGTTACCTGATTCGTTGCTGTATTCGGAACTTTTCCTGTATTGCTGTCGTAAACCGTCACAAAATAGATTCCCGGGGCCAGATGGTTAATCGTAGGGGTTGTGACTCCGTTGCTCCAGTAGTATGTGTACGGAGGAACACCACCGCTTGCAGTTACTGTAGCACTTCCCGAATTATAGCCAGAGGGTATAATCAGCGGATTGAAATTAATTTGCCAGGAAAAAATATAGCCGTTATCAGAGTTCAAGTTATCAGTAACCTGAATACCCCATGTACCGTTCAGCGGGCAGCCCACTAGTCCGCCAAAGCTCATGGGGTCAACTGGCAGATAATTTCCCGCTGGAATAGTAGTATTTGGTATCATTACAGTACTTGCATCCATGATCCAGTTATAAAAATAACCCGTTCCTGGATTCATATTTTGATCGCTATCAATCGGTTCTCCGAGATATGAGGATCCCAGTCCATTCGGATAAAGCAGCAGATTGGTGTACTGACCGTTCGGACAAATAATTTTCATGGTTAAATCACCTGCGTATGAATGTTCCATATTAATTCCAATGGAAAAAATATCACCGGCATCAGTAATAAGCTGACCGGAAGGAAACGCATCGAAATTTATGTTTGTGCTATAAGATTGACCGGATCCGTCAGGAAGGAAAAAAGTTCCTGTTACTATAAAAGGTAAATTATTTTCACCGGCCATGGTAGAGTCAGTAATAGTAGCCTCAAGCTGTGAAAAGATAGCAATGCTGCATAATTGTAAAATTACCAGAAGGGTAAAAAACTTTTTCATAAACGGTGTTTTAAAGGTGGATTATAAAAATTTTATTATTTTTTTCATTCAAAGACACTACATTTTTTATAGTCGATAAATAATTACACTATTAATAATGATGGTATTTATTATCAGTTCAGCGAAACTTCAAAATTTTTTCGCTTTAATATTTAAAACGACAATTATTTTCTTAAATGAACCATTCCTTTATCAGAATAAGGTTTTCCATCGCTTGTTGTTGCAGTAACAGTATAATAATATAATCCCGTCGCGGCTTGTGCTCCGCTATCGTTAATTGTACCATCCCAGCCTAATTCAGGGTTTGTCCATTCATGAACTTTTTCTCCGCGTGCATTGGTAATTACAGCGTGGAAATTTGATAATGCGTTGGCTTTAACATAGAATAAATCATTTTGACCGTCTCCGTTTGGCGTAAATACATTTGAGGTGCCGGAAGCTGTATTGCCAATAACGATATCGTTATTGGAGTATGAGTTACTGCAACCGTTTTTATCTGTTACTGTAAACTTAACAGTATAATTGCCACTGGAACTATAAATATGCTTCGGAGTAAATTCGTCTGATTTGTTGCCATCTCCAAAGTCCCATGAATATTGTAATTCATCTGTTTGCTTCGACGGTTTGTTGCCTATAGTTGTTGTATTGACAAAATGTACTGTCGCGGGAGGTGTTGGTTCGTAATTCGAATGGTAGAAATCGGCTTTTATGGGCATTGTTCCTTCAAGCGCAACCTTGTATTCTTTTTTACAATTATTTTTATCAGTAACAATAACGCTATAGTTTCCGGCTTGAAGATTATCCCGTACGTTTCCTGCCGGGTTACTTTCATTCATCCAAAAATACTTGTAAAATGCAACTTTATTTAACGGTTTTGCTGTGATAGAGCCTCCTTTATTGCAGCTTGCAGGTACTGTTTCAAAACTTACTTTCGGCGCATCTGTCAACTCAATTATTTTATTTGAAATGGAAAAGCAATTTTCATTTTTCCATACTTTCAGACTTACATTATATTTACCCGCTTTTTCCCAGCTAACATTAACTTTTGAAGCCTGAAGGTTTGATGCTTCACTGCCCTCGATTTCCCATTCGTAATGGAATAATGATTTGTTATTTGCCGTAAGCTCAACAGGGCTTTCTGTGCAAGCTGTTGTGGAAGTAGTAAAAAATGCATCAGGTTTTTCCTGAAATAGCACTTTAAATGTATCGCTGGAAGCGCATTTCCCATAATCTTTCCATATTAAATTAACCAGTCCTGTCCCTTGATATATAACATGGGTTAATGGGTTGTTCATTTCTGAATATTCAATTCCTTTTACCTGATTCCAGCTTCCTTTGCCGAATCTGGCCTGAGCCTTCAAATCAAACTCATTTCCGCAAACAGAAAAATCTTTTGCTTTGGTTTCTGTCGCAGCATAAAAACGAATGTTTGTCTTTTCAATAGGCAGGTTTGCATCTTCCGGTATCCATGCAAAAGAATATAAGCCTTCTTTTGTAACTTTAATTTCTGTGTTCGATGACGATGGTTTGTCTATCAAAACATTTGCATCAGATGTCCATTTTCCATTGTTATTACTTGCTTGAAGCGCATAAGAAAGTCCACAAGTTTCATCTGATTTGATTATGGGTGCAGGTCTTGTATTTTCAGAATTATTATTATTAGGACTTACATTATTTTGTTTTTCAGGAATATTTTGATTGAGATTTTCTTTCACTAAAGAAATTTCAGTATTTAAATTTTTTGTAGTAGAAGATATGGCTTCATTGGTACGTGAAAATGAATAAATGGCAACAACAGCGGCAGGCACACAAATGCTTATCAGTACAAATGATAAATTGTTTCTGAAAAAGGAACTGAGTTTTTCTGCAACAGATGTATTTCCTGTAGAAGATTTAATATTTGATAAAATGTGCTCAGGTGGATTTACTTCGAAATCCCTGAACTTTTCATTAAAAAGCTCATCAAACCTGTTTTCAAATTGCCTGCTCATAAACTACACTTTTAATTTTTTCCTGTAATGCTTTTCTGGCTTTCAATAGCTGGGTTTTAGAGGTGCTTTCGCTTACATTCAGCATTTCAGCAATTTCTTTATGCTGATATCCTTCCACTACATAAAGGTTAAAAACAACTTTGTATCCTTCAGGCAGCTCTTGTACGAAGCGCAATAGCTCTTCTGCTGTGAGATCGGACAGAATTCCACTGTCTACCGATTCACGATAGGCTTCTTTACATGTGTCAATATCTTCAAAGTACGGCTTTTTCTGCCTGTAAGAGTTGATGATATTGTTCACAATAATTCTGCGTATCCAACCTTCCAAAGAACCATCACACCTAAAGGAATCTAAATTTGTTAAAACTTTTATAAATCCCTCCTGCATAAAATCCTCAGCCTCCATCTTGCTTTTCGCATAACGTAAACAAATACCGAACATTTTGGGAGCAAATCTTTTATACAATTCATCCATAGCCCCCTTGCGCTTGTTCAGACAGTCTTTTATTAACTGATTTTCTGTTTGCATGCTATGCTTTATTATTACAGACAATTTTTTGGGTCAGAACGTTGCCTGACGCTTTAATTTTTTTTTATAAAGGTAAAAAATTGTTTTTTAGTAAGAATTTTGTTTATTTTGCAAATTGCAAATTTACAATAAATAAAAGAGAAATAAATAATTAACGAACAAGCTTATATAAAATTTTATGGGAAAAGGTGATAAAAAGTCAAAAAGAGGCAAGATTTTTCAGGGTTCTTATGGAAAATCAAGAAAAAGAAAAGTGAAACTAGCTTATAAAGGAGCGGTTAAAAAGGAAGAAGCTGTTGTAGTGAGTCAGGAAGTGGTTGAAACAAAAGCTAAAGAACCAAAGGCAAAAAAAGAGCCAAAAGAGCCAAAAGAACCCAAAGAACCCAAAGCAAAAAAAGAGCCGAAAGCCAAAAAAGAAACGGAGGAATAAATTTTGAAAACGCTGAGAAAATCAGCGTTTTTTTTTGAAAGGAAGAAAGGTAAATGTTAATGAGATATTTTAAACCTATATTATTGTTATGGGCTTTATTGTTTTTTAATGGATTAACAGCATGTTTTTCTCAGATAAATACCTATGACTCCCTATTATTATCTTTGAAAAATGCAAATTCAGATTCAGTCAGAATTACAACCTATTTTGATATTGCAGATTTATTTGAATACTCTTCAGAAGATACTGCTTTGTTCTGGTATCATAAAGCTAAAGATTTAGCCAGATCAAATATTCGGGCAAAAACACAGCCATTAAATACCTATAAATTATTATTTGCTGAAAGTATTAAAAGTATCGGAACATTTTATTACTACAACGGAAAGTACGAAAAAGCTCTTGAATATTACGATGAAGCTCTATCCTTTTTTACAGAAATGCAAAATCTGAACGAAATGGCTAAATGTTACACCAATATTGGAGTTGTGCATCAGGAGCAATTCAGGGGAGATGAGGCTATATCGTGGTATATGAAAGCGCTGAAAATTTTTGAAAATTCAGGTAATAAGCGCGGAACAATAACTTGTCTGCTTAATATAGGGAATGTTTTTTCTGTTCAGCAAGAATATCTAAAAGCAGAAGAGTATTATCTGAAAGCTTTGGATGGGTTTCAAATTATGAAGGATGAATTCGGTATTGCTACATGCTATAACAATCTAGGGGGAATTTATAATGAAATGAGATTATTTGACAAATCAATGTTTTTTTATCAAAAGGCGCTTCCGATAAAATTAAAACTTAATGATGCAATTGGTGTTGCAGATATTTATTTGAATTTGGGAAATCTCTATTACGGCATGAATGATAAGGATAAGTCTTTAGAGAGTTTCAAAAAAACGCTTGAAATTGGATTAAAGCATGATCACAGGGCTGTTCTCTCAAATGCTTATATATGTATTGCCAGTATATATATCGAGCAGCATAAAATTGATGAGGGTATAGAAATGGCTAAAAAGGGGATACAAATAGCTCGTGAGGAAGAATTGATTGAACAGTTGAAATTTGGGTACAATCATTTATCCACTGCAAGTGAGATGAAGGGCGACTATAAAACTGCTCTTAACTATACAAAGATGTTTATATGGGCAAAAGACAGCATGGAAAGCCGAGATAGGGATCAATTTGTAAGCGAATTGGATGCAAAATATCAAACAGAAAAAAGACAAAAACAAATTGAACTTCAAAAAGCAGATATTGAGACCAAGCAGGCGAGAATTAGCCAGCAACGAACACAGTTGCTCGCATTTATCTCAGGATTTATTTTGGTTTTGTTAATGTTTTTATACGCTTTTTACAGCTATAGACAAAAGAAAAAGGCTAATATTTTACTTGCTGCACAGAAAAAAGAAATAGAAACAAAAAACGAGGAATTAAATCAGAAAAACGAGGAAATACTTGCACAGCGCGATGAAATTGAAACCCAGCGCGATCAGATACTTGAAAGAAATGAAGAACTGAATCAGAAGAATGAGGAAATTCAAACGCAAAGAGACGAAATTGAAACACAGAAGCAGTTACTGGAAATAAAAAACAGAGAAGTTATGGATAGCATTCATTATGCGCTCCGTATTCAGAAAGCAATTATTCCTGATGAATCTGTTTTAGAAAAATTAAGCTCTGACTATTTTATAATTTTTAAGCCCAAAGATGTTGTGAGCGGCGATTTTTATTGGTTTGCAAAAAAGAACAAGTGGATTTTTGTTGCTGTTGCAGATTGTACGGGTCATGGGGTACCCGGAGCGTTTATGAGCATGTTGGCAATTACGTATCTGAATGAAATTATTTCAAGGGAAGACGTAATCACTGCTGCTTCAACGCTTGATGAGTTACGTAAATATGTGATAAAATCTTTGCACCAGTCGCATCTTTCGGGTGGCATAGAAAATATTCGCGATGGTCTTGATATTGCTTTTGTTGCAATAAATCCAGAAACTCTCGAAATGCAATTTGCCGGGGCGAATAATCCCCTCTACATAGTAAAGACGGGGTATTACCCTGTCTTTACATCCTCGGAGCCCCTGCATGAGGTAAAGGCAGATTTATCTCCCGAAACCCTTTATGAGGTGAAGGGAGACAAACAACCCATAGGAATCTACGAAAACATGAAGCCCTTCACGAATCACAGTATACAATTAAATAAAGGAGATGTAATTTATCTCAAGAGTGATGGATATGAGGATCAGTTTGGCGGATCTAAAGGAAAGAAATTTCTTTCAAAGAATCTGAAAAAATTCATACTCGAAAATAGCGTTTCAGATATGTCTGTCCAGAAAGATAAATTTGAGCAAGCCTTGGATAACTGGATGAAATATAAAGATTCAGAAAATACAACAACTTATGCTCAAGTAGATGATATTACGTTGATGGGTATAAAAATTATCTGATATTTTTTCAATATATCCTCTATCGTATCAACGTAACACTTCCGCTTACCTGATGTCCCACTCCTGATAAATCTTTGTAACTGACATACCACACGTAGGAACCGCTTTGCGCTTTTTTGCTCATATATGTCCCATCCCATCCCTTTTCTATATCTTTGCTGTTGAAAACTAATTCGCCCCACCGATCATAAAGAAATAATTCAAATTTACTTTTATCAATGCCATTTCCATATACTCTGAATTCATCATTTAAAGAATTTCCATCGGGAGAAATTGCGCTTGGAGCATAAAATGTATACTCATCCCTTATTTGAAGTTTTTGGCTGGACGTGTCTTTGCAATTATGTTGTGTAATTGCAATCAGCATTATCGTATATTGACCTTTCCCTTGATAGGGATGAAGTGGATGTTCAACATTTGATGAGTCCCCGTCTCCGAATGACCATATATATGAATTTGCTCCCTCCGATAGATTTGAAAATTGTATCATGGGGTTTAAAATACTGGCATTATTAGGTGAAAACATAAAAGAAGATGTTGGAATTGCATAAGCGCTGATCATGTTGTAATTCGTAATGCTGCTTGAACAGCCAGCGGAATTAGTTATTGTTAATGTAACGCTGTAGTTGCCGGGAATTGAATAGGTATGCGTAGGATTAGCCGCAGTAGAAATAAATTGCTGCTCGCCAAATTCCCACAAATAACTTGCTCCCGGTTCATTTCCCTGATAGTTGAACGTAACTTCAAAAGGGACACAAGCTCCTCCTACATCTGATGAAAATGCTGCCATTGGAAGCGATTCAGTATAAATAGTAACTGTATCTCTTGCAGTATTGTTACAATTATCTCTTGCCGTTAACACATAAGATGTAGTATGCAATGGCGTTACCGTGTAAGGTGGCGTTATGAGTTCATTATTGTTTCCATAAAGATAATAAGGACCTCCTGTTCCTCCTGTAACATTGGTGTGTATCTGGGTTGATGATCCAACGCAAATTGTATCATCATAAGCATAAGCATTCATGAAAATATCCGGTACAATTCCCATGGTAATATTACTTGTATTACTGGAGCAACCTGCCGCATCCACAACATAAACGCTGTAAGCCGTATTCTGCGAAATGTTGATAATATTTGTAGTACCTCCTGAATTTCCATTCCAGTAGAATGTATAAGGCGGAGTTCCTCCGCTTGCTCCTGCTGAAAGTGTATGATCTGTATTTTTACAAATTACTGCCGATTCAGGAGGAGCAAGAAATATTCCGCTTGGTTCCGTTATAGAAATAGAACCAAAAACTTCACAGTTGTTCGCATCCTGAATTGTTACAGAATAGATGCCGGCATATAGATTATTTAAGTCTTCTGCGCTTTGCTGGTTCGACCAGAAATATTGGTAGGGCTCAACTCCCCCGCTTACAGTAAGGCTTGTACTCCCGTTATTTTGTCCGTTACAGATAATATTTGTTCCGGTAAGTGTCATAGTCATTGCTGTTGGCTGATTCAAACTCGTGTTAGCTGAAGTGCTGCACCCGTTTGCATCCGTTATTGTTACCGAATACGATCCGGCAGGTATATTATTCAAATCTTCAGTATTTGCTCCATTGCTCCAAATATAAGTATAAGGCAATGTTCCTCCTGCAATGCTTATGTCAATTAAACCGTCTGATCCGTTAAAACAATTTATATCCGATATTGTTGTTATAGTTACTCCAACACCCGGAGGTTCCGTTAGAGTAACGGTAGAAGTATCATAGCAATTATTAATATCGGTTACAACAACATTATATATACCAGCTCCAATTCCTGTCAGGGATTGCGTGGTTTCTCCGGATTCCCATAAATATGAAAACGGAGGAGTTCCTCCTATTGCATTAACTGTAGCAGAACCATCTGTTGCGCCGTTACAGGACACTGAAAATCCATTGAAGTTTGAAGTAATGGATGCTGTAGCAACCAAAGGATCCGGAGGATCAACTGTAAATGTAGCAGTACCTGTACAACCGCTTGCATCCGTAACTGTAACGCTGTAATTCCCCGACACAAGTCCGTTGATGCTTTGTCCCGTCATATTATTAGACCATGCAAAGGTGTAAGGTGCAGTGCCTCCGGTTGGAGTGGCATCTGCGCTTGAATATCCGCAGGTAACAGAGTTTGTACTTACAGTTACACTTGGTGGGCTTGTTGTGTTTATTGTTGCTGTTCCGGTTGCGATACAGGTGCTTCCATCTGTAACTGTTACATTGTAAGTGCCTGCAATTAGAGATGAAATGGTTTGAGTGTTTGCAGAATTGCTCCACAAATAGGTGTAGGGACTTGTTCCGCCACTTGCTGTAACTGTAGCAGAGCCATTATTCCCTCCGCAGGAAGCATCATTTGTTGTGATATTAATTGTGGGTCCACCGATACTACTAACATTTGCTGTTGCTGTTACGGTACATGAAGCACCATCTGTAACAGTTACGGTATAAGAACCTGCTGCAAGACCAGAGATTGAAGATGTCGTCTGAGAATTTGACCAGTTGTAATTGTAGGGAGTTTGCCCCCCACTGACACTTACAGATGCAGAGCCATCATTATTTCCACATAAAGCATCGTTTGAAGAAACTACTAATACAGGAGCATTTGGAGCGCTGATGTCAGCAGAAGCAATAGCGGAACAACTGTTTGCATCTGTTACAGTAAGACTATAAGAACCTGCGCCAAGGCCTGTTAAATTGGTAGCAGTGCTTCCATTAGACCACAAGTAAGTTATCGTTCCGGTTCCTCCGGTAACAGTTGAAGTTATATCACCATCCGATACTCCACAGCTTGCATCCGTAGCATTTAATGTCAGCGTGGGAGCGCTCGGGTTGGATAGCGTAATTGTGGTGTCATTGGTGCAGTTTCCGGCAATATCAGTAACTGTTAAAGTATAAGTACCCGTACCAAGATTGCTCAGGTTTTGCGAAGTAGAACTGTTACTCCAAGCATAAGAATAATTTCCCGAAGGTAAAACTGTAATAGTAATGGCTCCGTTTGTAAGTCCGCATGAAGGTTGTGTCGTTACAGCAGAAATAGAAAAGTTGCAGCAGCTTCCTATTGAAACTACAACATCGTCTGTTTCTGTTACACATCCTGCTGTATCGGAAACTGAGATTGTGTAGGTTGTTGTATTGTCAGGACAAACATTAGGGGTTAAAGTTGTTGCGCCTGTCATGTTTGTTGTTGGAGTCCATGTAAATTCTCCGGGGTAACTGATTTCTGGATCGTCAAATGTAATAGACCAGCCAGTGAAAGAACCCATTCCAAATCCCAGTCCTCCGGGCGCATCGAATTCTACAGACCATACGCCATTTGCATCACATCCGTCCATTCCCAAAAGAGATTCCTGCGGATTCCAGTTTCCTGCTGCCGGAAAATTTGCTGCTGTTATACTTTGTCCTCCTGATGGAACAAAACAAAGTTGCGGATAACTGGTACCTGATGCTTCTCCCTGCGGAACAAGTAATATTTCGCAGCCATTAGGAGATCGAAGCCAAACATTAAAACTACTGATGTCAAGATTACAGGTTTGACCCATCGGGATTGTTGTTCCGTTACAATTACAGCCGCTGAAATCAGTACAAAATTGTGTGCCTGAAAACGTAAACCCATTTATGCAAACGCTTTGTATTGCTCCCGGCAAAACTTGTTGCTGGTTCAAGTCTGTAATATTTATATTCACAGTTGAAGTACCTCCCGTAACAACAGTAAGCTGGTTATTTTCGTAAGTTGGATTTTTGGCAGGACTTACAATAACAGTTGCTTCCCCATTAAGCGTAGTACATTGACCCGGGCATACAGATACATCAGGTCCTGCATTTGCAACTATTGTCGGCATTTTTACATTTACTTTAACAGAATCGTAGCAATAGCTGGTTCCATTGGTCATTTGTACAACATACCATGTATTTTGTTGCGGGCATACGGGATAGGGATCAACTCCACCGCTAGCGCCCAGACTGTAATTATCATGCGTGTAGGAAATAACGTAGGTTGGGTCGTTAAAATAAATTTGTACATTATCAATGCCCCAGTGGTCATAATCTGCTCCGGAATCATTGTCTTGAAACCAGCGAATCTGTGTATTGGATGTTATTGCTGCAGGAGGAAGATTAAAGCACCAGTGATGCCAGTTTACGAGATTGGGATCATTACCGCCATTCGGATCAAAATAATTAATTGTAATCCACGTATTACCATTATCAATTGAATACTGAAGCGCAACTCCTTCATCCGGTTCATCTGGTCCTTCACAAGGGGCTGCATCTCCCTGCGTTGCAAACAGCATATCAAAACAAATAGAAACACCAGCCTGTGCAGTAGATAAATCATAAGATAAGGTCTGTAGCGTACGCGGAACACCGGATGAATTTCCCATCCACAAATGAGGAGAACCATCAACACCGCCGGGGCTACAGGGGTTTGTGAATGTTGCCTGCTGTGTGAAAGCCCATCCTGTGGGTTGCCAGTTATTGAAATTTTCACTAAAAATTTGCAGACCTTGACCCTCTCCATAAGCAGATAGCGTAGCGCAACTTCCACATATTACAGTATCCGTTGAACTTATTGCTGTTACTGTACATTGAGAATATAGCTTGTTGCCTATAATAATAATGGAACAAATGAATAAAAGCAGTTTTTTCATAGTAATTTATTCAACAGTTTGTGTCTTAATATTTATTAACTCATATTTCTTTAATTCCGAAGCACTCCTATCAAGATATTTTTCAAAAACAAACAGATTTTTGTCGCGGTTTTCACATGTCCCCTGTTTGCTTTGCCCTGCTTCCAGTATTACATCATAAGTTCTGTCTGTTTTAGTATCCTTATCATTTCCGCTATCTAAAGTGTAGATGAGTTTTTTTTCATAACTAATCTTTAGTTTAGCAGTAGTTTTATTAGTAAATTTTAATAAAATTTTACTTTGATTGATGCCATTCACAGCATCTAAACAATCAGACTGCATTTTTTCAATTTTTATTTGATCGTTTTCAAATAATACCTGCCATTGATCAGGAATTTGCAAGGGGTTAAATAGATATAAGATTGTTATAATCAGTGCCATCATAAAATAATTTTAATTTTTTAACGGGATATTCAGTAGTTAAAAGACGAAAATATACAAAAAAGGTTGCTTTCCAAATAATCTAAACTTTTTTTATTTTATAATTTTTTATGAAAATCCCGGCAAAACGGGCTTTTAAAGGTCTATGTTTTTAAACCAAAAAAAAAATCTAAACTTATTTTTCAAAAGTAAATATAAAATCAGATATTTTATATTAGTGCAAGTACTGATTTTTTTAATATGATTTCATTAATATCCTCTACTCTCGCAAACCTGTGAGGATATCTTACGCACACGCAATCCTACAATACCTCACAGGATTGCTTCCTTTTTAGAATGGATTAAATAGTAGGATGAGGATTAAGGATTAAGGAGTGTGACAGAGTGTTCCTACTCCTACTCCTACTCCTAAATCCTTAATCCAAAATTATATCAATCTATTATCTTACTCCAAGCTCATAACATATATCGCTTTCAATTCGTCGGATGCAGTTTTTCTGTATAAGAAATAAAGCTTATTGTCATTGATTTTTATTTTCTCAATAAATTTGAATTTCGGAATTTTTATTGTCTGCATTAATTTTCCGTTTTCAAGATTAATTTCACGTAAAGAAGAAATTCCATCTCTTACAAAAAGGGTGTAAACTTTTTTGCATCTTTCATCGCTTATTATTTCTTCTTTCCAATGAGAGGATTTATGAAAATTAATCAGAATATCTTTTTCATGAATGCCTTCAGGGGAGTAGAATTCAAGCTTTGAGTCAACAAAATTGAAAATCAGAATTTCATCATCAAGTCTGCATAATGGCGCAAATACAGGACCGGAGAAACACATCTCTTCAAATCTTAAATCTGCATCTGTTGGCGGATTTGCTCCCATTGCAAAAAAACGATTTCGTGAAACCAGCATTTTCAATCCGGCATGATCGGCTATAACGCGCATGGTTTCATAGCTTGTATCATTTGTATTTGCAATAATGTAGTTTAAAACCTGTTGCCCGTGTGAATATTTTTTTAGAAAATAATTTGTGCCAATGCTTGCTATGCATGGTTCCATCGCATTGAAAAAAGCTTTTTTTTCTGTTGGATGCGCAAGTGTAATTTTTTTTTCATCAATAAATATTTGCCATGCCTCGTTTTTTGTTATCAGATGAATTTGATCTGTACAGTCTTTAAAAAGACTTCCATCTTTTCCTATAAAATTTTTGCATATTGTATCTCCATAAGAATTCATTAACACAAGCCATGGATTTTTTTTCTCAGAGAAATTATAATCATAAACAAGCATAAGGATATCTTGCCCCGAAAATTCATAATCATTAACTGCAAAAAGTTTTTTTTTGGTTAGATTTTGTACTTTTTCTGATGAAATAACAACTTCTTTTACCAGCTTACTCGATGGCTTCATTTGAATTTTCAATCCATTTTTTGCTGGTTCGTGCAGAATGATTTTTTGTTCTTCATAAGCAACATGGGAGATTGTGATTTTTAAAGGAAACGAATTTATTATGAAAGAAAAATTTCCATTTTTATCTGAAGAGACTCCGGCTTTTCCTTCTCCTATTTTAATGTAAGCATTAGATATTGTCGAATCGGTAGCTGCATCAAAAATTTTTCCGTATATCTTCATGCTCTGTTTCTGCGCAGAAACAAAAAGCCATGATGAAACTAAAAATCCCAGAATGCAAAGGGTTTTCATCTTTGTTTTTTATTTTTTACCGTAGTGCTTTAACCTTCTCCTCTGCTTTGCTTGCATAAAACCCTTCTTCGTCAATTATTTCTTTGAGTAAGTTTTTTGCATCTTCATTTTCGTTTTTCTGAATCATCGAAAGTGCTTTATACCAGCGGGCTTCCTGATAAAAGCTATTGACAGGGTTTTCTATAGCCTGATTAAAAAATTGTATAGCACGATCAAATTTTTGTAAATTATATAAACACAAGCCTCCATAAAAATATGCATTCAGGTCTTCCGGAAAATGTTTGAGAATAACAGAAAAATCGCGTAAGGAATTTTTAAAATCATTATTTTTATATTTATCGAGAGAAGCAGTTAGAAAATAGTTATATGTTACATAAGTTTTATCAGACTCCGCATCACTTTTTTGAGAAATATTATTTTCATATTTTGAATCAAGTCCTGAAAGATTGTTTGTTTTCAAATTGTTTTTATATACTTTAGAATAATCAACAACCTTAAGATTATAGATGTAAAGCAGTGGATGATTTGACACTGAAATTCTTTTTTTATTCAACTCTTTTTCTGAGACAAATAGCGGGTCGTTGGTTATTTCTGATATTTTTTTTGCTTCTATTTTTTCAAGAATTTCAGGTTCTGTTTTTTTTTCTTGTAGAGAAACCGACTGATTTTTTATCGTGTTAATGTATCGTATTTGTTTATGGGAATCCATTGGAACAGCCTCAATTATTTCTTCATCAGAAATTAAGAAAGGAGAAAATTTTTCTGTTTTTTGATTATCAGAATCTGTTTTTATTTTTTCATTTTTTGAGAACATTCTATATACAGAAAGACTTACTGCAACTACAAACAAAAAGATTGTCCCTATCAGCATCAGTTTAGATGAAGCAGTCGCTTTCACAGAATTTTTATTAATAATTTTTCTTTTAACCTCTTCGATATTTTTCTCTGTACCGGGAAATTCTTCAAAACCATCTGTCGCATCAGAAAGAAATTTATCCTCAGCCAGTGTTTTCTGAAAATTTTCTTTCGATTTCTTATCCAGATTTCCTTTCAGATAATCGTCGAGTTTATTTGTAGGCTTATAGCTCATAATTCCGATTTTATTTTTTGAAATTTTTCTTCAAGTAAAAGTTTCAGATTTCGCTTGCCATTTTGCACAAAGCTTTTTACCTGATCAAAGCTGAACCCTGTTAATTCAATGATTTCTTTATAGCTTTTTTGTTGAAGGAAAAAATATTCAATGCAAATTTTTTGGTTGTCCTGCAATTCATAAATTGCATTTTTTATTTCATTTAGAAATTCTTCATTCAAAGGATGGCTTTCATCGTGCATCAGCATAATGACGTCAATTTCCGCTTCCTGTTCTCTTTTTAATTTCCTTTGACGGCTTCTCAGCATCATTCTGCATCGGTTAAGAGTTACTGAATAAATCCAGCTTTTGAAATTTTGAACTGAAGAACGTTTCAGGTCTTTGAAGAGGTTTTCAAAAATTTGCTGCAACGCATCTTTACTGTCATCCGGATTTTTCAGATATTTAAGGCACACACCATAAATCAAGGGTGCATATCTGTCAAATAGCTCTCCAATACAGGCATTGTCATTGCGAACACGGTATAATTCCACGAGTTCTGTATCAGAAAGTTTATTATAATTTGTTTTAAAAAATCGCATGCGTCAAAGATATATTTTTTTGATAATTTTTAATACGGGCAAACATTTGTGCTGGACAAAAATCTAATCAAAATTGAGCGCATATTTTTTTTGAAGTGTTAAGATAGGTCTTTCACAGTCTACAGTCTACAGTCCCCAGTCTTCAGTCTTTAGCCCTCAGCCTGTCTGACTGCCGACTTTTTGACTGCCGACTGCCGACTTGTTTGACTGCCGACTTTTTCAACTTCCGACTACCGACTAATCTCACTCCTTCCCAATCTTCCTCATCCTATGCTGCCATTCGCTGATTTGTTCAAAATAACTTTTCGATTCTATTACAACAACGCCTCCCGTAAAATCACCATATTTCGCTGGAATTCCTCCCGAATATACATTGAAAATACCAATGGCATTTCCGGGGATTGCATCGTTCATATTTTCCACACGAAGTCCGTCAATATAAAATGCTGATGCGCCATTTCGAGAACCACGGAAATAAATTTCGCTTCCATCACTACTCACTTTAAAATCTGTAGATACCGCACGTAATATACTGGATACATCTCTTGTATCAGCCATTTTTTCTAATTCTTTACTGCGAAGGGTTGTCAACGGACCGCCTTCGGGGTCAATAATTTTATCTTGGAACTCTATTATTTCTATTACTTTTGTTGTTATTGATGCCGGATTCATTTTTATTTCATTCAGAAATGTAAATTTTTCAGCACTTACCTGAATTCCGTTATAGGTTTTTTTATCATAACCCATAAAACTTATTTCAAGATCATAGCTTCCGGGCTGTAAAGGTTTAATCGTGAAATTCCCATTTTCATCTGTTACTGTTCCTTTTTTATCTCCATTTACATAAAATGTAATATTTGCTCCGGGTATGGCTTCTTTTAATTCATCAAGCACTTTCCCTTTAATTGCGCCATTCTGTGTAAATGCTACATTTGCAAGAATAACGACGATTCCGATTATAAAAGCTAAATTTTTCATGATATTTATTTTTTGTTTCCTTATAGGTGCCGGCAAAATATTTTTTCCATAAAGTTTTAATAATATTTTTGCCGGATATTCTTCAACCTCAGAATTTATTGTTTTACCTACTATGAATAATTAATGAATGCTAAAAACTGAATTTTTACTTGGGTATTTATATTTATGTCAATAGATGTTCGATAGTTGTTCGATAGATGTACGATAGATGTACGATAGATGTTCGATAGTTGTTCGATAGTTGTTCGATAGATGTTCGATAGATGTACGATAGATGTACGATAGATGTACGATAGATGTACGATAGATGTACGATAGATGTACGATAGATGTACGATAGATGTACGATAGATGTACGATAGATGTACGATAGATGTACGATAGTTGTTCAATAGGTGTTCAGTAGTGCTACGATAGATGTTCAATTGTTTATTCGATAGGTGTACAATTGTATTTCTATTGAGTCCCTATTGAATTCCTATTGTATTCCTATTGTATTTCAATTCTTAATTCCTAATTCTTAATTCTACCTGATATATTTCATGACATTTTTTTCTGTTAACAATGTTTTTTTTGTAATTTTATGCTTTCATTTTAATTCATACAATTATGAAATCATACTTTTTATTAATAGCGTTTGTCGCATCTGTTTTATACGGTTATTCTCAAAAAACAGGATGTGTGTCCGGTGATTGTGCCAATGGATTCGGAAAATATATTTTTTCTACCGGAGATTATTATGTTGGTGAGTTTAAAGGCAACCAGCAGGATGGTTTTGGGGTGTATTATTATACGACTGGTTCTATTTATTGCGGTAGCTGGAAAAAGGCTCAGTTTGAAGGATGGGGTACATTCAAATGGAATAATGGCGATAAATATACCGGAGATTGGAAAAACAGTAAAAGAAGCGGACAGGGTATTTATTTCTTCGCAAATGGAACAAAAAAATCGGGAGATTGGAAAGACGATACACATCAGGAACATAATTTTCGGACAGGCTGTATTTCCGGAAATTGTGATAATGGATGGGGAATCTGGGTTTGGGGCGAAAATCAGGAATATCCCGGCGATCGTTATGAGGGCTACTGGGAAAATATGCAAATGACAGGGCAGGGAACTTATTATTATACTGAAGGCTCAAAATATGTCGGTACTACGATTAATAACAAAAGAACAGGGAAAGGAGTGCTTTACTATTATAACGGAGACAAATATGATGGCGCATGGAAAAATGATAAAAAAGATGGGTATGGTTCTTATTTTTATTACGACACAGGCGATTTAAAAACCGGATACTGGGTTGAAGGAACTCTGCAAAGCTCAGGAATCACAGCAGATAAAACCGGCACAGCGACTAAAGGTTGCATTACCGGAAATTGTGTAGATGGTACAGGAACATACAAGTTTGACAGCGGGGCAGAGTATATCGGCGAATTTAAAAATAGCACGTATAATGGCTTTGGTACTTATATGTTTGGTGATGGTCAAATGTATATCGGAGACTGGAAAGACGGAAAGTATGATGGATATGGAACAATGATTTATAAAGATGGAACATCGAAAGTCGGCTATTGGAACAAGAATTCATACCTTGGCACTGAAAATAAATCTTCCTCGGGTCTCTCTGAGAAATCCTCTTCTTCAGGATGTATTTCCGGTGATTGCGACAATGGCTATGGTACGTATGTGTTTCCAAGCGGTGAAAAGTATGAAGGATATTGGGTTAATAAAATGCGGAACGGATACGGCACAAATTTTTTTACAACCGGCGCAAAATATATTGGCAACTGGAAAGACGACAAGAGGCATGGATACGGCATTTCAGAATATGCTTCTTCTTCAAAATATGAAAAATATCTCGGAAATTTTGTTGATGATAAATTAACGGGACAGGGAACCTTGTATCATCGCGACGGAACAATAGAATCAGGAAACTGGAATGATAATGTTTTTCAGGGAGCTTATTCAAGTGATTACACGTATAACGCCAAGAAAGGATCTAAGGGGTGTGTTGCCGGAAATTGCACGAACGGATACGGAATGTATACATTTGATAATGGAGACAAATTTGTGGGAGAATGGGTAAACGGAGTCAGAGAAGGGCAGGGTGTTTATTTTTATAATTCAGGAGCCGTTTATACCGGTAATTTTAAAAACAATACGCTAAGCGGATATGGCTATTGCAAATGGGCTTCCGGTAGTTTTTATCTCGGCGACTGGGCTGATGGCGCAATAAACGGACAGGGTATTTATACTTATGAAAAGGGAACAAAAGATATTGGTTCATGGAAAAATACAGCGCTTCAAAATGCAACGTATTCCAAAGAATGTATTTCCGGTAATTGCGAAAATGGCTTTGGCATTTACATCTGGGGTTCAGATACGAAATGGGCAGGACAGAAATACATCGGTTACTGGAAAAATGGAAAACGAAATGGTCAGGGAACCTACTACTACGGGGACGGGTCGAAATATTCCGGTAATTTTGTTGATAATTCTTTATCGGGGCATGGAGCTTATTTCTGGAACAATGGTAATAAATTTGAAGGAAGCTGGAATACCGGTAAAATGGAAGGTTACGGCACTTATTTTTATGCCGACGACGCTACCACTGAAACAGGCTATTGGAGCGATGGAAAATTTGTTGGTAACAGTAAAAGCGATTATGCTTTTTCAAACAATAAAAGCACTTCGGGTAAAACCACGAATATCGGCTGTATCAGCGGTAATTGTGATGATGGTTTTGGAACCTACGTGTGGGAAAATGGCGAGAAATATACAGGCGCATGGCTCAACATGAAGCGCAACGGAGAAGGAACAAATTATTTTACAAGCGGCGCTGTATATAAAGGTTTTTGGAAAAATGATATGAAAAACGGGATAGGAACTTATACTTATAAAAAAGAATCTATTTATGATAAATATATCGGTAATTTTGTGGATGAAAAAATGACAGGTAAAGGTGAGTTGTATTATAGGGACGGATCAAAATATCTCGGACAATTTTATGATAATTTGTTTCAGGGAGAAGGTTCATTCTGGCATGCTGATGGTACCGAAGAAAAAGGAACCTGGGCAAACGACAAACTTGTTGCTGCCACAGGAAATACTGCGAATAATACAACAGGGACAAAAACTTCGGATAATAATAATTCAGAGTCTTCTGTAAAAGATGATGTAAATACAGGAATCCCTGAAATTTCTACAAAAAATCCTTATCGCTTTGCATTGATATTCGGAAATGAAGATTACAGCTCGTATCAGGAAGATTTGAAAAATGAGGCAAATGTTGATTTTGCAGAGAGTGATGCCCGTGTTTTTAAAGATTATGCCGTCAAGACATTCGGCATTCCTGACGAAAATGTGATTATGAAAATTAATGCAAAGGCCATGGAAATGCATAAGGAGCTTAATAAACTGAATCTTTTAATAAAAAGCGCAAATGGCAAAGCTGAAGTTTTCTTTTATTATGCAGGTCATGGAGTACCGGAAGAATCAACAAAAGAGCCCTATTTATTACCTGTGGATGTGAGTGGCACCGATTTACAGTTTGCTGTTAAACTTGCCGATGTTTACAGAAAATTATCGGAATATCCATCAAAAAAAGTTACTATTTTTCTTGACGCATGTTTCAGTGGTGGCGCGAGAAACAAAGCGGTTGTTAATGCCAGAGCCGTGAAAATAAAACCAAAGGAAACTCCCTTAAAAGGAAATCTTGTAATATTTGCATCCAGCAGTGGGGAGCAGACTTCACTCGCGTATAAAGATGCAAAACATGGAATGTTTACCTATCATTTGCTGAAAAAACTTAAAGAAACAAAAGGCGATGTGTCTTACAAGGAGCTTGCAGAGTATCTGAACGAACAGGTCGGGATGAAATCAGTTCTTGTTAATAATAAAGAACAAACTCCTCAAACCATTACAAGTCCCGAAGTACAGGACAGATGGGGCTTATGGAAAATCAGGGAATAAAAAGCTTGCTTTTGTTATTATTGCGGTCTTGCCACAAGTATTCCATTCGTCTTTTTATTTGATGTAAGATATTCCTTTAAATTTTTTTCAGACAAAACCACTTTTTTTTCTTTGCTGGATGCATGCAAAAGATAAAGTTCATCGTTTTTCCATATTGCAAATCCGGTATGCGAAACGTCCAGTCCTGGCGTGGTAACGGTCATAATTAAAACATCTCCGTTTTGTATTTTCGTTTTGCACGAATCGAATTTTTCAAGAGGTATGTAAAATCGTTTTCTTTTTGACAGTTCCGCTTCAATCTGCCTCATTTCATTATAGGTTTCTTTCTTTTTTAGTTGTTTGTATTTTTTTTTATTAGAACTCATATAATGAATTTTTTTTCCCCAGACTGTACTATCCGCTATATAGCTCATGTCCTTAACAATTCCCCGCTTTTCATTATCATAAACCCATTCAGAAAAATAATGAAGCCGCGATGAAAAATTCCCTAAGATTCCGCTTCTGTAGCGGTTTCTTTTGAGTTCGGATGCAAATTCATTCAATTCAATTTTATTCGCTTTTATTATCTTTGCAATCGCCAATACTGTTTCTACAAGTGTTACACAATTAAATTTATCAAACCCGATAAGCAGGTTTTCCTGTCGTGCATATTTTCTTTTTGGGGTCCCGTAAGGAATATCAAGATATCTTGATGCAATTGTTATGATAATATCTCCTATGGGTTTCAGAAAAAGGGAATCTTTAATAGCAATTTGTTTTATTTTATAAAGTTCAATTGTGTCTGATTCATTCAGGCAAACGCCAAATGTATCCGGGCAATAACAATAAATAACTGTATCTTTTGTAGGATGAAAAGCGTCGGGCTTTTGAATGGTATCTGCAGAGAGAGGTCTGCTAAGAAAAATAAGTAAGATGAATAGTATTTGGTTTTTGAAATCCATAAATAAATTTTATTCGGCATTTAATTTATCTTGCGCATGAAAAGTAATATTTTGGAGTGTATCGTAAAATGAATTTCCATAGGTTCATTAATTTTTATTATTTCGTATTGTTTTGGGGTTACAAATATATTCTGAGTTTCTATTTTTACGTAGTAATAATCTGGCTCGCTACCTATAGTGTTTTTCTCTTTTACTATTCCTTTAATAACATATTTTGTTCCTGTTTCTAAATCTAAATTCGATTTATTGTGTAAGTAAAATGCCAAGAGCCCAAATCCAACGATTATTGCAATGCCTGTTAGAAGAATCCAGATAATTCCTAATACTGTTAAGTACAATCCGAAGCACACAATTGAAAAAAATACTAAAAAAAATATACAAAGAATAGTTTTAGTATTTCTTTTTTTGTTTATTACTTTTAAGTCTTTTTCATCTAAAAGAATTTCATTTATTTCAGTTTTCATAGATGTTGTATTATATGAGTTTCCTCATAGCTAAAGATATTTTTGAATGGTGCGTATAGTGAATTTCAACTTTGTCTCCGGGTTTTATTTCTTTATATTGCTTCCAGGTAACTTTTACAGTTTCATTTTCAAAAATAATTTTATATTCTTTCGTTTTGCCTCCACTGAGTTTTTTTTCAATTACAATTCCTGTGATAATAAATTTTGTACCTGTAGTAAAATCTTTTTCCGAATCTTTAAATAAAAACCAAATTACGAGAGCAAAAATTGCAGTAAGAATAACACCTGTAATTACAAGAGCATCTGCATCCTTATTTGAGAAATACATAATAGCGCACATAACATCCATCAGGAGCGTTGTTCCTATAATAAAAATCAGAGAAATATTTCTTCTTTTTTTTATCAGATGAATATCTTCATCTGTCAATAAAGATTCGCGGATTGTGGGTTTTGTTGTTGTCATAATATCTATTTTCAGGTAATGTGGAATCGCTCCACCTGTGCTGAGCGGAGTCGAAGCATGGAGCGATTTTACATTACTGATTTCCTCTCAATTTCCTTCAAATTTTCCATTTTCTTTTTTTCAAGAAAATATTTGATATCGCCTAAATGTTCTTTTACTTTTTTATTTCCGAATTCATAAATTTTTGTAGCAAGACCGTCAAGAAAATCGCGATCGTGGGAAACAAGAATCATTGTGCCGTCATAATCTTGAAGCGCACTTTTCAGAATATCTTTTGTACGTAAATCAAGATGATTTGTGGGTTCGTCAAGAATGAGCAAATTCACAGGTTCAAGAAGAAGTTTTATCATTGCAAGTCTCGTGCGTTCTCCTCCGGAAAGTACTTTTACTTTTTTTGTCCAGCTATCGCCACCAAACATGAATGCGCCCAGCAGGTCTTTAATTTTTGTTCGGATATCTCCTTTTGCAACATCGTCAATGGTCTGATAAACCGTAAGCTCTTCATCAAGTAATGAAGCCTGATTTTGGGCAAAATAACCTATCATCGTGTTATGACCAACGTCGAGATTTCCCTCATATTCCAGCTCCCTCATGATACATTTCACCATTGTAGATTTTCCTTCTCCGTTGCGCCCGACAAAAGCAATTCGTTCTCCTCTTTCAATTATCAAAGATGCTTTGGAAAAAACAACATGTTCGTCGTACGATTTTGAAACTTCTTCTGCAATAACAGGATAATTTCCCGAACGTGGGGAAGGCGGGAACTTCAAGCGCAGATGCGATGTATCTTCTTCGTCTATTTCAACAGGCTCTAATTTTTCAAGCATTTTTACGCGCGATTGCACCTGTAAAGTTTTGGAATAAGTTCCTTTAAAACGCTCAATAAATTCTACATTGTCGGCAATCATTTTTTGCTGCTCATCATACGCTTTTTGCTGATGAATGCGTCTGTCTTTTCTTAGTTGCAGATAGGATGAATAATTTACTTTATAGTCGTATATTCTGCCCATTGTTACTTCTATGGTGCGATTTGTAATATTGTCCACAAAAGCGCGGTCGTGTGAAATAACAATAACAGCTTTTGCGCTTTGAATCAGAAAATCTTCGAGCCACTGTACAGATTCAATATCAAGATGATTGGTGGGCTCATCAAGAAGAATCAGATCGGGTTTTTTCAGTAATATTTTGGCAAGCTCAATACGCATGCGCCAACCACCGCTGAACTCACTTGTCGGCTTTTGGAAATCTTCTCTTAAAAAGCCGAGTCCTAATAAAATTTTTTCAACCTGTGAATCAAAATTACTGTCTTCTATTGCATAGTATTTTTCACTTAATGCTGAGACCTTTTCAATAAGCTCAAAGTAGCTTTCAGACTCATAATCTGTGCGTGTTGATAATTCATTATTCATTACTTCAATGGCTTTTTCCATCTCCGTAATGTGTGAAAAAGCCATCGCAGCTTCATCAAACAAAGTGCGTTTGTTTTCTGTTATTAAATGTTGGGGAAGATATGCAATCACAGCGTCTTTGGGAGCAGAGACCTTCCCTCCGTTTGGTATTTTTTCTCCTGCTAAAATTTTCAACAAGGTAGATTTGCCCGCGCCGTTTTTTCCCATCAACGCTATGCGATCTTTATCATTAATTGCAAATGAAATATCTTTGAATAATATAGTGCCTCCGAATTCTACTGTTAGTCCGTCTACTGCTATCATGCTTTTTTATTTTTTGCAAATATACGAAATGATGAAATAAATTTTGTATAAATGTTATTCTCCTTTAACCGAACGAAAAGAAAGAAATCATTATTGTCCGATAAAAAACAGGGCGCTCGGAGCTTTAGTTGTTGGATTTTGTTCGTTTTATAAACAGTTCACTCCTACGGAGTTCATATATTATCTAGTCACGCCTGCCTGCCTCAATGGCTTGAGTACGGCTGGCAGGTAGTGACGTACTGTTTATAAAATCAGTCATAGTAATAAAATCAAGCGTAAAACTAACTTATGAACAAAAGTGTATTATAATATGCTTATTTCGTTTATTTAGTCTAAAGGACTTTTAGAATTTCCCCCCGCTCGGCGAAGGTTCAGACTTCGTCGTTTGAAATTGCAATCCAATGCTGCACTCATTGCATAAAAGCACTTTTTCCCAAAACAAAATATTTTGTAATCACTCAAAATCTCTGTATCTTTGCTTATAAAACTATAAGTTTAATATTCTTTATCATGAAAACGAATATGAAATTAACCGCTGTCTTTGAAACCGATGAAGAAGGCGGATATATTGCCTATATTGCAGAAATTCCTGGTGTAAACTCTCAAGGGGAAACGCTCGAAGAAGCAAAAATAAATATTATAGAAGCCCTTAATTTAGTTATAGAAGCACGTCGGGCTATTGCAGAAAAAGATTTAAAAAAAGTTCGTTTGCCTAACAGAAAATATATTAGAGAAGATATTGTTTTTGCCTGATGAAAATTGTTGATTTCATAAGACATTTAAGGGTTCACCGGTGTGAATTGCTTAGAGAGGGAGGGAGTCATAGTATTTATATGAATATTGTAAACAATAAACTTTCATCAGTGCCACGTCACAAAGAAATAAAGAATAATCTTTGCAGAAGAATTTGTAAAGATTTGGAAATACCATTACCGTTTTAACACCCGCTCGGCGGAATCTCCTGACTTCATTGTTTGAAATTGCAATTTTAAAACCATTAATTACTCAACTTTCGCATGAAAAAGAACTAATAATTTTTGTAATTAGAAACAATTGTTAACAGCAATTCATGCAAGATATATTACGATACCCTGCACCTTAGATTTTCTATACTTTTTTAGTTTTACAAATATTATGCGGCTCTGCCGCTGCATTCCAAATATAGCAGCAGAGCTGCGATAATATTTGTAGCAGCGATAGCTGCGTTGTTTACAAAGGTGCAGCGCACCGGAATATTATCATTTTGATTTCAGCCTTAATTTTTCATAAAAACAGAAAAAGCAAAAAATATTTTATTATTATCTTGAAAAATGGCTGCTGATCTCATTTTTTAGCGAATTAAATTATGCGAAAGTTGAGTTAATTAATTTGTATATAATAAAAATTTAAGATATAATTTTATCTTTAAAAATTTTTAATTTAATAGTATGGCAAAAGCGAAAAAGGGAGACAAAGTCTCTGTTCATTACACGGGAAGATTTGAAGATGGTACTGTTTTTGATTCCTCAGAAAACCGCGAACCTCTTGAATTTGTAATCGGTAGTCAGTCTGTTATTGCAGGTTTTGAAGAAGGAGTAACAGGAATGGAAATCAAAGATAAGAAAACTGTTTCAATACTTCCGGCAGAAGGTTATGGAGAAATTAATAACGATTTATTCATTTCATTCGAGAAAAGCAGACTTCCTGAAGACATGAATCCAAAACTCGGTGATATGCTTGAAATGAATGATCAGAGCGGGAATACGTTTAATGTTATTGTAACAGAAGTATCAGACACGCATATTGTTTTAGATGCAAACCACCCGATGGCAGGAAAAACCTTAATATTCGATTTGGAACTTGTAGGAATTGAGGCGTAGGATACTTTTAACTTCTACAGGGTGATTGAGAATTTGTACCGGAGTACGATTGAAAAGGGTAGAGTCCACTTAATTTTTTTACAGCGTAATAGAGTACCTTATCTACAGGGTGATTGAGCGGAGCCGAAATCACCCTGTTAAGTTACACTAAATACTTTCGAATTCATTTTTCAGTTCGTCAATAAGCTCCTTAACAGAAACAATTTTATTTACTCTGTAAACATTATCTCCTGCAAATGCAAAACCATGTGACATTTGCCCTTTCTTTGCGTTTGTAAGTGCGTGAGCAATGCAATAAGGAGTATTTGTATAATCACATGTAACGATGCAATGATATGGGCATTTAAAGGGTTTTTTATTTCCGTTCTTTACATCAATAATATATTGATTTCTTAAAGCGCGACCCGGCATGCCTACAGGGCTGTCAATAATTTCAATATCCGATTCCACAGAGTCGAGATATGCTTGTTTGAAAGCATCAGAGGCATCGCACTCATTCGTAACAACAAATCGGGTAGCCATTTGAACTCCTGAAGCGCCTAAATCCATAAATTTCTTAATATCTGCACCTGTAAAGATACCTCCACCGCAAATCACAGGAATTTTTTTATCATACTTTTGTTCTAAAGGCTTAATTTTCTCAAGTACATCCATAAGTAAAATTTCGAGCTTGAAATTTTCGTCAAAAAGTTGTTCTTTTTTAAATCCCAAATGTCCACCGGCACGTGGCCCTTCAACAACAAATGCATCCGGAATATAATTAAATTTTTCTATCCAGCGTTTTGCAATCAATGCTGCACCTTTTCCGGATGAAACAATAGGTACTAATTTTGGATGATTTTCTGATTTTGCTACATATTCAGGAAGGTTTAGAGGAAGCCCTGCGCCTGAAAAAATAATATCTATATTTTCTTCAACAGAAACTTTTACAAGTTCGGTATAATTGGATAAAGCAACCATAATGTTTACCCCTATAATACCATTTGTCATTGACTTAGTTTTTCGTATTTCATTTCGCAGCCCACGATTGTTTGCTTCGATAAAATTACTGAAAATATCTTTTTCCTGCTCTCCGATTCCTGCTGTAGCTAACACTCCTATTCCTCCTTCATTGGCAACTGCTGAAGCCAATCCGCTTAAAGAAATTCCTACACCCATTCCTCCCTGTATAATTGGTACTTTTGCGGTGAGATTTCCTATTTTAAGCTCATTCATTTTGCTCATTCTGATTTTTTTATTGTATTTGATAGATAGATATAAAAACGATGCAATTTATTCTATTGTATCAAATGATTATTACTTACGGAATAATTCCGCTTCTTTGCAGTGACAAAAATGAAAATTTTTTAATCCCTGTATCTTTTTGGTTTATTAAATTTTTTTTCGCGTTTATCAGAGTTTCTTTCTGTCCCTGATTTTTCACGATAGGATTTGTTTGATTTTTCTTTTGTATTATAAGGTTTTTCGTTATTTTCTGCATCAGATGCAATATCAAGAATGACTTTTCTTGATTTGAATTCAACACCCTGAAATGAATTCAGCACTAGGTTCATATCTTGTTCCAGACATTCAAAGAAAGAAAATTTTGGCATTATTTTTATTTTGCCGATTTCTATTTTTGGATTGCTTGTAAGGTCTGTTGTCATATTAATAAGCATCGGTGGATTTAGCCCATCCATAGCTCCAAGATTAAGAAAGAAGCGGGTGTATTTTCCTCCTGATTTGCGATGTCTGCTATTATCGTCTCTGTCATTTCTGTCATTTTTGAAATTTTTATCTGAAAAAGCAGTTTTATTCAAATCTGGAGCATTTTCATAATATTTCAAAAGCCGGTTAAACTCTAAACCTACGATTCGCTGTAATAGATCTTCTTTTGAAAGAATCGAGAGTCGTTCATAAATTCCGGGAAGAAAAGAGGCGACCTGTGACAGATCGTATTGAGCATGTTCTATCGAATTAATAAGATGGAAGAGTTGTTGCTCGCATATTTCTTTTCCATGTGGAATTTTTTGTGGTTCAATTTTTTTACGGAGCATTCTTTCTATTTCGCGAATTTTATTTTGCTCCCTGGAATGGATGATGCTTGCGCAAATTCCTGTTTTCCCGGCTCTACCTGTTCTTCCGCTTCGGTGTGTATAATTTTCAACATCATCGGGAAGATTATAGTTGATTACATGTGTTAAATCATTTACATCCAAACCGCGCGCTGCAACATCTGTTGCAACTAAAATCTGAAGGTTTCTGAGACGGAATTTCTGCATAGCGGTATCGCGCTGTGCCTGACTTAAATCTCCGTGAAGTGCATCGGCGCTGTAGCCATCTTTTATAAGTTTTTCTGCAATAACTTTTGTTTCTTCGCGGGTTCTGCAAAACACCAAAGCATAAAGATCCGGATAGAAATCTATTATCCGTTTCAGTGCAAGATAGCGGTCGTTTGCCTGTGCAATAAAATAAATATGAGAAACATTTTCAGCTCCTGCATTTCTTTTGCCGATAAGAATTTCAATCGGCGATTTCATGTAGTTTGAAGCTATATTTGCAATTTCAACAGACATGGTTGCAGAAAACATAAGCGTCCTTCTTCCGTCAGGTATTGTTGACAGAATCATATCCAAATCTTCTTTGAATCCCATATTCAGCATTTCATCTGCTTCGTCGAGAATGAGTATTTTTATGCTTGAAGTTACAATTTTACCTCTTTCAAGAAGGTCGAGCAGGCGACCGGGTGTAGCAACAATAATGTTAACGCCCCGCTGAAGTTTTTGAATTTGTTTTGTGATATCTGCGCCCCCGTAAACGGAAACGATAGATACTCCCTGCATATATTTTGAATAGGACGCAAGGTCGTTTGCAATCTGCATACAAAGTTCACGGGTTGGGCTTAATATTAAAGCCTGTGGTTTTTGCAGTTTGCAATCAAGATTTTGTAAAAGAGGAAGTCCAAAGGCAGCAGTTTTTCCTGTTCCGGTTTGCGCTAGTCCAACAAGATCTTCATCCCCGTTAAGTATTGCGGGAATAACTTCTGCTTGGACTGGCATTGGAATTTCAAAACCAATTTCTGTTATGGCTTTGATAATATCAGGATTGAGGCCTGACTCGCTGAAAGAGATCATAGAAAATAATTAACGTAACCAGTGAAATAAAGCATGATAAAGCGGACTCTTAAAATGGTAGGCTGAATAGCATGTTCTAAAAACACTTTTATTTTTCGCAAAGTAAGCGATAAATTTTTATTGTACAAATTAATATGATATAAATTGTTGTTTATCATTTATTGAGGTTGCAGTTGATTTATAATAAATAGTGTCAGCAAGAAAACTATGTGTTTGATAAAGAAAACGTCAAATACAAGGTGATACATTGAGCTTGCCGAAATGCTTTCGAAGTCATGAAAACCAAGGAGTTTACTTTTGTAAATGACTGTTTTCATGACAAGAGTAACGCAGTAGTTGGCGTTTTCTTGCAAACACTAAATAGGGGCTTCTTTCCTTTAGTATTTATATCAAAACAATAATTTGCAATCACTATTGTCCGATAAATTTTTATCATTTAGGTTAGACTTGTTACTACAACGCGTTTTGATGACAGGGCGCTCCTATGGATCTTCCATTTATTTATAACTAACATTTCTCACTTGGTAATTAAGCTGAAAAATATAGTCTTAATTACGTTTATTAATATTTTATTTTTCTTGAAACTTTTTTTTTGATAAAAAAGTTACCAAAAAATCAAGGCCAAACAATGCTCCTCCCCGCCCTTTAAAAACTCAAGGGACATCTGGCAAAGAGAGCCTGAGACAAACATTGGTTTCTCTTATACATGAGCATCTGTAGAGTTTGTCTCAGCCAAATGTCAAGCCACTTTGCCATATCCCTAATCGTTTTTAAATTCCCTCCACTTCATTGCCCGCTGTTTGGCCAATCCATCGCACAGGCATCTGTTAGCAAAACATCTCTTATTCTATTATTTGAAGTGAGAAATGTTAGTTTATAAATTATTTTTCTTATAAACGGTACGTCCCTACCTGCCAGACAGCAGGCTGGCGGGACTTAATAATAAAGGTAGGAGTGACCTGTTTATAAAATAAAAAACCTCCAAAACTAAAGTTCCATAGGAGTGCCCTGTTTATTTGTCGGTCAATAATAATTTACAATAGCTTTTTTTTTGAAATATTTAGTCCCTCTATCAGTATTAAATTGTGCAAAAAAATATGGCAAATGCGTAATAAAAATAATAACATTTTATATTCAGAAAATAATTGTTTCCTTTGCATTAATAATGTTTAGATTAATAAATATTTGATACGAAGAATATTTTAAAAAGACGAATTTGGTAAAGGGAAAATTTAGCATTTAGATGTATACTTCAATCAAAAGAGTTTAACTGTAATAAAAACATGTTTAATTTTCTAAAAAATCCATATCCATTTAATGATGATTTAAAGCATAACACCAAAATTATTTTTTTAATAAGTATGTGTGTATTTGCTTTTTTATTTGTATTTCAACCTCTTGAATTATCTTCTTTAGGAACAAAAGAAAAGTTTTACCTTGTGATTGGTATTTGTGTTATTACATTTATCTCATTAAGTCTGAACTTACTATTACTGCCAACGCTTATACCGAAAATGTTTATTCACACGGAATGGAAAATAGGAAAGGAAATTCTTTGGAATATCTGGATTTTACTAACTATTTCAGTGAGCTATTTTTTTTACTTCAAGTATCTTAAAATAATGGAGTTTGGAGCTTACATGATTGTTAATTTATTATTAACGGCTGTTATTCCTATATCTGCATTAATTATTATCAACTACAACAAAATGCTTCGATCGAACCTGTCGCTTGCGAATGAAATTAACAGGAAATTAAAAGAGAGCAAACTCAATAAAGACAGAATCGTTTATTTTAAATCAGATTATCAAAAGGATAGCCTTGCAATAAAAGTTAATTTAATTTATTTTATCAGGTCTGCTAATAATTATATTGAAATTTTTTGGAAAGAAAATGAAATTATAAATAATCAAATGGTAAGATGCAGCTTAACAAAAGCTGAAGAATTATTAAAAGAAGAAAAAAATATTTTTAAATGTCATCGTTCTTATCTGGTAAATATTAATTTTATAGAAAAAATTGAAGGTAATTTACAGGGAAATAAATTATTTTTTGATAAAATAGACTTTTCTATCCCTGTTTCAAAGAATTTTGCAAATAAGCTTAAAGAGTTGATTTAGATTTTTTTAATTTATTATATTTCGCCCCTAAAATAGCATTTCGTCCCTAAAAGCTTTTTTTATCCCTTTTTTTATTTTTTTATCCCTTATTTTTTTAATTTGCTATAAACGTGTATATTTTTATTGAGTTTTGAAATAATAAACTCACTTGATGGAATCATTAAAAATAGGAAATTTAACTGTTAGAGTACCTATAATACAGGGAGGTATGGGTGTTGCTGTTTCATTGGCAGGCTTGGCTTCAGCAGTCGCCAATGAAGGCGGAATCGGTATTATTTCTGCTGCGGGAATAGGAATGAAAGAGCCTGATTATACAAGAAATTTTATTGAATCGAATAAAATAGGTCTTCGAAAAGAAATTCAAAAAGCAAAAAGTCTTTCTAACGGTGTTATTGGCGTTAATATTATGATGGCATTGTCTGATCATGATAATTTAATTCGCGTTGCAATAGAAGAAAATGCAGATGTTATTATACTGGGAGCCGGGCTTCCTCTGAAAATACCTATGTTGATTGCTGATGCCGGATTATCCGGACATAATACAAAACTAATTATCAAAGTATCTTCAGCCAAAGCGGCTAAACTTATTTTTCAGATTTGGGCAGGTAAATATAATTGTATTCCTGATGCTGTTGTTGTAGAAGGTCCACTCGCAGGAGGGCATTTAGGCTTTTCTAAAACAGATTTATTTGATAATACGAAAACGTTATCTGTACTTATTGAAGAAACAGTTGCTGCTGTTGCTTTGTTTGAAAAACAATTTAACAGAGAAATACCTGTAATTGCAGCAGGTGGAATTTATACAGGTAATGATATTTATACTATTTTTAAATCCGGGGCAAAAGGCGTAAAGCTGGGTACCCGATTTGTTACTACTTTTGAATGTGATGCATCTTTTGAATTTAAGGAAAGCTATATTAATTCTTCTAAAGAAGATATTGTTATAATTGACAGTCCGCTTGGCTTACCGGGCAGGGCAATAAAAAATGAATTTATTGAACAAGTCAGAATGGGTACAAAAAAACCATATAAGTGTCCTTGGAAATGTTTGTCATCATGCAATTATAAAGATGCTCCTTATTGTATAGGTCAGGCATTATTTAATGCAGCGCAGGGTAACCTTTCCGAAGGTTTTGCATTTTCAGGCTCTAATGCCTACAAGGCAACAAAAATCGAGCATGTTTCTGATATCTTTCATGATTTAATTTTGGAATACAACACTGCTTCTTTTAACGAAAAGTTGATTAAACCTATCTCTTTAGATTTTAATAGGTTTTGCAAAACGGCGTGAATAATTAGAGAAGCCGTTAAAAGTATATGAAACCTAATGGGTTGTTAAAATAAAAGAGAAATATTTCTTTATTTGCAGCAAATTTATATATTCTGCTCAATGTGATAATGATTTCTGTCATGCGCATTTCGCGACACAAGTTCGCCTAGAAAACCTGCTAAAAACATTTGAGTCCCGATAATTACCATCGTGAGTGCTAAATAAAAAAGAGGCTGGTCTGTAACATTTCTGGGCTGAATGTTCTGGAAAAAATTATAATAGATTTTTTCACCGACAAGCCATAATGAAATAAAACCTCCGGCAAGAAAAAGCAATGTTCCCCAAACACCAAAAAAGTGCATGGGTTTTTTCCCGAATCTTCCGACAAATGTAATAGACATCAGATCAAGTAGACCATTAATAAAACGTTCCAGCCCGAATTTCGTCTGACCGTATTTTCGTACTCTGTGCTGTACTTCTTTTTCTCCTATTTTCCTAAATCCCGACCATTTAGCAATTACCGGAATATAGCGGTGCATTTCGCCATAAACTTCAATATTTTTAATAACAACTTTTTTATATGCTTTCAGACCGCAATTAAAATCATGAAGTTTTATTTTTGAAACTTTTCGGGTTGCCCAGTTAAAAAGTTTTGTTGGTAATGTTTTGGTAATAGGATCGTATCTTTTTCTTTTCCACCCGGAAACAAGGTCATAGCCTTCTTTTGTTATCATTTGATATAAACCGGGAATTTCATCAGGGCTGTCTTGCAGGTCTGCATCCATTGTGATGACAACATTTCCGTTTGCCTGCGCGAAACCACAGTTCAATGCTGCTGACTTTCCGTAGTTTCTTCTGAATTTTATTCCTTTTACCTGAATATTTTCTTCATGAAGTTTTTCAATAACAGCCCAGGAATTATCTGTACTCCCATCATCAATGAAAATTATTTCATACGAAAAATTGTAGTCATGCATAACTTTTGTAATCCACTGACTAAGTTCCGGGAGTGATTCTTCTTCGTTCAGAAGCGGTATAACGACTGATATATCCATATTATTTTCTTGAAAAAATTCAATGATTTCCAAATATCTTTATTAACTTGTATTTAATTTGCAACACCCCCAACCTGGGTTTCTACTTCGCTCAACCAGCGGTAACCCAGCAACTCTTTCAAACGTATTCAGAAAAAATTTATTATTGTTTCTTGTCATCAACTTCACGCATTGCTTCGTCAAAAGGATTTGATTTGCGTTTCAGGAAAATAGACGTTACCAAAGAAAATAGAAAGCCCATAAAAGTAAGAGACGGAATAATAATAATTGAAATCCATGTAGGAGTCATAATTTTACGCTGCATTTCAAGCGCCATTTCAACCTGATTATCGGGCAAGCCCTGTTTGAGCATTTCATTTTCTATCATTTCGAGCAATTTGCCAATAAAATCAGGGTCAATATATTTAAGGAAAATATAATTATAAAGTGCCATGATAATAGAAGAAAATAAGCATATCAAAACGCCAGAACCCAGTGCTTTTCCATAGGTAATGCTTCCAAAATTAATTTTATCTCTGAAGTTTCGAGTTCCTAGAAAAATTCCTGCAATCATAACTCCATATTGAAGAAAAGAGTTAATGGTTGAATTCTGTAGGTCTAAAATATATGCAATGACACCAACAATAATAAGTGCAAGACCGGTAATTGCGCCGAATGTCATCGAATTTTTCAGAAACTCACTTTTTTTCATACTTAATATTAATGTTAAAGACACTGCAAATATATTAAAATTGTGCAAAAACAGGGAATTATGATTTTTTTTATTGAAGTAAAGAATATTATAGTATCTTTGCACTGGGCAAGTCTTATACGACCAGCTCCTGCAGAATTCCCCCAGGATCGGAAGGTAGCAAGGGTAAGCGGTTGAGCGGTGCGATATAAGTAGCTTGCCTTTTTTTATTTTCTTTTTTTCAACCTCATAAGATTAAAACGTTAAAATTTACCTGCAACCTCGACCTCGTCGCCGTGGCGATAAGTTCAGTCATCGAATTTACCTGCGCAATTTAGACAGTAAAATTAATCATATTCATAAGTTAGAGCCAAGCTGTCAAAAAACCTGCCTGAGTTGTAAAAATTATGACAAATAAATCATAAAATGAATTTTTAAATTAACATGAATATTGTAATTTAGATAATAAATAATAGAATATCCTTGTATTTACCTAAAAAATATTATTGATTGATAATGATAAACTTAAATTTATACCATAAACCTTTTTACCACAGATTGCGCAAATTTACACAGATTATATAAATCTGTGATAATCCGTGTAATCAGTGGCAAACATAATTAAAAAGGGTTTTCGGAATGATGTCAATTTTAAATTTTTGGGTATTTATACGGGTAATCATTATAAATAATTTAGGCTTAAATTATGAGTTCACTCTTAAAATTAATTTTGGAAATATAAAATTGAATTGAAAAAAAATATTACTTTTATTTCGACGGCAGAAAATTAAAAATATTTTTTAGTGTTTTATTCGACTCTGATCGAAAATTTATTATTACAAAAAAAGATAGAAATGATACTACGCAGCAGATATATTGATAAAATAAGACCTTTTGTAGGCAAACCACTGATAAAAATTGAAATCAACCTGAACCAGCACTGCAATAAAAAATAATGAACACTTCATTGTCAATAAAAACTATTTCATCTGTGGATTTACCATCTTTTAAATTGGTAAAATTGCATTTTTAAAAATAGCATTTGCAATATCTGTTAGCGCATACGAATATCTGGTTTCTTATTTTTGGAGGAATTTTCTGCTTCAGTCTGCTTATTCAACTTATATACTACATTTTTTTCAGCCGTATCTTATTCTGGAAAAAAAAACAGAATACCGAAAAGCAAGAATCGGTTTCAATAGTTATTTGCGCAAAAAACGAAGCTGAAAATCTGGAACAGTTTTTACCCGAAATCTTAACACAGGAATATCCCGACTTTGAAGTTGTTGTTGTTAACGATTGTTCTGAAGATGAAACAGAAATGGTACTCACACGCCTTGCGCAACAATATCCGAGACTTAAAATTACCTTCATCAAAAAAGATGAAAAATTCACTCATGGAAAAAAGCTTGCACTGTCTTTAGGAATTAAGGCCACGAAAAACGAATGGTTGCTGTTAACTGATGCAGATTGTATTCCTGCCGGAAAAAACTGGCTGGCTTCTATGGTTGCAAATTTTACGGGGAAAAAAGAGATTATTCTTGGATTTGGAGGATATTTTAAAAAACCGGGTTTACTCAATAAATTAATACGGTTTGACACGGCTTTTATTGCATTACAATATTTATCTTTCGCAACATCGGGAATGCCGTATATGGGTGTTGGCAGAAATCTGGCATACAAGCGTTCTTTGTTTTTCAGGAATAAAGGCTTTGCCTCTCACGCGCATATAAAATCAGGGGACGATGACCTTTTTGTAAATGAAGTTGCAAAAAAATCGAATACATGTATAGAATTCAGTCCGGAAAGCTTTACGCACTCTCAACCTGAAAATTCTATGTTTAACTGGTTTTATCAGAAAAAAAGACATCTCACTACCGGCGGTTTTTATAAGAAAAAACACAAATTTATTCTTTCATTAGAACCATTAACGCGGCTTCTTTTTTATTTTTCTTTTGCAGGCTTAATAATTTTTCAATTTTATATTCCTGTAATACTTGCTGCATTTGGATTTCGATTAATTGTGCAATATATTGTTATGATATTTTTCACAATCCGGTTGAAAGAAAAAGATTTATTATTATTTTTGCCCCTATTCGATTTCTTGTTACCTTTTATAAGCATCTTTGCAATGATTTCAAATAGTTTTAACAAAAGAGCGAAATATCAGTGGACGAAATAAATCCCAATTTATCTGATAAAGCCAGACAGGACTTTAATCTTGTTATGATGGCACTGGATGGCGACCAGAAAGCTTATGCAGAACTTCTTGGTCGTTACAGGGATGCCATTTATTTCATGCTTTTAAAAATGGTTAATAACAAAACAGATGCAGAAGACCTGACCATTGAAGCATTTGGTAAAGCATTTAAAAGCATCGGACAATACACTCCTGCTTTTGCTTTCAGCACGTGGCTTTTTAAAATTGCTACAAATAATTGTATTGATTATCTGCGCCGCAAAAGCAAAAGCGGTCAAAAACTTGAGGACAGCACTGTTGATGAAGATGGCTATGATACGCCCCTTCCTTCAGACACGCTTGATCCCGAAGAACGCATGATTCACGACCAAAAGGTCAGTCTCATGCATACAGTTGTTGCCAAACTGAAACCCCGTTACAGGCAGCTTGTTGAAATGCGCTACTTTGAAGAACGTTCCTATGAAGAAATTGCCGAAGAAATGAAACTGCCCATAGGTACAGTTAAAGCGCAGCTTTTCCGCGCCCGCGAACTTCTTTTCAATATTCTTAAACAAAAAGACGGGCATGTGTAATTTTACAAAAGATTAGCTTTCCTGCCCCAAATCTTCTGATGAACATCCTCAACCAATATTTTCCAGACCTCAATTCTTTGCAAAGACAGCAGTTTTCAATGCTTTTCAATTTATATAAAGATTGGAACAGCAAAATAAATGTTATTTCAAGAAAAGATATTGATAATTTTGAAATACACCATCTCCTGCATTCGCTCGCAATAGCAAAAGTTTTTCATTTTAAAAGCAAAACATCTGTATTGGATGTAGGAACAGGAGGGGGCTTTCCGGGAATTCCGCTTGCTATTATGTTTCCAGACGCTTCCTTTACGCTTATTGATTCTACTGAAAAAAAACTCAACGTCGTTGCAGATGTTGCTGCGGCTATTGGTTTGAAAAATATAACAACACTTCACTCAAGGGCAGAGAATATAAAATTAAAATACGATTTTATTGTAAGCCGTGCAGTAACAGCTTTTCCCGAATTTATCCTTTTGACAAGGCACTGCATTCTTAAAGAAAATAAAAATCATTTTCCTAATGGAATTATCTACCTGAAGGGGGGAGAATTTTCTGAAGAAATAAAATCGTATAAAAATAAAATCAAAATCTATAATATTTCTGACTTTTTTGAAGAAGATTTTTTTGAAACAAAGAAAATAATCTATCTGCCCGTATAGTTTTTTTACAAAAAAAAAGCCACTAATCACAACGTGAAGTGGCTTCTTCTTTTTTCAAAAACAGATTTATTTTTTCTCTTTTTCTTTTTCTTCCCAAATTTTTAAAAGGGAATCAATATCTTTTGCAACTACTACTCCGGGAAGTTTAATTGGAGCACCGATCTGAGCCATAAAAGAACCCTGAACTTCACCTACTTTGTAAGTTGTAAATCCTATTCTGTATAACCCAACAACAAGTGCTTTTAAAGGATTGCTGACTTCGCTGGTTATACGTAATAATGAGTTGTATTTTCTCCCTGCAGGATTTTTTGGCATTTCGCTGCTATCGTCATTCTGACCATAACTGTGCCATCCGCAAGTTTTTCCTTTAGCGGCAACATCTGCTTTGCTTAATATTCCTTCAGCCCGTTCGAAAGAAATCCAGGTATCAAAGAAATTAGTTTTGTCTGCTTTTCCTGCCTCCCATGAAGGTGAAATAAAAGCATTTTTCCCAGGGGTAATAGATGTAACAGGAGAAACCATTCTTATCCCGATTTCTGGCGCAACAATAGGAATCCAAACATAAACATAATAATATTTCTTACCATTTTTGGTTTCATCAGCAGCTTCACCTGGTTTGACATATCCAAAATAATCAATAACATCTGTGTAAGGAATTCTTACATCTCCAATAACTGGATAATGCTTTTTCTTGATGTCCATTCCAAATTTTTTCAATTTCTGCGCGTTTCCTGTTGTACAAATCGAAAAAATAATTCCAATTGCAACAATAATTTTTAATAATTTCATAATTGTTAAATTTTAGTTAATACTTCTGAATGTAAAATTACATAAATAATTGATGGAAAAAAATATTGTAAGGAAAAAATTATTTTCTATTCATCGGCAATTTATACCTTCTTATTTTATCATATTGATACAAAGCATTGGCAATTGCAGCAGCTGTAGGGACAAGACCAATTTCGCCCAAACCTTTTGCACCGAAAGGACCGTGCGGATCTGTTTTTTCTATTCCGATAACTTTCATTCCAGGCGTTTCTTTGGCTCTTAATATTTTACAATCGCGTAATTTTTTACTTACTAAAAATCCATCTTTCATAGGCAAATCTTCTGTAAGCGCGTAGCCAACACCCATGTGAATCGCTCCCTCAATCTGTCCCTCGAAATTTACCGGATTCATAATCTTTCCGGCATCATGCGCGGCATATATCATTTCTATTTCTCCTTTGTCATCAAGAGTACAGAGTTGCGCTGCATAACCATAAGCAAAATGCGTAACCACTTTTTCAACGTCTGCGCCTGGTTTTGTTGTCCAATCACAAATCCAGTATCCGGTATACGTATTGCCAATCATTTTTTCTAAACCAAGATTTATTAAATCTTCTTTGATGGTTTTTGCTGCATCAATAATAGCATTACCAAGAAGCGCCGTGCCTCTGGATGAAGTTGTCATGCCGGTTTCAACATCGTAAGACGAATCTACAAAAACCTCTATATTAGCAGGATTCAGCCCGGTTTCTTCGCATAGCGTTTGAATCGCCATATTGTGAACCCCCTGCCCCATTTCTGTCCATCCATGATGTATTTCAATGCAGTCAACAGCTTTAAAAATAATTTTAACACCGCTGTAATCGGGCATTCCGTTCCCCACTCCGCTGTTTTTTATTCCTGTTGCCAGTCCTGCGTATTTTGCCTCATAGAATTTATCTTTAAGCGCAAGAAGGCAATCTTTAATTCCACAACTCGCATCCAAAATCTGACCTGTTGCTGTCATTTTTCCTTCTGCAAGCGCATTCTTATAGCGAAATTCCCAACGATCAAAACCCCCTTTTTCACATAGATCATCAACGCACTGTTCTATCGCAAAACACGATTGATTCACTCCAAACCCACGCATTGCACCGCAGGGAATGTTATTCGTGTAAACCGTTTTTGCTTGCAGGTCTATTGATGGGATATGATATCCGGACATGGCATGACCGGCAACACGTTCCATCACTTTCGTTCCTACAGATGCATACGCTCCGGTATCTCCCACTGCGCCAAATTTTAATGCGGTCAATATTCCGTTTTCATCGCAACCCAGCTCAATATCCATTATTACCGGATGCCTTTTCGGGTGCATTGTTATTGACTCTTCGCGATTAAGCACAAGCTTGATAGGCTTCTTTAAATGCCATGCAAAAAGACAGGCATGACCTTGTACCGTAAGATCCTCTTTGCCTCCAAAACCTCCACCCGTGGGAACAAGTGTAACCCGCACCTTATCTTCCGGCAAACCGAGTATTTTTGCGCACTGTTTTCTATCTACATATATACCCTGACTGTTTGCATACAAATGCACACCATCATCCGTGGGTAATGCAATAGCCGCTTCTGTTTCAAGGAAACCGTGTTCAATACGCTGAGTTTCATATCGTCCTTTTGATGTGTATTTAGATTGATTCAATGCTGTTTCAACATCTTGTCCTCTTTTCACAATGCAATCCCCAAGCAAATTTGAATGATCGGAATGCACTCTGATATCATCTTTCAGCGCATCAAACATATCTGTTACCGGAGTTAAAACTTCGTACTCAATTTTTATTAGTTTTGCTGCAGTGCGCGCAATATCCTCATCTTCTGCAACCACACTGGCTATTACATCTCCTATATATCGCGTAATTTCTCCTTCTGAAATCATCAGAGGCCAGTCCTGATAAACCAATCCTATATATTGTTCCCCGGGTATATCTTTTGCTGTAAAAATCCTGACAACACCCGGCATTTTTTCAGCTTCTGTCGTATCAACAGATAATACTTTTGCACGTGGATAATCACTAAAACGCAATGCAGCATGAAGCATTCCTTCAAAACACATGTCATTCACAAAAAGCCTCTTCCCTATTGCTGTTTCATAGGCCTGATATTTTGGATAAGGCTTGCCAATTTTTCCTGTAGTATCAGAAAATTCAACTGAAGTATTATCTCTGATAGATTTCAACGCCAGTTCAATTGCATCAATAATTTTTACATATCCGGTACAACGACATAAGTTCTGATTAAGAGCCGCAACTATTTCCTTTCGTGTCGGGTTCGGATTTTCCTGTAAAAGAATTTTTGTCCGCATAATAAAACCAGGTGTACAAAAACCACATTGAACAGCTCCTTTCTCAACATAAGCTTTTGCAATAACATCTCTTATCTTGTCGGGAATTCCTTCCATTGTGATTACATCTGCACCCTCAAGTGTTTTCATTAGGGTAACACAACTGAGTTTCGCTTTCCCGTTTATCTCAACCATACATGCTCCGCAAGCAGCCTGACAAGAGCATCCGTCTTTTACAGAAGTAATACCTTTTTCTTTTCTTAAATATTTTAATAAAGGAATGTTTCCATCTCCATTATAAATTATTTGTTTACCGTTTAATTGAAATGTGGTCATGATTTTTAATTATATCTCTAAGCCAAAGATAGAATTTAATAATGAATTTTTAAAAATATCTGAAAACATTTTTTATGATATAAAATTTACAAAACAAAAAACCCCGCAAATTTGCAGGGTTTTTTGTTTAGTGTCGTTGTTTCTATTTCTCCTTTACCAAATGGAAAGCGCCTTTCAATTCATATTTCACATCATCCCAACCCTCGGCTATGATGATGTAATAATATACGCCCGGTGAGGCTTCCGTTTCTTTTATCTTGCCATTCCAGCCTGAAGTCGGATAGGTTTCTTTATCCCATACATCCCATTCGTAAACGGTTTTGCCCCAGCGATTGATTAACGTTCCTTTGAAGCTCTTCAGCGTTTTCGCATTTACTTGGAAGTAATCGTTCTTCATGTCGCCATTCGGTGAGAAGATATTCGGTACTTCACACATAGATTTTTCATCTAAACATATTGTTATCGAATCACTCCGGTCCTCGCAGTCCTCGCGACTCCATGCTACAAGGTAAACATCGAAACATCCCGATTTACTGTAGATATGCGATACGACTTCCCCTGATGATATCACGCCATCGCCAAAATGCCACTCGTACTTTTTACCGCCCACGGATGTATTTTCAAAGAATATTTCTGAAAATTCTGGAATAAGATTCATAGTGTCGGAGGTTATCTGGAACGTTGCCGTTACTTTGCCCGTATCAGGTAATATCATTGCCAGTGTGTCTGTACAGAAAATACTCGGCGACCATGACTGATAACGGAAACGTACATTATACGGATATCCCGAACACAAATTTATCAATGAATCTGATGATGCCATTTGACCCGTGGGAGGATTAATCCATTCATACGTTGTCTGCAGTGAATCTATCGGGTAAACCCAGATTTTTCCATTGCAATCCATACAGGTAGTCGGAACTATTGAATCCATAGGATAAATAGGCGTAGGTTCAAATATCATACCCGTTACAGATTGACTGTAACAGCCCCAGGGGTTCTTTGTTACTAATGATACGGTATGCTCCATAACGGTTCCTGTTGTATCCCATACTACCAGATAAATTGAGTCATTCGGATTAAGTGTTGCTGAATTCGGACGAACATGTTCTACTGTTCCCCCGTGAAAGTCCCATGAAAACTGGTTCGGCTGACCTAATGGATCAAATTCAGGAGCAATCAACGCAGTATCGCCATAGCAATATGGGGGACGTATAAAGATATCGCCTGAAGGTATCCGCGCAAAGGTTATGCGAAGCGTATCTTTATCTATACAACCATGTGAGAAGGGAGATACAGCTATTTGACTGTTGTCCATTTGTAAATGGACTTCATAATAAGCCGGATTACCTGGATCTGAATTGTATATCAAAGTTACCACTGTATCATTAGGCACCGGGCTGGTGCTTGTATCGGTTGTTGCAAATATGATACCCGTTGTAAACGGACTTATCCATTGCAATACGCCAACACCATTCAGGTTTGGATTCAAAGGATAACTGTTGCCGCAAATAGTATCCCATTTAATTTCTGAGCCTGATTGAGGATTATCTGCCCACAACTGTCCTCCTGAATTTGCGATTGGTAGCTGGATGAAACGGATTGGTATTGCATCAGAAGAATCAATACATAC
>Ga0209417_1000309_pt1 | contig 125343 bp, 108 predicted proteins | sample RifGroF2_FD_184002 | JGI IMG/M metagenome (GOLD analysis project Ga0209417, IMG submission 184002) | Groundwater microbial communities from Rifle, Colorado, USA - Groundwater F2 (SPAdes) (version 2) | ecosystem: Environmental > Aquatic > Deep subsurface > Groundwater | place: Rifle, Colorado... | reverse complement strand
TTTTCAAAAGATCATATTTTGCTGATAGGGGTTTACTGTTTTTTGTTTCATTTCTAAAGGCAGGCCCAAAAACTATATAAGCAGCAAAATGGTCTGAAAAATCTTCTTCGGAACTGTCATGTCCAAAGAACGGAGGCCAATCAGGGTATTTGATAAGAAAATGGTTTTTTGCCGAGCTTTCTGCCTCTTTGGATTTTTGTTCCGAGCGGTCATAATTCCAGGAGCCAGTGTCCCATGAAATACTGCTGTATTTCTTTTTGATATCTTCAGATAAGCCAATATAGATGCTATGAGCCTTCTCGTGCAATACAACTCTTGCGAAAGCAATCTCTAAGAATTCATTATTGCTGAGAGCGTTGAGCTCTTGTTTTAGGCTGTTGTTTAATATCAATTCTTTAGACTTGGCAATATCTATTGATGAAAATGGGCTTAACGCATAAGAAGTATTTGTCTCGCTGTAAGCTCCTGTAAAAAACATTGAGTATTTTGGCCTGTATGAGAAGTAAAGATCCTGGTTTTTATTCAGCAGCGGTTTGGGGATCAATAAACGCACTTTGTATATAAGCGTCATTTCATTGATCGAAAATCTGAAACTAGACACTTGCTCAATAGGTATCTTTTCTCTCGTAGAAATATCTTTAAAGAGGTTGTAGTTGTTTATGGATAAAGGACAAGAAGCATTTGTTTCTTTTTCTATATCTGCCCTAAGAATATCATATCTTGTCAAAAGCTTTGTTTCGTTATGAATGCATATATTGTCCAGTTGATTTAAGATCATGTTTCCACGGAGTATTGTCTTATGGTGACGTAGCATGTCTTTGATCAGTTTTGTTTCTTCTAAGCCTGCTATCTTCGGGTCTTTGCTGAATTTAACGAATTCTCTTTTTAAATTGGATTTATTTATAAATTCGATACCATTATCCCGGTAGAGCCAATACCAGCTTGATCGGGTAATGTTTTGCTTGAGAATGCTCGGCATCTTTTCTAATGTGCTGACTAGTAAATATAATGTGCCAATATTAGCGCTATTGTCAGGAAGTTTTGCCTGAAAGTTGTAACCGCATTTGAAATACCGACGAAAAGATTTTCGCCCTCTTTCAAGAAGACTGGCAATGACCTTTGTATTGTTCCGATAGTCAAGAGAAAGAATGAAAGATTCTTTTGTCAAGGATGGATCTTGTGCTGATAAATAATCAGCATCATATTTATCAAATATTTCCTTGAACATTGTTTTTCCCTCTTTTGTGAAGGATATGAATTCTTCTGATGAATATTTGATCCCGTTCTCAGACAAGCTATGTATTCCTATGTCAATGTTTGGTGAAAATGAGATTGGTATTCTTTCAAGTAAAGGGATTAAAGAGATATCAAAATCAGTTAGCCTGCTATTTATTATTGATGCATCTTCAGGAGTTGATATTTTTAATTCAGGATTTGCTTCGGATAGCATTCTAACGCCTTGAAGCAAAAGGGACCCATCTTTAAATGATATCTCAAGTGGGGTCTCTATATTTGCAGTGTTTGAGAGATATTCATAAGTAGAGGTGCAAGAATCAGGGATAGTATTAAAAAGATGCAAGGAGATTGTTACGAGCATAAAAATAAATAGTACCAGCACCAGGGTCTTCAAGTCTTTCAATTTGCGTTCCGATCTATTCTTGTTCTGGAGCTTAATGCTTGAGTTGATAGATGGGTTAAAGGTAGAATGCTTTGAGATTCTTTTTTTTCTGTTCTTGGTTTTTTTGTCTTTGGGGCCTTTGGCTCTTTATCCCAGGAGAAAAGAGGAAAAACAAATAATGCGCTAAATGCTGCAATTATCGTTCCGATGACTATAGATCCACCGAATCTTTGGGTCGGGGGGAATAATGAAAAGAAAAATATCCCAAAACCGGATGAAACGATTATCATGGAAGTCATTATCGGTTCCCAAAGTTTTTCTCTAACAGCAATCCATGTGTTCTTAGTTTTTAGATTTTGTTTCTTTAATCTTTTGTAAGCGTGTGTCATGTGGATCATGGCATCAATTCCCATGGATATAGCAATATTTGAAGCCGGGGCGGCAATGATATCCATTGGGATTCTAAGCGTGCTAATTATTCCTAGCACACATAAAGGAACAAGGCTTATGCTAAAAGTCATGCCTATCGTTATCCTGAGAGAGTGCGAAGTTAATAAAGCGATTATTGTTAGTATTAAAATAAGGCGTACTAATCCATAGATGAGGCTTTTTGATACATGCTTTGAAAGATTTCCCTCTAAAGCATAAATCCCTCCAAAAAGATGAGGTTTCATATTGTTGTTATCAACGACCCTGGATAATTTCTTTATGACTGCAAGGCGAGTGTCTTTTCGGGTTTCTTCGTTCATCCTAAAAAGGAACAAGGCATATTTTCTGTCTTTTGTAATAAATCCTTCGGCGATGCTGTTGTAAGCGGGTTTTTCCATCATATTGATCAGTTTTTTATTAGAATACATGAAACTAAAGAAATTTGAATGGCGTGCTTCATTTATCATTAAAGGCAATGATATTACAGTGCCTACATCATCATTCTCTTCAAACTCTTTATGAAGTTTCCATAAATGCTCTAGACTTTCATTTGTGTCGAGAGGGTCACCGGTTTTGGATTTAACAACTGCAATTAATGGATTACTTCCGCCGTGCTTATCTATGTACTTAAGGCCTTCAGTTATATTACTTTTTTGAGAAAAGAACGAGATAAGGCTAGGGTCCAAATTCAGGTTAGGTAATTCTGTCGCTGTAAAAAGTACAATGCCAAAAATGATTATCAGAACAAACGAGCGGTTTCTTTCAAAAAAATTAAAAGAATTGGTGAATATTTTTTTCACATTGTCATCTGCCTGTTCATGCAAAGGCGCTTGAAGCCTTAAAAAAGCCGGGTATATGCAATAGACCATTAGAAATGCAATAGCTGTTCCTATTGCTCCGGATGAGCCTAATTCCCGTATAGGTTTTGCAGGAACAGATAGGAGGCTTATAAATCCAAATAAGGTGGTGATCATTGCCCAGAATGATGCTGGCCAAGTTATTCTCACTGCCTCATTAGCTGCCTGATTTTTATTTTTAACATTATAAAGATGTTTCCAGTTGTAAGTAAGGAAAACAATATGGGATAAAGTAAGGACAAAGACTATGGTCGTTAAATTTGCAGTTAATATCCCGATCTTAATGTTAAAGTAATTTGATACCATTAAAGTTATTGCAGCTGTATTAACACAAGTGATGATCATTCCTATCAAGATTCTCAAAGAGTGAAAAACAATAATGATTATTATTCCGAAAACAGCAAAAGCGAGCAAGCTAAACATTTTAAGATCAGCGTTCAAGTGCCTGCGTATTAATTCAACAATGTAAGGAAAGCCTGACAGATGTACATTAAAGTCAGATGAGTTAAATATCTTCTTTATGTTCTCAATTTTTGTGATCAGTGTTGAAAGTTTATCAACGGAAGCGCCAGGCTTAAGAGTGATCAACATGTTGGATGACTTTTCATCCTTAGAGATAAGTAGTCTATGCCAAAAAGGACTTTTTATCGCTGCCTTTACGCTTTTTGGTCCGGAAGAAATGCTTTTTATATCAGTTACAAGATCCAGTTTTGAAATCAAGCTGCCTATTTCCTTTATTTTTTGCCTGTATGCGGCAGATTGAATATCTCCAGAAATGCTAATTAGTATTTGATCATCGTTTCTTTGAAAAAGCCGCGATATTTCAACGTCAGCTTTATAATTAGGATCTTCGGAAGAGAAAAAAGTGTGATAATTCACTTGAGGTGTTAAGTCTACGAATTTAAACAGAAGAAAAACGCAAACAAAGGTTAGAGAAATGAATACCCATGTTTCAAAAGATAGATATAGATCTTTTTTGGCTGTTATTTTACCCATAATTTATTCCTTTAAGCGCCGTAACTCTACTGAACAATTATACTCTATTGATAAGAAATAGGCTATTAGTAAATACTAGGCACTATTGGACTTATAATACATATAAATAAAACTGGAGAGTTTATTATTTTGCATGATATAATCTATTTCTGTAACTTTTCTTTGTGATGGGCGTTTAATAAAAAAGGAAAACAATTTTAATCTTTAGGGGGTAAAAATGACTCTTAAACAAAAGATTTCAATCATTTTATTATTAACGGCTGTTACGATCCTACCTCATGTTTCTAAAGCCAATGTCCGTGTTGACCAGGGCTTGCAATTGGCTGACCAATTAAGAGAAGAAAAATCTTTCAGGATAGCTTTAGGCCATTATGAAGAACTCCTAAAGCAAGAAGGCCTTTCAAAAGAAATAACCCGAGAGTTAAAATTTAAATATGCAGATTGCAGCTTGAGAACACAGGAGGCAAGCCGCTATGAAGATGCGGTTGCTTCTCTTAAGGGTTTAATAGAGTCAGAAGACCATGATCAATGGTGGGCTGAGGCAAGTGAATCTTTGGCGGAACACTACATATTGGTTGACCAGTGGCAGTATCAGCAGCAGATCAAGGAATATTTAAGCAATGCACGCGAATATTGGGCAGGATCAAAAGATATAGAGGTTGCCCGTAAAAGATTTATTAAGGCGACTTTTACTTTGGGGGATTATTTAAGCCAGAACTATGGATGGTATTTTCAGGATGTTAAGTCTGTAAGGGAATTGGGTGGTGAAAAAGTTGACCCAGGGCAGCCGGCAAATAATGGTCTTTTTGTGATTTATGAAGATATTTTAAAGATCGTTAAATCCGATGAAGACAAGGCGAAGGTTTATTATTCATTAGCGATGAGCTATTTGAACCAGTATTATGTTCAAGAGAAAAAAGACCTGGCAGTTGAATATTTTAACAAGGTCATTGAAGAAACCCCTTCTAGTGAGTGGGCAGATGACTCATATTATTATTTAGCTAATTATTACGAGCAGAAACAGGATTATAAGAATGCTTTAAAATCTTACCAGGATTTGCTGGCAAGATTTGGTCGGGGCCAATCAAGATGGGTTGATGATGCAAAAAGGAGGATGGAGGATATAACATCTCCTCAGATAGGGTTAAGCAATAACTTCACATATCTCCCGGGGTCTCAAATACAGTTCTCCATGAATTGGAGGAACATTTCAGTGGCACAATTCAATATTTATAAAATTGACCTCGTTGAAGAAATGTCTTTCGATCTGACGAAGCCTGAAACTGACTATTACAGAGGTGTAGAGAATTATTCTACATTGATAAAAAGAATAGTTGATTCAGGCAAGTATAGTTCTTTGCCAAAAGTTATGTCCTGGCAAAGGCGTATGAAGAATGAAGGCAATTATATGCAGCATAGTGCTATTAATGGTTTAGCCCAATGGCAAGTAGAAGATGATAGTGAAGAGCAAAATGAAGATATTGATCTTGATAAAGGCACTCTTGAGCCGGGAGCATATCTGCTGCTTGTGACAGCAAGCGGAAAGACGGCTTATGACCTTATTTTTGTTACCGAGATGGGATTGGTGACAAAAACTGGAGGGCATTCAGCCTTGTTCTATGCTTTTAACAGTGATACAGGCGTTCCGAAACAGGAAGCAAAGATCAAATTTCAATACAGATATTATGATGATTCAGGCAACTGGAGGTGGGCACAGGGAGAAGGTTTTACTGACACAAATGGCCTGCTAAAGTCACAATTATTAACAAGTAATAACAGATACAATGACCAGCATCAGATATTTGCAGTGGTTTCAGACGGGCAAATGCAGGCTTTTTCTCAAGGCAATTATTATTCTTATGGAGGTGCTTCAGAGCAGTGGAGGCTTTATGCATATAGTGACAGGCCGGCTTATAGGCCCGACGAAGAGGTTTCCTTTAAAGCTGCTTTGAGAAGTTATGACGAAGATTCGTTCCATACACCTTCAAATAAGCCGGTCCAGGTAAGGGTTCTGGACCCCAGAGGCAATAAAGTTTTTGAAAAGCTGTATGTCCTTAATGATTTTGGATCATTGAACGATAAGTTCATTCTGGATGAAAAGGCTACTCTCGGTGAATATAGAATTGAGATCTATTCGCAGGATTTTAATGATCATCTAGGACAGACAACGCTATTTCGTTTAGAAGAATATAAGCTTCCCGAATTCCTTGTTACTATCAAACCAAAGGCCAAAGATGACGAAGGCCCTTCTACATATCAGCTTGGTGATGTGATTGATATTGAGGTTGATGCCCAATATTATTTTGGCGGTGCTGTTGCAGATGCTGAAGTTGAATATCTTGTTTACCAGCAGAACTATGCACATTATTATCGTAAGCCGGTAGAATATCCTTGGTATTACGAGGATATGTACAATCCTTACAATCATTATTACGATAATGGACAATTGATTACTAAAGAAAAGATCAAGACAGACTTCGAAGGTAAGGCTTTTTTTAGCATTGAAACGCCTGAGAATTTGAATCAGGACCTGAAATACCGTATTGAGGTACGCATTGTTGACCAAAGCAGGAGAGAGATTACTGCTACATCTGAGATCAAAGTTACACGCTTTCCTTTTTACGCATATCTTAATCCAAAACAGAATCTTTATAGGCCGGGAGATAAAGCGGAAGTTGATATAAAGACAATTACTGCAAATGATGAGCCTGTAGCAGCTGAAGGAAAGATAACTGTTTCCCGGAACTGGTGGAAAGATTCTGTTGTTCAAGATGGCAAAATGTTGAAAGAGGCGGCTTATGATAAAAGCGAGCTTTTTACCAAGTTCATAAAAACAGATATAAAGGGGGAAGCTGTATTTTCTTTTGAGCCTGAGCAGGACGGCTACTATGAAGTCAGCTTTGTCGGCTTTGATAGCAAGGGAAAGGAAATAAGGTCCCAGACAAATGTATTTGTTTGTGCCGATCAAAGCAAGGACCTTGGGTATCGCTATGGGGGCGTTCAGATCATTGCAGAAAAAGATACTTACGGCATAGGAGAAACTGCACGTGTAATGTTGGTCGCAAATAATCCTGATACATGGATATTGCTCTCAGTTGAGGCTGATGAAATATTTGATTATAACATGTATCATTTAGACGGGACGGTGAAATTGGTCGAAATACCGATCGCAGAGAATTTCACACCCAATATATTCATAAATGCATTATCTCCGGAAAAACATCAGCTGAAATTATATAACCTGCCGGTAGTTGTTCCTCCTGACGAAAAATTCCTGAATGTAAAAATAGTATCAGATAAAGAGGTTTACCGTCCGCAGGAAGAAGGTGTTTTTGATATAGAAATTACTGATAAGAATGGAGAGCCGGTTGCCGGGGAGGTTTCTCTTGGCATAGTTGATTCAAGCGTTTATTACATTCAATCAGAGTATGCCCAGGATATTCGGCAATTCTTTTATGGCCAGAAAAGGTATCAATCGGTACAAACACAATCAAGCTTTAATTACAGGCAGTATAAAAGATTGGTCCTTGATGAACAAAATAAGATAATTGATGAGATTGCTTATGATCAGAGAAGAAAAGGTGTGAAGAATAATCTGCCTGAAGAGTCTAAGCAGGTACAGCCTATGATAGCGCAGTTTGGTGGAGCTGATATGCTTATGGAAGATGCTGAAATGGAAGGGATGGCGCTAGGTTCTTCAACAATGGTCTCTGACAGTGCACCGATGAAAGCATCAAGGATGGTCAGCAAAGAAAAGAAATCTGAATCTGACAAAAAAGATTCGGATGAATCTGGAATGCTTCAAGGTGGTGGTCAAGGCGGTGAGCTAAAAGAAGCGACTGTTCGAAAGGATTTTCGCTCCACTGTCTTATGGCAGCCGACTATCAATACAAATGCAGAAGGGAAAGCGGTTGTTAAAGTAAAATTCCCTGATTCATTAACGACTTGGAGGGCAACAGCGCGTTCTTTGACAAAAGATACATCTGTTGGGAATGTTACTCATGATACAAGGACAAAGAAGGATGTTATTGTCAGGTTACAGTCGCCAAGATTCTTTACGGAAAGAGATGAGGTTACAATTTCAGCAAATGTGCATAATTACACAGACAGCGAACTTGAAATAAAAGTTAGCATTGATGCAAAAGGCCTTGATATCCAGGAAGATGAGCCTTTATGGGTCAATGTCGAGCCTGAAGGCGAAAGAAGAATTGATTGGAAGGCAACTGCTTTAGAAAAAGGTATCGCAAAGATCACAGTTAGCGCACAATCAAAAGAAGATTCTGATGCCATGGTCAGATCTTATCCTGTAATCCCCCATGGTATTGAAAAATTTATTGCAGAATCAGTTGTTGCAAAAAGCCTTCCGGAGCAGCAGATATCAAAAGAGTTTACCCTTGATGTGCCGAGAGAAAGGATAGAGGAATCTACAGAGCTGCAAATAACACTTTCTCCGTCATTGGCATCCGCAATGCTGGATGCATTGCCATATTTGGCTGATTATCCTTATGGATGTGTTGAGCAGACCATGAGCAGGTTCCTTCCTGCAGTTATTGTTAAAAAGACAATGAGGGATCTGGGACTTAAGCAGAATGAAATAGACGCTTATTTAAGTGATGTTTTAGCTCCGCGTAATGATCCGGCACATCCAGAAAGGAACAGGGAAGAAACTCTGTCAAAGCTGGACAAGATGACAAAAGCCGGACTAGACCGTCTTTATGATTTTCAGCATTCTGATGGAGGATGGGGCTGGTGGAAAGAAGGGGACAGTGACAATTTTATGACAGCCTATGTTGTTTGGGGCTTGAGCTTGGCAAAAGATGCAGGAATAGACCTGAAGAGTGATGTGCTTCAGAGGGCAGTTAATTATTTGCAAAATGAATTAGTTGAAAGAGAAGATGACCCTGACATGCTTGCATGGATGCTTCATGCTTTGGGTAAGGCGAATTCAAGAAGCCAGTTTGAAGACAAACAGATTGCCCGTCTTTGGGAAATGCGCGAGGGACTTAATCCGTATACGAGAGCATTATTTGCACTATCACAATATTACCGTGATGATGTCGATAGGGCAATCGTGCTGGCAAGGAACATGGCTAATGGCATCGAGGAAGATAAAGAGAACGGCACTGTCCATTGGGGTGAGTCAGGTATTCATTATAGATGGAGCGAAGGGGGAGTTGAGGCAACAGCATTTGCGATCAAGGCATTGGTAAATATCTTGCCTGAAAGCGAATATATTGAGCCTGCAGTAAAATGGATGGCGTTGAATCGACGTGGCGCACGCTGGAAAAATACCAGGGATACTGCAATTGCGATACTAGGGTTAGCAGATTATCTTAGAGCCACTGAAGAGCTTGTCCCCGATTTTGATTACTCTGTTCTTGTTAATGGAGAAGTCGCCCAGCAGGGACATGTTGATCAGGCAAACGTGTTCAGTTTTAACCGTATTGTTAATTTGAACAATGAGGTCATTCGTGATGGGAATAATAAAGTCGAGATAGTTGTTAAAGGTAAAGGCTCTCTTTATGTTTCAGGATACCTGAAATATTTTACTCTTGAAGAGAACATTACGCCTGAAGGCAATGAGGTTTTTGTCGAGAGAGAATATTTCATTGAAGATACTGCCGAGACCTTATTAAAAGGCTATGATATAGATTGGAAGCCGTTAAAAAGCGGTGATCACGTCAATAGCGGGGATAGAATTAAGGTCGAGATCACTTTGGATTCTAAAAATCACTATGAATATTTGGTGGTTGAAGATTATAAACCTGCCGGCCTTGAAGCTGTTGAATTAAAAAGCGGCAGCGGGTATGCAGACCAGCTGGATAGTAAAGATCGCGTAACAAATAGCAAGACCTGGTTGTATCAGGAATATCGCGATCAAAAAGCGGTTATGTTCATAGATAAACTCAAGCAAGGTAAGCACCGCATAAGTTACGAGTTGCGCGCTGAAATTCCTGGAACATTCCATGGCATGCCGAACCAAACACATGCTATGTATGTCCCCGAAGTTAGGGCAAATAGTTCAGAGATGATCATTAGTGTTGATGAGTAAAAGATATCAAGATCCTAAGAAATATTAGGACAGTGGAAAAACATTAGTCTCAACGAATGTTACTTTTGGGCTGCGTCCGAATTTCGCCTAATGGTTTTCCACTGTCCTATTGGCAATAGTAATCTATGAATTAAAATATTATGGAACCACGTATTTTAACAGTTACTTTAAATCCTGTGATAGATAAAGCTGTGATCGTTCCCGGCTTTAAAGTCGGGCATGATTTCCGGGAAGAGAACATGTCCGTTAGCGCAGGAGGCAAGGGAATTAATGTTTCTCAGGTTTTAGCGCATATAGGCGTTAAAACTATTGCAACAGGGTTTTTAGGTGTCATAGGCGGCTCTTATATTAAAGAAGAATTATTGAAGCAAAGTATTGAAAATGATTTTACAATGATCGAAGGAACAGTTAGAACAAGCTTTACAATCATTGATCCTGAAAATTCCAAATTGACCAGGATACTTGAGCGGGGCCCAAAAGTAAAACTCTCCGATATAAATAAATTCAAAAATAAATATTCTGCACTGTTAAATAGGGTTTCTGTAGTTGTTATGTCAGGAAGAAGTGTTCAGGGTGCAAATAATTCTCTTTATGGCCAGTTGATCAGAATGGCAAAGCAGAAAAAAGTTCTAACGGTATTTGATACCAGCGGTGAGCCTTTCCCAATAGGATTGAAGGAAAAACCTTTTATGATCAAGCCTAATGTTGATGAGGCAGAAGAGCTTCTCGGCAGGAGAATAAGGTCGAAGAGGGAAATATGTATGGCATTAAAAGAATTTAAGGAGAGAGGCATTGAGCTGGCGATCATAACAGATGGGTCAAGAGGCGCTTTTCTATATGATAAAGACCGGCTGATACATGCGATACCTCCTAAGATAAGTAGAAAAAGCCCTGTTGGCTGCGGAGATGCCTTTATTGCTGGATTTATTGGTTCATATATAAGGAATAAATCTCTGGAGGAATGTGTTGCTCTGGCTGTTGCTTGTGGCGCGGCTAACGCTTCAAGTATTGATCCGGGAGAAGTTAGCAGGCAAAGGGTCATTCAGTATTTTAAACAAGTGAAAATTAATCCATGATCAGGGGAAAGAATGAAGATCACGTGCACTAATTGTAATAGTGAAATACCAGCCTCGGATGTTGATATAAAGAGCAGGATCGCAAAATGTGTTTCCTGCAGTAATATCTTTGATTGCAGTGGCCAGCTGGATTCAATTTCAAAGCAAGATAGTCATCAGCTAAGAAAAAATATAGGAATGCCAAAAGGCATTTTAATGAAAAAGGATCTTGGTAAACTGGTCATTGAAAGGAAGTGGTTTAGCCCGGTGATAATATTTATGACGTTCTTTTGTCTTTTCTGGGATGGTTTTATGATCACGTGGTATACGATCGCTATCACGCAAGGGCAAATAATAATGGCTTTATTCGGGACTTTGCATGCCTTGGTAGGTATTTGTTTGACATATTTTGTCATTGCCGGCTATATAAATAAAACATACATTACTGTAACAAGCCAGATCTTCGAAATAAAACATAAGCCTATGCCATTTCCCGGGGCTATGAGCTTGTCTGCACGTGACCTAAAACAACTTTATTCAAAAGAGCGCATCAGTCATGGTGATCATGGTACAAGCTGCACATATGAAGTGCATGCAAAGACAAATTCTAGCGAGAATATCAAGCTTATTGATAATTTGATGACTAGTGAACAAGCTCTTTATATTGAACAGGAAGTAGAGAGTTTCTTGCGCATTGATGATGAGCCTGTAAGGGGCGAGATAAGCAGGTAGTAAATATATTGAGACTGCCTTTGTATTTTCTTTCCGGGATCAAGAGCTTTAAAAATAGCTTTGATAATATTACTGAACTGAGTTTAAATGCTGATAAACTGATACAAAATTTCCCCGTATGACAAGATAAAAACACGCCTGTTATCCAATCAAAATAAATCCAAAACATCTTTATTGGCTGGAAGTTTTATTAGTGGCTTTTTTTAATCATAGCAAAAACATTCAGCACGCCATGAAAAATATCATTATTCATTTTATAATGCTCAAAATTGAGGATATAATGAAAAATAATTACAATTGTCGGGATATTTTATGAAACACAAAGAGATTAATGAAAGCTTGGTAAGGTTTCATATAGGCATTGCTATACTTGTAGCTGTAATGATATTGGGGACAGTGGGGTTTTATTATGTAGAAGATAATATCAGTTCAATTCTTGATGCGTTTTATTTTACTCTTGTAACAGTTTCGACTGTCGGGTATGGAGATATTGCTCCTGTAACGCCAGCAGGTAAGGTTTTAGCTATAATATTGATCGTATCTGGAGTAGGTTCGGTTTTTGTTGTTGTTCCTACCTTCTTTGAACTTATTGTTAAAAAAGAAATTGAGGAGGTGTTAAAATTGCCTACTGAAAAAAGTAAAATAACAGGTCATATTATTGTATGTGGATGGGGCAAGGTCGGAAAGACGCTGATCGATGAGCTTGAAAGCCGAAAAGAGAAGTTTATTGTCATTGAGAACAACCCTCAAAGAATAAAGCATCTCGTGGACAGGAATCTTCTTGTTATTGAAGGGGATGCCTGCAGTGAAACTATACTTGATAAGGCCAACATAGATAAAGCGAGGCTTCTTTATGCTACCCTTGATGATGCCTCGAATGTTTTTATTGTTTTGACTGCAAAGATACTCAATCCAGGGATCAAGATAGTCAGTAAAGTTGATTACCTTAATAATGAGGCAAAATTGATAAAGGCCGGTGCTGATGAAATAATCAATTGCCATCAGATCGGGGCAAAAAAGATGCTGGATTTTGTAGTGTCAGCATAATTAATAACATTTAATAGAGGTGATATTTATGCCGAATAACTTAGTAAAAAAATCCTTTTTCTTTTTGGCTACCATAGTATTTCTCAGCAATTTTGTTTGTGCTGATGAGATATTAATGAGGAACGGGGACAGAATAACAGGTCAGGTTGTAGATGAAAATCAATTTGAGATGAAAGTTTATACAGGGGTAGACCGGCCGATTGTTATAAATAAGGAATTTATAAGAAGACATGACAGGGACCAGGTTCAGCCGGAAAAAAAGGTTGAAAATGTTTATGTCCCTCAAGAAAGTCAAGAAAATACTGAGGAGAAGGAAGTACCCTATGAGCCTGAAGTTAAGAGCGAAAAAAGCAAAGAAGTTGACAGAATGGTAGAAAGACAGGAAATGGTTAAAAATGCAGTTTCTGTCTGGGAAAGAAAGATCTCTTTGGGATATAGCCAGTCGGGTGGTAATGTCGAATCATCAGATATGGCATTTGACCTTCTGCTGAGCAAAAAGAGGGATGTTTATGAGAACACTATCAAATTAGGCGGAGTGTTTTCTTCAGTAGATAACAGGTCTACCGCTAGAAAATTCAATGGCATGTTAAGGACTGCAACTAGCTTTGGGGGCAATAACAAATGGTATCGGTATTTAAAACTTGATGGGGACCATGACAGGTTCAGTAATATAGATCAGAGGTTTGTTCCATCAGCTGGTATGGGATATTGGTTCAGTGATACAGATGGATTTAAAGCAATGGTGGAAGCCGGACTGGGAGCTGAATATACCAATTTTAGGGATGCCACAAAAAATGAAACACGTGCAGTTTTTGTTCCAAGGGCTTTTGTCGAGAAGAAATTAAAGAATATGAGGCTTTCACAGGAGATGATAGCGTATCCTTCCTTGCTAGACAGTACGGAATACAGGATTCATTCTGAAACGGCTATAACGAATCCCGTAAGCGATAATGTTTTTCTTAGGCTTTCTCTGATCGATGATTATAATTCAATGCCTAATGGGGATACTGAGAAAAATGATTATAGGATGACCTCAGCATTAGATGTAAAATTCTAAATAGGGCTTTTTATGGTTCTAAGTGTTACATAAACGAGCGCATAAATACGCAAATGAATCTTCAAACACAAACAAAGGGCAGTGTTTTTAAAGCACTGTCCTTTGTTTTTTTCCACAGGATTTGACATGAGAAAAGAGTTATTTATAATGGTCGCTGCTGTTGCTTTTATCATGTTTGTTCAAGGTAAAATGAACAGGATGAGGGTTGAAAATGCCCCGGGCGTGATTATCACAGCTAATCCTGAACAGAGACTGTTGCTTACAAGAGAAGGATTTAGACACGGGGATGTCTCGATATCTTTGCTGGCTGAATTCAGCCTGGATGCAATGGTTCTTAGTAAACAGAGATACTATTTTGGCCGAGATGCTGAGCTTGCTCCTTATGACCTTGCATTAGGATGGGGGCCTATGTCTAATCCGGAAGTGATTAAAGATATCAGGATCAGCCAGGGAAACCGTTGGTATACTTATCGCTATAAGATCCCGCCTCCGATACCTCATCGTGAAATAAGTTACCATAGCTCAAATATGCATTTGGTCGCAGCAACAAAAGAGGTTGCAGAAGAGATCAAGAATGTCAGATGGGGGGATATTATCCACATGGAAGGATACCTTATTAATATAACGGGTGATGATGGATGGTATTGGAATAGCTCATTAAGCAGAAGTGACACAGGTGACGGGGCATGCGAGCTAATATGGGTAGAGAAATTTTCTATAGAGTGACCAGCTGAAAGCTCAAAAGGAGAAATAGCACTTTTTATTAATAAAAAAAGTAGATGTCTACTTTTTTTTGCCTATAATCATTAGAGAAGAGTATTGATTTAGAGTTGATGCTGTTTTTTTTTAAAGTGTTTACGCATATCCATGTTATTCTGATTTTTACTATAAACTATGTTCCTATTTATAATAATAATAAACATCATAGGTGTTGGAGTTGCTGCCTTTATTGTAGTGAGTTCTGAAAAGAAGGAAAAAGAGCTGGCTTTAGGATCCAAAGAGCCTGAAGCTGTTACCCCGCTATCTGTGCTGCAAAATGTTGGCTTATCGCTGAAGGGATCTGACCAGAAGATACTTCCCGAGGAGATGATTCCTCTTCCCCCTCAAGAGGATGTTCCCCAAAAATCAATAATATCTGTCGAAGAAGAAGAGATCTTAGACCGTGAAATAGAGGTTGCAGCTGAACTGAGCACGCTAAAAGAAAAGCATGAAAGGCTTGAGAGGCTTTTTAATGAGAAGCAGCTTGAGCTTGAAGCAGTTGACAACAATCTAAAAAGCGAAGTCAAGAACAGAAAAGAATTCAACAGGGTCAAGGATATCCTTGAGAAGGAATTAAGGGATGTAAGGGACAGAAGCCATGAGCTAAGCAATAAAACCAAAGAAGCAGAGGCAAGATCAGAAAATCTAACACGCAGGATAGAGCAGCTTGAGAAAAAGCTTACCGCTACAGAGAAAGAACTGCTGGTCAAAGAGGATGAGGTTAAGAAGTTATTAAATGATATTATCCAACAGCAAAAGATTATTGATGAAGCCAACGAAAAAATAAAACATAAAGATGAAAAAATAGCTGTTCTTGTGGATAGAGTGACAACAGAGGGCGAAAAAACAGAACAGGCAGATAAGGCTAAGCAGGATGATAATCCTCAAGAGCAGTCTGTTCAGGAAGTTCAGGCTCCTGGGCAAGAGCCGTTGCAGGAAGTTAAAGCACAAGAGACTATGGCAGAAGGTTTGCCAAAAGAAATGGAAACGGCACCTCTCGTAGCGGAGCAGAAAGAAATTCAAGAGCCTGTTGTTCAGACACAAGGCCTGCAAGAAGAAGCGTCAAAAGAAGAGCTAGTAAAAGAGGAAGTGCCGTCCGATACATTAAAAAAAGAGATGCCTGCTGACCTTGAAGACGAAGCAATCTTAAAGGATACAAGAAACATCGGGATCATAGCTCACATTGATGCAGGCAAGACAACAACGACAGAAAGAATCCTTTATTATACAGGCACTATTCATAAAATGGGAACAGTTGATCAGGGCAATGCCGTTATGGACTGGATGGAACAAGAACAAGAAAGGGGCATAACGATCACTTCTGCAAGTACTACTTGTATGTGGAAAAAAAAGAAGATCAATATTATAGATACTCCTGGCCACGTGGATTTTACCGTTGAGGTTGAGCGCTCCCTGAAGGTGCTTGATGGAGCGGTCGTTGTTCTATGTGCGACAAGCGGTGTGCAGGCTCAGACTGAAACAGTCTGGCGCCAGGCTGACAGATATGGCGTCCCAAGGATATTCTTCATTAACAAGATAGACCGGCTTGGGTCAGACTTTGATAATGTTGTTGGGCAGCTTCATGACCGCCTTGGAGCAAATGCAGCCCCTATACAATTCCCTGACGGGACTGAAAATGATTTTAAAGGGATAGTCGATGTGGTTAATCAGCAGTATATATTTTATCTTGATGAAACTGGCATGAAGCTTGAGAGGAAGGAAATACCTGATGCATTGAAAGAAAAGGCCAAAGAGTACAGGCAGAAACTTTTAGAGCGGCTGTCTGACGCTGATGAGGAACTTATGGACATGTTCTTATCTAAGAAAGAAATATCTCCGGAAAAGATACAGGCAGTTATAAGAAAAGGAGTTATTAACAACACTTTCTATCCTGTGCTGGTAGGAACGGCTTTGCGAAATAGAGGAGTTCAGTTGGTTCTGGATGCTGTTGTTGACTATTTGCCGTCTCCGCTGGATGTCCCTCCGATCAAAGGAAAGAACCCGAGGACGAATCAGGAAGAGACAAGAAAAACCTCATTCAAGGAGCCTTTATGTGCTTTAGTCTTTAAAACAGCCAATGACCCTTATGTTGGAAAGCTGTATTATACGAGGATCTATTCTGGCGCTATTGCGTCGGGAGACTCTATTTATAATGCCACCCGACAGAAAAAGGAAAGAATATCCAAAATAGTTGTAATGCACTCAAATAAGCAGGAGATCGTAACAAAAGCGGCAGCTGGTGATATTATTGCCTTAATAGGATTGAAGGAAACAAAATCAGGCGATACTATTTGTGACAAGGATGCAGAAATTATTGTTGAGAGCATGAAGATACCCGTGCCCGTAGTTTCCATGTCGCTTGAGCCAAAGACAAAAGGTGACCAGGATAAGATGGGCGAGGTCCTTCACAAGTTTTTGGATGAAGATCCGTCGCTTCAAAGCAGGTATGATCATGAAACTTCGCAAACCATTTTATCCGGGATGGGTGAGCTTCATCTCGAGATTATTATTGACAGGATGAAAAGGGAGCATAATCTGGAAACTATTATTGGAAGGCCTCAGGTTGCATATCGTGAAACTTTGACTCAAAAGGCTGAAAATATAGTTGGAAAGTTCATTTCACAGTCAGGCGGCCGGGGCCAGTATGGGCATTGCGTCATAAATGTTGAGCCGGCAAGCGAGCCTGGCAAGGGTATTGAGTTTATTGACCAGATCAAGGGCGGCGCAATACCAAGAGAGTATATTCCTGCGATAAAAAAAGGTATTATTGTTCAGGCTGAAACCGGAATTTTGGGGGGCTATCCGATAACCGATTTTGTTGTCACTTTAGTCGATGGCTCTTATCATGAAGTCGACTCGAGCGAAATTGCTTTTATTCTGGCTGCAAAAGCAGCGCTTAAGGAAGCTTTGGCGCAAGGCAAATGTGTTTTCTTGGAGCCGATCATGGAGCTTGAGTGCGCTATGCCGGAGGAATTTAACGGTGCTGTTATCGGCGACCTTAACACTAGGCGGGCAAGGATCGTTGACCTCGGAGTGATAGGAAAGCTTAAAACGGCGAAGTGCGAGGTGCCTTTATCAGAAATGTTCAATTATGCAAATGCCCTTCGTTCTCTGACGCAAGGACGCGCATCTTTTTCAATGGAGCCTGCATTTTATGCCGAAGTTCCGCATTATATTGCAGAGAAGATAATTAAAGAAAGAGAAGAAACTAAGAAAAAATAATGATTGATTGGGAGAATGTTTGATCGTGAAAAATAATGTTGCTTTGGTTTTGCTTTGCTCTGGTGTTCTTGTTGCCAGGATCTCAATTGCCGATTCGATAAAATTGACGTCAGGCAAAGTCTTTGAAGGCGAGATAATTGAAAAGACGCAAGAGTATATTAAAATGAATACAAGTGTGGGGGAAATAACAATACCGATAAAAAGCATAGATCCTGATTCGTTATCAAGCGGAGGAGCAGGTAGTGAAATTTCTGAAGAGGAAAAGGCGGCAAGCTTTAAAGTGGATGATTGGGACCAATGGATAGCCCAGAATCAGGGTTATTTGGATATAATTAGTGAAATGCAGCTAAAATATTTGTCAACGATGGATGAATCTACAAGAAATATCAACGAAGCTTTAGGAAAAAAAGATATTAAGGCCGGCAAAGCGGCAGCGGTTAAAGCGAGATCAAAACTTTTATTTTTAAAAGAAGAGGTTTTGAAGGTCCAGCCCCCGAAAGAATTGCAAGGATTTCACGAAAAAATACAACAGACATATAACTATGCTTATAAATCGGTCAGCATGTGGCTGGTCGCAGACCAGCAGGCTTATTACAAATATTATAAACGCTCTCAAAAAGCATATATTGCTTCTGTCAGCGAGTTAAAGGATCTTTATAAGTATAATGATGCTCCTGCTGAAGTGGTTGAAATCATGGAAAAGTCTGTGGAAATTTTTAAAGCGGATCTGGAAAATACGTTTTATTAATTATTTTTACAGTGAGGTTGATATGTCAAAAAAAGTTTTAGTGATTTTGGCACAAGGTTTTGAAGAGGTCGAGGCTATAACGCCTATTGATGTATTGCGAAGGGCGCAGGCCGAGGTTGTTGTAGCCGGCCTTGGCGGTGAGAAGATAACAGGCTCCCGAGGGGTTTCTGTGATTGCTGATAAAGTCCTCGATGAAAATGATACCGGCTTTGATGCCCTGATCCTTCATGGAGGAAATCCGGGGGCTGTTAATCTTGGGAATTCAGAGATAGTTAAGAGCCTGATTAAAAAAATGAACGGGCAAGGGAAAATAATTGCCTCGATCTGTGCAGCTCCAGCTGTGGTCCTGGGCCCAACAGGGGTCTTGAACGGAAAAAAAGCCACATGCTTTCCTGGCTTGGAATCAAGGTTCCCTGATAGAGTTGAATTTTGTGAAGACAATGTTGTGATTGATGGTAATATAATTACCAGTAGAGGAATGGGAACATCTCTGGAATATTCTTTGGCTATTGTTGAGATGCTGATAGACAAAAAAACAGCGGACAAGATCTCAAGATCAGTTGTTTGGAAATAAGCGATAAGCAGAAATTCGTTTATTAAAGAATGTTACGAAATATTTTCGTATATTTATAAAAAGGAAAGATATATGAGGATCTATTTAGCAGCATTTTTTATAATGTTTTTTGTAGGGACTTCTTTTGCGCAAGAAAATCAAGTACAATTAAAAGATGGAAAGGTCATGATCAAAACTTCAAAAGAAGTTAAGGTCCTTGATTATTCTGCAGAAGAAAAATATTCTACAATAAAATTAAAAAAATGGGATATAAGAAAAGAGTCTGATGTCGTAGATGAAGCCCTAAAGGTTTATAAAAAGAAACAGGACCCAGTATATTCTCAAAAAATATGGATATCAGCGAAAGATGATGGTACACAAAAAATATTGGTAGAATATAAATCTTTGCAAGAAGATTCCCGTATAATATTTTCGCCGGATGAAGATTATATGTATTATATCGGCCTGTCTGAAGCGGATGAAAGTGTGGTGTATGGCATGAACCTTTCTAGCCAGGAAAGCTTTGTTTTCAATGCAGCTGATGATTTTCAATTAATGGAATGTGGGGGCAGGGGTAATTATTTTGTTCTATTAAAAGATAATGAGGATGCAAGAGTTATTGTGTATGATTCAGAAGGGACTCAGGATAATATTTTGAATTATACGGGAGATTTGTTGGATCTGAATGAATTGATCTGTAATTAACCTGGTTTTATTAATTTATATAAGTATAACAAGGAGGAAACATGAGCAAGAAAATGATATTAATGTTTATGCTAGTTTGTTTAAGTTTTGCTGGCTTAGTGGAACAAAGTGATGCAAAAAATGTCAAAAAGACTGTGGCAGTTTTTGATTTTACCAATGATTCAGGATACAAGTCAAAGCTCGATCTTGGTAATGATTTCTCAACCCAATTATCTGATGCGCTTGTTCAAAGCAATAAATTCGTTGTTCTATCGAGAAAAGACCTGGATGTAGTGATCGCGGAGCAGGACTTGGCACAAAGTGACCGCTTTGCTAAGTCGAACACTGCAAAAGTAGGCAAGATAATCCCAGCCCAGATTTTGGTCAAAGGGCAGATAACAGAATTTGAAGAAAATACTTCAAGCGGTGGCCAAGGCCTGTCTGTTAAGGGTTTTACTATTGGATCAAAAAAGGCTTCGGCGCATGTAGCGGTTATAATCCAGTTAATAAATTCTACAACAGGTGAAATTATTGAATCTAAGCGGGTAGAAGGTGAAGCCCAGGGCGGGGGATTGTCTTTAGGCTATAGTGGTGATTTCAGTATAAATTCATCAAACTTCAGAAAGACACCTTTAGGCAAGGCTGTGCAGATAGCTATTGATAATGCGGTCGATTTTATTGGCAAGAAAATGGACGATATTCCCTGGACCGGTAAAGTGATTTTGTCAAAGGATGTAGAAGTTTTTATTAATGCCGGAAGTGCCTCTGGGATCACTGAAGGTGATACTTTTTCAATTCTTCGTGAAGGCGAGGCCTTAATTGATCCAGATACCGGTATGGAATTGGGTCGAGATGCTACAAAGATAGCTGAGATTAGTGTGTCAAAAGTAGAAGTTAAGTTCTCAAAAGCTAAGGTTGTTGGGACACCAACAGATCCTATTGTTATAGGGGATGTTGTTCAAGAATAAAAAGGAGAAAAAGAGATGAATATCAAGGCAAATACGTATTTTCTTTTGATCATTTCATTATTTATAGTTATAGGTTGTGAATCGATGAACAAAGGTGCTAGTAAAGTTGGAGAAGGTGTTGGCAAGGCAACAAAGGTCGGAGATAGTGTTACTGAGGGTGCTGTAGGTGGATATCTTGGAAAAGATCAGCAGAATAATCCTTATGGGAGATAAGGGGGGTTTTATGAAAATCGGTGGAAAAAGCGTTACAATATTTAAAATGAAGAACAGAAAAGGCTATGCAGCAATTTGCGATGATCATCTAACAGAAGGAATCACACAAAATCAGGCTATCGACAGAATGGAAAAAGCAGTAAATCGGACAATGAAAAAGCTACTGAGGCAAAAGAAGAATTAGTTTTCAGCATAGGAAAGTCCACAAAAATTAAAAGAACAGCTCATGAGAGAAAAACTTTCAGTAATAGTAATAACAAAAAACGAAGAAAAAAGAGTAGAGCGTTTTTTCAATAGTGTTAAATGGGCAGATGAAGTGCTTGTTATCGACGATAATAGTGATGACAAAACGGCTGAAAATTTTGTAAAATTGGGTGCAAAGGTCATAAAAAACGATTCAAAGGGCTGTTTTGATGCGCAAAGGAACTTAGGAACTCAGGAAGCCAAGGGTGGTTGGGTTCTTCAAATGGATGCTGATGAAATCGTTCCTGATGATTTGCGTGAAGAAATCTTGCAGGTTCTAGAAAATCCATTAAAATTTTCCGCATACAATATAAAGAGAAAGAATTTCTTTCTTGGGCATTTCATGAGATACGGAGGTTGGTATCAGGAGCGTTCGCCTAAGCTATTCAAGAAGGGGAAAGCAAAATATGTAGGAAAAGTTCATGAAGTGCTTCAAGTAGAGGGTGATATCGGTATAATTAACGCAGATATAGAGCACTATCCTTTTGACTCAATAGCCCAATTTGTAGAAAGACAAAACTTTTACACCACGATCTTTGCAAAAGAGATCTTTGAGAAAAGGGGTTCCTTAAACCCTAAAGAGATAAAATACAATATAAAAACGAGGCCTCTTAAGCTTTTCTGGAAATTCTATGTTAAAAAACAAGGATACAAAGAGGGAATTTATGGTTTTGTTTTCTGTTTGCTGTTTGCCTGGGTTCATTTTATGTCTTGGTCTAAATATTGGGAGATAAGCGAAAAACGATGAGTCTTTTGCTTATTTATGCACATTAAAAATAATCTGAAAGGATTGATTTATATGAGTATTCTAAATGATATTTTAGGAATTTTTAATCGCAAACGGCCATCCTCTGAGATCATTTCAAACTATTTGAAGGTTGAAACATCGGCAAACTGTAATGCCCGCTGTGTATGGTGCTGGATGTTTAAATCGGAGAACAAGCCTGCTGGTTTGATGAAACTGGATAATTTTAATAGATTTATTGACCTCAATAAGGACTATTTTAGGGCTCACAATACAGGAATAATGCCTTTTTTTAATGGAGAATGCTTGATCCATCCGGAAATCTTTGCGATTCTTGACAATATAGTCAAAAACAAGATAAAGCTTATGGACCTGGATACAAATTTTGGGGTGAAAATAGATATCGCTAAGCTAATGTCTTATCCTTTTAAGCATATTCGAGTCAATATCGGTGGAATAACAAAAGATGTTCATGAGCATACAATGAAAACAGATTTTGATCTTGTTATAAGTAATCTTAAGAAGGCATTGAAAATAAACTGCAAAAGAATATATGTCAAAATGGTTATGACAAAAGATAATTTTAAGCAAAAAGACCAATTAGGGGATTTTGTTAAGGATTTGGGCGGGATGCCTGAACATGCTATTATTGCTCCGACAAACTTTACAGCTCCGACTTTGGCCTCAAATGAACAAAAGAAAGCATACTTTGATGATGTAGTATCATCTGAAATTGACGAATATTTAAAGTTTGATTATGACCTTCAAAAGCCTGGATACGATATTCGATCACGGGAAAATTGCTGCAAATATATGCTAAATTGTGTAAGGTCAGATGGTTCGTTTACAATATGCAGCCAGGATCAGCTTGGTCAACTAAATCTGGGAAATGCTTTTGAAGTTCCGGTTATTGACCTTGTAACTTCACCTAAATATAAAATCGCATTAGAAAAAGCAAAGAACATGGGGTTTGATTTCTGCCGAGAATGCAATTAGGTTAGTTTTTAATTTAGATCAAGTTTATATTTACAGGATTTGTTAAAATAGGTGTGTTTCAATATGCAGTAAAAAATCCAAAGTTAAAAATAATTTGAAAAAATATTTGACAGTGTATCATAAGTGTGTGAGAATAACGATGTTATTATTTCATCCAGTGATGATTCTAATATGACAAAAGAAAGGGGGGATGAAAATAGTTACGTCAGGGATCGTCAAAATACTGGTCTATTATTGTTAAGTTTCTAGGCCAAATTCACCTAGTTATATATAAATTAAAAAAAGAAAAACTTAGCCGGCTAAAAAAGATTTCGCAAATGAGATCAAATGGGGTTTTTTACTGGCTTTTTAGGGGAGAAAAAAATGAGAAAATTACTACTTGCTTTGTTGGTTGTTGCTTTTGTGGCAATGCCAGCATTTGCTAGCGTTCAAAACATCAAAGTAAGCGGAAGTATTGATTCTGCTGCTCTTTACAGAGAAAACTTTGAATTAGGCTTAATCACATCAGCTGGTGAAGATGAAGTTCAAAACCTATTCTTCACGATCACAAAAGTTGGTATTGATGCAGACCTTACAGATAATGTAGCTGCAACAGTTGAGTTGATCGATGAAAGACCATGGGGAACTGGTAGTACTGTCGCAGTAGAAGTGAATTTAGCATATGTTACTTTAAGAGAAATGCTTTATTCACCTTTGACAGTTGTTATTGGTCGTCAACCAATAGTGTGGGGCAATGGTTTTATCATTGGGCAAAATTCAACAACTGATTCAAGTTTAAATAATGTTGCAACAGACCTTAGTGAACAATATGGTTTTGATGCAATTAAGATAGTTTTAGATTATAATCCATTGACAATTCAGGGTATTTTCTCTCGTATTACTGATACCACTACAGGACTTACAGGAGAAGTAACTGATGTAAATCTTTATGGTGTCAACGCTACTTATGAATTTGGTGATGATATGGATTCATTAGCTGAAGCATATGTTGTCAAGTCAGTTAATAATTCTGATCAAAATTCAAGAGCAGAAGAGATCCTTATTAAAGGTATCCGTGGAAGCATGAATCCTCTTGAAGGATTAAACCTTCAGGCAGAAGCTGCTCTTCAATCAGGTACTACAATCACTGGAGCAGATAGCCAGACATTAAAAGCAAAAGCAATTCAACTTATGTCAAATTACAAGATTCCTGCTTTAGAAGATTATAACCCTGTTGTAGCTTATACTTTCAGCTATTTTTCAGGGGATGAAAATTCAGCTAATACGGGTTTAGCAGCTGGACAATTATCTGATAACACAGCATGGAATTCAGGCTTTATGCGCCAAAATATTGGAAAGATCTATAATGCTATACTTGATAACTCAAACTTGATCATTCACCAATTAGCATTATCAGCTAATCCAATGGAAGATGTACTAGCAACTCTATCTTATGCTAAGCTTTATACAGCAAATGGAGATGCTTCTACTATTTCACTTCTTCAGCCAGATTCAGCAAGCATTACACGTAATGTAGCTAATGGCAGCGAAACAATTGGTCAAGAAATTGATCTAGACTTAGCTTACAATTATACAGAAGATGTTCAAATCTTAGGCACACTTGGTTTCTTCAAGCCAGGCCAATATTTTGGTGCTTATGATGATAGAACCCCAGCTAAACAAGCTATGGTTCGTGTTAATGTTGGATTCTAATTATATTTAGAAGTAGCGATAAGAAACCCCCACTGCCTTTGGCGGTGGGGGTTTCTTATTTGTGTTTCTTGTTTACTTTGCATATGTGAGCTATTAGAATGTAGAAAATTAGGGGATTTAGTAAAGAAAGGAAAAAAGATGAAGAGAAGCAATGCTTTAGCCGGAATGATTTTATTTTTCGCCTTTTTATTGATGTTCAGCAGTTCTGTTTTTGCTGACGAAGCCCAGGAGTTTAAGAATGCTTTTCGAGATGGTAAATTCTCTGGTGAAATAGGCTCTTATTTTGAATACAAGGACAATGAGGCAAGTGATTCGAATACCGGCTGGGCTACTGCTTATTTAACTTTTAAATATGAAACATTAAAGTGGAATGATCTTCAATTCGGTGTCCGATTTTTTGGCCACGGGCAATTATACAATGAGACTCAAAATAGTTCAGATCCCTTTGGCGCAGACATTGAAACGGAATTCACATTGCCTGAATTATATTTTAATTATGCTTTTGGTGAGGCATCAAATTTCAGGATCGGACATTGGGAACATGGTAAAGTATCTCATATTGATGATAATCAAAGTGAAGGTCTATATGTTCAATACAAAGAAATTGAGAAGCTTGAACTGATTGCAGGCTTGATGAATCGTTTTGCAGAAATTGACTATGATGATGGTGAGGATTTTGGGCGTACAAATGATTCGCAAGACCTTGACGATGAGCCTACTTATGGATCGGATTCAAAGCCTAACTTGTACTTTTTTGAAGCTAGGTATCAGCCGGCTGACCTTATCGGATTAAATCCGTTTTTTATGATACAAAATGATTATGCCAGTGTTTTTGGATTAGAAACAAATGTTAAATCAGAATGGGAGAAATATAAAATCAAGTATGGGGCGAATATTTTATATGAAAATATTAATGCTGAGATCGCTGGTAGCGGGGATGCCAATGTTTTTGCGATTATGCCTTTTGTACAAAAAGGGCCTGTAAAGCTGGATTTATGCTATTCAACGTTCAGCGACGGCAGTGCGTTGAACAAGCCTCAATGGCTTGCTGATATTAACAATATTGTTGATCAGGATAATGCTGACGGCATGGCTGGTGCCGAGTTTTTTGAGACCAGGATAAAGTATTCTTTTGAAAAGTTGTGGTTATCCTATGCTTTTGGCATCGCTAATTATGACACAAGTGCTAGCGCAGGTAATGGTTTTAATGATAATGAATTTCAGGTTGGCTACAAAATTACAGATTCTTTTGACGTCAATGTCCGTTATTTTATTGTCTCTTATGATGATATTGCAAATAAAGACTATAACAAAGTTGAAACGGTCCTCAAATTCAAGTTTTAAGCAATAAGGTCAAATAATTACATGCAGAAAAAAACGGGACAGTGCTATTTGAAAAAAATAGTACTGTCCTTATTTTTTTATCAGATCTTTTACTTTTTCTGCAATTGAAAGGCATGATGTAAGCCCGGGGGATTCAATTCCGAGGAGATTTATAAAATTAGGGAAACCTTTATCTTCTTCGTTCGTAATTACAAAATCCCTGAAATCATCCTTCGGGCTTTGCAGTTTTGCTCTTATCCCGGCGGTGTCAGGGATTATGTTATCAGGTTTTAACCCGGGAATGAACCTTCTTGCTGAATTAAAGAAAATTTCTTTGTCATCAATATTGACTTTGTAGTCGATAGAGTTAACATATTTTGCATCAGGCCCAAGCCGCAATCCCCCGGCAAGGTCAGGTGTCGCATGTATCCCGAGGTCAAATTTACTTGGCGGAGGATATACCAGGTGCTTTATGCTTAATTTTCCTGGATTGCTTACCCTGAAATACTGCCCTTTGCTGTAATGGATCTTGTATGAGCTCTTTTCAATATCAATGCCTGCCATTTCAGCCACTTTGTCAGAATAAAGGCCTGCTGAATTGATCAAGATGTTAGTTTCAAATGAGAATTCCTCACCATCGGGCTCGCGAACAGTAACTTCATAGTAGTCATGCTTCCTAGTAATTCCTATAGCTTCTATATTAAATGCGAATTCAACGCCTCTTTTTTTTGAGGCATCATAAAAATGCTTCATAACGAAATGTGAGTCGACGATACCGCTATCAGGCGAAAACAAGGCGGTTTCTGCCTGGACATTAGGCTCCAGCTTTTTGATCTGGGCTTTGTCTATGAAATACAGGTTTTTGATGCCGCAGGCAGTTGAATTTTTATGTATAGCTTCAATTTTTGCAATCTCTTCCTTTTCTGAAGCAACAAGCATTTTGCCTGTTTTTTTATGCCCGATATTATTTTCCTGGCATAATTTGTAAAGAAGCTCTTTTCCTCGCAGGCACATAAGGGATTTCAGGCTGTTCTTTGGATAATACAATCCGGCATGAATTACTTCTGAATTGCGGGAACTTGTATCCTGCCCAAAGCTATGCTGTTTTTCTAAGACCATAATGTCTTTCTGGTCATTAGAAAGAAAGTAGCTTGATGCAAGCCCGACTATTCCTGCTCCGATTATAGTAATTTCTGTTCGGTTCATTTATTGTTTTCTTCTATTCTAATAATATTGTTATTAGTATGAATAATATCGGCAATACTTTAAGATATTATTCTACACATAACTAAAGTATTTCCAAGAAAAAAAATAGATATGTGTTCAAGGATTAATATGTCTTGACATCGTTAAGCCATAGGGAATAGAATGCTTTGTGAAATAAATTTTGTAATATTTCGTAACTAATTGTATTCCAACAGTATAAGCTGTTCGTTAATGCTCAATTATTGCTGGTCAGAATGGTTTAATAATGATATTAAAGTCAAATTCAATCCTTTTCAAGCTGCTCTTGTTCACCGTAATAGTCTTGATAGTCGCTATGTCTTTGATCATGTTTGTTGCCCAATATCAGCTTGAAGCTGTAATTGACGCCAGCCAAAATGAGGTTTATTCTGAAAGAATTGATTCAATATTGGAGATATTATCCGGAGGCTATAGACGGCTCATAGAAAAGGCCAATGTAGTTGATTATATAGAAGATTATCAGCAAGCAGCTTTATTGACTATTCGAAATAGATACCATGAAACTGCGGATTATAAGATATATCCGTTTGTAATCAATGCGGCTGATAAGGCTTTTGTTTATTCAGGCGGATTAGATAATCCTTTGGGGTCTTTGGATAAACAAAATATAGAAAAAGTCATTCGATTAAGAAGTGGTGACTTTATTTATAAAAATGATTCCGCTGAAAAAAAGTGGTGTGTTTTTAAATATTTCAAAGGCTGGGATTGGGTAGTGGGTTATGTTATTCCTTTAAGGATAAAGTATGTTGAAGTCCATATATTTATTGAGAAATTTTTTGTTACGATGCTCATCGTATCGCTAATCATCATTTTTGCTGCAGGATATTTTATTGTCAAGCTTATAAGCCCTATTGATAAACTGACTGAGGCGGCAGTGGCGATGTCCTCTGGTATTCTTGACCACAAGATAGATGTCCGCAGTAAAGATGAGCTTGGGACTTTGGCTCGCAGTTTTGTTTTTATGAGAGATGTTGTAAGCGACAAGATCAGCGCGTTAAATAAAGAAATACTAGAAAGGGCACAAGCTGAAGAGGAACTGTCTATAGTTAGAAATTATTTAACTAATATTATTGACTCTATGCCTTCTATGTTGATCGGGGTCGACAATAAATTAAGAATTACTCAGTGGAACAAAAAAGCCCATGACAGCATTGGAGTTACTTATTTAGAGGTAAAGGGCAGGCGGCTTGTTGAAGTATTCCCGACCTTACAGAATGAAATCAACAGAATTAAACAATCAATTGAGGAAAGGGTCATAATAGCAGATTCAAAGGTTGAGCTCGAGATGGGGGATACAACATTTTTTTCTGATATTACAATATATCCTTTGATCTTTGAGAGCGTTGAGGGGGCCGTAATTAGAATAGACGATGTTACAAACAGAATTAAACTTGAGGAATCAATTATTCAGTCTGAAAAAATGGCTTCTGTCGGAGGCTTGGCCGCTGGCATGGCGCATGAGATTAATAATCCGTTGGCTGGCATATTGCAGAATGTCCAGGTTATTCAGAGCAGAATAGACAAGGGTGATACCAAGAATATTCAGATCGCTCAAGAGTGCGGGACCACAATGGGGATTATAAATAAATATATGGTCCGTCGTGGTATAACATCAATGATAGAGATGGTCATGGAGTCAGGGATAAGAGCGGCTAAGATCGTGGATAATATGCTGAGCTTTTCCCGTAAAAGTGAGCTTGTGTTAATGCCGCAGGATATACGCTTATTGCTAGAAAATATGGTTGATTTGGCAAAAAATGATTATGATCTGAGTAAAAAATATGATTTTAGAAAGATAGAAATTGTTAGGGAATATGATGATATAATAAACAAAGTCATGTGTGAAAAAAGCCAGATACAGCAGGTTTTTTTAAATATATTGAAGAATAGTGCGCATGCCTTAAAAGACCTTATAGAAAACCAGGAGTTATCGGGCCTAGGTAATTCGTCGGAAGATAGTGTAACACGAAAACCAAAAATAACATTAAGGATCAAAGAAATAGGAAAAATGGTGCAGATCGATATCGAGGATAATGGGGTAGGTATGGAGGAAGATGTTCGAAGGCGCATATTTGAACCTTTTTTTACAACAAAAGAAGTTGGGATGGGCACGGGTTTGGGTTTATCGGTTTCATATTTTATTATTACAGACAGGCACAAGGGGATCATGTCTGTCAGATCCACTAAGAATAAGGGGACAAAATTCACTATTCAATTACCAACAGAAGGGTATGAAAAATGAGCAAAGACCAATTAATTCGCGTATTAATAATCGATGATGAACTGTCTATCAGGGGAAGCATGGCTGGTTATTTAGATGACTGTGGTTTTGCTGTCTCCTTATCCGAGAGCACGGAAAAGGCTTTGAGAATGGTCAGAGAATCTAAATATGATGTGGCTATTGTGGATTTGCGACTAAGGGGATTAAGCGGCGATGTTTTTATTGTGGAAGCAGCACAGATATGCAAAGATTTAAAATACATTATTCATACAGGGTCAGTTAATTATGCATTGTCAGACGAGCTTAAAAAGATCGGGGTTAAGCCAGAGCATATATTTAGAAAGCCTTTAGACGACTTAAATGTTATTGTTGAAGCTATAAATGAGCTTGTAAAAGAGGGTGGTAAAGGTGAATAATCAGTTCATTGCCTCAGTCCTTGTAATTGATGATGATAATTATATCCGTTCCAGTTTGCGTAATTATCTTGAGGATAACGATTATGCTGTCTTTGAGGCATCGGCAGGTGCCGCGGGATTGAAGCTTTTAGAAAAAGAGAGTATTGATGTTGTGCTTGTAGACCTTAGGATGACCGGTATGGACGGGCTGGAAGTTCTGGCTATTGTAAAAGAAAAATATCCTAAATTACCAATAATAGTTCTTTCCGGCGCGGGTGTTATTTCTGATGTCATAAAGGCTTTGCGTTTAGGTGCTTGGAATTATTTGCTCAAGCCAATTGAAGATCTTTCAGTCCTAAAGCACGCCCTTGATAATGCATTAGAAAGAGCGTTGCTTATTGAACAGAATCTTAAGCATCAGGCAAATCTGGAAAAATTAGTAAAACAAAGAACCGAGGCCCTTGAGCATGAATTGGCTGTGAGAATCACCACAGAGAAACAATTGCTTTTAAGAACACAAGAGCTTGAAAGTTATTCTTATGTTATAAGTCACGATCTTAAAGAGCCATTACGTAATATAGGGGCTTTTGCTCATTTTTTAAATGAAGATTATTCGCACTGTTTAGACGAGAAAGGCCTGGAGTATTTATATCATATTACTTCTTCCATAAAAAGAATGTCCAACCTGGTTGATGATCTGTTGCATTTATCCCGTATAGGAAAAAGGTATACTGAATTTTCATTAGTGGATCTAAACGAGCTCATTGAACATGCTAAATTGGAACTTTATGAACTGATCAGAACGAATGATGTGCGATTCGAAATTGGCGAAATGCCTAAGATCGTTTGTCAGCGAACTTGGATGATCGAGATATTCAAGAATTTGATCAGCAACGGGATCAAATATAATGATAATCCCAAGAGGATAATAAAGATCAACTGCATAGAGAATCAGAAAGATTATGAGTTTTTTGTAGAGGATAATGGCATAGGTATCGCCGAGAAATTCCATGAAAAGATCTTTGAGCTTTTTAGGCGCTTGCATCCTAGAGATAAATATGAAGGCACAGGGGCGGGGTTAGCGGTAGTCAAAACTGTTTTAAATCAGCATGGCGGCAGCATCAATGTCGAGAGAAGTTCTTTAGGCAAAGGGACAACCATGAAATTCATTATTCCGAAACTGATCCTGAGCAGTGTTAACGAAAGCGAAGATGGGGGCGGATCGTGACAAGGCCCTTCGGGATACTATTAGTAGAAGATGCTGAAAGTGATATTTTGTTAGTGAATAAAGCAATCGAGAAACTGGGTAAGGATTGCCAATTATATGTTGTCAAAGATGGCGAAGATCTTGTGGAGTATTTTAAGAGTGGTAGTGATGATAATGAAAACAAAAAGAATAATATTGATCTTATTTTGCTAGATCTAAATATGTTGAGGATGAATGGATTTGAGGTTCTAGAACATAGGAATAAAGATAAAGATTTAAAAAATATCCCGGTTGTTATTTTAACATCTTCATTGAATGATAAGGATATTGAAAAAGCATATGAGCTAGGTGCTAACGGATATTTAGCAAAGCCTATTGAGATAGAGGTTTTTATGGAAACAGTTGCTAAGGCGGCTGTTTATTGGCACAATCTTTTTAAAAGATGATTGTACTATTGATGTAATGAAGGATCACTTTCAAAGACTGCAGGATGAGTACGCCAAGGTCAAGGCGCTACTAGAATAATTATCTTTATAAACTTGCCGTAATTTACCAATAAAATATTTTTAATCCATACTTAAAATATTCTGAATACCGTTTGATATACGTGGATAAGTAATATAAAATAAAATTGTTGTTGGGATTTCTTCAATATATTTTAGTTTTTCGAAGGGATAATAAATGAACAAAACCAGATCGGGATATCTTATTTTTTCTGTATTTTTTATGTTTTACATGACGATGGCTATTTCTTTGTTGGCTTCTACAGCAAAAGCAGAAGCTTATTACAGAGGGCAGGACAGGGGCAAGCTGATAGATAATTCTTTAGATGCATGGGAATCTATTGAAAAAAGGCATTTTGATGCTACTAAACAGAAGAGTTTTGACGATGTGGAAAGAAGGCATAAGGCGTATGCTGATAAAAAAGAAAAAGATTCTGGTTTGAAGATCAGGGACTATTCCTACAGGGAAGGATCAATATTTGGAAACGGTAAACATCAATTTGATGCCAAATGGAGTTACTCGCGTTACAAATATGATGAGCCAGATGCAATGAAGCAAAAAGGAACAATGTATGGGGTTGAAGGCCAGTATACTTATAGGCCCAGTCCTGAAGACTATCTTTATTCCGATTATGTAAATACATATAGGGCAGATGTTAATTACAGGTGGGGAAATGAATTAACATACAGTGCAAGAGAGTCTCAAGCAGGCAGCGTTATGAGCCCTGTTAAAGATTATATACTTGATTTGAGGGGAATCGTCGGGAAAGAGTATACTCAGGACCAATTTGATGTAATGCTCTATTCAGGTATCGGCAAAAGATATTTGAATGATATGGAAAAGCCAAAAACCAGTAACATGGGTTATTTGAGCTATGGAAGAGAAGCATCATATTATTATTTGCCGGTAGGTTTTGAACTTTTATCTAGGATCGATAAAGGTTTAGAGTACACGATAAAAGGTGAGTATGATTTGTTCGTATACGGGCAAACTATTAGCCATGGTTCAGATATGGACTGGGCTGGTGCCGGGGTAAGTGAAGATACTGCTCATAATCAGCATAAAGGGTATGGTCTTCGAGGGTCACTTGAAATTGCAAAGAGGTCCCCCAGCTTTGATCTTGTTCTAGAGCCTTTCTTTGAGTATTGGAAGATCGAAGGGTCAGATACTTCTAATGCCTTAATGTTGGGTGAGTATGTAAGTATTTATGAGCCGCCAAATTTTACTGTACAAACGGGCCTTAAATTAGGTGTTCAGTTTTAAAAGATTCGTTTTAGTCGTTATGCCCTGCACGCTTCTAAGCATGGTGGCCATTACGGTGCGGGTAGCTGGATTTTGTTCTTGAGGCTAAGCTAATTACAGCTTAGCTTTTTTTGTTAATAGTCTTAACAATTATTTTTAATATGAGCAATACACTGCCGCCAATATTTATTGAACGCTTGAGAAAATTAATACCAAATCAGGACCTTGGCTCTTGCCTTGACAGCTTTTCACTTGAAAAAGTAATTTCAATTCGAGCGAATACCCTGAAAAATAGTTTTGATGAGGTGTGTTCTTGTCTTGACGAAAGAGGAATAAAATATTCCAGCGTAAAATGGTTTAAGGATGCGTTGATCCTTCATGATGTTAAATGGGAACAGATAAGAGAAAGCAGTTTGTTCAGCGAAGGATTGGCCTACCGACAAAGCATAAGCAGCATGCTGGTGCCGGTGATCCTGTCGCCGGAACCTGATGAAGATATCCTTGATCTTTGCGCGGCTCCCGGAAGCAAGACAACTCAGATTGCAGCTATGATGAAAAATAAGGGATGCATAACCGCAGTTGATATTGTTAAGGGAAGATATTATAAGCTTAGGTCAGTGGCGCAATTGTTAGGAGCTGAAAATATAGAATTTAAGCTTATAGATGGAAGAAGGTTGAGATCTCCAGATAAATTATTTGATAGGGTATTGATAGATGCGCCTTGTAGTAGCGAGGGAAGATTTTCTTTGTTAGATAAGAAATCTTATGCTTACTGGAGCCCGAGGAAAATAAAGGAGATGTGTAAAAAACAAAGGGGGCTATTGCTTAATGCAGCAAGATTGCTAAAAAATGACGGCCTTTTGGTTTATTCGACATGCACATTTGCTCCCGAAGAAAATGAAGCGGTTGTAGACTGGCTGATCAAGAAGATCGATAGAAATATTACTGTTGAGAAAATAGATGTTACAAAGTTTGATCTCCCTACATATACTGCGGTTACAGAGTGGGAAGGCAAGGTGTTTGATGAGAAAGTAAACAATTGTTTACGTGTCCTGCCCAGCAGGTCCTCAGATGGCTTTTTTATAACTAAGATCAGGTTCTAATTGATATTATTTTGTGCTTTACCCTGTATGCTACAGATCATCAAGAGTTTTGAGATCGCGCGATTCTGTGTGTTAGTGTTTTCAATTAATCCCTTGACATGCAAGGTGAAATATATGAGAATAGCTTCTACTCTCCACTTGGAGAGTGCTTTTTATCATTCTATCCTTACTAATATTATGAAGAATATTTATTTAATTAAAGATCTTGCAAAAATCAGCGGATTTTCTACGCACACACTCAAGTATTATCTTCGTTTGGGCCTGCTTGAGGAAATCGGCAGAAGCCCTGAAACAAAGTTTCGCTATTTTGATGATTCTTCTTGCAGTAGGCTTAAAAGGATAAGAGAGCTTCAAACTAAGAAGCTTTCTTTAAAAGAGATACAGGGAGTACTTGGATCCAGAAATGATTCTCGTGTTCAAGTCCAATAATTTATGAAAAGTACACTAATAAAAAAAGGGGTTGTTTCAGCGCATATGCTCCGCTTTCTCAAGTGCAAAATACCGTCCTTCTGGCATGGCAGGAGCAGGCAGATGGCAGGTATATTTATTTTTATAGTTTTTATTTCTTTATCTGTCCTAGTTGATGCACAGGATTCTGATTATACATTAAGCATGCCTGATAATAGTGTTAGCGATAAAGAGGATTTAAATGTATTTGATGATTATGATGACATAATCAAAGAAGCTTTAGATAAGATCGAGAATTCTAACAAGGAACGTGATGGTAAGCAGAAGATTGCCAAAGATCAATTTGTTGATGAAAAAGATGTTGTAGCTGTTGATGAAAAGAAAGCAGATAGTATGCTTAATTCCAGTGTTTCTACAGAAATTCAGCCTGATGAAGATGTCGGCATTGATAGGGATGTCCAAGGAAAAAAAATTGATGTCTGGCTTAATGATGCAGAAAAGGCAAAGGATAGTATTGATACCAGCCTTGATCTTACGACAGTTGTTCCTATTTTAGATATGCTAGATGTTGAAAATATGGACATAAAGGATGTTATCAAGATAATCGCTGTCAAGAGTGGGTTAAGAATTATTACTGATCCTGAAGTTGCAGGAACTTCTACAGTATTCTTAAGTAATATTGATGCAAAGGATGCATTGAGAATTGTATTAGATGCTAATGATCTGGCTTTTTATGAAGATAACGGCATTATTTATGTTATGACCGCTGATAGGTTTGAGCTGGAGCAGGGATTCTCTTTTAGCGACAGTGTTCGATCAGAAATGGTTCAGCTAAAATATTCAAAAGCTGCAGATATGATTGATGTTCTTTCTCAGATGAAAGGACCAATGGGAAGGGTTTTTGCTAATGAAGAAACCAACACAGTGGTTATGGTAGATGTCCCGGAAAAAGTGGAAGCTATGATGTTGTTCATTGCAAAGATAGATGTTGCAGTAGAAACAAAAGAATTTCAGCTTAAAAACAAGATTTCTGAAGCTTTTATAACAGACCTTGAGCAAGCTCTGACCAAGAATGTTGGTAAGATCGACTATAATGGAGACCTGAAAATACTTAAAGTTACAGATACCGCAATAAGGTTAGAGGAAATAGGAAAGTTTATAGAACAGCTTGATTATGAAAACATGGATATAACTTTTGATATAAAGGTCATCCAGATAATTTTAGATGACGAGCATATGGATGGTGTAGATTGGGAAGCAATCGTCTCTGATTATAAGAGCTTGGACTTTATAAGATCAAAGGGTGAGAAAGCGGTAGAACAAACATTAAGCATAGGTACTGTTATCGATGAGGATTTTATTGTCTTGCAGGAAGCATTAGGCACTGTAGGCGAGATTTACACCCTTAAAAATGATAAAAGGATAAGAGCTGTTGATAATGAATTTGAATTTGAGCTTAAGCTTACAAGGGTTATAGACAGTATTGATGATGATCTTGATAAGGAAAAAAAAGAACAAGCTGCAAACAGCTTAGATGCTTCGCAAGATCAGGAAAAGATACAATTTTATTTAATGTCGCGAATTAAATCGGATAAAGGTAAAGATTCCTTAGATGTGGAAATTTACCCTGAGACTGATTTTTCTGATATTAGCTCTGATCAGATCAATATTGATGGTTTGGAGCCGAAAAAGCAAGAAATGTTCTTAAAGAGAATGATCAAAAAGCCTTTTGAGAAAGTTATTTCTTTCAGCCGGGCTATAACAGGAATTGGTAGATCGAAAAGGGAATGTCTAGAAGCTCAAGATTGCGACCCTGACGAGGAACAGAAGTCACTAATTGTGGATTGCTTGAGTGGTTCTACTATTGTTGTGGGTGGGTTGTTTAAGGATATAAGCTTTGAGTCGCAAAGACGAATACCGTTTTTAGGTGCCCTTCCAATGGTTGGTTCTGCATTTACAAGACAGGGTGTAAGATCAAGTAAATCCGAGGTGATAATCTTTATAACTCCAAAGGTTAGTGTTAAAAGCGAATGATAAATAATTTGCATAGCAGAAACAGGGGATTGCAGCTTGTACTGAAGTTATACATATTATTTTTTTTGGGTGGTTGTGTGAGTTTGCCAAGTGAGCCTTTTAGGGTTGAACCTATAAAAGCAGAATTGCTTTTAAAGGACATCTGCAAGCAAAACAATATTTATTGGCAATGGGACAGCATTTCACAGGTGGTCACATTAAACCTGCCAAGGGGTGAAGCTAAGCTGCTTGTCGGCAGCAACATAGTATTAGTTGCCGGCACAGAAATAATTCTTGATGAGCCAATAAGGATATCAAAAAGTTCTGTTGTTGTCCCTCAGGATTTTGAAATAAAAGTTATAGGTGATCTAATCGTTCGAAGTATGGACATTGACAAATGTATCTTACAAAAAGTACAATCTGTTGTTATTGATGCTGGCCATGGGGGTAAGGATAGTGGCGCTATAGGCCGTTCAGGTATATATGAAAAACATGTAGTATTAGATATATCAAAGCGCGTGAAAAAAATCCTCCAGAGGAATAAGCTCAAGGTTGTTATGACACGAGATAATGATGATTTTGAGACCCTTAAAAGACGTACTGAAATAGCCTGTGATGAAAAAGTGGATATATTTGTTAGCATACATGCAAATTCAAGTCTTTCTAGAAGTGCAAGCGGTGTTGAAGTTTATTCTTTGCAAGACCTTGACCGGGTTGGCAAGAACGAAGACCAGCGTAAGATCAATACAAAGATAATGTTTAAAGGCTTGTCAATGGATCAGAACTCATCTGATTTGCAGGATATTGTTTCAGATATGCTTTATGTCAGGAAGAAGCCTGAATCTGATATTCTTGCCCAAAAGGTTGTTGACAGGATTTCTAAATTAACAAAAGCTAGCAATCGGGGAATGAAGGAGTCTAAGTTCTTTGTGGTAAGAAATACATTGATGCCTGCGATCCTGGTGGAGGTAGGCTTTTTATCAAACCCAAAAGAAGAGCGGCTTTTAAACACAAGTGCCTATAGGCAGAAGATAGCTGTAGGATTATCAAGGGGTATTTTGGATTATGCCAGTAGTCAGTAAAAAATCTAAGAGAATTGCGCCGAGCAATTATGCAATAGGAGTATTTGATTCCGGATTAGGCGGGCTAACTGTTGTTAAGGAAATTATAAAACTGCTGCCTAATGAGGATATCGTTTACTTCGGGGACACGGCGAGAGTCCCTTATGGTACAAAATCTAGTGAATCAATAGTTAGGTTCTCTATTGATAATGCAAATGTCTTGATGAGTAAAAAAGTCAAAATGATAGTGGTCGCCTGTAACTCATCATCAAGTTATGCCCTTGAAGTTTTAAAGAAAAAGTTTAATGTCCCGATTTTAGGTGTAATCGAGCCCGGCGCACAAAAAGCTGTCAAGTTGACAAAAAACAAGAAGGTCGGGGTTATTGCTACTTCTGCAACTGTTGGCAGCGGCAAGTATTTAGAGGCGCTTCAGAATATTGACAAGTCGATCAAAGTGATATCGGTAGCCTGTCCATTATTTGTGCCTTTGGTCGAAGAAGGATGGGCAAATAATCAAATTACTGCTGATGTTGCAGGGCTATATTTAAAAAATTTAAAAAAAGAAAATATCGATGCCTTGATCCTCGGCTGTACGCATTATCCGCTTTTGAAAACGGTTATTTCGAAGGTTATGGGGAAAAAAGTAGCGCTTGTTGACTCTGCAAAAGAAGTGGCCCATCAAGTAGAAATGATGTTGGATCAAAGGAAAAACAGAAGGAAAACAAAGCAAAAAGCACGCCTCAGGATATTTGTTAGCGACAAGCCTCAGAGCTTTATGAGAATAGCGAAAAGCTTTTTAGGCTGCAAGATCGATGAGATATCTTGTATAAAGATGATGTAGAATGGAGGGATTGTAGATGTTTGAATTAAAGATCAAAGGAGAGTTTTCATCTGCACATTTGTTGAGAGAGTATGATGGAAAGTGCAAAAATCTTCATGGTCATAATTGGAAAGTTGACATAGAGGTTTATAAAAAAGAACTTGATCCTATTGGTATGGTTGCTGATTTTGGTTTTTTAAAATCAAAAATGAATGAAGTTTTGGAAATCCTAGATCACCGATTTTTAAATGATTTGGATTATTTTAAGCAGTCAAACCCTACCAGCGAGAATATTGCAAAATATATTTATGCTGAGTATGCGAAAGTCATTGATCCGATAAAAGTAAAAAGTGTGTCTGTCTGGGAATCAGATAGCGCATGTGTAAAATATTATGAAGACAGTGTATAGGGATCATTATTGATAATGAAAAAGGCAGTTGTTTTACTTTCAGGGGGCTTAGACTCCGCTACGATTCTTTATCTGGCAAAGAGCAAGGGCTATAAAACTTATTGTTTAGTATTTGATTATGGACAAAGGCATCGTAAGGAAATTAATCAGGCTAAACGAATAGCAGAATATGCAAAGTCAGAACATTGTTTAGTGAAGATCGCTCTTCCTTGGGGAGGGTCTTCTTTGTTAGACAAATCAAAAAAAATCCCAACGAACAGAAATATTGACCATAAAGAGATCCCTTCGACCTATGTGCCGGCAAGAAATATAATCTTCTTAAGTTTTTCAGCATCTTATGCAGAGGCTCTTGGAGCCGAAGCTGTTTTTATCGGGGCTAATGCTGTGGATTATTCTGGATATCCTGATTGCAGGCCTGAGTTCTTTGACAGCTATCAAGATTCACTGAAAAAAGGAATGAAGCAGGGCGTGGAGGGAAAGGCTGTTAAGATATTTACCCCGCTGTTAAATAAAACAAAAGCCCAGATCATCAAAATTGGTGTTAAGCTTAAAGTCCCTTATCATATGACTTGGTCATGTTATAAGGGGGGAAGCAGGCCTTGCGGCGAATGTGATAGCTGTATATTGAGGCAAAAAGGCTTTGATTCTGCAGGGGTTATTGATTCTGCTATAAAAAAATGAAAGCAAAAATATCAGAAATTTTCAGATCAATTCAGGGCGAAGGCAAGTATTTGGGAGTGTCTCAGGTATTTGTCAGGTTTGCAGAATGTAATATTGATTGTATTTGGTGTGACACTGATTTTACGGTAAAAGAGCAGCTTGATGAAGTTGAGTTGATTAAAAGAATCAAGGGACTTATGCCTGGGTGCCATTCATTGAGCCTGACAGGAGGGGAGCCTCTGGTACAGATAAAGTTTATTAAAAGCTTTTTGCCTATGATTTGTAAAGAAGGTATTAATATCTTTCTTGAAACAAACGGTACTCTTGTAAAAGAATTCAAGCAGGTATTAAAATATCTTGATATTGTGTCGATGGATATAAAGTTGCCAAGCTCTGCCGGATGTGGTGAACATTGGCAAGAGCACAGTGATTTTCTAAAGATAGCGGTTGGCTCTAAAAAGGATGTTTATGTCAAGATAGTTGTTACTCAGGGGACTATTCGCAACGATATTGTGACAGCAGTTGAATTGATATCACAGGTTTCAAAGACAGTTCCGCTAATAATTCAGCCGGAATTCATCCAGCGAGATGGTTTAATGCAAAAATGTCAGGAGTATTTATATCTTGCAAATGGTCAGCTTAATGATGTGAGGATAATCCCACAGGTGCACAAGTTGATGGGATGGAAATAAAAGACTAGGAGATAAAAATGGAAAAGAAAAAAAGTCCTTATGATGAGCTTCAGGAGGATATAAGAAAAATAAAATTGCCTGAGATCGAGGTTTGGGAGAATAAATATCAGGACAGAGACTATATTGTTGTACTTGATGTGCCGGAATTTACTTGTATATGCCCAAAGACCGGCTTGCCGGACTTTGGTGTGATCCGTGTGGAATATTCCCCCGATAAAGTATGCATAGAGCTTAAATCATTTAAACTATACATTGTCGCTTTCAGAGATGTCGGTATTTTTCATGAACATCTGGTAAACAGGATCATGGATGATATTGTTAAGGCTGCAAAACCGAAGTGGATAAGGGTTGAAGGGGTTATTAATCCCAGAGGCGGAATTCAGACAACAGTTGTTGCAGAGTATAAATCCGGGTCAAAGAAGAAGTAGGTTGTATTTATAGTGAACAATCTAGAAAGGATTTACGATGACAAATAATGATCGGGCTTATGATAAATTAAGGGATATAAAAGTAACAAAGGATTTTATGAAACATGCAGAAGGGTCATGCTTGATCGAATTTGGTGAAACAAAAGTAATCTGCACTGCCACCGTAGAAGAGAGTGTCCCGCTGTTTTTAAAGAACACTGGAAAAGGATGGGTGACAGCAGAATATGGAATGCTTCCGCGTTCATGTGATACACGAATTAAAAGGAATCAAACTTCTGGCAGGACAATGGAGATACAACGATTGATAGGGCGTTCTCTTCGGGCAGTAACCGATATGGATAAGTTGGGAGAGAGAACGATCAAGATCGATTGTGATGTTATGCAGGCGGACGGGGGCACAAGGACCGCAGCTATTACAGGAGGATTTATCGCTCTTGCCCTAGCATTAAAGAAGTTAAAGGATGAAGGAAAGATCGATGCAATAATATTAAATGATTATGTAGCGGCAATAAGCGTGGGAATGTTCGAGGGCCAGCCTGTTCTGGACTTAGATTATTTGAAGGATTCAAAGGCTGATATGGATATGAACGTCGTTATGGTAAGAAAAGGCAATTTTGTTGAAGTGCAGGGGACTGCAGAGGGTGTGCCATTTTCAAAAAGCCAGCTTGATAATCTTCTTGACCTGGCAAAGAGGGGTATAGAAGAACTATTTGAGATACAGGAAGATATCCTTGACGGAATGAAAGTAAATTAATGAAAGAATTAATAGTTGCAACAAAAAATAAAGGCAAGCTTAGAGAGATTAAAGAGCTTTTAAAGGGATTCGAACTTAACATTACTTCTTTAGCTGAGTATCCAGATGCGCCTGAGATCATAGAGGATGGAAAAGATTTTTCTGAGAATGCGCTTATAAAAGCCAGAATCATTGCTGAATATACAGGAAAACTGGTTATAGGTGAGGATTCTGGTATTGAAGTTGAATATCTTAATAATGCCCCTGGCATTTATTCATCGCGTTTTGCTGGAGAGGCCGCAAGTGATGATGACAATAATAACAAATTGATTATGGCGCTTGAGGGCATCCCTAAAGAGAAGAGAAAAGCAAGATACAGATGTTTTGCCGCATTAATAGATGGCGAAAAAACAGTTGGCGTGGTTGATGGCAGTTGTGAAGGATATATTACTACTGAGCCACATGGGGAAAATGGATTCGGGTATGATCCGTATTTTTTTATTGAAGCTTATGGCAAAACATTCGGAGAGTTAGACCCTGCAATAAAATCTAAGATAAGCCATCGGGCAAAAGCATTGATGAAAGTTAAGGCATTGATCAAGCAGGTCGTTGGAAATTAAAAGAACCCGCCTAAGATATTTCCTATACCTTCCTTAAGAAGTTCCGTAGTGCCTTCAATCACTTTAAATGGTGAAGTTTCAACTTTGTGGACAGGATTGCTTAAAGTGCCTGTCAGTTCGACAGTAATTGCCTGGGTTAAAAGGGATGTTGGTGTTTTTTTTAAGGAATTTGACTGCATTATGACTGCCTGGCTGAAGTGTGGGGTTATTGAGAAATTAATCCTATGTGAAAAATCTATCCAGCCTTTTCCTGTAAGGTCTACGGTATTACCAACAAGCAATGCATTATCAGTGAATATCTTTTCATTCTCTATGATAAAGCTGGCCGAAGCGTCCGTGAAATATACTTTTTGGAACTCCGGAATGAGAACGGCATTTGTTATGCTCTCCAAGATATTCCAGTGCCATATGTAGCCTTCCTTAATAGAGATAGAACCATAGCCGGTTGCTTCTTTGATGGATTTTATTGGGCATGTTAAATCGACAGTTAAATCGCCTCTACCAGACAATTTATTTTTTAAATTCAAGTTTTTTTTCAATAATGACAGGTTTACATTGCTAAAAGATGTATTAGAAGTTGAAGGGATTGATTCCTGGGTTAGGTCTGCTGTTGAGTATAAAGTAAAGGTGCCGTCATATAAATTACAATTAAGATTAAGCTTGCTGATATGAAGGTCTCTTTGTTCATAATTAAAGACAACATTTTCCAGAGGAGTCTTGTCTAATAATATATTGGGAGAGCTTGCTTTTAAAACAAGCTGCCAACTTCGCCAGTTGTCGTGTTTGCCTTTAAAAAGAACATCAGCGGTGACTTTTCCTTCGGGTGAAAGTATGTTTATTGCTGACATTATGTTCGGTGAATTATTGATCAACTGTAGTGATGCAAGAGAGCTTGCTGTCTGCTCTAGATCAATAGTGAGTGTGCCTCTAAGGTCAATGTCGGGAGAAGCATCCTCGAAGAAGTGGGCGTCCCCTGTAATATCATATGTTGATCTCAGGAAATTGCCCTTAAGAGATACTATTCTAAATGCCTCGCGAAGGGGGCGTATCTCTGTTGAAAAATTAAGTTTATCACTAGAAAAATCTGTAATAACAGTAGGCCGGGATAAGTTTTCAAGGCTTCCGTTTAATGCAAAGGAATCTTCTTTGTATTTACCTTTTAATTGTTCCCATGTGACAATATCATTAAGATAATTAATGTTACCATTTATATCAGTTATGGTCTCCGGTAAGAATTTGAGCTTTAGCTTTGCCTGGTCAAGAGCTAATGATGCCGATAAATTCTTTGAAGAGAACTCTTTTATCTTTCCATTATAAGCTAATACGGCTGATGTGAATCCGGACAGCTTTATTTTGGGTTTTTCTTCTATGGCAGGAAAGAGCTTTGCAACTGTTTCAAGGTCAACTTTCTCTGACGAAGCTTTTATATTAACAGTAGGATTTGTGAAATTCTGTAAGTTGCCGGATAATTTGATGTCAGTATCTACTGCATTAAATGTGATAAGATCAGTTTTTATCGAATCCGGCTCTAAGGTTATTTTTCCAAATATATTTATAAATTTGTCTACCTTAGGAATCCCGGTCAGAAGAGCATTTGAAAATTCTGCTATTGCAGTGTATTTCAGAATACTTTCAGCATTATATCCAAGCTTTGGAACATATGTTAAATCAACAATGACATTTGGATTATCTTGTAATCTTGTTTCATTATCAACAGCAAGGATAGCCCCTTCAATAAATAATTCACTATTGAGAAAAGTTTTTTCATTGCCACAAACTATTTTCGTGCTGTCGGATTGAATGTTCCCTTTAAGGTTTAAATTCTTATTGAGAGTAATATCGGAATTATTTAATTTGACGTTGCTTACATATGTAACGGACCCCATATCAGATATTAAATTAAAATCATTCAAGTGCAGATCGCCGTTTACCTGAAGGATATCTCCGTAAAAATAATGTGCGCCATCGATACTTAGATTTGAGCTTAATTTAAGACCTTCGGATGTTTTAATAATTTTAATGTTTTTTGCGTCCAGGCTCCCTTTTAAAGAGTTCTCCTCTAGAAAAACAATATCCGAATTCTTCGCTAGTAAAGCACCTTCAAACCTAAAAATTCCACCTTCTGAGAAAAAGAAGCCATCACTGATGACAATGTCGCCTGCGTAACGATTTTTGGTTGGTGAAGTGAATTTTGTATTGTTCCCAGAGAGGGCCACATTAATTGACAGTACATTATTGGCAATGGATAGGCTTGAAATGTCCGCAACGATGTCTGATGTAACTGAGCTCTTACCATCAATAAGAAGCTTTGCCGCAGGTAATTCATAAATGCCTTTTAGATCGACCTTTTTGTCACTCCATTTTGCAGCAAAATTACTCGACTTAAGGTTTCCAGAGATTTCATTTTGATCGTTAATATTGATATTAATGCCGTCAAAAGCAATGCTTCCAGATAAAGAAACTGTTTTGTCCTTGATAATTGCGTTAATGTCAGCTGATGATAGAAGCGCATTATTTAAGAACGGATCTGGAGATATATTAAAAAATCTTAAATTATTCTTGATGTCAAAGCGGTTAATCTTAATGTGCGAAGAAAGAGTTTTAAGGCCAATATCATAATCACCGTTAAGGGATAGCTTTGATCCGTTATTCTTTAAGTCTGTTTCGGCAAGAAAAGTTATCTTTTTTTGTAAAGTGAGGGAAATGTCAAGGTTTATGTTCTCAAACACTTCCTCCATGGAAGGTGTTTGGGATGAATCATAATAATTAACAATAGAATTGCTTACGGAAAGTTTTCTGACTAAAAAGGAGTACGCAGTGTTTTTTGCGGGTTTCCTGGTCAGCAGGTCAGAAAAGTTCCATTTATCATTAGCTGTTCGCTCAATAAAAATAACAGCATTGTTTATTCTGATCGTAGGGATTATGATCTTTTTGTTCTGAAAAATTGGGGCGAACAATACGTTGAACGAAATTTCCTTGAATCTGGCAAAGTGTTTAGCATCATCATCCTTTCTTTGAATTTCAACATCGCTTAAAACGAAGCCTTTGAGTATTTCAAACTCTAGAGCGCCAATACTAACTGATCTTCCAAGGAATTCCTGGGATTTGACCTCAACATAATGCTTGAATTTTACAGGGAGGAAGATATTGTTAATATAATAATACCCGATGGTACCGAGCATGAATAAGGCCAGCACTATGAACAGTAGCTTTTTAAAGGATTTCATAGCTCGCATTATATCACTTTGTTTAGATTTTACCGAGAAATTTCACAGCTTGTTTTCTTGAATAAGACCATTTACGCTGACCGGGTTGCGGTATATAAGGAAAAATTGATCATGTAAACCATGAATTATGATTAGGTTGACAATATGTGGGACTTTCGTTAATATCATTAACTAGAATTAATGGGTAAGCATTTTATGTTATTAGTTAATACGCGGTTTTGATCAAATTTATGCTTTGGAGGAAGTTTTTATGCAGGCAAAGATCATAGAAATTCTAAGAAAAGGCGGGGAGTATGTTTCCGGAGAAGAGATAAGTAAAGATCTTAAGATAAGCCGGGCAGCTATTTGGAAGAATATTGAAATTTTACGGAAAAAAGGATATGGCATTGAAGCCATGCCCAGAGTTGGTTATAAAATAACTAACTTCCCAGATAAATTGATACCTGAAGAAATTCAATGTGGTTTAAAGACAAAAATATTAGGTAAGAAGATATATTATTATGAGACGCTAGGATCTACCATGGATGTCGCTTTTGAGCTTGGGCTTCAAGGCGCCAAGGATGGAACTGTTGTCTGCTCAGAAAGTCAAACACATGGAAAAGGGAGAATGGGAAGAAGCTGGTGTTCTCCAAAGCAAAAAGGGATCTATTTTTCAACAATTCTTAGGCCTGAGATCCACCCAGTTGATGTGGCAAAGATGACTTTTTTGAGCTCAGTTGCAGTTTGTGAGGCAGTAAAGGATATATGTTCAGTTGATGCAAAGATCAAATGGCCGAATGATATCTTGATCGATAATAAAAAGGTCGCTGGTATATTGATCGAATTGAACGCAGAAGTTGATAGCGTTAAGTTTGTCGTAATTGGTATCGGCGTTAATGTTAATACTAATTTAAAAAGTTTACCTGAGAAAGCAACTTCTTTAAAGAGCGAAACAGGAAAGTCAGTTTTTAGGGTTGAACTAACAAGAGAGATCTTAAGAAGTTTGGAAAAATGGTATTTGGTATGGAAAAAAGACGGGTTTGCACCGATTATTTCAAGATGGAAAGAGCTTTCGCTGACCTTGGGTAATATGGTCAGAATAAAAGATTCCGGATATTTAGTTGAGGGAAAAGCTATTGATATCGATGAACATGGGGGATTGATTGTTTGTGACAGTGATGGCTTAACTGTAAAGAGGATGAGCGGGGATGTTGAGCACATTACAGCAGAGAAAGAATATTCATGTTAAATGATTATCTAGAAAAAGAACTAAATGCTTTAGAAGAAGCTGGATTGAACCGCAAGATGAAGATCACTTCCTCTACTCAAGGGAGCAGAATTATTGTTGACGGCAAAGAAGTCTTGAATTTCTGTTCGAATAATTATTTAGGGCTTGCTGATGATTTCAGGTTATGTAAGGCGGCTATTGATGAGATAGAGAATTCAGGTTTTGGTTCTGGCGCTTCAAGGCTCATTTGCGGGAATATGTCTGCACATAGACGGCTGGAAGAGAGGATCGCAAGATTTAAAGGCGCAGAGAATTGTGTTGTTTTTAGTACGGGCTATATGGCGAATGTCGGTATTATCTCAAGCTTGTTTGACAGGGAAGATATTATTTATTCTGACAGGTTAAACCATGCATCAATAGTTGATGGAATATTATTGAGCCGTGCCAAGTTCAAGCGTTATAAGCACTGCGATATGGTTTCTCTTGAAGAAATGCTGAAAGAAGGCGGGGCTTTTAAGAAAAAATGTATAGTAACCGACAGTATCTTTAGCATGGACGGTGACATTGCACCGCTGGATAAGATCTGCGAACTAGCAAAAAAGTATGAATGTTCTGTAATGATAGATGAAGCGCATGCCTTTGGCGTAATGGGCCCGAATGGAGAAGGGCTGGCTAAGCATTTTGGAGTCGAGCAGCAAATCGATATTCAAATGGGAACATTGTCAAAAGCGGTCGGTTCTTTTGGCGCTTATTGCTGCGGATCAGATAAATTGATAGCTCTGCTGATCAATAAAGCAAGGAGCTTTATTTATACAACTGCTCTGCCGCCGATGATAGCGGCTGCATCAATAAAAGCCATTGATATCATTGAAGAAAACAGAAAGCTGAGGCAGCTTTTATGGGACAATGCAAAATATGTTAATGAGGCGTTAAAAGGAATAGGTCTTGATACAATGAATTCCCAAACGCCGATCATTCCTGTGTTGCTGAAAAGATCAAAGCTGGCGCTTGAGTTTTCAGAAAGGCTTTTGGCTTCGGGCATTTATATCAGCGCTATACGCCCTCCGACTGTCGAGAAGAATATGGCGAGATTACGTTTAACGGTCATGGCGACTCATAGAAAAGAAGACCTGGATCATTTGATCCAACAAATAAAAATAATTGCCGCTAAACTTTTAGGGTCAGGCCAGGATGAAAGGGATAATAAAGCATGTCCATCATAACGTCAAAATCCAGCATTGACTGGAACTACGATATAATCGGAGAGGGGGGGAGCCTTGTTTTCTTTCATGGCTGGGGCGTAGATCTTCGGATTTGGCGCCAGCAATATAAATATTTCTCAACCAAATATAAGGTGGTTAGATTTGATCTCCCCGGACATGGAAAATCAGGGTGGAAGAGCATGTCTTTTCAAGATATTGCCGGGGACCTGGATATGGTTATGGATGAACTGGGGTTGAATAATATTGTTTCTGTCGGAAGTTCATTGGGAGGCCTTTTATCATTGAGGTTGTATGAAATATCACCAGAACGATTTAAGAAAATGGTTTTTGTCGGCGCTGTTCCGAAATTCTCAAGGTCTAAGGATTTCCCTTATGGGTTGGATGTTGAAAAGATCAGAAAATTGGGCGGGCAGCTTGATACAAGTTATCCTTCGATAGTAAACGTTTTTTTCAGATCTCTTTTTACAAAGGAAGAAAGAGCATCGCGCAGATATAAATGGCTTCAGAAGTTCAGGCAATTCAACGAGGCTCCTATGAAGCCTGCGCTTGTTGAGTATTTAAGTATATTAGAGAAAGAAGACCTTACAGAAATATTGAGAAAGATCGACATTCCTGCCCAGTTCATAAACGGGGCAGGCGATACAATATGTAATATGGATGCGGTTGATCATTTGAAAGAACTTGTTCCGAAAGGGAGATTCGATATCTTTGATAAATGCGGGCATTTCCCTTTCTTAAGTAAACCACATGAATTCAATGAAGTATTGGAGGAATTTTTATTACAATAAATATGATAAGCACGATAAGAAATTTAAATAAAGTAAGCAGGGTTTTCTCGAATATTGCATCGAAATATGATGAGCTTACATCTTTTCATAGGAATGTAGGCGAAAACTTGATAAGCAAGATCGAGAATCTTGATGAGCCGGCAGCTATTCTTGATATCGGTATGGGCACTGGATATTTGATGCGCAGATTAATAGATAATTATTCAGGCTCAAAAGTTGTCGGGGTAGATTTTGCAGAAGGGATGCTGAGATTTTCTAAGTCAAAAAATGACAGGTTATTAATTGCCTGCGCAGATGCTAGTAGATTGCCGTTTTCAAGGAATTCTTTTGATATTATTATTTCTAATCTGGCTTATCAGTGGGTAGAGGATTTATGTAGTGCTTTTATGGAGTGCAGGCGTTGTTTAAAAGAAGATGGAAGGTTTTGTTTTTCAATGTTCGGTAAAAACACGTTTAAAGAGCTGTTCCTCGCACTAGATGATTCTTTTAAAAAATTAGAGGGCAGAGACTGTTTCCCCATAGAGAAATTAGCTGGTATGGGTTATGTTGATAGCTCGCTTGCGGCAGCAGGATTTGATATAAGAAATGTTTATTCAGAGAATATAAAGGTCAGATTTGCCAGCATGTATGACCTTATAAGGTGGATAAAGAATATTGGTGCCAATTCATTAAAGAAAGATGTTTTTGTCGGGAGAAAGTTATTAAGCAAGGCAAATGAATTCTACAGTACAAATTACAGTGAAGAAGGCGGAGTTTTTGCTACGCTTGAAGTTATTTATGTGGAAGCCATGTGAAGATCTCAAGGTTATTGCAAATATTGAATATTTGATTTTGATTTAAAATTATAGAAGGATCGAGCATGAAACAAAAAGGTATTTTTATTACGGCAACAGGCACAGGTGTTGGAAAGACATATGCATCTTTGGCCCTGGGACATTTACTTAAAGATAAAAATATTGATGTTGGCTATATGAAGCCTGTTCAGTGTAGCGGAGATGATGCTTCGAAGCTAACGAATGCTCTTGACCTTAAAGATGAGTTTACCCTTATAAATCCTTATTATTTCGAAGAACCCTTATCCCCCCATATTGCAGCAAAAAGAGCCGGCAGGAGAATTAACCCGCATAAAATTATTAAAGCATACCAAAAGTTAAGCGCCGAACATGAAATGATGATAGTTGAGGGCGCCGGCGGATTGCTTGTGCCCCTTTGTAAAGATTATTTGATAGCAGATTTGATAAAAGACCTTGATCTTGATGTGATAATAGTTGCCAGTTTGGGCTTAGGGACAATAAATCATACTTTGTTATCGATCAATCAAGCAAAAAGTCTCGGGATCAATGTAAAGGGTGTTTTGTTTTGTAATGCTTCGAAGAAGAAAGCCGGTATTCCAGAAAAGACGAATCCTCGTGTTATCAGGGATTTTTCAGGAGCTGATATTTTAGGACAAATCCCTTTCCTTGATAAAGTTGGCAAACGGGCTATTATTGCCAAATGTGCAAAAAGCATTTTTCTTGATAAAATAATTAAAAGCCCAGACAAGGTGCTTACTGGCAGATTAGCGTCAATGGATAAACAGTATGTATGGCACCCGTTCACTCAAATGAGGGATTGGCTTGAGCAAGAGCCTCTTATAATTGATAGGGCCAAAGGCAGCTACCTGATAGATACTGACGGAAATAAATATTTAGATGGGGTTTCAAGTCTTTGGGTCAATGTTCACGGCCATGCTCAGAAAAATATTGACCAGGCTATTAAGGCCCAGGTAAACAAGCTCAGTCATTCCACATTGCTTGGATTATCCAATACGCCGTCTGTTTATCGGAATAAAGAACTGGTTCGTATCGCTCCAAAAGGATTAGAAAAAGTTTTTTATTCCGATAGTGGATCTACTTCAGTAGAGATCGCTATAAAGATGGCTTATCAATATTGGCAGAATATAGGGAAGAAAAAGAAAACGAAGATCGTTCATTTGGAGAATTCCTACCATGGGGATACTTTAGGAAGCGTGAGCGTCGGAGGTATTAGCTTGTTCCATGAAGTTTATAGTAGGTTGATATTTAAAGCAATAAAGTTGGGATTTCCATCGCGAATGAATATTGGCTCCGGGGATTATTTTAAGTGTCTCAATAAGCTGGAGAAGCTTTTACAATCAGAAGGACGATCTGTTTGCGCATTTATTGTTGAGCCTATAGTGCAGGGCGCTGCCGGGATGATCATGTGGCCGGAAGGCGTTCTCAGAGAGATGTCTAGGATCTGCACAAAATATGAAGTGCTGTTAATTGTTGACGAGGTAGCAACCGGTTTTGGCAGGACAGGCAAGATGTTCGCATGTGAGCATGAAGGGGTGAGGCCAGACATCATGTGCTTGGCAAAAGGAATAACTGGTGGATATTTGCCTCTTGCAGCTACTTTGACCACAAAGAGGGTTTTTGATGGATTCCTGTTTGATTATAAAGACAAAAAGACATTTTTTCATGGACATACGTATACGGGTAATCCTCTTTGCTGTGCAGCAGCGTTAGCAAATCTTGAAGTTTTCAAGAAAGAGAGGACTTTGCAGAAGCTGCAGCCAAAGATAGGATTCTTAGCAAAGAAGTTAAAGGGATTTGAAAAGCTTGATCGTGTCGGTGAAGTCCGCCAGATGGGTTTTATGGTTGGAATTGAGCTGATCAAAGACAAGAGAACAATGGAGCCTTTTTCTTGGGAAGAAGGAATAGGCGTAAAGGTTTGTAAGAAAGTCAGGGAAAAGGGAGTTATATTAAGGCCCTTAGGCAATGTGATCGTATTAATGCCGCCTTTGTCAATTACGTTAAAGGAGCTTGGAGTTTTGTTGGATGTTACTTATTCTTCTATTGAAGAGATTGTTTGCTAGAGAACGCCTTTTGCTTAACAACTTAAAGAAGAAAGAACCTTTTTTTTTGACTGGCCATAGTGTAAAATTAAACAAACTGCAGGAATTAATTATTTGTAAAGAAAGGAATTATTATGAGCATTATTTTAGACCGCAAGCATCTTGAGGGTTTTATTTCAGACAAAGAGTTAGATGCCCTTATACCTAATATAGAGAAAGCACACAATGATCTTGAAAAAAGGACAGGGGCCGGAAGAGAGTATACCGGCTGGACAGACCTTCCTGGCAGAATTGACCCCAAAATGTTGGATGATCTGATAAAACTGGGCAAGGAAGTAAGGTCTTATTCTGATTGCATCATTAGTATAGGCATTGGCGGGTCTTATTTGGGGATCAGGGCAACTGTTGAATATATGAGAGGGGGAGAGATCCCTATTTACTATGCCGGTCACAACATTAATGCTGACTATTTACACAAGCTGTTAGCTTCTTTAAAGGACCAAAGGATCACAGTTGTCGTTATATCAAAATCCGGAATGACAACAGAGCCTGCCATTGCGTTCCGTATAATTAAAAAAATGCTGATGGAAAAGTATGAAGGAGAAGAACTGAGGAAAAGAATAATATGTGTGACGGATAAAAGCAAGGGAGCTTTAAGGCAGATAGCAGATGCTGAAGGATATAAGTCATTTGTTATTCCGGATGATATAGGAGGAAGGTTCTCTGTTCTTACTCCAGTTGGCTTGGTCCCTTTAGCTCTAGTAGGAATTGATATTAAAGGTTTAGTCGAGGGGGCAGTTGAAGGGCAGAAAGTTTATTCAAAAATGGACCTTGAAACGAATATTTCTTATCAGTACGCCGCAGCAAGATACCTTCTGCACAAAAAAGGGAAAGATATTGAGGTAACGGCTTCTTTTTATGACAATATGAAATATGTGATTGAATGGTGGAAGCAATTATATGGTGAAAGCGAAGCGAAGGATGGTAAAGGCATATTTCCTGCCTCGCTAATTCTTTCAACTGACCTTCACTCAATGGGCCAGCTTATGCAGGACGGTATGAGGAATGTTTTTGAGACATTTATTGATATACAGTCACAAAAATATTCAGTTATTATTCCTGAGGACGACAAGAATCTTGATGATTTTAATCTGGTTGCAGGTAAAGACCTTGACTTTGTTAATAAGCAAGCATATAAGGCGACCGCCGAGGCTCATTTTGAGGGAGGAGTACCAAATATGACAATATCCCTTTCTCAGGCAGATCCGTTCCATTTAGGCCAGCTTTATTATTTCTATGAAAGAACGGTTGCGATTGCCGGTTATTTGGAGAAAGTTAATCCGTTCAATCAGCCTGGAGTTGAGGCCTACAAGAAGAAGATGTTTGCTTTGCTCGGAAGAAAATAAATATTAATATGGTTCTTTACAAAGGCTAAATTATGGCAAAATTCAATATTAAAAAAATATTTCTTGGGATTGTTCTTATTATTCTTGCTTTGTTTTCTGCTGTAACTGCATTTTATATTCTTGAAGTTAAGCCAAAGATGGAAGCAAGAAAGAAATCTGGGACAGCAAAAACAGTTAGTATAAAAGGATCTACAGATAAAAAAGTAAAGAGTGCGACCGAAAAGGTGGTCAAAAAAGAGAGCACAAGCAGGATCAAGGATAGAATGTCAAAGATCAGCGAAAAGATAAAGAATCCGCTGCCTGAAAAAGAAGCAAAAGAAGCCCCAAAGAAAGATCCAGTCAAAGAAGTAAAAGATGTGTTAAAGAAAGAACCGGTCAAAGAAGATCCCAAAGAAGTAAAAAAGGTTGAAGAGAATATTAGCTTAAAGGCGCTGGTCAAAGAAGCTGACTCTGTTTATGGTGATGCCGAAAAATCCAGAAAAGAGGGGCTGCTATGGGTTGACCGTAAAACAGCCAGGATCATGGTCACGCTAGGGGCAGTGCATGGTTTGTCAAAGGGAAGCATTCTTAGTGTTTATGAGGGTAGTACAAAGATCGGTCAAGTGAAAGTCGATACTGCATTTGATGTGATTTCTTTTGTTTCGCTTGGCGACAATTCTGTGGATCTTTCCAAACATAATTATTATAAGATCGTTATTGAATGATCTTTTTAAGAAAGAGAACAAGATGGAATTAAATAATAAAAAATATCTCCTTGAAGCCTATGGGCTGATTCGTATTGTTCTTGGTGTAGCTCAAATCGTTGGGTTGTTCAGCGCATATTTTTTATTAGAGTTCATTGTTAAGTATCCCAAAGAGGCGTTTCTTTACGTTATAGATGAGGACCTTATAGCCCTGACCTATTTGGCGATTCTATTTAGAGGTATATTCCATTTAATCTCGGGAATAGGTATAGCAAGGTGCAGGAATTGGATCAAGGTTTGGCTTTATTGTGGATGGGCGTTAATGGGTATTATTACTTATGGATTGATCTTTACTTTATGCAGCAAATGGATAGACCTAGATTATATTTCCCGTATGTCTGAAGCTATTTCTTTTTTGAGATTGTTTATATATTTATCGGTTGTTTTTCTTGATCTTAGCTTTGTATGCAAGACTGTAAGCCTGATTGAAGGCGAGTATTTTGGTTTTAGTGAAAAAGAGCCAAGATTAGAATTTAAAAAGATCTTCATTTTTTGTTTCATGGTGGTTGTGTTCTTCGCTCTTTTGCTCTTCTTGGGAAAACCGATATCCAAAGGGTTTCATAAAGGCTATTATAAGACAAGAGGGGACCATCATACTAAGAAGTCAGTCAGTGTTAAAAAGACTCCAGTGGTTAAAAGTTATAGCAGTAATTCTTTGGATTACACCGGCATGCAAAAGAAGAGCCTTGCCAGTTCATCGGCTAAAGTAGAGCCTCAGGCTATCAAGGAAACTAAAGCAACATTTTTTAGTATTGGCGAAGAGCATGAAGTAAAATCCTCGGATGACAATAATGTCGTTGATTTATCTACAGCTGCAGTTAAGGGAGAACGATCATTTTCTCCAGAGAAATCTTTTCCATATAATTCAATAATAGGTTATGCAGGTAGTTTTTGCTTGGCGTTAGCTTTTTTATTGCAGGCATTTCATGCTGCAGGAATCAAGACCCTTAACAGCCAGCCATTGATATCTTTTGTGTTGTTTTGTGTGGGATTTGTCTTTTTGTTCGTATATGGAATAAGTTTAAAATTAACCCCGATCACTATCTTAAGTTTACTTTCTTTTATTATATGTGTTGGCATCATTTGTTTAAAAATTAAATCTTATGATTATTTTTAATCTTCAATGAGGTGACAATATGAGAAAAGGAACAATAGTATGTTTATTCATTATTTTTTGTTCACTCGCTAGGCATTCTTGTGCTGAAACGATAGATGTCACGATAGAGAGACTAAGGAAAAAGATGGGATTGAATAACCTTTATTCCATTGAGGATATAATCAAAAAAGAAGTAACTTATGGGACATATCATACTGTAGGTTATGTTGCGAAGATCTATGAATGCCCTGCTTGTCCTGAAGGTGCTTTATGCAAGCCTTGTATGGGGGCAAATATTGTTATAGCGCACGAGCAAAAGGAGCTTGGGAATTATGCTCTTGGAGAAAAAGACCTGATAGTTTTCGTTGATGACCCGAAGTCGTTTGAGTTGGGCAAGAAATACCTGTTCTTAATACATGTTCTGGATGCGAAAACAACGGACCAGTCCTTAAACAATTTAAAATTAATCTATTCCGAAATCCTAAAATAAATTATGAATAAGGGAGAGCCATGGGCTTTTTAGAGAAGCTAAGAAAAAAGATAGATCCGACTTATAAAAAAGAAGGAGTTCATCTTGAGAATTGTGAAGTGAACAACTTAATTGCTTTGGGTGTTTTGCTTTGGGCGGTGGCAGAGGCAGATGAAAAATTTCTTCCGGAAGAGAAAGGTAAGATAGTCGAAGTTATCAAGGCTTGTGAGAATATTTCAGATGAGGATATGCCTATTGTCCTCAGAGCGATAGAAGAAGCATCTATAAACAAAATAGATTATTATGAATTTACAAGTGAGGTGAAAAAAGGCATTAACAAGGAGTCAAGAATCGCGATAATTGAGAATTTATTCAGGGTCGGTTGTATTGATGGTGAGCTGGATAACGATGAAATTGAGATCATAAGAAAGATTTCCGGATTGTTTATGCTGGAACACCAAGAGTTTGTTGATGCGAAAATCAAAGTAAAAAAAGAATTTGGTATGGATGTAGCCGGGTTATAACCGGTTTCTGCTGTTAATTGTATTTAGATATTAAGGCTTGAAGAGGGTAAATAGATAAGCGTAATTTGAGGCGCTATTATAATGGCAAAACGTTTTTCAACTTTTGAGGGAGTATTCACTCCGTGCTTGCTCAGCATCTTAGGCGTTATTATGTATTTACGCTTAGGATGGGTAGTTGGCAGCATTGGCTTTGGCGGCACTTTGATTATAATTTGTTTCGCGAATATGATCACATTGTCAACAGCTCTCTCAATGTCCAGTGTTGTTACAAATATACGGATAGGCCCGGGAGGGGCATATTCAATAATAACAAAGTCCCTTGGCCTTGAAGCGGGAGGGGCAATCGGGTTTCCTCTTTATCTATCGCAGGCAATATCGGTTGCATTCTATATCACCGGTTTTGCAGAATGCTGGTTATTTGTTTTTCCAAGCCATTCTTTATTACTGGTTTCATTAATTGCCTGGGCAGTGTTATTGATCATTTCTTATTTGAGCGCAAAATTTGCGTTTAAGGTGCAGTATTTCATTTTTGTCTTGATCGGTCTTTCTATTGTTTCGATTATGATGGGTAAGGGGAGCAATGTTTCTCACCAGTTTTCTTTTTGGGGCGGCTATCAGACTGGGGAGTTTTAGACTATCTTTGCAGTATTTTTCCCTGCGGTTACCGGCATTCTGGCTGGTGCTTCAATGTCAGGCGAATTGAATGATCCCAAAAAAAGTATTCCTATCGGGACCCTTGCAGCCATTGGGGTAAGTTTCGCTGTTTATGTATTGCTTAGCTATTGGTATGCAAAACAAATACCTTTGGCTGAATTAAGGGTCAATACTTCAATTGCTGTTGAAATGGGGCGATGGAGATGGATGGTAGTTGCGGGAATTATGGGGGCGACTATCTCTTCAGCTTTGGCGATGTTTGTCGGTTCGCCCAGGGTCCTTTTAGCCATGGGTAAACATGCAATACTGCCTTTCATGGAGACTTTTGCAAGGATAAACAAGAGAGGAGAGCCGTCAACCGCAATCTTATTTACAGCATTGCTTTCCTTGATCACAATTCTATTCGGCTCTTTGAATCAGATCGCTAGCTTGTTGACCATGTTCTTCCTAATAACATATGGGATGATCAACCTGACAGTATTTATTGAACAGTCCATTGGCATCCCAAGTTTTCGGCCGACATTCAAGGTTCCAAAAATAATACCTTTTTGGGGAACAGTTTCTTGTGTGGCTGTTATGTTCTTGATAGATGCAAAGTTCAGTTTCATTGCGTTTATTGTTATTCTTGTCATGTATGTTCTCTTGATAAAAACTGACTCGCAAGCCTATTCTCCTGAAGTTAGAAGCGGATTGCTGGTTTTTGTTGCTGAGCAGTTTGCAAAGGCGGCAAGCAAACTGCCTTATTATCCGAAGATATGGAAGCCAAATTTACTTGTACCTGTTGAAGATATGCAGAAGCTGGATCTTGTTTTACCTTTTTTGAAGAATATTATCTTACCAACAGGAAGATTAACGATATTTAAAGTTGTTGACAGAAAAAATTCAGAGGAACTTTATACTCTGAAAAATGTTGAGGCTCAATCGGGTGAAGATGCTCCAATTGATCCAAAGGAAAGATTGAGCCAGGAGCTATCTCTTAAGGTAAAGGGATTAAGAGATGAAAATATTTTTGTTGAAACAGCTGTTGTTCAGGCTCCTGAAGTCTTAGAAGGTGCAGTTACTGTTATGCAAACTGTCGGAGGTTTATTTTTCCCGCCGAACACTATGTTCTATGTTTTAAATGAAAACAATGATCAGGACCATGTTGCTGGTGGTCTTGTTGAAAAAGCTTCAGACGAAGGATTAAGCAACATAGTTCTAAGGTATGATAAGAATGCTGGTTTTGGCCTAGAAAAGGATGTTAACTTATGGGTTAGAAGCCAGTCACCTAACATAAATCTTTCGATACTCATTGCCTTGCAGTTGAAAAGAAATTGGGATGGAGTGCTTAGGATCGTTCAAGTTGTTTATAATGAACAGGATAGGCAAGAAGCTCTCAATTATTTGCTGAAATTAAAGAAAGTTATGAGATTGCCTTTGGATGTTGAAATTGAAATATTAGTTGGAAACTTTATGGATTTATTAAAACAGGCGCCAAAAGCCGATATCAATATTTTTGGTATGCAGGAAAAGCCTGATATCGCATTGATCAGAAATGTGTCCGCTGCTATCGGGACTTCTGTTTTATTTTTAAGGGATTCTGACAATGAAAGCGCCCTTGCATGACATGAATAAATTTCAGTTGCGTTTAAGAATAATTAATATATAATTACTTCATAAATTCATCGGTGTATTTTTTAAACAAAACAAGGAGGATGTATGAAGATTACCGATCTTAGGGAGTTACTAAAAAATAAACAAGTAATTGAAGAGATAAATAAGCATCTTTGGATCGAAAGTCAAAAAGCTGGATACAGCATTGGTATTGAAAGAGCTACGGATGAATGGTTACGGCTGTATGCATCAGGTTGGATGAAATACAATATGCCTGAAAAATATGATGAGGTTGTGATCAATAAAGATAAAGCTGTGACGAATGGCTCTGCTGCTTCAAATTGTGCGGTGAAAAAAGAAGAAGTAAAGACAGTAAAAACAGCAGCAAAAAAAGTCATAAAAAAGAAAGCAAGGTAGTTGTTCAGCTTTTATGTTCTTTAATTTAATAAAAAAACCCTCTGGAATTAACCAGAGGGTTTTTTTATTTGCAATGATTCTCTTATTTCTTTTTAGCTACTTTTTTTACAACTTTTTTAGCCACTTTCTTTTTTGCAACTGGCTTTTTCTTTGCTACAGCTTTCTTTTTAACGACCATTGTAATCCTCCTTTATTATTAAGAGATTTGATTGTCACACTATATTTTTATAGTAACATACTGATGTTCATATTCAAAAAAGAAAATCATTTTTTTTTACTAAAAAAAATAATTATTTATAAAAAATTTTTAAAGAGACAAAAATAGCGACGAGAAAAATTAGCGATAAAAAACAGTTGATTTTTGAGTTTGTAACGTAGAATATTGGTTGGAAAAATAAAAAAATAAAAACAAAATTATTGTTATGAGCCTATATATTCATATTCCTTTTTGTAGAAGAAAATGTTTTTACTGTTCCTTTTCAATATTTATTGGAAAGGAAAAACATGTTTGTGCTTATTTAGATTGTTTAAAAAAAGAAGCAAGGCAATATTCTGGCGAAAAGATTAACACGGTTTATGTCGGAGGTGGCACTCCAAGTTATTTAAGTGGTCAAAATATCAAAAGTCTTTTTAATATCATAAAAAGTAATTTTCAGTTAACAGATGATGCTGAAATCACTTTTGAAGCTAATCCTGAAGATGTTAACATTGAAAAGCTGCGTTACCTTAAGCAGGAAGGTGTTAACAGATTGAGCTTGGGTATTCAAACCTTGAATGAAAGATTTCTAAGGCAAATAGGCAGGGGTCATAGTAGAGACGATGTTCTTAAAGCAGTTTCTTTGATAAGGAAGGAGGGATTCGAGAATTTAAATTTAGATCTTATGTATGGTTTTGATGGTCAGTCAAAGAGTGACCTGGAAACAGATATCAAGGATATTAGCGCACTTGAAAGTGAACATTTGTCTTTATATACATTAACTGTAGAAAAAAACAGCAAATTTCATGCAGCAAATGTTAAGCAGAAAGAACCGGAAGAGTTAGCCCAGCAATTCTTGTTTGTCAAAAAGATGGTGCGGGATTTTGGCTATAAGCAATACGAGATCAGTAATTTTGCAAAGCCAGGCAGGGAATCCAAGCACAATATTAATTATTGGGAAGCAGGTAATTATATTGGTTTGGGAATGGCGGCCCATTCACATTTTAACGGAAAGAGAATTTGGAATGTTGATAGCTATGTTAAATATATAAAAATGATGCAAGATGAAGGCAATGCTGCTGGCGGTCAGGAAATTTTGTCTAGACAATCAAGGTTTTTGGAGGCACTGGTCTTTGGCTTGAGAATGACCAAGGGTGTAAATGTTGGTAGATTAGAAAGCCAATTTGCACATAAGCTTGATAATAAAAGAAAAAGTGAGATCACCTATCTCATAGAAAGCAAAATGCTTTCTTTAAAAGGGAAGAATTTAAAAGCCACGCAAAAAGGGCAGTTGGTCTTGGATGAGATCTCGGTTAGATTGGTTTAATCGAGACAGTATTTTTAGTTGTTGCTTCTGAAGGTTTGCGTAATGATGGATTTAATGTTCTTTTTGCAGGCAGGTTGTATTTTTAAAATATCTAAAACCTTATATCCTTCTTTCAGTCTTGTTTCTATTGCAGCTCTGCAATAATCAAGGCTTCCAGAATTAATGAAAATGTTCCTGATAGTTAACAGGTCTTTGTAATTTTTCTTGGGCTTGCTAAAACAATTAATGAATGCCTTGCGGTCTTTTGGTTTTAAATTCTCATAGGCGTGAGCAACAAGAAGTGTTTTCTTTGATTCAGCAAGGTCGCTAAGGATTGATTTCCCTATGTTTTTTTGTGTATCAAAGATCCCGATTATGTCATCCTGTATTTGAAATGCTTGGCCTATCAAAAGTCCTAAACGTGTAAGCTTGTCTATTTCACTTTCTTTAGCGCCAGCAAGTATTGCTCCGATTACAAGCGGGCTTGTGAAGGTGTATCTGGCTGTTTTTAATGTGTAGTTTAAAAACACATCACTTTCTTTTATGTTTTGGAGCTTATCAACGCTATGAATGGTATCTATGAACTCTCCAACTGCGGTTGAAATAGTTGTGTCTAGAAAGTATTTAAGGGCTCTTTGTTTTATTTTCGGGTTTACTTCGATTGAGAGAAAGGCATCAACTGCCAATGCATAAATGATATCTCCTGCAATAATGGCTAGGTTTTTCCCTAAAGATTTTTTGTTGTCACTCTTTATGGTGTTTTCCAGGATCTTATGCATTGTAGGTTTAGAGCGCCTCAGGTCAGAGTTGTCGATTATATCATCATGAACAAGCATGAAGTTGTGAAGAAATTCAACTGCTGTTGAAGCATAATAAACAGAAGGGCTAAAGTGCTTGCCCGGAGGGAGGTATCCTTTATAGCTTAAAACGAGTAAAACCGGCCGAATTCTTTTTCCTTTACGTAAAGAATATTCTAGTATGCTTTTGTACAGATAAGGATTTATTTGGTCGAGTTTTATCTCATCTTGAAGACGCTTAGTGAAGGACTCAATATTTATTTCTATATTCTGTTTGATTTTGTCAATCATAGGAGATAATAGTAACATAGCCAATAAGCCTGTGCAATCAGTTTTACGAGTGAAAAGCGAATCCAGTCAGTTTTGATTTATTTTGTTTGACCATTATTTGTATTTTCTATAGAATCTCTAGTGAGTTGTTCTAATCAAAAAGGTTAATATGCAAAGAAAATATCTATTAATATTCGTATTCTGTATCAGTTTGTTTGTAATGGGTTGTTCCAGGCGCGCTCCATCTCCTATCTTTGATGGTGCATATTTGAAATATAAATTAGACTCTGAGTATTTAACGGTTAAATTTTCGAAAGTAAATAATAAATATTTCGAAATTGGATTTAATTTCTCTAATGAAAATATGCTGGTTGATAATTTTGTAAAAACCGATCAAAACGATGGAAAAGTGTTAGTTGATAGGTTTATGAAGAGGCGAGATGGAAAATTGCTTATGTTAAAAGGTGTTATTGGCCCGGTTTGGTTGCCAGAGAATTTTAGAAAGAAAGGCAGCAACGAGGGGATTGATCTAATATTTTCTGCCGTGCAGACGGATGAGATGAGAAAATGGAAAAGCGTTCAAGTTTATGCAATAACAGCTTCGCTCTTTAGAGGGGCGATAAGCGGCACATGGTACTATGATGAGAGATCAGGTTTTTTGGTTGGTTGTAATGCCAAGACCGTGATATCTGAATTTCTTTCATCAGGAGAGGATGACCCGACGTTAGTTTTGATTGAAACAAATATAACTGGGGTATCTTTGCCTTCATATGGAAAAGTAGACGGAGCTATCAAGCCGCTGCCTGTTAAAGAAGCTAACAATGCTCAAGGAGATTCTTTGGGAATTGAAGATATCAAGATTGGCGGAGTTGTTGCTTATGGTGATGAAAATGTTGTTTTGATAGGAGAGGATGTTTATAGGGTGGGAGACACCATTAATGGAATGAAAATAGTTAGTGTTTCTCTGAACAGTATTGAAGTTCTTGATAATGGAAAGGTAAGAACAATAAAATAGTCGGGAATGCTGCTAAAGCATGAAGATAGTCGTTCAAGAGTTGTGTTGAAGTGAATTTAAATTATGAAAGGAACGTTAATGAAAAAGATAGCTCTTTTGTTGGTTGTGTTTTTGATGTTTGCATCGTATGTTTTTGCAGAGAATGTTTATAAAAAAGACGGTACGGTTATTAGAAATGTACGTATCATAGGGCGAAATGCCTATTCTATTACAGTTGCAAATCATGGCAGAATCTTTAATGAAGATATTGAAAGGGTCGGGGAGGATATTTCTGAAGAGCCTTTGGAAGAAGTGAAAGGGGATGCTGTTAATGAAGTAAAAGAGAATGTTGAGGAAAAAGCAATGATAGCGGATAAGCCTAAAGATGAGTTGATAGTTGATCTTTTTGCAGTTAATGGAATGAAAGAGACGGTAGAAAATACCATTACGACACTTATGACACAAATCCCTGATCAGAAAAAAGAGGAATTGAAAAAAATAGTTGATGCAGAAGAACTGTTAAAGTCGCTTGTTCCTGTTTATGATAAGGAATTTTCAAAAGAAGAGGTAATCGATCTGATCAAATTTTACAAATCTTCAGCCGGTTCAAAATTATTAAAAGATACTCCAAGGATCATGGATCAGGTTATGGTCGCTTGTGTTGATTATTTTAAAAAAAAGATAGAAGGGGATCAAAAATAGTACAGAGTGAAATTGTTTGTTTATAATAATATTTAGGATTAATAAGAATATTGTTGTATTAATTTAAGTCTTTTATTTTACAATGTTGTTTGGCATGACAAGCTTCAGGCTTCAGTTTATTAGTTTTGCATTTCAGCAATCTTTCGCATAAAGCCTTCCTGCGTAATGTTTTATCCCATATTTTCCCTTTTTGAAAAAAAGTTGAGAAAAAAATCATATTGTACGTTATTTGAACAAAAGCTTCATCCGGAAGTCTTTTTTGTATAATTAAATAGAAATATAAAGTATTGAAATATAATGATTTGTGAAGATTTTGAGATGCGAGCCGAAGTTTATTTTGTAATTTTATTTGACCGCTAAAATTTTCTTTGATATATTATGTGGGCTTATCAAACCTTCCGACCCTAATTTTGTTTGAGTATCTCGACAAATAAAAATTTGGGTTTAAAAAGAAATTCTTTCTGTTTTAGAGGAATGTAATATTTCGAACTACATGTACAATTTTCAAAAAAGGAGTTAAATATGATAGAACGCTACACAATGTCTAAAATGGGCGATGTCTGGTCTGAAAAACGCAAGATGGAGATTATGTTGCAAATAGAAGTCTTTACTTGTGAAGCTATGTGTAAGTTGGGGCATATTCCTAAAAAATCATTAGAAAAAATCAAAAAGAATGCAAAATTTGATATAGAAGAAGTCAAAAGGCTTGAAGAAAAGACAAAGCACGATATAGTTGCTTTTATCAATAATGTTGGTTCATATATTGGGCCTGAAGCGAGATATTTGCACATGGGGTTAACGTCTTCTGATCTTCTTGATACTGCTTTGTCAGTTCAGCTTGTTGAAGCAGCTGATATCATTATTGCTGACGTCAAGAAGCTGTTAACAGCTTTAAAGCAGAGGGCAAAAAAGCATAAGGATACTCCTTGTATTGCAAGAACTCATGGAGTTCATGCGGAGCCTACTACTTTTGGTTTAAAAGTGGCAGTTTGGTATGACGAGATGAGGCGTAATTTGGAAAGAATGGAACAGGCAAGGGAGATGATCAGATTTGGTAAGTTATCGGGCGCAGTTGGTACTTATGCTAATATTGACCCTTATGTTGAAGAATATGTTTGTGAAAAGCTTGACCTAAAACCAGCAAATATAGCAACACAGATCATTCAGAGAGACCACCATTGCCAGTTTGTAACGACTTTAGCTTTGGTTGGCTGCACGCTAAATAAGATCGCTACTGAGATCCGTTTGTTGCAAAAAACAGAAGTCCTAGAGGTTGAAGAGCCATTCTTTAAAGGCCAGATCGGGTCCTCAGCAATGCCTCATAAAAGAAATCCTATTACATGTGAAAGGATATCAGGGATGTCAAGACTGCTAAGGGCAAATGCTCAAGCAGCTTTTGAAAATATTAGTTTATGGCATGAAAGGGATATAAGCCATTCTTCAGTTGAACGTGTTATTTTGCCTGACAGTGCTATAGCCTTAGATTACATGCTTCAAAAACTGACTCCTATCATTGACGGACTGTTAGTTTATCCAAAGAACATGATAGCAAGCTTAACAAAAACTAATGGACTCATATATTCACAAAGAGTATTGCTTGAGCTAATGAAAAAAGGTTTAACTCGTGAAGCTGCTTATGAAATAATTCAACGTTGCGCCATGCAGGTTTGGAATGAAACATCCAGCTTTAAGGACATTCTATGCAGAGACAGGAAAGTAAGAAAATATCTTAAAGCAGGTGAGATCGATGCATGTTTTGACATAAAACATTATACTCGCCATGTGGACATGATCTTTAAGAGAGTGGGGTTAAAATAATGGAGAAAAGGGACAAAATTTATGAAGGTAAAGCGAAAATTCTTTATAAAACAGATGACCCAGATAGGCTGATCCAGTATTTTAAAGATGATGCTACAGCGTTTAATGCAGCTAAAAGAGGCACAGTTATTGACAAAGGAGTAATGAACAATAAGATATCAACCAAGATCTTTGAGTTCCTTGAAAGTGAAGGGATCGTAACTCATTTTGAGAAAATGCTTAGCGATAGGGATATGCTTATTAAAAAAGTGTCTATTGTCCCTGTTGAAGTTGTTGTTAGAAATAAAGCCGCAGGCTCGCTTTGCAGGAATCTCGGTGTTGAGGAAGGTAAAAAACTTCCGATTCCTGTTCTAGAGTTCTGTTATAAAAGAGATGATCTTAATGATCCTTTGATGAATGAGTGCCATATATTAGCTCTTGAATTAGCGACCCAAGAAGAACTTAATAAGATAAAAGATATGGCTTTGAAGATCAATGTCCTTATGGGTAAATTCTTTGCCAATTTAAATTTAGAGCTTATTGATTTTAAATTAGAGTTTGGCAGGTTCAAAGGGAACATTATTCTTGCCGATGAGATCTCTCCGGATACTTGCAGGCTTTGGGAAATTGGCACAGGAAAAAAACTTGACAAAGATCGTTTTAGGCATGACCTTGGCAATGTGGAGGAAGCATATCAGGAAGTTTTGAGCAGAGTCAGCAAATAAATACTATTTATAACAATATAATCAATGCTAAAGATCTTAAGTTTACGCCTTTTTTCCCGTCTAATGAAGAGGCCTTCCCTCTAAAATAAGGACGCGAGACTTTAAGATGTTTGTTTTTTAGCCGTTGATTTAAAATTAATCAAATATATGAACTGGCGAATAGAAATAAGACATAAAAAAGGGGTTTTTGATTCTTTGGGAGAATCAATAGAGAAGGCTATAGTTGACTTGGGTATTTCCACGGTATCGAAAGTTGAAGTTGCCCAAATATACAACATAAGCGGTAGTTTACTGAGATCTCAAATAGAGGCAATCTGCAATGAGTTGCTTGTAGATAAGATCACGCAGCAATACGAGTGTGCTGATCGTCAAAAACTTGCACATCAAAAAACACTTTCCGGTGAAAATATCATTGAAATAGCCTATAATCCTGGAGTTATGGACCCTGTTGAGCACTCTACCATGAAGGGTATTATTGATCTTGGTATTAAGGGTGTTGATTATGTTACCACGGCAAAAGAGTATATTATCAGCGGTAAGTTATCTGAGAAAGAATTAGACTTTATTGTAGAAAAGGTTTTGGCAAATAAACTGATCCAGCATGTTGTAAATTTTGAGGACCTGAAGAAGGCTTCGAAAAAGAAGGCACAAAGGGTTTTTGAACTTGTTACGCTTGACATCCTAGGCGCAAGTGACGACAAATTGATGAGGTTGAGCCAGGAAGGGCAGCTCTTTTTGAACTTGAATGAAATGAAGGCAATACAAAAGTATTTCAAGAAATTAAAAAGAAACCCAACTGATTGTGAGCTTGAGACAGTTGCCCAGACGTGGAGTGAACATTGCTATCATAAGACTTTCAGGGGGAATATAAAATATCAATATACGGTCAATGGGGTTAAAAAAACCAAAATAATCAAGAACCTCCTGAAATCGACGATCATAAAAGCAACAACTGAGATAAACAAGCCTTGGTGTGTTTCTGTTTTCCATGATAATGCTGGGGTAATAAGATTTGATGAGGATTCTAATATTTGTTTTAAGGCGGAAACGCACAATCATCCATCAGCTCTTGAGCCTTTTGGTGGTGCTAATACAGGTATTGGCGGGGTTATTCGCGATATTTTGGGAACTGGTTTGGGGGCAAAGCCGATCTGCTGTACAGATGTTTTTTGTTTTGCTCCTCCGGATACGGATTTCAAGGATCTTCCTCCCGGAACGCTGCATCCCAAAAGAGTTATGAAAGGTGTTGTTAGCGGGGTACGTGATTATGGCAACAAAATGGGTATTCCGACGGTAAATGGTGCGATATTGTTCGATAAGAAGTATGTGGGCAATCCTTTGGTTTATTGTGGCAATGTCGGGATAATGCCAAAAGATAAGGTGTTTAAAAAGGTACTCAAAGGCGATCTGGTTATTGTTGCGGGAGGAAAAACAGGGCGTGATGGTATTCATGGAGCAACATTTTCCTCTGGAGAACTTACAACGGAGTCTGAGGTCGTATCTTCAGGAGCTGTTCAGATCGGGGATCCGATCCAAGAAAAGAAATTGCTTGATGCCTTGATAAAGGCTAGAGATAAGAATCTTTATACTGCAGTCACAGATTGCGGGGCTGGAGGCTTGTCCAGTGCAGTTGGGGAGATGGGTGAAGTTTTGGGTGTCAAAGTTGATCTTGAAAAGGTTCCACTTAAATATGATGGTTTGAATTACGAGGAGATTTGGATATCTGAATCGCAGGAGAGAATGGTGTTTTCTGTCAGGCCTAAAAATGTGAAAAAGATCTTGGAGGTTTTTTCAGGAGAGAATGTTGAGGCTACGGTTATAGGTGAATTTACAGGCAGCAAGAAGCTTGAGCTTTTCTTTAAAGGAGATCAGGTTTGTGATATTGATATGGAATTTTTGTATGAAGGGACTCCAAAGATAACAAAAGAAGCAGTATGGGAGGAGCCTAGTATCAAAATTCCGGTGATACCTTTACAATCAAGCCTGAATGATAAACTGTTGGAAATTCTTTCTCATTATAATGTTTGTTCAAAAGAGTGGGTTATACGTCAGTATGATCATGAAGTTCAAGGCGGGAGCGTTATTAAGCCTTTAGTGGGAGTAAACTGCGACGGGCCTTCAGATGCAAGTGTTATAACCCCGAAGCTCGGAAGCCTGAAGGGGATTGCTATATCGAACGGGATAAATGCTCAGTATGGCAAGATCGATCCTTTTTGGATGGCGGCGTCCTGTATTGATGAAGCTGTTAGGCAAATTGTTTCTGTTGGCGGTGATGTTGAGAGAATAGCTATTTTGGATAATTTTTGCTGGGGTAATCCGGATAAGCCAGACCGTTTAGGTTCATTGGTCAGGGCGGCTGAAGGCTGCTACAAGACGGCAGTTGGATTTCAAGTGCCGTTTATTTCAGGCAAGGACAGTCTTTATAATGAATATGCTCAAGGTAACGAGTCTATTGCTATACCTGGCACTATATTGATATCTGCAATTGGTATTGTCGATGATGTTACTAAAACAGTAACAATGGATTTCAAGGAAAGAGGGAATTTGATCTACTGTATTGGAGAAACTCATGACGAGATGGGTGGATCAATATATCTTGATACATTTGATTGCCTGGGCAGTACGGTCCCTAAGGTCAATACCAAAAAAGCTATGAAAAGTTTCAAGGCATTGAATCAGGCTGTTTCTAAAGGTTTGGTGAAGTCAATACACGATTGTTCTGAAGGAGGGCTGGGTGTTGCGTTGGCAGAGATGGCTTTTAGCGGCATGTTAGGAGCGACCATACATCTCGATAAGGTTCCTTATAAGGGGGATGATGTTCGCAGCGACAAGGTTTTGTTCTCAGAATCAAATTCAAGATTTGTGGTGGAAGTTACAAAGGCAGATCAAATAGATTTTGAGAAGATTCTTGAGGGTATAACTTTTGGAGTTATCGGTCAGGTTGAAGAGACTCCAGAGTTTATAGTATATGGCAGGAAAGATGAGGTATGCGTAAATTTGTATATTCAGGATTTAAAAGAAGCCTGGCAAAAGCCATTACGATGGTAAAGAATATCCTGGACTCATATCTTTAATAGAGGAGCTTAAAAATGGGAGACAAATTCAGAGTGACGAAAGATGCTACAGAAGAAGAGTTGAAAATGGAAGATCTTAAGATGGAAGATCCTTGGCGGATTTTTCGTATTATGGCGGAATTTGTTGATGGCTTTCATGAATTATCTAAGATAGGCCCTGCTGTAACTATTTTTGGTTCTGCGAGAACACAGAGGACTCATAGATGGTATAAGGATTGTGAGGAAACAGCAAAACTGCTTTCCAAGCAAGGCTACGCAATTATTACCGGTGGCGGGCCTGGCGCAATGGAAGCTGGGAATAAAGGGGCCGCTCAGGCGGGCGGACTGTCAATAGGCCTGAATATTGAACTTCCTTTTGAACAAAAGCCAAATCCTTATATAAACAAGCTGGTAAATTTTCATTATTTTTTTTGCAGGAAAGTAATGTTCTTGAAATATGCAAAAGCTTTTGTTATCTTCCCAGGAGGATATGGAACATTAGATGAGCTTTTTGAAAGCATGACTTTGATACAGACAAGAAGAATAACAAAGCTTCCTGTTGTTTTTTATGGAAGCGAGTTTTGGACCGGGCTTGTTTCATGGCTAAGAGATTCAATGCTGAAAGCCGGCAATATTGATGTGGAGGATCTAGACCTCTTTCATATAGTTGATTCGCCAAATGATGCATTAAAGTTCATCAATGATTTTTATAAAACAGATAAAACAAGTAAAAAGAAAACAGTAAAAAAGAAGAAATAAATTCTTCCAAGCACTACGGGGTATTTACCAAGGCGATAGTTCATATGAAAAAAACACCTAAAGTAATAGTATTAAGAACTGCGGGAACAAATTGTGATGTTGAGACAGGGTTTGCTTTTGAGCATTTTGGGGCAAAAGTTGATGCTGTTCATATAAATAAACTTCTGGATCGAGAAGTAAATCTTTCTGATTATCATATCCTTGCAATACCAGGAGGCTTTACTTATGGAGACGACATTGAATCAGGCAGGATCCTGGCTAACGAGTTGCGTCTTCATTTAGGAAAGGATATAACAAAATTCATTAATCATAAAAAACTTATTATTGGTATCTGTAATGGTTTTCAGGTATTGGTAAAAGCTGGATTTCTTCCGGGAAAAATGAAGGGTTCTACTTTAAGCACAAAAGATATTTCCCAAAAGGCGACATTGATCTCTAATGATTCATCAAGGTTCGAAGACAGATGGACTTATCTTGAAGTTAAGGGTGACAGCGTTTGGACAAAGGGATTAAAGGAAATAGTTTATTTCCCTGTTGCTCATGCTGAGGGAAAGTTTGTTCCGCAAGATAGTGATGTCCTAAAAAGTCTGATTGATAATGGGCAGTTAGCATTTAGATATTGTTCTGCATATGGTGAAGCGCCTGTGTATCCGCAGAACCCTAATGGTTCAATTGAGAACATAGCAGGGATAACAGATATCACAGGTCGTGTTCTTGGGCTTATGCCTCATCCTGAGCGGCATTTTATTTTTGAAAATCATCCTTTCTGGACACGAAAGGAAAAAAACAGTATGTATGGAGATGGTGCGAAGATTTTTGAGAATGGTGTTAATTATGTTAAAGAGGTATTGCTATAAACTATGAAAAAAAAGATCTCATATAAAACAGCGGGTGTTGATATAACAAAGGCTAATGACTTTGTCTCAAGTATTAAGGGTCATGTTGCGAGCACGATGAGCTCTGCGGTATTGAACAGAAAAGGTTCTTTTGGGGCCCTTTTTGGGCTTGATGTTAAACAATATAAGAATCCAGTTCTGGTTTCTTCTACAGATGGAGTAGGAACAAAACTGCTGATTGCAAATGCAGTTGGAAAGCATGATACGGTGGGCATTGATCTTGTTGCGATGAATGTTAATGATATATTATGTGTCGGGGCAAAGCCGCTATTCTTTTTGGACTATATTGCTTGCGGGCAAATTGATACTAAAATACTTAATGATGTTGTTAAAGGTATTGCAGTGGGATGCAAACAATCCGGATGCGCGTTGATAGGCGGCGAGACTGCTGAGATGCCGGGCATGTATAAAAAAGATGATTATGATCTTGCGGGTTTTGCGGTTGGTGTTGTAGAGAAGTCCAAGATAATTGACGGATCATCTATTAAGTGCGGGGATAAGGTTATTGGTTTGCCTTCCAGCGGATTACATTCAAATGGTTACTCTTTGGTGCGCAAGGCCTTGTCTGCTTTACAGCAAAAAAAATACGCAAAAGAAATACTGGAGCCTACAAGGATATATGCAAAAGAGGTTTTAGCGATCTTAGAAAAGTTTGATAAAGCTGCAGATAGATCTTTAAAGAATATAAAGGCCATAGCGCATATTACAGGCGGAGCATTTTACGAGAAATTAACAAGGGTTCTTCCTGAAGGAAAATGTTTTTCCATTAATAAGGGCAGCTGGGATGTTCCCAAGATATTCGACATAGTGAGGGAATCCGGGAATATCGACGAAAAAGAAATGTATAGAACGTTCAACATGGGTATTGGCTTGGCAATTGTAGTTGATAAGAGAATTGTGGTTGAGCTGGAGGAGTTCTTGAAGAAGAAGAGAATAAAGTATTTTTGTATCGGTGAAGTCATTAATGATAATAAAAGAAAGATTGTTTTTAATGCATAACGGAGAGATTTTATGAAAGTGTTAGTGATAGGATCAGGCGGGCGTGAACATGTTTTAACTTGGAAAATTAGCCAAAGTCCTTTAGTTGAAAAGATATATTGTGCGCCCGGTAATGGAGGCATGTCTGAGATCGCAGAGTGTGTTGATATTAGCGCTAATGATATAGAGGCTTTAGCGCAATTTGCTAAGAAGAACGATATAGGGCTTACTGTCGTCGGCCCTGAAGGCCCGCTTGTTGAAGGAATAGTTGATGTATTCGAAGAAAAGGGATTAAAGGTCTTTGGTCCAAGTAAGTTGGCGGCCCAGCTTGAGGGTAGCAAGGTCTTTTCTAAAGAATTTATGTTCAGGAACAATATTCAGACAGCGCCATTTATCACGTTCGAAGATATTGAGGACGCAAAGGATTTTCTTGAAAATGCCCGATTCCCTATTGTTGTAAAAGCTGATGGGTTAGCTGCAGGTAAGGGCGTTATGATTTGTAACGATAAGGAAGCAGCAGTTAAAGCTGTTGACGATATAATGAAGGATAAGATCTTCAATGAAGCTGGAGAAAAAATAGTCATTGAAGAGTGTCTTATTGGTGAGGAAATTTCAATTTTAGCGATCAGTGATGGCAATGACAGTGTCCTTTTAGCGTCATCGCAAGATCATAAAAGGATCTTTGACGATGATATGGGGCCGAATACAGGCGGTATGGGCGCATACTCACCAGCACCTATTGTAACGAATTTTCTGATGAAAGAAATCGAGGCCTGTGTTATAGAGCCAACCATTAGAGGTATGCGGGCAGAAGGGATCCCGTTCAAAGGCGTTCTATATGCTGGATTAATGGTCACTGAAGAAGGTCCTGTGGTCTTGGAATATAATGTAAGGTTCGGTGATCCCGAAGCCCAAGCGGTTTTGCCTAGAATGAAAAATGATATAGTTGCGCTGATGCTTGCAAGCTGTGACGGCACTATTGCAAACATTGCTCTTAATTGGGACAGCAGAGATTGCGTGTGCGTTGTAATGAGCGCTGGAGGATACCCGGGAAAATATGAGAACGGTTTTGAGATAAAAGGCATTGATGAGGCACAAAAATATGGAGATACTGTTGTTTTTCATGCAGGGACAAAAAAAACAGGCGGTTCTCTTGTAACATGTGGCGGGCGGGTTTTAGGTGTCACTTGCTTAGGCCAAGGAATAGAGAAGGCTATCGACAATGCTTATAAAGCTGTTGAGGCCATTAAGTTTGACCATTGCTTTTTCCGCAGGGATATTGGTGCAAAAGCTATAAGGAAAATTAAGATATAATTAAATAAATTCTTTGAAAATGCTATACCACTTATTGGGAGAGTTGTTATGGAAAATATCAAAGTAGTAATAATTATGGGCAGTAAATCTGATCTGGCCGTAATGGAAGAAGCTGCCAAGGTATTAAAAGATTTTGGTGTTTTATATGAAATGAAAGTTTTGTCCGCACATCGTACCCCTGAAGAGACAGCTCAATATGCACAAGGGCTTAAAGGCCGCGGAGTACAGGCTGTTATTTGTGGAGCTGGAATGTCTGCTGCTTTGTCAGGGGTTGTTGCTGCGCATACTACTTTACCTGTAATCGGTGTTCCGTTAGAAGCATCGTCATTAGATGGTATTGATGCTCTGTTATCGACTGTTATGATGCCTCCAGGCGTTCCTGTTGGTGCTGTTGCAATTGGTATCCCAGGTGCAAAGAACGCAGCATATTTGGCTTTGAGAATAATGGGCGTCACTGATAAAGATATTGAAGGCAAGCTTGAAGATTTCAGAAAAGAGCAGGCCAGGAAGATATTGGACATTAAATTGTAAATTTTAGCAAGATAATCAGAAAACAAAAAATGCTTGTTTTCAAGATTATAAATCGAGCATAATTTAATGAAGACTGAAATTATAAAAGTTCATCCCGACCTTCCGGATAATAATAATAAGATAGTTTATTGCGCAAATGTAATTAGGCATGGCGGATTGGTTATTTTTCCTACTGAGACAGTTTATGGTATTGCAGCAGATTATTCAAATAAAGAAGCGGTAAACAAGCTTTACGAGGTTAAAAAGCGGTCACATGAAAAGCCGTTTTCCGTTTTGATATCTCAGAAGGAACTTATATCAAATTATACAAGGTCAACAAGCTCAAGCCTGTACAAGCTTATAAATGAATTCTGGCCGGGTCCTTTGACGGTTGTAGTCAGATCGAGGGAAGAAGGCAAGACTATCGGGATCAGGATGCCGGACAATATAGTTGCGCTGAGCTTGGTTAGGGAAGCAAGATGCACTTTAGCTGCGCCTTCGGCAAATCTGGAAGATTGTCCGCCTCCTTCTACGTGCGAGGAGGCTTTAAAGGATTTGGATGGTTTGGTTGATGTTGCACTAGACGGTGGGCCATCAAGGATAGGACAAGGTTCAACTGTTTTGGACCTTACTCAGGAAAATATGAATATTCTTAGAGAAGGTTCAATAACAAAGCTGCAGATAGAAAATGTCCTTAAAAGAAAGACGATAATTTTTATTTGTACAGGAAATAGCTGCCGTTCGGTCATGGCGGATTATTTAATGAAGGATATGGTCAAAGATAGAAGTGATGTTGATGTTTATTCTGCTGGCACGGGTGTTTTTCTTCATTCAACAGCTAGTCAAGAAACGATATCTGTTTTAAGGGAAAAAGGGATTGATGCATCTTCTCATATGTCTATGCCTCTTGATTCTTCATTGCTTAGGCAAGCTGATTTGATCTTTGTTATGACAAGAGGTCATAGGGCGCAAGTCTTGGAGCGTGTTCCTGAAGTTGAAACAAAAGTTTATCTGTTGAAAGAGTTTTATGATGATGGAAATGGTTTACAGTCAAATCTTGATATTCCCGATCCCATGGGAGGCAGTCATGATATGTATAAAGAATGCTTGGATGTTATAGAAGCATGTGTCAGGAAAGTATCAAAGCTGATTTAAAAAAAATAATTTAAGAAGGGAACTTTAATGAAAGTTTTTATTGGGGCAGATCACAGGGGATTTGATTTTAAATCCAAGATCGTTAAGATATTAGAGGATCAAGGTCATCAAGTTGTTGACGTAGGCACCGACAATAATAAGGAAAGCTGTGATTATCCATTGTTTGCTTATAAGGTAGCGACTTCTGTTGCAAGATCAAGAAATGCTAAAGGGATCCTGGTTTGCATGTCAGGTATTGGACAAGCGATAGCGGCTAATAAGATCAAAGGCGCATATGCTGCTTTATGTTACAATGTTGAGTCGGCAAAGTTTTCACGCTTACACAACAATGCTAATATACTTGTTCTGGGGGCAAAGAGCGTAAGGCAAAGAGAGCTTAACAGTATTATTGAGATTTGGCTTAATACTGAATTCGAAGGTGGTAGGCATAAAAGACGTTTTGAAATGGTCAAGAGGATTGAACAAGGCTTGGATATCAAGTAAATAAATTATTAATTAGCAGAGGTAAAATGATGAAATACTTAAAAGATGTTGATCCTGCAATATACAATGCGATCCAAGAAGAATTGGCTAGGCAAAAAAATAATCTAGAGCTTATTGCGTCAGAGAATATAGTTTCTGAGGCTGTTTTAGAGGCGCAGGGAAGCGTAATGACAAATAAATACGCTGAAGGATATCCTGCCGCGCGCTGGTATGGAGGATGTGAGTTTGTTGATGTTGCCGAAGCCCTTGCGATAGAGAGGGCAAAGAAACTTTTTGGTGCGGATTATGTTAATGTCCAGCCGCATTCTGGCTCACAAGCGAATATGGCTGTTTATTTGGCGGTGCTTGAATATGGTGATACTGTTCTGGCTTTAGATCTTGCTTGCGGGGGGCATTTGACGCATGGCCTGAATATCAATTTTAGCGGCAAATCATATAATTTTATTTCTTATAAAGTTAACAAAGAAACTGAGATGCTGGATTATGACGAGATAGAAAGGCTTGCAAAAGAACATAAGCCGAAGATGATAGTTGCAGGAGCTTCAGCATATTCAAGGACAATTGATTTTAAGAAATTCAGGGAAATTTGTGATTCTGTAGGGGCATATTTGTTCGTTGATATGGCTCATATTGCAGGACTGGTCGCAGCGGGATTACATCCAAATCCTGTCGAATACGCCGAATTTGTTACGACAACAACACATAAGACATTGCGCGGCCCAAGGGGCGGCATGATCCTTTGTAAAGAAAAATTCGCAAAGAAGATCGCATCAAGGATATTTCCCGGAATTCAGGGGGGGCCTTTGATGCATGTTATCGCGGCAAAGGCGGTTGCTTTTGGAGAAGCTTTAACAGGTGAATTTAAAACCTATCAAAAACAAGTCATTGACAATGCAAAAGTTTTTGCCAAGACATTGGAAGAATTAGGGTATAGAATAGTTACAGGCGGTACGGATAATCATCTTTTTATGGTGGACCTTACTTCTAAGGACATTTCAGGAAAAGATGCAGCAGCTGTTCTGGATAAGGTCAGGATCACTGTGAACAAGAATCTTATTCCTTTTGATACAAAGAGTCCGGTGGTAACAAGCGGTATCAGGATCGGGACACCTGCGGTCACGACAAGAGGGATGAAACAGGAAGAGATGAAAAGGATAGCGCACTTAATTGATCAGGCAATAATGAATAAAGAAAATGATGCTGATTTGGAAAAAATCAAGGCTGAAGTAGAAAAGCTTACTAAGGATTTCCCGATATATAAAGGCCTTTAATATGTTTTGAGTGGGTTTGTTTTGAGAAAGTTGATCTATTATGAAGTGTCCATCGTGTAATTTTGCAGAAACAAAAGTCATAGACTCGCGGCTGAGCGGCGATGGGTCTTCTATACGAAGAAGAAGAGAGTGCTTGAAGTGTGAACGGCGCTTCACTACTTATGAGTACGTGGAGCATGTGCCTTTAATGGTTGTTAAGAGGGATGGCCGAAGGCAGCCATTTGACAGAAAAAAGATAATTTCAGGTCTCGTCAAGGCTTGTGAGAAAAGGCCTGTAAGCATAGACACGATGGAAGAACTGACTTTGGATATAGAGCGCAGCATTCAGAAGAAATATGAGCGTGAAGTTGATTCAAAGGTTGTTGGTGAGCTTATTATGGAGAAGCTGGCTGCATTGGATGAAGTTGCATATGTGCGTTTTGCTTCGGTTTACCGCCAGTTCCGTGATGTGAATCAGTTCATGAGTGAGCTTAAAGGAATGCTGGAAAAAGAAAAGAACAGTTGAGAAAATGATACAAGTAGAGTTGAGCAAAATAATAATTGATGAGAAGCGGCAGGATCAGATCATAGTCTTAAAAGAAAAGTCTGGGTCGAGGCAGTTCCCTATTGTGATCGGATTTTTAGAGGCGTCAAGCATAAAAATAAAGCTCTCCGGGGTAGATCTTCCCCGGCCGATGACGCATGACCTGCTTGTTTCAGTTATTGATGGTTTAAATGCAACTGTCGAGAGATTGATAATTGATAAGATGCTTAATAACACATTTCATGCAAAGCTTGAACTAGTGACAGCTGATAATGATGTTGTCTCAGTAGATGCCAGGCCATCGGATGGAATAGCAGTAGCTGTTAGAACTGGCGCTCCAATGTATGTTGAAGATGATATTTTTGAAAAAGCAGCTTTTTATAAGCCAGAATAATCCCTGCCAAACGGCAGGCGTGATTGCTTTCAATTAATTTAAAAGTTAACTATAAGTCCATGTCCTTCCTAACTAGCTACCCTCAATTTAAAATAATAAAAGATATCTCAAAACGAAAAAAGGTCAAGGTTTATCTCGTAGGAGGATTTTTGCGGGATCATTTTCTTGGGATCAAAAAAAATGATTTTGATTTTGCTGTTTCAAAAGACGCGCTTAAAGTTGCCAAGTCTTTTGCGGAAAAGATCAAAGGCGCGTATGTTCTACTTGATGAAGAAAGAGAGTGTGCCCGTGTAGCGAAGAGGATTAAAGGCGCTCTTTTTACTTTTGATTTTGCCGGCTTTAGGGCTAAAACATTTTTTGGTGATCTTTCTCACCGGGATTTTACGATCAATACTTTTTCGGTTGACCTTGATGAAGTTGAAGATAACAGCGAGCTTGATGGTCTTATTTGCGATCTCAAAAAAGGTCTGAAAGATCTGGAAGATAAGATCATCAAGATGACCTCCATTGGAATATTTAAGGAAGATCCTCTTAGAATGCTAAGGGCTTTTAGCCTGCAGGCGACCTTGGGCTTTAAGATCGAAACTAAGACAAAGCGGCAGATCATAAAGGATGTTGCATTGATAAGAAATGTTTCCCCGGAGAGGATCAGAGAGGAACTGTTCAAGATTCTGGGATCATGTCGGGCAGCAAAGACATTAAAGCAAATGTATTCAATTAAACTTCTTGAGATCCTGATACCCCAGATCAGGGTTATGTTCGACTGTAAGCAGGGAGCTTACCACCACCTTGATGTCTGGCCGCATTCGCTTGAAACGGTTGTGCAATTCGAGAAATTGGCTGAAGAGCTGAAATCTGACCTGGAGATCCGGGATTACTTGACTAATGGTGATGAGGAGCAGGGGCTAAATTACAGGAACAGGATCGGTTTGATTAAATTAGCTGCACTGCTACATGATATCGGCAAGCCTGACACAAGGAAAAAAGAGGGGGAAAGGCTGACTTTTCATGCGCATGAACGTGTGGGGAAGAACCTGGTTAGAGATATCTCAAAAAATCTTAAGCTTTCAACAAAGGAAAGGTTTGTTTTGGAGGACCTGGTGTTCTTTCATCTGCGCCCCGGATATTTGTCGAATTTTAAAAAACCAAGTGATAAAATGATCTACAGGTTTTTTAGGGATACTAAAGAGGAGGCGGTAAGTGTATTGCTTTTATCATTGGCTGATCAAAGGTCAACCAGAGGTGCGCTGACGAGTGAGTCCGATCAAAAGCATCACGAAGAAATATGCTTCAATTTAATTAAGAAGTATTTTGAAAAGAAGAAAGAAAAGCCTTTTGCTCCGCTTATCAATGGAAACGATATTATGAAGGTTTTGAACATTCAATCCTCACCGCTAGTTGGCAAGATATTAAACGAGGTGATCGAGCTGCAGAATCTGGGTAAGGTCAAGACCAAAAAAGAAGCACTGGAAAAGGCAAAGTTAATTAAGAACAGGGAGTAAAATGAAAATAAAGAATACAGAGCTTTCAATAATCAAGGCGGATATTACTGATCTTAAGGTTGATGCGATCGTAAATGCAGCGAACAATAAAATGGAAATGGGCGGAGGTGTTGCTGGCGTGATCAGAAAAAAGGGAGGAAGATCAATCGAAGATGAAGCGATCAAAAAAGGCCCTGTTGAAATAGGCGGAGCACTTTGGACTTCTGCGGGAGGGCTCAATGCTAAGTATGTTATCCATGCAGCAACAATGGGAATGGATTTTAAAACTGATGAAAAGAAGATACGTGCTTCAGTTGCAAGCGCATTAAAGTGTGCGGAAGAACTAAAGATTGAATCGATCGCTTTTTGCGCATTGGGTTGTGGTGTCGGACATTTTCCTCTGGTAGGCTCAGCCAAAATAATGACACAGGAGATCCTCAAGCATGTCAAATATTCTGCAACGAGCTTAAAGAAAGTCATCTTCTGCCTTTACGATGAAAATGCTTTTAACACTTTTGATAAAACGGTTACAGGCTACGTTAACCACATACAGGATTCTTTGGGTGATGGCCCTTATGTCACAGTTGACATAATAATTGAATTGCCCGAAGGGGTTGTTATCATTGAGCGCTCAAATCCTCCTTACGGCTGGGCTCTTCCAGGAGGTTTTGTTGATGTAGGCGAAAGTATTGAAGAGGCAGCGATCAGAGAAGCAAGGGAAGAGACAGGTCTTGAGCTTGACGAACTTTATCAATTCCACACGTATTCCCAGCCTGATAGGGACCCGAGGTTTCACACTGTCAGCACTGTGTTTGTAGCTAAAGGCGTTGGTGTCCCTCAGTTCGGAGATGATGCCAAGGGATTGAGAGTTTTAAAACATGAGGACTTGCTAAAAGGCGAGTATGCATTTGACCACAAAGAGGTTATCCGGGATTATCTTGTTATGAAAGAAAAAGGAGCCTATTAAGATGAAAAGATCATTCACCTTGTTTGTCGTATTGTTTATGGTTGTTTGCTGTACTTTAGCGATAGCACAAGGGCCGATCAATCTTCTTGACCCAGATTTAAAAAGTGGAAAATTGCTGATGGAAGCGTTGAAGGAAAGAAAGAGTACGCGCAGTTTTGGCGATAGGCAACTTACTAAAGAAGTACTTTCCAATTTGTTGTGGGCAGCATTTGGTGCTAATCGAGAAGATGGAAAGCGAACTGCGCCATCGGCACTGAATTACAGAGAAATTGATGTTTATGTTGTCATGAAAGAGGGGGTTTTTATTTATGAGCCTGAAAACAAGGTTTTGACCCCAGTCTTAAATGAAGATATCAGGAATATTATTGGTATACAAGAATACACGAAAAATGCAGCATTAGGTCTTATTTACGTTGCTGATTATTCAAAGATGCTTTCTCCGGTGATGGATGATGATACTAAAGAAATACTGGCATCAGCAGATACAGGATTTATCAGTCAAAATGTATATCTTTTTTGCGCATCAGAAGGCTTAGCTACGGTTGTTATTGGAATGATCGATAAGCCAACACTAAGCGCAAAGCTTGGATTAAAGGAAACCCAAAAGATCATCTTTTCTCAACCCGTAGGATATTCAGAGTAGTTTTTAAAAAGGAGAGGATTTTATGCAAATTAATCTAACGTTGCCATTAGTGCTGCCTTTTATTTTTATTGCTGTTATTTCTGTTTTTATCTTTTCAATGACCAAGCTGGGATCTAAAAAGACGAGAGAGATTTTTCAGAGGCAGGCAGAAAAAAGAGGCGGATACGTCGAAGAAAAGTTCTATCATTTTTCCCCGAGGCTTGTTATTCCTTACATTGATCAAAAAATTATTGTTTATTCGACCCCCGGAAGCAGGAACTCTCCTCCATATACACATCTTAGATATAGGTTTTCTTCAATAAGAAATATCAATCTGACAGTTTACAAAGAAGGATTTTTCAGTAAATTGGGGAAAACCTTTGGGATGCAGGATATTATTGTTGATGACCCTGAGTTTGATGAGATTTTTATTATTCAAGGAAGAGATGAGATACTGGTTAGGGATATTTTATCATTAAGTGTTAAAGAAAAACTTCTAATCTTATCACGGCTTAACATGAGGCTTAAGATTAATAGAAGTATTATTTTGCTTAGCGTTCCTTCAAAGTTAAAAATAGATAATGATTTAGGGCAATTTATTGAAGCCGGAGTAGCTGTTGTTCAAAAAGTAACCCAAATAGGCTGAAGATTTTGCAGGGTTGTACAGGCTTAAAATATTTATATTCATGCAAATAACTTGCTTTTGGATGACAGCATGACTTTTTTATTTGACCATTTAACGATATTGATGTAATCTACTTTCCGTGTCCGCGATTTACCGAGGTGCAAAGAATGTTTCCTGCCAATAGTTTACGAATGATTGAAAGCTATAAAAACTTAACTTAATTAGGAGAAATGATGTCAGTTAATTCTTTTAAGAAGTTGTTTTGCTGTATTTCATTATCATTAACAATAATTCTCATAACCTGTGCAGTTGGCGCAGGTTTTTTTATGTCTGTTGCTTTTGCAGATAAAAGATAGGTGAAATGTTAGTAACGCGTGAAGAGCAAGGTATGATTCTCAGTTATTGTCCGGGAAAATGTAAGAAGAAGCAGTATTCTTTTAAAAAGGATATCGATGTAATATTATGTCATGAGTGTCTGGAGCTAGAAGATGTTAAAGTAATATGTGAGGGTGATGACTTTATCCCAGGAGGAGTATTATGAATAAGCATATGGTGTTTTTGGCTTTAATAATGGTGATGTTTGGAGTAACGGGATTTGTTTCGTTTCTGCAGGCAGGGGAGATCGTTTACCTAGAAGGAGGTGTGCAGGTAAAGCATGAAGGAGATAAAGACTGGCATAAGGGGAGCGCTGGGGAGCAGGTGGGGATTGGAGACAATATCAAGACTGCAAGGGGTTCAACTGCGGATATCGCGCTTGATGAGGGCAAGAAGAATCTGATACGGGTTGAAGAGAAGACGCTGGTAATCTTGAATTCTACGGTCCCCGGCGAGATAACTAAGCTGGATCTGTCTCAGGGGAAACTTTATGTCAATATAGAGGGAGCTCTGCAGGGTATTAATTATGAAGTAAGCACGCCCAGTTCTATTGTAGGGGTAAGAGGGACCGGTTTTAGTGTAAATAGCATGAATGACGGGGATGAGGCGGCTGTTTACGTGAACAATATTTATGTAAAGGGCTTTGATCAAAATAAAAAACTTCTCGGAGAGATTACATTAACCGGCGGGACAAAGACATATGTCGGCAGGTTTAAATCCCCTGGTGCCCCTGAGGGACTATCGCCGGAAGCAATTGACCGCTGGAAAAAGATCAAGGGGGAATTGCTTAACCATGCTGGCTTGACAGATTGTATTCGTGATGGCTTTTTTGACGGCGGGTGTCCAGGCACATGCAAAGAGGACCAGTCGTGCAGTGACCGTCCGGGACAGTGTCATGTTTGCGAGCCAGCAGAGGATCAGGTCAGATGTTATGATATGCAGCAGCAGGATGGACCTTGTACGCCAGGGGCTTGTGATAGTTCTGCAGAATGTAAAGAGTTTGATTACGATGGGACAAAATGTCATTGGTGTCAAGTGACTACTGGTTTAAGTGGTTGCCCAGATCTTGGCAAACCGGGTGCTTGCCATGGGACTTGTACTAGTAAGCAGCTTTGTATCAGCCGAAGAGGACCTTGTCATATGTGTATGGATGTAAAGAAGGTCGAGATTACTTATGCGATCATTATCATTGAAACTCCTCGCGGCAGGTATGTCCTAAAGAACAATATTGATTTTACAGGGCTAACTGGGTTTAGTCCGAAATCTATTATGGTTTTGGCAAAAGTTGATAATAAACAATTGCAAGAGTTGCAAAGACTTTCAGATTCAGAGGAAGGTGGTTTTACCGTAGGTAATGTAAAAGATATTTCAGGACTGATAAGCGAAAGACTAGGCAATAAACAGTCACGCTACAATGACGAATGTTTTAAAGAGTTTTCATCTAAGGAATCTTCGCAATCTGTACCAGCGTCCTTACCTTCTGGAGGTGGGTCAGGCGAGTATGGCTTGGATGAAAGCAAGGGAATAAATATCGACGGACCTATTCTTGCCTGTGGCCAAACACAGGGGGAAGATTCTCTTGCAGTCTTTGATGGGACTGGGGCATTAGTAGAAAATATACCAAAGAAGGAATTGATCAATGATCCCCAGCGTATTATTGATGCTTTGGAAAAAGCGGAAAGTGCGTATCAGAAATTTGAATCTTTGAAAAGCATGACTCCTCAGGGATTTATCAAAAAGCCAGCAAGTACGTTAGTAAGTGAACTTGCGACATCAAGACCATCTGAACAGGATTTTAAGAGTGCTATAAAGGAAAGAGCTGTAAAAGAAAAGAGAAACAAAAAGAAAGATATTGTTGAAGAAAGGTTAAACCCAAATGATCCACTTTATTTCAAGAAAAAAGAGGAAAAGCAAAAACTCTTGGGTATTCTTGGGAGCAGTACAAACATTGGCGGATCATTCGGTATCAGCAATACTGGCGGTTTCGGAAGCGTTTCTGTCGGGACACCGGCTAAGAAGAAGGGCCTGGAATTAGAAGATCAGTGGGGTATAAAGTATGTTGGTTACACCCTAAGATCGGACCCAAATTCTGCCTGGAACATTGTTGACGGAAAAGATCTGAATGTTGTTATAGCTGTAATTGATTCAGGCTTGGACATGACACATCCTGATTCTCCGCAATACATTTGGACAAACATGGCTGAGATTCCGGATAATGGAATAGATGATGATTCAAACGGTTATATTGATGATGTTCACGGCTGGAATTTCATTGACAATAATAATGACCTGAGGGATCTTAAAGGCCATGGGACTTTTGTTGCCGGGATTATTGCTGCAAAGACTGACAATGGAATTGGTATCGCGGGAATTAATCCAGGGGCTATAATAATGCCTTTAAAAGTTGCTCCGGAAGAAAGCGAGGCTTTAAGTTTGAATATTTACCGGGCCATTCGGTATGCGGTTGATCAAGGTGCACGGGTCATAAACCTAAGTCTTGGTGGACAGGGGAGATCCCAGCTTGAACAAGCGGCGATCAATTATGCGCATGAGAACAATGTGTTTGTAGCTGTTGCCAGCGGTAATACAGGGGATTATATGGGAAATGTTGGGCCGGCTTCAGCACACAGGGCTTTTGTAGTAGGGGCTTCAGATTATGATAACTTAAGGAGCACGATCTCAAGCTATGGGCCTAACAATGCGATCATGGCTCCAGGCGAAGAGATATATTCGTTAAGGTCTATTGATTCATTCAGTAAAAGGGCCTTTGGGGAAGAAAGCCTAGAAAGGCTTTATTTCAGGCAATCCGGAACATCTTTTTCTGCGCCAATGGTTGCAGCAACTGTATCGTTAATGCTTGTCAAGAATCCTGATCTTACTGATGTTGAGATCGCAGATATATTATATTCAACAGCAGTTGATATGGATGAAAAAGGTTGGGATGATCTGACAGGCGCAGGGATGTTAAACGCAACTGCAGCTTTGCGTGCCGTGGATCAAAAGAACTTTTTGATCGTTAAATTAATAGAAGTGAGGAAGAATCTGAATAAGGAAAAGGACCTCGAATCGGTTGATGTTTTTGCGACTGTGCGAGGAGCATTTAAAGAATTTGTTATTGAAGTTGGTAAAGGTAAATTTGCTAAGAGCTTTAGAACAGTTGCCGGGCCTTTTACCAAACCAGCTGATAATCAATGGATCACAAGAATTGATCAGGAAAATTTCAGAGGAAGCCAGGATTGGGTTCTTAGGCTTAAAGTTATTGATAATAATGGTAAGGATGTATATGCCAAAATGCTTTTATTGACGAGATAATAAATTTAATATTCATTGTAATCACATGATGGATATAATAGAATTAGCACATTATTTGTTCTTGGGCCTCATAATAGAAAGAAGCACTAACATCTGCCTGGTCGCTTTAGGTATCATTCAATATGTATTTATTATATTTTGTTGTTTTCATCTCAGCGTTTCTGTTGTTTCAGATCGAATTAATAATTGGGAAGATCTTTCTCCCGAATTATGGCGGTAGCTATTTTGTCTGGGGAGCATGTATTGTTTTTTTTCAGGCAGCTTTGTTTGCCGGTTATGCATTCTCCCATTTTGTGATCAGATGGCTAGGAATAACAAGATACAGATTTCTTCACTTGGCGATTATAGCCTCTTCGTTCCTGTTCTTTCCTGGTAGGAGCTTACCTTTAAGGTATTCACTCACAAATCTTCCAATTGTTATTGATGTCTTCCTGAAGCTGCTTGTGACCATCGGACCGGTGTTTTTTGTTCTGTCAACAATAAGTATCGTGACGCAGTCATGGGTTGCAAATTCTAAATTGCCGCAAAAGAATAATCCTTATATTCTTTTTGGGATATCTAATTTTGGTTCGTTTTTGGCATTGATGACATATCCATTTATTTTTGAGAATTATTATGATTTAAGTTTTCAGGTTAATATTTGGAGAATAGGTTATGTGGCGCTTGCTGTCTTTCAATTGATCGTATTCATTGTGATCAAGATTGAAAAGGAAGTTGTTGATCATACAAGGGCGATTGCTATCAGTAAGAGAGTTATTATTGAGTGGTGTTTGTATTCTGCAGCGGCAGTCATTTTATTCTTATCGGTTACAAATGTTCTGGTTTTGGAAATTGCCCCAATGCCGTTCTTGTGGATATTGCCGCTGGCGATATATTTACTTTCTTTTGTATTGAATTTTAAAGAAAGGCCTTTTTTTCCAAAATTTATTGATAAGTATGCTTATTTAAACATTGGCTTTGGGGTTTTATTTTATTTTGTTGTTTCGGCAAAAGCCTTTCCGGTCCTTATCGTTGGATTAGCTTCATTAGTGTTTTTATTCTTCATTTGTATGACCTGTCAAAGCAGGCTTTATCTTTCAAGGCCCAAAGATATCCGGGGGCTTACTTACTTTTATTTGATAATGTCTTTTGCTGGATTTCTGGGAGGCCTCTTTGCTACATGGATAGTTCCAGTTTTTGCGAATAGCCATCTGGAATTTTTAATAGGCCTGTTCATGTTGTGTCTAGCAATTAATATATCAAAGAAAGATTATGCTGTGCCTTTCGGTGTTTTGGTTTGGGTGTTTGCTTTGGCTTTATTATTGTATAGCGGCCGCATATTTTTATTAAAGTTCCAATATTGGGGCATCTTGTTGTTGCTGGGTGTTGTATGGGTAATATTTTTTGCATTGAAAAAACGTGCTTTTGGGCTTTCGATTGCTTTATCTGTTCTAATCATTCTCGCAAACAATATTGAGATGAACTGGCTTAAAGGAAACTGCATTTATCAAATGAGGAATTATTATGGGATTATTAGGGTTCTTGATATAGGTCAGGCAAGGTTTATGTTGAACGGCAAAACGATCCATGGAGCACAAGCTTTAGATGCCAAAGGAAGACAGGTCCCGATAGCATATTATAATCCAAGATCACCTGTGGTGAAGTTGTTGCTATCAGTGAATCAACTAAGGAAAATAGCGATTATTGGCTTGGGAACCGGTTCATTGGCTACTTATACAAATAAGGACCAATCCCTGGATTTTTATGAATTAGATAAAGATATTATTGAAGTAGCAAAGAAATATTTTGTATTTTTAAATATTGCTCATGGAAATATCAAATATTACGTTGGTGATGCAAGGAAATCTTTTGAGTCAGTGGATAATAAGGGGTACCAACTGATAGTAGTTGATGCGTTTAGCGGAGATTCAATTCCGACGCATTTATTAACAAAAGAAGGCATCAATGTTTTTAGAAACAATTTGGCAGAGAATGGTGTTATTGTTTTTCATGCGACTAATCAATATATTAATGTTGTTGATCCTTTAGTTAGCACAGCATTTTCGTTAGGGGCAAAAGTTCTTTATAAAACTGATGTGGATATAACGACAGGAAGGTTCTTTGCAGAGTGGGTTGCTGTGACTTGGAATGATGAGACAGCAAATCAGTTAAGATCAGTTTTTAATTGGGAAGAATTAGACAAAAATGATTTTAAAGACATAAGAGTATGGACTGATAATTACACGAACATATTGCCGCATTTGGACATAGAAAAGATTTTTAAAAGTGTTATGAGCGTTAAAATGTTCCCCAAGCCAGCATATATGAAATAACAATCCTGCATTTATTTTTTTTATTTTTGGTTACCCCCGCCCTTGTTTTTTTAAAAAAATATGGCATACTTTATCAGATTATCTTTCTTTATTATATTTTGAATATCAAAGTGTCTTGAATCTAAAGAAATAACCTCAATTAGACAAACCGCCTAAATGAGTCCTTAATTGTTTGTTTGATCAGAGGTTGTAAGTTTTTATTATCATTTTTAAAGGAGAACTGAGTTATGAAAAAACTAATTTTTGCAATTATTCTAGGCTCGCTGTTTTTTGCTGTTATACCTGCGCATGCAATTTATGATATTAATGGAGATATTAGCGATTGGGGTATTAATCTAAACGAGGCATATTTTAAGGGGTATTTAAATGATCATCTGCCTTCCGGCGGCAATGATATAGATTATGAAAGAGATGATATCACTGATGATGCAACTGGGGGCTATGTTGGGCCGGGTTATTCAACCGGGAATTTGTATGATGCTGAGGCCATGTATCTTGACAATGATGATGAGTTCTTGTATTTGGCCATTATAACAGGGTTACCACAGACTTCACCTTTTTCTGCATCTTCTAATACAAGGTTTTTTGGCCCAGGGGATATATTTATTGATACAGGCCTTTATCAAGACCCATTATCTGCAAGTTATGATATCAAAAAATTGTATCGTTATGGTTTTGGCATAGATATTTCTGAAAAAAAGCTATATTCGGTAAATGCTTGGAATCAGACTTTATACGCGCAACATAGAGCTGCATCTGACCCTTGGAGCATTGGAGGCGGAATAGATTTAGGTGCAATTGATTTTGCATATAGTACTGTTGCTATTAATTCACATTATGTTATGGAGGCAAAGATACCTGTTGCCAAGCTTGGAATTGGCCAAGGGGAATCTGATGTTTGGCTGAGTTGGACGATGGAATGCGGGAACGATTTTTTAAAGATGAAAGGTGATGTTGCCGTTACTCCTGAACCGATGACACTTGTTTTGTTTAGCGGTGGTCTGCTTGGTATTTTTTCAACTAGAAAAAATCGAAAAAAAAGTTAATTGCGAAAAAAAACAATATAATGTTTATGTCTGCGTTATAATATGATTATTAAAACAAAGACAGTTTATTTTTAGGTGATCAATTATATTGTTTAAAAAATCTTATATAAAATTCCTGCCGCTTTGCTTAGCAATAATCCTTATTGCGATATCATATATTCTTGACTTTTCTCACGATCATTTACTTAAGATACATTTTATAGATGTAGGATATGGCGACGCTATCTTTATCGAGATGCCCGACAAGACAAATTTGCTCATTGATTCTGGACATGAAAAGTATGCGAAAAAAGTAATGTCTTATTTGTCTTCACGATTACAGCTGTCAAGATCAAAGAAGATAAATACTGTCATTTTGACACACCCGCACAAAGATCATTTTGGCAATTTAGATAAGATTGTCGAAAAATTCCTAGTAGATAAATTTTACTATAATTCAGATGAAAGAATGCCGCATAGCGGTTACTTTGAAATTATAAATATTGTTCGCGAAATTATTAAGCCAGAAATTCTTAAGCGGGGGGATAAGCTTACTTTTTCATCCGGTGATGTTGAGCTGAGGATACTTGAGCCGGAAGAGATCGCCGGAATGACAAATGATAGCACTATTGTTGCATGGCTTAAATATGGTGAAACATCGATACTTATAAGTTCAGATATTCAGATGATAAGGCAAGATAAGATAATTCGTGATTTTGATTTTATAAAAGATTCTGATTTTGTTCAGATTCCTCATCATGGGGGATATGTCAGTCAAGAATTTGCCAGCTTTTTTAACACAAAGAATTTTGTCATGTCCGCAGGGACTGAGTATGGGAAGCCTTTTGAAGAAGAGGTAAGTAAGTTTAAGGGTAAAATTTATAGGACTGATAGAATGGGGACAATTGTTATTAAGAGTGACGGAAGGAAGATGTGGGTTGCTGATGAATGATTAAACAATTTGAAGCCATAGGAAAAAAACAATGAATAACAGAGTTGTCAGTATTTTATTTCTAGCGATTACAATAAGTGTTTTTTCTGTTGGGTTTGCTTGTTCCCAGGACAGTTATGAGTATAAAACCTATGAAAATAAAACAGGAGAGACAATAAATAGGTTTTGGATAGAAATTGGTTCAATTGATAAAGGAAGGATCATCGCGAGTTTTAGAAAGGAAGAAGGCGACAGGATTGAGATCGAGGAGTATGTTCTGGATGAGAAATTTGCTACTCTACAGTGGAAAGTTGAATGTAAGAATGATGATACTCTTTATGAAGGCGAAAGAATTGGCAATAAACTTATACTAAAGGGAAAGTTCATGGCTCAAGCAATTGATAAGGTTATCGATATCGGCAAAGAGCCGCTTTTTGTTAATCCGAAATTAGGATTGATTGGTTTTGTAAGATCAAACAAGAAATCCGAAACCTTTTGGGCTTTGCGTAATGATAATTTGGAAGCTTTTAAGATGATAGCAAATAACCAGGGCCGGGAAGTGATAAAGCTGAACAATGAAGATGTAAACACAGATAAAGTGTATTGGGCGCCAAAAGGTTTTGGATCGGTGTTCTTTAATCGTATTTATTGGTTCAGATTGTCAGACAACCTTTATGTAAGGCAAACCACTTCAAGAGATCGTATGCGTGAATTAGTGAAATAAGAACAAATTGTGATTCCGGACGGTTAGTTTTTTGTGGCTAAAATGTTTTCTTTATCGTCGAGGGGTTGTTTTGTCTCTTCAAAATTAAGATCTGTCCAGATTGGGATATGATCGCTTGCAGAACGATCTATGACCTTTCCTTTGGCGACAGTTTTCATGCCACGAATATATATATGATCCAATGTGTTCTTTCTGTTTAGAAGTGCCCAATTCTTATTTGTCCAGCCCAAGTCCGTTGTCGCAGATTTAAAGTCGGCCGCCATAAAAGCATCTTGAATGTTCTTGCGGTCCTTCTTTGTGAATGTATTAAAATCACCGCCAATAACACAATGTTCAATATCGGCAGGGATAGCTGAGATGATCCCATCCATGATTATTTTTCGTTGATCAGGTTTTACGAAAATACCTAAATGAAGTGAAAAAGCCATTACCTTTTTTCCGTCAATATCAATAGTTGCGCCAACTGCGATCCGTTGCTTATTGCTGTTAAAGTGAGGCAAAATGATCTTTTGGTCATTAATGATCGGCCATTTAGAAAGAATTGCATTGCCAAAATCTTTCTTGTGCAGAGGGTGAACAACTGCAGGATAATAAACATAATTATATTTAAGGGTATCAGCGATCTTTTGTACGCCCTCTTTGTCCATTTCTTGAAGTAGTATGATATCCGCGTCCTTGATAGTTTCATATTTTTTGAGTATTGTGATAGCTTTATCAATCCGCTTTGCGTACTTGATGTTGTATGAGAGGATCTTTATGTCTTCATTCTGGTAATTTCTTGTGGTAGTGAAGTTTTGAGAAGCATATCTTGGCTTGGTCAGATTTGTATAATTATACAAATAGCGATGCATAGAGCAGCCATTTAGGGTAATAGAAGATATCAGCAATAAGAAAATATATATTAAACTTATTTTGTCCACTAATTTATTTTGTCCAGATTTGTTCTTTTCCTGCTTTAATATTTGTACAAGAATGTATACAATGTAAATGTCTGAAATGCAAATAATTTTGGTTAACAAATTATAATGCTTGTAAGTAGCAATCACATAATGTGTTATGATCAATGTATAAGTAAGTGATAGGGATCTTTATTTTGTAACAAGGCTTGATTATCTTTGGGCTTTTCCTTCTTGCCATTGAATATTATGAGTATTAGAATACTGCATACTAAAGTTCTGGGATGGGAGGATATTATGAAGGTTCAAAAAGGGCGTGTTTTTGTCGGAAGGTTTGAAAGCAGATCGGATCTTTTGGATTCGCTGACCGGATTCTGTAAAAAAGAGAATATCCGTCTTGGTGCTTTTACGCTTATTGGAGCATTGTCATCAGCAAAGATGGGGTATTATAAACAAGATGAGCAGCAGTTTGTGGAATGTTTGGATTTAAAGAAGAAATTAGAGATAACATCTTGTGTCGGGAATGTTTCTTTAAAAGATGGAGAGGTTTTTGTTCATGCGCATATTACTTTGGCAGATCATGCAGGCCAGTGCTACGGGGGGCATTTAATGCCTGGTGCTACGATATTTGCAGTGGAGTATTATATGGAAGAGCTAGTAGGAGCAGAGCTTAATAGGATCTATGATGAAGAGACTGGTCTAAATTTATGGGTAAAAGAATAGCAGGAACAACTTGTATCTGGACAATTGTTTTCTATCTGTGTATTTTTTCTGCAGAAAAGTCGTTTTCTGATAATTATATCCTGGATAAGAATAACTCTGAAATAAGATGTAGCATAGGCTATTCATTAATTGGAAAGTATAAACCGGCTTTTGAAGGATTTAAAGCCAGGCTAATTTTTAACAAGGATGATCTTGATAGTAGTTTTGTCGAGATAATAATTGATATTGATAGCATTAAGTCAAAATATCCTGCACTCGACAGGCTTGCGCGCTCAAGCAGGCTTATGAATTCAGCAAAATACAATACGGCAATTTTTAAAGGAGAGAAAATAAGAAAAGCTACGAATCCGGATGAGTATTCTGTCGAGGGTACCTTTGACTTTCATGGAGTAAAGCGCGATATGTCATTTAGTTTTTATTTAAAAGAAATAGACCCCAAGGGCCCTAATATCAATGGAAAGAAGTTTTTGGAGGTTCTGGGAAGCTGGAAGATCAACCGGAAAGATTTTAATGTTATTTGGCATGATGTTCTTGATAAGGGTGGTATTATTGTGTCAGACCAAGTTTTAATAGATTGGAAATTAACAGCATTTGCGGGAAAAGATGAAAATAGATAAAGAGCAAAAAGGATGGGTACAGGATACCAGGTCCACCGGGGTTACTTGGTTTGGGATATTATTGGTAGTTGGTGCTCTGTTCAAAATATTTTTATTGTTTAACTATGATTACTACAGGTTTTTATTTCAGCCTCTTTCAGATAAAGCAATTTTTATCCGGTATGTTCTCTCAATGATTCATATATCTTTGGGGTTGATATGTGGGATCGGAATTCTTATGTTGAGGGATGTTTTTAGGAAACTTGCGCTTCTTCTGTGCTTTTTAACAGTTGTAACCATGTATTGGAAGCATCCTTCCTATGTTTTTAGGAATGTTGCTGTTTATGTTGAGCATCAATACAATGGAAAATCTTTTGGAGAGGAAGTTGAGATGTCTGAAGAGGGATATCCGCTTTTTAAAAAAGGATCAGGCATATATGAGCTCGAAAATGAGAGTTTGCCACTGATCTCCATGAGTATTTATTGTATTTATGACATTGTTTTTTGTTTAGCATTTATTTATTTTTTTAGTAACAAAAAGATCAAGGAGCAGTTTGTCTAGTAATGGTCGGATTCTTATTTAAAGATAATAAAACAGATCAATATTTGGATGATCCTGATGTTAAGCTCATGCTTAAATTTAAGGAGGAGGAAGATCCAAAGGTTTTTGAGGAATTGATGAGTAAGAATTTTAGCCGAATTATGAATTTTATATATCGTTTTGTTGCTGATAGAGAATTGGCAGAAGATCTCACCCAGGAAGTCTTCATAAAGATTTATAATAGCGCATCGAATTATTATCCACGATCCAAGTTCAAGACTTGGGCCTTTACTATAGCCAGGAATATAAGTTTAAATGAGCTAAGAAAAAATAAGGGGGCAACTGTTTCCCTGGATAAGCCTTTTAAATATGGTGAAGATGATATATCATTACAGGTTGAAGATAAGACAGTTACAAGGCCCGATGATGCAATTATTAAAGGCGAGTTAGTTGATGCGGTTGACAAAGCTATTAATGAGTTGCCTTCAAATCAAAGGACTGCGATATTGCTTATAAGATATGAAGGCTTTTCTTATGAAGAGGTAGCCCGGACAATGAATACTACAGTTTCTGCAGTTAAATCTTTATTAAGCAGGGCAAGGGAGACATTGAAAGAGAAATTGGCAGATATTGTATCTGGATAATATGTATTATTATATTTATATCGAAACTTTTTGTGTTTTTACGTGTTTATAATGTTAGGAGACAGGAAAAAATGGATTGCAAAAGATTAAAATCTCAAATATATGAATATTTAGATAATGAGCTGAAAGCTGATGATTTGCAGCATGTTACAGAGCATTTAAGCACCTGTGCGGAATGCCAGAAAATGTATGAGGAGATTAAAAAAAACTGGGATGCTCTAGGGGTTTTACCAAAAGTAGAGCCAAGCCCTAATTATATGTCACAATTCTGGTCTGAAGTTGCAACCCGGCAGAGTATTGTTGAAAAGATTTCTGAGAGATCGAGACAAATGTTTTTAACTTGGAAGATGGTGCCTGTATATGTCTCGCTTTGTATTGCAATAAGTGTTTTTTCCATAAGGAATTATGTTGAGTTTGACCAATCAAGGCGGATAATGGCTGAAATGTCACAAGATGAAATTGAGATGGTTGAATATATAGAACTGGCTGAAAATTATGAGCTGATAGATGAAATAGAGTTTTTTGAAGATTTTGAAATTATACAAAATATGGATGAATTAAAAGTTACACAGGGTTAGATCGTGCAAATGATAAAGAAAACAACATTAATATTAATGCTGGCAGCCCTGTTTTTGAATGGGCATTATTTTGTTGCTGCTAGTGATGTTTGGTCCGGGGAAGAAGAGATTACTGATGAAATGATAGAGATCATAAACAACTTGGATCTGTTGGAGAACTTAGAGATGTTGTCAGAAGACATGTCTTTTTTAGACGCATATGAAGAAGTTAAAGAATCTGATGAGTCAGAATTTACAGGAGGTAATGATGATCAATAGAAAAATAAACATTTTAATGTTTGCTTTAGTTATGGGAATATTAATTCTTCCTCTGGCAGCCTCAAGAAATTCATATGCTCAGGAAGAAGGGTCTGAACAGGAAAGGACCACCACGCGTAATAAGCATATACGTGAAAGGTGGGAGAGCCTGACTCCTCAGCAAAAACAGGAATTAAAGGCCCGATTGCAAAAATGGAATTCTTTAAGTCAGGAAGAAAAAGACAAGGTGTGGGAGAAATTCAAGAAATACAAAGATCTTTCTCCGGAAAAGAAAGAAAGGATAAGAAAGAATTGGGCAGAGGTTGGAAAGCTAAGTAAAGAACAAAAGCGTGATTTGATCAAAAAGCATGAAAGGTGGAAAAGCCTCAGCAGGGAGCAAAAAGATAAGATCCTGGAAAAGGTAAGGCGCTTTAAAGAGATGAGCCCTGAAGACCAGAGACAATTAATGGAAAAAAGAAAAAGATGGCAGTCTTTGTCTCCTGAGCAGAAGCAGGAATTAAGAGAGCGATTCAAAGGGCGACAGGAAGGATTTAAAGGGAGAGGAAGGAATGGTCCTGATAGGTTAAAAAGAAGGGATCAAATAAACGAGTATTTAAATAAAAATGATAACAGTTTCAGGGAGAAGGGTGATAGATTTGATTCGGATGGTGCTGGTAGAGGTAGCAATAATCAGTCAAAACCAGGCAAAAATGATTAAAGAATTCCTTTTCCCTGGTAATAAATCATTTGTAGAAAAAATGAATAGTTTTTGATACTATACTTCTGCTTGAAATTATAGCGTAACCAGGATTTCCAAACATGTTTAAATTAATCCATAAATTATTTATCCCCTTGTTTCTTGTTCTCTTGCTATGCGGTTTTTCGAATGATGACCTCGCAAACATTGAAACTGCAATAATCCAGCAGGACTATAAAAAAGCTGAAAAGCTGTCTGGAAAGCTGTTGTCTGAAAATCCTGACGAGAGAACAGAAAATCAGGCACGGTATTTTTTGGGATTGAGCGAGCTTCGTCTTGGCAGTTATGATGAAGCTAAAAAGATATTTGAGAGGTTAAGCAAATTAAAATCGGATCCAACATTACAAGATAAAGTTTATCTTGGCCTTTATGATGTGTATTATTTGCAAGAGAATTATTCTCAGGCCCAGGATGTTATTCATGAGCTAATAAAAGAGAACCCAAAATCAGAGTTTTTAAGTCTGGCATATCTTAAGTTGGCGCGAGTCAGTTTGAAGCAGGCTGATTGGAACGATGCACGGTCGTATTTAAAGAAAATAATCAATAATTATCCTGATAGCCTGGAAGCTTATTCTGCACAGCAGTTACTTGAAGAAAAGCAGTATTTTGCTGTTCAGGTCGGTTCATTTTTAGAAAGAGAAAGAGCCCAGCAGCTTGTTGATAAATTAACTAAGCGTAAAGAATATGCATATATAGTAGAAACAAAAGATAAGTCTGGAAAAAAGTTTTATAGAGTTAGGGTCGGCCAGCTGTCTTTGTTGAGCGAAGCAAAAGAGTTAAGAACGAAATTATCAGGCCAGGGATATCCTACCGCAATATATCCTTAGATAAAGAAGTGCAATCCTAATGAGTGAATTAAAGAAAATAATTTTTATTGTTGGGCCAACTGCCATCGGTAAGTCTGAAGTCGGATTTCTTCTGGCCAAAAGGATTGGCGGAGAGATAGTTTCATGCGATTCTATGCAGATATATAAAGAGGTCACCATTGCAAGCAATAAGCCAAGCGTGCAAGAGATGAAAGACGTGGCGCATCATTTGGTTGACATTATTTCCGTCGAGGATGAGTTTGACGTATCTAAATTCAATGATCTGGCAATTTGTGCAATAAATGATGTTCACAAAAGGGGTTTTGTCCCTATTGTTGTCGGAGGTAGCGGATTATATATGCAGATATTGTTAGACGGGATCTTTGAAGGAGCTCCAAGGAATATGGAATTAAGAGGTGAGCTTATTTCAATTGCAAAAGAGAAAGGTAATGATTGTTTATATGGCTTGTTGAAAGAAAAAGACCCTGTCGCGGCTGAAAAAATACATCCGAATGACTTAAGAAGAATTGTTAGGATCTTGGAAGTGTGTATGGTGGAAAACCGAAAGCATTCTGAGTTAAAAGAGGACAGGAAAGGGCTTTGGGGAAGATATGATATTTCTATTTATTGCTTGAATTGTGATAGAGAAATGCTTTATGATAGGATAAATAAAAGGACTGATAAGATGTTTGATTCGGGTTTGGTTGATGAGATCAGGAGAATTGAATGTTTAAAGTTAAGCAAAACATCAAGAGGTTTAATAGGCATCAAGGAAGTATTGACCTATTTGTCGGGAGAATGTGAGCTTGGGTTTGCTAAAGATTTGATCAGGCAAAATACCAGAAGATTTGCAAAAAGACAGCTGACATGGTTTAGGAAAGAAAATAGGGTAAAGTGGATCAAAATTGATCAATATGGCTCTATAATAGATGTTGTAGATACAATTTATAAGGATGTTTATTCCAATGTGGAGTGAAATAGTAAAATTTATTTCAATAAAAAAGAAGGGTAAGAGCTTATGAAAAATAAACAAATAATTCCTGTTGTTTTTGTAATGTTTATAACTTTGGTATTATCATCTTGCGGTGTAACAAGTAAATTAGATAGAAGAGGAACGGTTTGTTTTAAAGATAAATGTATTAATGTTGAGGTTGCATCAAATTTTAGAGAAAGAAGTATTGGCCTGCAGTATAGAAGTTCTTTGGGCAAGAATGAAGGCATGTTGTTTGTTTTTGAAGAAAGCAGTTTTCAGGGTTTTTGGATGAAGGAAACATTTATTCCGCTTGATATAATCTGGATTGATAACAGCAAAGAAGTGGTTCATATAAAAAGACGTGTCCCTCCATGCGAGAAGGACCCTTGCAAGGTTTACAAGGCACCAAAAATAGCTAAGTATGTCTTAGAAATAAATTCAGGATATGCCGATACTCTGGGGTTGATGGAGGGTGATATTGCTGTGATAGATTATGAATAAATTATGTTTTCATGGTCATGCCTCTGACGATAGAGGTGGGTCACTTTATTTTCTTGGCCTGAATATATGAGTTGCTTGACCAAAAAATATCTCGGATGCTTCCATTATTGTTTCAGAAAGAGTTGGATGTGGATGTACAACAGATTTTAGGTCTGATACAGTTAATTCTTTTTCAATAGCAAGTGCACATTCTGCAATAAGTTCTCCGGCATGCTCTCCGACAATACCCGCCCCAAGTATTATTTGGGTTCCTTTATCAATAATCAGTTTTGTGATTCCATCAGATTTATGTGTTGTTTGCGCGCGTCCGGAAGCAGCCCATGGGAATTTTACAACAGTTACGTTTTTGTTTTCCTCTTTTGCCTGAGCTTCACTAATACCGCAGGTTGCAATTTCAGGGTCAGTATAAACTACCGAAGGTATTTTTGAAGAAACCTTGGAAAATGTTCCTGATATGTTCTCGACGGCAATTTTACCTTCATGTGAGGCTTTATGTGCCAGCATAGGCTGGCCTGTAACATCGCCAACAGCATAGATGTTTGAAGCAGATGTTTGTTTTTGATCATTTGTTTTGATCAGGCCCTTCTCATTGATAAGCACATTGGCTTTATCAAGGCATAAATTGTCTGTATTCGGTTTTCTCCCAATAGACAAAAGGACATTTGTGTAGTGTTCAGTCCAGGTATTTTCCTTCTTGTCTTTAAAAGAAACTGTAAGCCCCTGGTGATTTTCCGCGATCTTGGTTATTTGAGTGTTTAAAAATACATTTTTTAATGATGATTCTAATTTTGTGTAGAGAATATTTGATAAATCGCGGTCGATTCCTGGCAATATGTTTGGCATCATTTCAACAACAGATGTTTCTGAGCCCAGAGAAGAATAAATTGTTGCCGCTTCGAGGCCGATCACTCCGCCCCCGATAATAAGGACCGATTCAGGAATGTTTTTCAGGTCGACTGAATCAGCAGAATTAAGTATTTTTTCTGATAAAGGAAAACTATCTATTGTAATTGGCGATGAGCCTGTTGCAATTATTGCATTCTCGAACTTGATAGTTCGTTTAGAATTATCTTTGGATATTATTTCTGCAGAATTAGAGTTTACAAATGAGGCAGTGCCCTGAATGTAGTTTATTTTCCTGACTTTGACAAGCTGTCCAAGTCCTGTTGTAAGCCGTTCTATAACGCGGTCCTTCCATTCATTGATCCTGTTGATATTTATATCTGGCTTATCAAATGAAATGCCAATGTCCTTAGCATCTTTAGAATTATTTAATATTTTTGCGCAATGAAGAAGTGATTTATATGGAATGCAGCCCCTGTAAAGGCATGTTCCGCCAGGGTTGATCTCCTTGTCAATTAATGTGACATCCATGCCCAGGTCAGCTGCAAGGAAAGCCGCGGTATATCCGCCCGGCCCTGCGCCTATTATAAGTATCTTTTTGCCCATATAATATTCCTTTTGTTAATGCCGAAGGTGGGGGTCGAACCCACATGATTATTAATCACACGCCCCTGAAACGTGCGCGTCTACCAATTTCGCCACTTCGGCATATTGTTAATTCAGTATACTTACAATAATCATGGCTGTCAATGCAAAGGCAAAAAAGTAAAGACAGCGTCACAATTTGTGTTATAATCTTGCCCATGGGAGAAAAGATAGCGACAAATAAGAAGGCATACAGGGATTATTTCCTTTCAGATAATTGGGAATGCGGTATTGAGCTGAAAGGGGGAGAGGTTAAATCTGTACGGGCAGGCCATGTTAACTTTAAAGATAGCTTTGCTAGAATCGAGAATGGTGAGGTTATGTTATATAGTTTGCACATTGACCAATATGAGCAGGCAAGCTATATGAATGATGAGCCTGACAGGGTAAGAAGGCTTCTTCTTCACAAGCGCGAGATCAAAAAATTAAGTATCGCTTCTAATGAAAAGAAATTTGTGATTATCCCCACAAAAATATATTTTAATAATAGGGGACTTGTTAAGGTTGAGGTTGCATTGGGCAAGGGAAAGAAGCTTTATGATAAAAGAGAAACTATAAAAAAGCGATCTATTGATAAAGCTATTAGCAGGACAATAAGGTCGCACGTAAGATAACATTGAATAGTTTAGGCTTTTGATTATAATGATATTAGGGATTTATTGATCGTTCTTTTAAAAAATTTTAAACATGTAAACATGTATATTGAAGGTGACATGGTTTCCGTCTTGCTTTGTTCACGGAAGTCATATCTTTCCAGTACAAAATATGGGGGTGACATGGTTTCGACTTGAGTTGTTCCTGTATAGGTGGCATGCCGAGGATGCCTGGTTGGCCTCGTAAAAAATCTAGGCAACAAACAAATGCAGAAAATGACGCATTAATTGCGAGTGCTGAAAGCATTGCTAACAGCGCTCCTCAAACAGTCGCAGTCTAAATCAGATTGTGCCCTTTTATAAGATATGCCTGTAGTTTTATAAAAGGACCTTAACAGGCTAGTGTGGTCTTGGCCAGCAAGACCAATGCGAAATTATATGGCTGGTCATGTTAGATCCTGTTTGCCGGAGCTGATATGATGAGATCAAAAGACAATCTACGCATGTAGAGGCTTATGCAATACACTATAAGGACCGGGGTTCGATTCCCCGCACCTCCACCAGTAAAATAAGGGCTCATAACATATTGATGAACAATAAGTTGTGAGCCCTTTTATTGTTTTTTAAAATCTGCAGTGATTGAGACGAGCAGAGAATCTCAGAGAAAGTACAGTGTTAACTAGTCATAATATTGTAAAAACCTCTTGATATTGCTTTTTGTGAATGCTTGAATGATACTGTTCAATTGAAAGAATTTTATTAGATATGAAGCTTAAAAACAATATTATTCCTTTTATTCTATTTCTGGGAAGCTTTTTTCTACGCCTTTCTTTAATAAGCAAAGGCCCCTTTAATGTAGATTGTTTAGACCTTGCCACTCAGGCAGAAAGGTCTCTCTCTGCTGGACAGCTTCAAAACATGTATGGATCAGGGTATCCAATGGTAGTTATTCTTAGCGCCGGTCTTATCTATATATTCAGAATGATCAATATTGTAGATCCTGTCAGTGCTGTCAACATGATGAGTGTTGTAACAACTTCAATCTGTGTTATATTTTTTTATAAAATTGCAGAAAGAATAACAAGTCAAAAAGCTGCAATATTTAGCACTATTCTTTTTTCATTAAATCCAGCATTTTTAGGAAACTCTGTTTTTGGAATAAGTCATGGCCCAGCATTGCTCTTTTTATCTGTATCTATATATTTTCTGATACTTTTCAAAGAGGACAATAAGTGTCTAAAATATTTATTTATTTCAGCAATATTTTTCGGATTTACTGGAGCTGCACGACTTCAAGACATGATATTTCTGATCATACCAATAGCTTCATTGATATTGATCCCACTAAAACCTTGTAATATAAAAAGATTTTTGTTATTTTCTCTCATTGCTGCTGCTTTTTGCGCCTTGTTTTATCTTCCATATATTATAACTGATGCACGTGAAGATTACTTTAGTCAGCTAAGAAGCTATCGTGCAGATTCTTTGCCTGTTTATAGCCTAGAATTTATTAGATATACGTTCTTAGAGCTTCATGGTTACCTTTGTGAGTTATTGTTGCCTGTTGGATTGTGCATAAGCATATGCGGTCTGTTTATTCTAGGGCGAAAAAAGAATTCCTACTCTATGTTTATATATCTATGGTTCTTTGTTTCTTTCTATATTCTAATCATTTTCTCAACAACAAGGCCGAGGTTTCTTTTATTGTCGTTAATGCCTTTAAGTATTGCTGCAGGAGAATGTTTGTCTTATTTATTTAATTTTAATCGGGTATTCAAATTTGTATCTATCATCATGCTTTGTCTTCTTTTTCGCATGGGGTTCCTGCCTACATACTATCTTCTTAAATTTCGCCATCGGGTTTCAGTTATCATTGAATATTGTAAATGGCTTAATAAAAATACTGAAAAGAACTCTCTTATTATTACTTGTGATGATAAACCATTTATACGTTATTATGGTTCTAGGGAAAGCTTAGCTAGGCCAATGAATACTTTTAGTATTAGTATAGAACAATTAGAAATGTTTAAAAAAGGGCTTGATAAAAAGATTGAAGAAGGTTATCCGGTGTATATTACTGATATCGGTCTTTACGCCTATGCGCCAAAAGGAGAATTTACCTCTTTCTTTAGGCATAATTATAGAATTGTTCCTGTGGGAAAAAGTCTTTATGAAGATTGGCACCAAGGGGCATCAGAAGATCAACTTTTCTACAATAATCTTTATAAAGTGACAAAGAATTAAAGTCGTGGTTTGATATAGGCAGGGAAAAGAGCCTTATTATTTTAGGAAACACTTTTTGGTTCCCAAAGGGTTCCCATCTGATACATAAACAAACCTAAATATCTGGACAGTGTGAAAGTGGTCAAGCTCGACACGATTTGAGTTAAATGGTCGGTAATAAAGGGAATATCTCTGACTGTTTAGTATTATTAACTTTTATCAAAATTATACATAAATTGCTTGAAATTGGTTTTTCTTAGTGCTTGAATTATAAAAATTAACCTTGAAATTTTATTAATTATGAGATACAAGCACATCATTATTCCATGTATTTTATTGTTGGGCAGCTTTATCCTCCGCCTTTTATTAATTAGCAAAGGGCCGTTTAGTATAGATTGCTTCGATCTTGCTCTTAAAGCTGAAAAAACTTATTCCTCTGGGCAACTTCAATATATGTTTGGCCCAGGATATCCTTTCGCTATCATTCTCGGGGCGATGTTTATTTGGCTGTTTAATGCATTTAATATTTCGTCTCCTATTTTTGCTGTGAATATGATGAGTGTTGTTACGGGTTCTTTAGCAGTTTTCTTTTTCTATAGAATTTCTGAAAGTATTACAGATCAGAAATCAGCAATATTTGGCACTGTATTATTTTCATTAAACCCAATTGTATTAGGATATTCCGTATATGGGACCAGTAATGCACCAACCTTGCTTTGGTTATGTGTATCGGTTTATTTTTTGATAATTAGCAGGGAGAATAAAGATAGTCTGAAAAATTTATTGCTCTCTGCTGTCTTTTTTGGTCTGCTAGGAGGGACACGCCTGCAAGATATGATCTTTCTATCTATACCGATCGCTTCCTTATTGTTTATTTCTAAAAAAGCATATCGAATACGAAGAATTTTTGTATTTTTTCTCACAGCTGTTTCTGTAAGTATTTTGTTCTATCTTCCATTTGTTTTGACAGATATGAGGATTGAATATTTAAGCCAGTTAACCAGATTTCGTGCTCTCAACGTACCTACTTATAGCTGGGATTTTACGAAAGAATCCTTCTTTAAAATTCATATTTACCTTCTTAACGCATTATTGCCAATAGGATTAATAACTAGCTTATATGGACTATTTATTCTGGTGCGCAACAAGAACCCATTCACTCTGTTTTTGTTACTATGGTTCTTTATTCCTTTCGAAATTACAATAAGGTTTGCTACGACTTATTCGAGATATTTATTAATACCAATTGTGCCTTTAAGTATTGCGGCAGGGGCATGTTTGTCTTATTTGTTTAGCAAGGGCCGCATATTTAAAATGGCTTCTATTCTGATCCTTTGCCGTATTTTTTATTTTAGTTTTCTGCCCATGTATAAGCTCTTGGATTTTCGTCACCATCGTTCAGTTATTATTGAATATTGTAAATGGATCAATGGTATTACTGAGAAAAATGCTTTTATGATTAGCTGTGATGATAGAAGCTTTATTAATCATTACGGGGATAGGGAAATTATCTCTAGGCCAATGGATAGTTTTCATATCAGCAGGGAACAATTAGAAGAGTTTAAAACAAGGTTGGATGAAAAATTAGAAGAGGGTTATCCTGTTTATATAACTGCTATCGGGCTTTATGATTATTCACCGAATGGAGAATTTACTTCTTTCATGGAGCTTCACTATAGGATCAAATATGCGGGAAAAGGTCTTTATGAGGATTGGCACAGTGGAGCAGAAGACAGGAGAATTTTTTATAATTCTCTTTATAAAGTGACAAAGAAATAAATTAATAGCTCAATAGCGCAGGGATAGTGCTTTTAAGTTTTGCAATAATTTCATAGCTATTAAATAGTTCTCATTTAATTAATATCTTTTCTTGCCCGAATATTGCCCCTTATTCTTCGTAGCCTACCTAATTATTAGATTCTAATATATACTTTTATTATGTTATTTAGGTACTATTTAACTAAAAATAAGACCTTTTCTGGCTATGTAAATAAGTCCATCTGTTTGCTCGTATCTTTTATCTTTTTTACTGCAACTGTCTGTCCCGCGCAGGTGTTTGCTCAAGCTGTCTTAACGTTGCCGGCTCCCGGAACCATGGTTCCAACCTCTCCGGTTCATAACCCCGCAATGATCCTTGGGATGACCATTAATATGGATAATCCGTTTCAATTTGATTTTCTTGTGGATTCGGGAGATGAGAATCTTGAGGATGATGCCTTTCGAAAAGAAACAGGGAAGCTTATCAAATACTTTTTAACGGCATTGACCGTGCCCGAAGAGGAAATGTGGGTTAATTTATCGCCTTATGAGAAGGACCGCATTATTGCAGATGGCCTTGGGGGAACCGAAATGGGTCGGGATATGCTCGCTCAGGACTATCTTTTAAAGCAGCTCTCTGCTTCATTGATGTACCCTGAAAATGATCTTGGCGCTGAATTCTGGGAAGACGTTTATGAGAAGATGGGTGATGAATATGGGACAAAGGATATTCCCGTTGATACGTTCAATAAGATCTGGATCGTTCCAGAAAGGGCTGAGGTTTATGTCAACGGCGAGAGTGTTTATATTGTCGACAGCCATCTTAAGGTCATGCTTGATGAGGATTATCTTGCCTTAGAAGCTAATAAGAACACTATTGGGCATGGGCTTGGAGATATTAAGGAGGAAGACCTAAAGCAGCATTCAAAAGTATCGACCGATGCCATCCGCAAGATATTGATCCCGGCAATTGAAAAAGAGGTCAACGAAGGGCAAACATTTGCATCGTTGCGGCAAATATATAATTCACTGATTCTCGCGGCATGGTTCAAACAGAACCTCAAGAGCAGTATTTTAGGGCAGATCTATGTTGACCGCAGCAAACTAAACGGCGTTGATATCGATGACAAAGATGCCAAGATAAGGATATACGAGCAATATTTGAGAGCTTTTAAAAAAGGCGTTTTTGACCTTGTCAAGGATGAGTATGATTCGAGCACTCAGACGGTTATTTCCAGGAAGTATTTTTCCGGAGGGGAAAATTTTGCAAATATTGCGCAGGTTGTCCAGAATACAGGTTCTGATAGTTCTATGTTGTCCTTCATGCGCAAGATCGTTGGCAGAACGATCAGGTCCGTAACAACTATAGTCAAAAGAGCCAGTCCCAAAAGATTGCCTGATGGGGAAGAACAAGAGAGCGAAGAACTTCTGGGACAATTGAATGAAATATTACAGAAAGCAGTTAAGGATAGGGCTGATCCTGGTGACTTTGAAAAAAAGCAGGAGGATCTCCAGGAGTATCAGCCGCCTCAGGCGCCGGAAGTTTCTTTTGAAGAGATCCCTTTACCGGAGGGTATACATACTTTTGACCTCATCACGTTCTTGCAGGCACAGAAACGTCTGAAGAGTTTATCTGCTGAGGATCTGGGTGCCCTTATGGTCTCTATGGGGATTCTTGATGAGGGCCAAACCTTGACGCGCGATGACATAGACCAGCAATACGATATTATTTATAAGCATTTAGCTAAAGAAGGATACTCTGAAGAACTAGTCAGTCTGATCAAAGGTGAGGATGACCCGGATGTTGCCTTGGATAGAACTGTCTCGTATCAAAGCGGAAGTTCGAAAATGCAGTCGATCATTGAAGCGGTCGCAAACAGCGTTGACGCCCTGGGAGGTTCCATCGGCCAATTCGGAATGGGTGTCAAACAGATTTTAGCATGGCTGGAAGATGGGGAGCGTTTGGAGGTCGTATCTAAAAAGATAGATGATGTTCCCTATCGTTTGATCATAAGCAAGCAGGCGGGGAAGTTTAACATTGCAATAGATGCTATAAGCAGCGATGATTTTACCAGGGCGCTTGGAGGGGTTAAGTCTGAGAAAGGCACAGTCATCAATGTCGTCAAGAAAAGGGATGTTCCCACAGAAGGCGACGGAATTACATTGGAGCGTCTTGAGAAAATGGTACATAAGAGGTTTGCCTTTGTGAAATGGCTGAACCTTTGGACTCGAGGGGGTAATGCCGCTCTTAAGTTCGTAAACGGATGGGAGAGAAGAAGGGTCTTAGCTGGTTTGCAGAATTTGACGCATGAAAATATTGAGGAATCCGGAGCAGGCCGCGGTGAGAAAATGATCATTGTTTCGCTTGAGTCCCGTGCATTGAGGATCATGGATACAGGGGTGGGTATGGATTTTCAGGTTTTATCACGCATGTTCCTTCCGGTAGACGGTGGTGACAAAGAGAATAAGTCGCTGGATTCAGAAGAAGATATCAACGCGGAAATCGAAAGAACAAGCATGGTCCATGATTGGCAAGGCCCGGTGACATCTGTTGTTTTTGCCAGAAATGGCGAGATGGTCATGGAAGTCCCTCTAAGTGAAGAGATCAGCGGTTCTATTCTAAAGGGTCAGTTGATGGTTGATCTTGGTAGATTGATACGTGTTTCTCCATCCCGTGACAAGATAGTCCTTCAGCGGAATCAGGATGAGGAGCCGTTAAAAAGAGGTTTTGTACATCTTGCGCAAGAGGTTATTCAAGGTAATATCTCTGATCAGGAGAAGATCCAGATCATCAACACGCTGATAGGTGGTTTGGAAGGGATCGCTCCGGGAAATAAATCAGTTTCCGACATAATTGACGGGGTTAAGATCGCGCTGAAGAAAGAGACGAAGGCTTTTGTTACTAAACTCAAGAGTAAAGGCATAATTCTTTTGCCGCTTCGCGGAGGCTATGATAATTTTCGTATTCCTGAAGGTAGAACGGTTGCTTTCCTTAATGAGAACCTTTTCGATTGGAGAGGATCTGAATTGAAACAGCTCAAAGAGAATATGGGGGCTAAGGTTCTGCCCCTGGTCCTTGAGGGGAAAGACCCGGATACGGGGATAGTGATACGTAATATTATTCTTGCTGCACCATATAAACAAAGCATTTGGAGTGGGTATCAAGGGAGAGATCTTCAGGAATTTGTTAAGATCGTTTCTCAGCAGGAATTGCCGGTCATAAAAGGTGACGGCTATGTTGTAGTTCCATCGCAGGTCAGCGAGATGATCGCCACGCTCTCGCAAGATAGCGATAGGATGATAGAGATCCTGGAGTTATTGAAAATTTTAACTGAAGAGGATACGGCCAACAGTTATGAATTTGAGATCAAGAAAACGGAAGCCTTTGCCGCCTTTGGAGCTGATGCCGCTTCTGAAGGTACAGAAGGTCGCCAAACAAAATGGGGGAAAGAAATAGAATTCTTGACTTGGTTTAAAGAGGATGAGCCGACAGCTGAAATTATATCGACGCCATTCGGCCCTCAAAAGACCGAAAAAACGGTTACAGACACTATGCGTGCTTTCAGAGCGGAAAAAGTTGATTTTGATCGAATTTTTCGCGGGCAAGATATCTTTGCATCAAAACAGGATTTTGTGACAATGAAGAGCGCAAAAGTGGAGTTTTCTCAAGTCTCCCAAGTTGTTTTTACGAATATTTTTGTGAGGGATCAAGAAAAGCCCAGGATCGGTGAATATTTGGATTCATTGGGTAAAAGTGTAAGGAACCAGGAAGGGGCAAAATTTAGTTTATCAAATAAAGGCACTGAAGATAAGGCAATGCTTAGCTTATCAAGCAAGATCGCTATTGAAGCATTAAGGAAATATCCTTTAGCAGAAATTGAAGGTATCAGCGAGTTTATGTTCGGTAATGATAAATATGTTGTCCGAAAGTATGACAGCGTGAATGGACCCCTACATATTTTGATAGAAAAGGACGGGAAGGATATTAAAAAATTCTGGGCGCTGGCTTTGCCTTTGGATGTTGAATCATGTCTGATAGATAAAGGAAGAGTGATCTTCAAGGAATCCGAAGGAAACAGGGAGGTCTATGTGGATCTTTTTGATCCGGAAGGGGGCTTCCTGGTGAGCTTGAATGTTGAACCAGAAAAGAAGAAAGAGTGGTTAGTGAAACTGGAAAGCAGCTATGCTCAATTGCTCGAGCTTGTTCCTGATGATGTCATCGAAGGAAATCATTCAGAGTTCAAAGATATTTTCACACGTCTCAATGCGCTCATAAAAGAAAGGGCTGTTTATATTATAGAGGGTGGTGTAACGCCAGGCCAACAGGTCGCTGCCATTGATGCACTGGTTGATGAGGTGTCCAATGATCTTATTCGGATCGGCGCTACTGTAAAGGAAATGTGGGAAAATTTCGGGGATGAGAATATATTGCCCCTAAAAGCTCATGAGAGGGGAAGTTTCTTCACGCAGTTCATCAAGGTTCTTGTGCAGGCCGCGACGCTGGGCCAGTTGGGAGAAAAAGAGGATCTTGAGCAGATGGTTCGGATTATGGGACACGGATTTGTAGTTAAAAGCTCCGCTGATATTGAATCCGCTAAGGCTATCGACAGGTTGGTTCAGGCGCTCAGGAAAAAGAATATGAAGGACTTCCCGGAATTATCTAAGATCGTGACGACGCTTCAGCTGACCTTGCGTAAAAGGGATGCCGGGGCTGCGGGCCATTTGATAGATAAGATCAATATGATCCTCAATAGTGAGGAGTCGGGAAAATATCTGGAATTGATCTATAAAGAGTTTCAGAGTGCGGAGTGGATTAAAATAAATAGTGAGATAAGCGCGGGAAAATTCCAGGATCTTGATCGACTGGGGCGGTTGCTGATATTTCTGTCAAGCCGTTCGGACCTTGTTGCGGAAGATATGAGAAGTGAAGAAGATGATATGAATTGGGCAGTTGTTCCCGAACCTATGGGATTGGAGCAGCTTGATGTGTGGAGCTCATCGAAAAGCGGAGTCAGGACGGTCGATGAAGTTGTCCAAAAGCAGTCACAGATAAGGGCTTTGGACAATGAGGCTGTTGAGCGAGTTCGCCAGAATATACGATCGAAGGTCGAAGGATTAAGAGAGTCCGGTGGATATGCGGCTGAATTGATGCAGAATTTTCTGGATGCGATGGTACTGCTGAGGCAGGGCAAGACCGAACAAAAAGGAAAGCTCCAGGTAAAGTTCTATTATGATAAGGAAAGAGATGAATTTGTTGAAGAGATCAATGACAATGGTCCGGGAGCGCCTGTTGGAAAAGAGCTGGCGCTTCTTATCAGGAAATCGAACAAGTATGAATTGAACAAGGATCAGCAGGGCCTTGAAGGTCAGTTGGCGGGATTCTTTGGAACGGGTAAATTTACCATGTATGCCGGCGCTGATAAAGTTGAGATAATTTCCCGGGGTGAAGAGAATGTCTATGTGTTCGTTCTTAAGGTTGACCGCAAGAACGGAAAGGTCTTTTTGGAAAAAGTAGGCCAGCGCCAGAGGCGTGAAGGGGAAGAAACAGGCGTGATGATCCGGAGGATCAAGGAAGCTGTATCTATTATTCCATCACTTGAGCAGATGTTTGCCGAATCTGCCTGGAAAATAAATGCGGGGTTTGCGGTAACGGATAAGGACAGCCTTGATATGGAGATCAATCATGCGATCCATCCGGTTGAAGTGGCAGGGCGCAAGGCGCTTTATCAGGGAGCATTTTATGCGCCCAATTTATCGACATCCGAAGAACATGGTGAGGAGCGTATAGATCATGGCATATTCAGGATATGGGAGCATAATGATCCCGAAGTTCCTTCACAGATTGTTGATAAGAAAGGCCTGCGCGTTGAGGATATCGCCCTTAAAGAAAAATTTCTCGAACTGGTCCCGCAGAGAATGCGTGATATGTTGGATAAAATGCATATAGTTATACAGATACCTCTAGCTCTTTATGAAAGCCGCAATGGATTTGCCCAGGAGGATGAATATCTGCCCTTTATTCAAAGGCAGGTCGCTGTTGGGGTGTACCGGGCGCTGGTTAGCAAGTTTCTCTCGGATGAAAGCTTTACTATGGACAGGATCATATCGAGCGATTTTGAAACGGGAATGACATACAATATGGCTTTTAACAGGCAGGCAAATGATCTTTATGTCGGAGAACGTCATTTATTTGATATTGTTAAAGACCTTAATTCTGAGCTGTCTGATCCAAGGCTGGGGGCAGTTACTAACGGGGAATTGGATGTTCTTAAAGGATGGTTTGATGGGGAGGGAACTGATCTCGAGAAGGGTTCAATAAAACAATTTTTATCTTTATTGGAGGTTGATTATCTGAATATGGAAAGCATTACTGAACGGGCGAGTATTGTAATGCGGAGAATTAAGGCGCTCAAGGATGTCGCGCCGCAATTAGCGGAGAATCTCGCTGGCAATACGGGGCGTTCCGTTGAAGATGCGGATAAGCTTAAGGACCGCTATTCTAACGAGAGAAAAGCTCAGGCAGCTAGAAGTAAGGTGATTTCTGAAAACTCTCCTTCCTATTGGAGGGAGGCCCCGGTGACTGAAGAAGAAAGAGACCTCTTGAGGATCGGTGAGGAATTTTCAGCGATATTCGGGATCGAACAGGTTTGGTTAGCCAAAAGCGATGCGCCTTTCAGCGGTTTGTTCTTCGGGAGCGGAATGATGCTGAATAAAAGCATTGCGGGGAAAATAGCATCTGAAGGTGGATTTTCTGAAAAGGTCGAAGTGATAGCGCATGAATTAGGGCATTTATTGCAGGCTGCAAAGCGTTCTGCCGGCAGGGTCGAAATGGTTGCTACCGAACAGCATGGTTTTAATGATTGGACCCATGATGATGAGTTCTCCGAAATGATGAAATGGGTCTCGTTCTTTATTCTATCAAAACAGTCTCCCGCAGCTAATCAAGCTGATCGGGGTAATACAGATACTACTGTAGAACAAGTAGAATCAGCCCCTGGTGGTATCGATTTTAATACGCAGATGTTGAACCTTGAAAATACCGGTAAGCAGTTTCAGTACGATGTTCCGCAATTGTCACCTGAGCAAATGGAATATCTCTCTATTGATGGATTGGTCCCGGTTATCATAAATATTTCTCCGGTTACAAACTTGCCGCTGCTTTTGGGATATAATATTGAGGAATAAGCAAAGGTAACAGCTTAAAAGGTAATAATGACATAGGTGTATGTTTAATATCCAAAAATATTTAATTCTTCTAATTTCATAGATTTAATTTGATGGTATACTGAAAAAAAAGGAGGCAAAAAATAATGAATGAGAATAAAAAGAATATACCGCTTATTGTTTCATTATCAATTCCCGTGTTAATGATCGCTCTGGTCGCTATTAGTATTTATGTCCCGACAATATTCGTTAAACCTAAAATGGATTTTGTTTATAGTATTGGAAGAGACTATTGCTATCTGCAAAAATATTCGGTACAAAATAGTAAGATTGTTGAAAATGAAATAAAAGAGGCTAAGGATCCGAATTATTGCCATAATAATAGCCGAGAACCAAAGCTTTATTATTATGATGTTGAGAAGGATTCTACAAAACAAATCACTTTTGAAGAAGCTTCAAAATATATCTTAGATAGTAGTTACAGTTCTGAGGATGGATTTTCAGTGGTTTCAGGCAGCGGCCATTCTGACCTGTTTTTCTACAATGGATCATCTTATTATAAGAAATATATTAAAAAAGGGGCTTTTAGCAAAAAGCTTAATATTGGAGCAGATTATTATTATGATTTTAATTTCTTAGGTTGGGTGAAGGGGTAAATCATGAATAAAGAAAATATTTTAAAAAGTGTAGAGACCCTTGTTAAAGAAGGACAATTGACTAAAGAAGAACTGCTGGGCGTGTATGATAGGTCTATCAGCACAGATAAGCAGGAAACTTTAAATAAGCAATCCCGCATATCAAATATTCTTTATTATATAGGAGGAGGCATTGTTTTTTTAGGTGTTTGCATTTTCATTGGTACGAACTGGTCAGAATTAAATGATCTTACGAAGATCATTGCGACACTAGGAACGTCGGTCATGATGTATTATTCGGGTGTCCTGTTGACGCGTTATAAGAATTTGGAGAGGATATGTGACGCTTTTTATTTTCTTGCTGCTTTGGTAGCCCCTTTAGGTATTTTTGTGACAATGGATATTGCGGGCATTGATACTGGCACAGCAGGATGTCATACTGTTATTGCGGCTATTTTGCTGGTTGTTAATCTTGTTTCTTATAATATTGACAAAAGAAACGTATTTTTTGTTTTCAGCGTTATCTTTGGGTCATGGTTATTTTTTAGCTTAACAATATTTATGATAGGAGGAAGGCCATTTAGCGACTGGAATTTTGTCAAATATAGATGGTTAGTTGCGGGTTTATCACATATGATTTTGGGCTATGCTTTAAGAGATACCGATAAAAAAGGTCTAACGCGTTATCTTTATGGCTTTGGGGTTGTTGAATTTTTAACAGCTGCGCTTTGCTTGGGCGGCTATACTCCTAATCAAAATGTATTTTGGGAGCTAATATTCCCAGGATTGACTTTTGGTATAATTTTCCTAAGTGTTTATTTAAGGTCAAGGTCGTTTCTTATCTTTGGGACCCTGTATTTGATGTTTTATCTTTTTAAGATTACCGGAGAATATTTTACGAGCGGATTTGGATGGGCATTTTCATTGATTATTGTTGGTTTTGCATTGATGGGGATAGGCTATTTTGCATTTTATTTGAACAAGAAATATATCAGTTAAATATTATTATATTGAAACTTCAAAAGGTCTTTTAAATATAAGATATTAATGTACAGCAAGGTTTTCATGATTGCATATTTTAAAAAAGCTACATTTTGAAGAATATATTAGTAAAAAAGGGCAATAAGATTCCTTATTGCCCTTTTTATTTAAAAAGCAATAAGCATAGATTTGAAGAACTGGTAACTATTTTTAGGCGCTTGAATGAAAGTCAGTATCTCTTCTGTGTAAATGATGGTGTTTAGCCATATAAATACCATTAATTTTAGCTATTTTTAATTGTTTTTTTTATTGGAAATGTTATTATTAATTACTAAGACAATTTTAAAGGAGGAGAAGTTCTCGGAATAATTTCATCTGTTTTTGATGATTATCAGATTTAAAATAATTTTTAAAACTGACGGGAAAAGAAAGTTTAACGTATTTTGGTATTTAGTTGTTGGACCTCTTTCAAGGGGGTTTGGTGGCTTTGCCGGGATACGTTTTTTTGTATCTTTTTAATGCAGAAAGGAGGCAATAAAAGAGATAATTGTCAGGTTTCTTTTAATTAGGTGGTGAAGGCAGGCTTCAAATATTGGCAGCTAATTTATTTTAAGAATTTTTAAAAGGTTAAATGTTGTCATGGCCTTTTTAAGGCCAAGAAAAAATGTTTTTAACAAATAATGTTTATGAAAAAGGATTTAATAATGTTTAAAAAATTATGTTTCGCAATGATGCTATTAAGTTTTGTTTGTTCTTTTACAAATGTGTCTTCAGCCCAGGAAATGGATCAGTTTGATATCTCTTTTGGGACCATAGTTTCTGTTAGTGATAGTGAAGTTGTGATAAATGAAGAGGATTTAGAGACAGAGGAAGTAAGCCAAGCCGCATTTGTTACTGATCCGGGAATGATACTTGAGAACTTTGAAACGCTTGATGAGCTGACAGTGGGCACTTTTGTTGAGATATTTTATGAGCTTAAAGATAATTCAAAAGTTATAAACAGTATTACAATTACGAGTAAAGAAGAACTTGAAAAAGAAATGAATGAAACTGAACTTGAAATGGATGAAGAATAATATGCCAAATAAAAAGAGATTCGATGATTATGTTATCAAGCACAATGAAGGTGTAAAAGAAAAATGGCAGGACAAGATGAGAACAAAGCAAATAAGAAAGCAAAGAAGACAAAAAGTAAGTGGCGCAAGAATCATTGAGTAGGATTTGTTGTGTTTAAATGATTGTTAGAATTTCATTGAAAAAAGGGGTAGCGGATTTATTATGCTACCCCTTTTCATTTTAGATTTTCTAGCATTACAATTTCATAAGCCAGCTATTTATAATAAATTATTAATTATGATCTCACCAAGGTTTTCTGCTATTAGCTTGTTGCCTTTTGCCGTACAATGTCCAAAATCTCCACCAAAAATATCCACAAAATATTCGTCATAGCCATCTTTTGCTACAGCATCTTTAAATAGTTCTTCATTGTCCACGAAGATAGCGCCATTTTGATTATAAAATAATCTTCTTAAATTGTTAACATCTCGCATTGGATATTGCATGCATATGAGCTTGATGTTTTTGTCTGTTACAGAGTCTTTAAGCTTATTGTAGTTGAGTTTCGTTGTAGCAAAATAGTTCTTTGACCGCAATTTCTGGGTCTTTTTAAAGTATATTCTTGCTGAGTTACTTTGGTTTTTAGCCATGTGTACAAGGGCTAAAAGCCCATATGAATTTGCGTCATTAATTGAATATTTTATTGCTAATTTCAGGGTTTGTTCTGCTTTGGCATATTCTTTCTTATCCCAAAAACATTTTGCCAGTTCACTATAAGCTAAGCCATTATTTTTGTTTTCAGAGATAGCTTGGCTTAAGATTTCTTCAGCTTTCAGCAAGTCTCCGGTCTTTCGGTAATGATGGCTTAAAGTTAAATATGCTTCATTTCTATCAAGGTTTTTAGTCCGCTTTTCATTATCTTTTAGGTTCTCTGCTTCCTCCTGCTTTACTTGCATGGTAATTATATTTGAGGCATTATTTAGCTTTTGCTGGTAATTATCACGACCTGATAACTCACTGATGTTCTCACTTATTTTTGGCAATTCAGCTGAAGGATTTTGTAGATTCTCTGAGATATGAAGAAAAATTAATGCGAAGAGTTTATAGGCTCTGAAAGATTTGAATAAATCTAGAATATTGTGATCAATAATTTCTCCAGTATCGTTAATTCCCATCATTGTGATTACCAGATCAGGATTATATTTGTTTAAGTTGTCTTCCAAGCTTGCAATGATCATTGTTGTATTACCAGCTATTATTCCTTCATTTATTACAGTAAATCTTGTTCCTAAGTTTTTCTCATTTAAAAATCTTTCAAGTTGGTAAGGATAGCTGTTATTGCTACCCATTGCAGTGGTAGACTCTCCTAGGCATAAGATGCGATAATCTTGATTCTTGGCTGCGGATATTTTATTTCTGTGTTTCTGGAGCGATGATAAAATCAGCCCACCTGTTCTTAGGCCGATTTCCAATAAAGAAAAGCATAAGAAAAGGCCAAACATGATCAAAAGAATTTTTTGTTTTGTGGATGTTTTGTGCATTTATTTATGTGTTTAGTTTTTTTAGTCTTCTTAATAGTATATTCTGACCGAAGCATAAGGCTATAAAAATTATAAACATTTTTCATTATGAAGATAATGTTTGGCAGTATACTATAAGGCGAAATAGGAAGAAACGATCTGGGGGATTATGTTAATTCCAGAGTAATAATTTTGAAAGGAGAAAAGGATGAAAAGAGTGGTCATATCAACGGTTATTTCTGCTTTATTGTTTACAGGTATTGCAATAGCTGATAATAATGTTGAAAAAATAAACAACAGTCAGGCAGATATAGCGCTGAAGTGGGTTAATTTAATTGATGAAGAGGCTTATGATAAAAGCTGGGATGAGGCCGCAGCTTTCTTCAAACAAGCAGTTGTCAAAGATCTGTGGGTTGAAACGGTCGAAAAGGTAAGGGTCCCATTTGGTAAGGTTCTTAAAAGAGATCTAATCGACAGTCAGTATTTGACTTCACTTCCTGGTGTGCCTGATGGGGAGTATATGGTCATGCAATTTGCAGCTGAATTTGAAAAGAAGGAAAAAGCGATTGAAACAATAACTGTAATGCTGGATGAAGATGGAGAATGGAGAGTTGCAGGATATTATATTAATTAAAAGAAATCTTCCTTTGATCAATTCTGTTATAAAGAGCCGGTTGTAATGTGATATGGTGAATGTTCTTTTGTGAAAAAGTGGAGTTTGTTTTAATTATTTTTCTGCTAGAAAAGAAAATTTTGCTATAAATGCTTAAATGTTCTATATTTAGTATAGAGAAATATAGTGGTTTGACGAAATGGCAAAACCGTTGTAAAGCGGTGACGCAAAGCCATAGGGTCCTCAGCAAGAGGATAGCCTGGTTACCGAATCAAGTTAAGAGAACGGGCCTATCCTTTTTTGGATAGGTTTTTTTTATTGTCTCTTACGCGAAAGGTTATGGATCGGTTGAATAAAAAAGATTTTTAATAAAAATTTGAATAGGAAAAAAGTAAATTAATTTATATGGACATCTTATATTTGAAATGATTGCTCATGCAAAAAACTAAACGAAAATATTTAATAGCATTTTTTATTATTGGGATTGTTAGTATCATCGTAGCTCTCAATAAATGGGTGGGTTGGCAGATAAACAGCTTAGGTTCAAGCACGATCAATGTAAAAAAATCAACTGTTAAATCTTCACAAGGAGCACCTGCTCTTCATGGCCAGGTTATTAGGAAGATGAGATTGGATGCAAACAGAAAGTTCTCTGAAAACATATTTTATATTGGTGATCAGGAAATAGCTCGGTTCAAAAATACAGGAGACGAAATATTCGACTATACTGGAAAAATACCTGACGGGAAAGTAAATTTTGTTAATGAAATAACAAATACATACGGCAGCGAATATTACATAAACGCAAAAAGGGACGGGAAGTATACAGAGTATTATCCTGACGGAGTGGTTTTTCAGGAAATCAGCTACCGCAATGGAAAAATCAAAAAGCATTCTGTTTATTATGTTGATGGTACCCTTAAAAAGGAAGTTGACTTTGAAGATTCTTTGCTTTTCATGAAAGATAAGGAAGTGGGAACTGGCAAGAAATATACCCGAGATGGCATATTAAAATACGAGTGGCATATAACAAACATGGATGAAAATCGTTTTAAACGATCGTACAATATTAAAGGGAAGCTAGTAGAGGAAAAATTATTTGATAATATGGGAAATCTTATTGAAGTTAAGACCCCTAACAGTTAAAAAAGAAAGATCCTATGGAAATAAAATCTATAAATTCTAAAAAAGCATTTACCCTGATAGAGCTTCTTATCGTTGTTGGGATCTTAGCTGTTGTTATTACGGGCATGATGCAGATATTTACATATATGCCACGGTTGTCAGAATCGGCCTCTAACTCAACAAAGGCAATGAATGAGATCAATAGTAAACTGGAGGAAATGTATAGTACCTCTTTCAAGAATATAATATCAACTTACGCATGTGAATGTTTTGACTATATAGATAATGATATGGATGGGGCGATAGATTATGACCACAATCCAAGCCATCCAAGCGATATGCAATGTTCCCAAATGTTAGATAACTCTGAGAGCAGTGATGCAGCCCCGGCCTCGTTTGATACTTCTCCGTGCAGTTTTGAATTAGAAGCATTTACGACACCGGCTGGCGAAAAAAGGGGCTGGGCGGTTATTTATTTGTCAAAGTCCCCATATTTTGATGCAACAAAAACTGATGAAGAAAATGATAATTATAAAGATGGGGATGGCTTTATAAATGATGATGATGTGAACAATGATCTACTTGATGTCACAATTGTAGCTACTTGGATTGATTCTTATGGGCGTACGATTGGAGAAGATATAAATTTAAATGGATATTTGGATAACAGTGAGGATAGCGATGGAGATGGCAGGCTGTCATCAACGGCCACAATTACAGCAAAGATTTCGAGGAGATAGATGCTTAGGAATATAATAGCCAATAATAAAGCAGTTACATTAGTTGAGACGATGATGACGGTCTTTATCTTTATGCTTGTTTCAGGGGCGCTTTATTCTACTGTGGTGCTCGGAGAACGTTCCGGGATGGAAAACATAATTAAGATCGAACATCAGCAAGAAGTGCGTAAAGCTGCCGAGAGGTTGAAGCATGATCTATCTAAATCCGGGAGTGGTCAAATAACGGGTGTTCCCGTAGGAGGAGCATCAAGCAGTATCTCTTTTAATGTTGCTACCGGTGCAACATTCACTGGAAATCCAGTCTGGTCATCCTCTATTACTTATGCCCTGGCTGGAAGTGATTCCAATCAGCTTACAAGGACCCAGAATGGAGTAGCTGTAATTGTTGCTAATAATATATCATCAATACAATTTTCAAGAAGTGTACACGATATCGTTGAGGTAACAGTAACAGGTCAATATCCGGATGACCTTCTTGATCCGGATGACCAGGACAGGTCAATTGAGAAAATAAGTGCAACATTATCTTTTGTTGTTCATTTGAGGAATTAAAAATATGGAACTATTAAGGAACAGGAAAAAAAGATCTAATTGTAAGTTTTTGAATAATAGGGGGAGCATGCTTCTGCTTTCTTATTTGGTCATTATTGTCTTGCTTGGGGTCAGTGCGGCTATAATGGTCTTAGGTGCTAGCGAGTCAAGAACTTCGAGGATCCAGAGATTAAGTTCGATAGCCTTTTCTATCGCTGAAGCTGGTCTTGAAAAGGCGTTGTATGACCTGAGAGAAGACTTTGTGAACGATTCATCCCCCAGCTGGAGTGATGGAGATATTAACGGGTATACCTTATCTCCGAGTACTGATAGCTATTATACGATCCCATATGATGTCACATCTCTTAATGGCGGTTCTTATGAGGTACAGCTTCTAAATTCATCAAGTGCCAATGCTATCTGGGTAGAATCAACCGGGACAATAGAGGGGATGAGCCAGTCTTTGAGGGCTTATGTAACAGCAGTAAATATTTCTCCTTGGGATAATGCAATATTTGCCGGTGCCGGAGCTGCGGGTAAACTGATCAGTGGTAATGTGGACATTCGGGGGTCTGTGCATTTATTAGGAAATGGTCTTGCTCCCACGGATAATGCTGTTTACATGGGGGGCACCGCAGAGATAGTTGGGAATAATTATAGCGGAATGGCTGCTTATTTAGAGGATAAAATACCGAAATTACCCACAATTACTATTTCAGGGGAAGCGAGTCCATCGGAGACATTAAGCTCAGAGCTTCGTATTAAAAGAGGAATGATTGAATTGAGCGGTTCAGCAGCTGTAGGCCAGGAGACTAAAAATGCAGACAAAAACGATGGTGAGAAAGAAAATGTAGATGGAACATATGTAACAGACGGCTATGATTGCGGAGATGCTGATAACAGGATATGCAGTAGCGTTTACTCTGATAATGGTACAACTGAGGCATATGATCTTGGCGATGCCGTGTCTTTCCCAAGCCTTGGTGATGATGCTCCTGAAGATACAACAAAAACAATTAAGCAATATTTCATAGATGAAGTACCCAGCCATAGCAATCCAACGGGAGTTGATTTAGCATCAGCTCTGAGCAACCTTCAAGCAAGCAGCAATTTTAAATATTATGATGATACAAACAACAATAATATATTTGATGCCAATGAGGATGGTATAAGCATGGATGGCAGTGGTAATATGTATATTTCCGGAAGAATATATGTTAATGGTGCAGTAAGTATTGGAGGTTCCGATCCTATTACTTATACGGGAACGGGAACTATTTTGGCTGAAGGCAATGTGGCTATTAAAACGAGCTTAATAACACCTGCCCCGGCAGACCCATCAGACCCTGCGCTGAAAACATATCCCGAGAATATAATCGGCATTATGACACCAGGGGATATCTCTTTAGGAGAGTCTGCACAAATAGATATTATGGGCTTGTTCTATGCCGAGAATCAAGTTGTAGTAAATAAGCAGACAGATGTTATTGGAACACTAGTGACAAACTACTTTGATACCGGAGGACAGGTCCCGGCAGTTTATCAAGTTCCTGAAGTGGTAAATAATTTACCAGAAGGGCTTATAACGAGTTCTGAAGTATGGTTTTTAAAAGTTGTATGGAAAGAAATAGATGCCCCGACCCCATAAAATTGTTTCTTTTGCAGGGTATTAGCAGGATTAGCTATACTGCCCTAGTATCATGAGTTTCTTGCTCCCCCAATAATTTTCAACTCCTTAAATTGAAGTTCTGTAAGTTGCTTTCCTGTTCTTAAGGGATTGATCTGAAAAAAACCAATGAAAATCTGTTTCGTCGCTATAATGTTGAATAGAATAGGCTTTTGAACTTGTTCTAAAATGAAATTTAGTGTAGAATACCTCCGTTATGATTGCTAATAGATCAAAAAAACATTTAATAGTTAAGACAGTTCCAAAGGGACTGTTTTTTTTTGTGTGAAAAGAAGGAGAAACAATGGGTAAAAAGATAGGTTTTGACAACGAAAAATATTTAAAAGAACAAACAGAAGCTATTTTAAATAGAGTTGATCAGTTTGATGATAAACTATACCTGGAGTTTGGTGGCAAGCTGCTTTATGATTATCATGCTTCCAGAGTTCTTCCCGGCTTTGATCCCAATGTAAAGATGAGGCTTTTGAAACAATTAAAGGACAAATCAGATATTATTTTGTGTATATATGCAGGCGATATTGAACGTAAGAAGATAAGGGCGGATTTCGGAATTACTTATGATATGGATGCTTTCAAATTGATAGATGACCTTAAAGATTGGGAGATCAATATATGTGCGGTTGTCATTACAAGGTATGAGAATCAGCCTTCTGCAAATGTGTTTAAGAACAAATTAGAGCGCCAGGGCATCAGGGTTTATACCCATAGTTTTACAAAAGGTTATCCTACAGATGTGGACCTTATTGTGAGCGATCAGGGGTATGGAGCTAATGATTATATTGAAACAAAGAACAAACTTGTTGTGGTGACTGCGCCAGGCCCAGGAAGCGGCAAGCTGGCTACTTGTTTATCCCAACTTTATCATGAACACAAAAGAGGTGTGAGGGCTGGTTATGCAAAATTTGAGACTTTTCCTATATGGAATTTGCCGCTTAAGCATCCTGTGAATATTGCTTATGAATCCGCAACTGCTGACCTTAGAGATTACAATATGCTAGATTCTTTCCATCTTGAGAAGCATAATGTGAGATCAGTGAACTATAACCGAGATATGGAAGTGTTCCCCGTACTTAAACGTATCTTGGAGAAGATCATGGGGGAATCAATGTATTCATCTCCGACGGATATGGGAGTTAATTGCGCAGGTTTTGGTATTGTTGATGACGATGTAGTTCAAGCGGCAGCAAAACAGGAGATCATAAGGCGGTATTTTAGGTCTAAATACGAGTATGCAATGGGCTTGGTTGATAAAGATGCAGTTCAGAGATGCGAGCTGTTGATCGAAGAGATAGGGGTTAAATCCTATGATCGAACAGTAGTCCAGCCGGCAAGAGATGTTGCAAAAGAAGCAGAAGAGAAAGGTCTGGGCAATAAGGGCGTGTATTGCGGGGCAGCTATTGAGCTGCAGGATGGAACTATTATTACAGGCAAGAATTCACCGCTTATGCATGCAGCATCTAGCTTGATCCTGAATGTGCTTAAACATCTGGCGGAGATACCTGATAAGATCCCGCTGCTTTCCGAGAACATCATTCATTTTATTTCTAAATTAAAAAGGGATATTTTAGAATTGAACACCATAAGTTTGAACTTGGATGAAACGCTGATAAGCTTAAGCATTAGTGCGGCGACAAATCCGGCAGCAAAAATAGCTTTGGAAAAACTAAAGGAAATCAGGGGGTGCGAGGTTCATATGACGCATATCCCGACATCCGGGGACGAAGTGGGCCTGAGATGTTTAGGTGTGAATTTGACTACTGATCCAAATTTCTCGTCAAAGAGCTTTTACGAAGTTGCGTAATTCTTAAATCTTGAAAATCAAAAAATATTGAAAAGGGGAAATTATGCCAAGACGAAATGATATTAATAAAATCCTTATCATAGGTTCTGGCCCGATAATTATTGGCCAAGCTTGTGAATTTGATTATTCAGGGACGCAGGCTTGTAAGGTCTTAAAGGAAGAAGGGTTCGAAGTGGTTCTTGTCAATTCCAACCCTGCAACGATCATGACTGATCCTGGTATGGCGGATAAGACATATATTGAGCCTCTTACCGTTGAAAGTTTGACTGCCATAATTGATAAAGAAAGGCCGGATGGCATACTTCCAAATTTAGGAGGACAAACCGGACTAAATCTTTCTTCAGCTTTAAGCAAAGCAGGAATACTGAAACGATATGGAGTTGAGATAATTGGCGTTAAAATAGATGCTATTGAGAGAGGCGAAGACAGGATTGCTTTTAAGGAAACGATGAACAAGCTGGGTATTCCTATGGCGAAATCTGAGCCGTCTCATTCTATCGAAGAGGCTGAATTGATCGCTGAAAGGCTGGGTTATCCGGTTGTTTTACGTCCTGCTTATACAATGGGCGGAACAGGCGGAGGGTTAGTCTACAATGTTGAAGAATTGAGAACTGTTATGGCCAGGGGGCTTTCTGCAAGTATAGTAGGCCAGGTCTTGGTTGAAGAGTCAGTTCTAGGCTGGGAAGAATTGGAGCTTGAAGTTGTCAGAGATGTAAAGAACCAGATGATAACGGTTTGTTTTATTGAAAATATTGATGCGATGGGTGTTCATACAGGTGACAGTTTTTGTACTGCCCCTATGATGACGGTCCCTAAGGAGCTGCAAAAAAGAATGCAGGATATGAGCTATAAGATCGTTGAGGCCATAGGCGTTGTTGGAGGAACAAACATACAGTTTGCCCATAACCTTAAGGACGACCGTATAGTTGTAATTGAAATAAATCCAAGGACTTCCCGCTCATCTGCTCTTGCATCGAAAGCTACGGGTTTTCCAATAGCAAGGATTTCAACTAAATTAGCTGCCGGATTGACAATGGATGAGATCCCATATTGGCGCGATGGAACGCTGGAAAAATATACGCCGTGGGGAGATTATGTTGTTATCAAATTTGCACGTTGGGCATTTGAAAAATTTCCACAGGCAAAGGATGTCCTTGGAACACAGATGAAAGCTGTTGGCGAAGTAATGAGCATAGCTAAGACATTTAAGGAGGCTTTTCAAAAGTCAATTCGCTCTCTTGAGATAAAACGCTATGGATTGGGTGGTGCAAAGAATTTTAAAGGTCTACCGTTGGAAGAGATCAAAAAGAAGATTGCTCTTCCTTCCAGCGAGAGAATATTCTTGATGTATGAAGCCTTGCGTCAGGGTATGGAAGTGGAAGAATTATATAACACTACATATATCGGAAGAACATTTATCAAAGAAATGAAGGAGCTTGTTGATTTTGAAGAAGAGATCCTTCATTCCGATTGGAAAAATCTTGTGCCAGCGAAATTGAGGAAAGCAAAAGAAATGGGTTTTTCAGACAGGTATCTAGCAGGCCTTTTTATGATCAAAGAAAAAGAGGTTAGGGAAAAAAGGGCAGCTCTTGGGATAAATGTCCGCTATGAAGCTGTGCCGGTTAGCGGAGTAGAGAACGCGGCCTATTATTATTCTACATATACCGAAGGTGAAGACCAGGTTACAGTTTCTCCTAACAAGAAGATCATGATATTAGGGGGCGGACCAAACCGAATAGGGCAGGGAATTGAATTTGATTATACCTGTGTTCATGCGGCATTTACTTTGAGGGAAGAAGGGTATGAATCAATAATGATAAACTGCAATCCAGAGACGGTTTCTACAGATTATGATACTTCTGACAAACTATATTTTGAGCCGTTAACTATTGAAGATGTATTAAATATATATAATAAAGAAAAGCCTGAAGGAGTAATTGTTCAGTTTGGAGGGCAAACTCCCCTTAATTTGGCACAGGAGCTTAAGGATAATGGAGTGAAAATATTAGGGACGACTCCGGAATGTATACACTTTGCAGAAGATAGAGAAAGATTCCGCGATAAAATGATGGAGCTGGATATCCCTCAGCCGGAAGGCGGAATTGCAAGATCGTTGAAGGAGGCTCTTGAGACCGCGAGTAAAATAGGTTATCCTTTGATGGTTCGTCCTTCCTATGTGTTGGGTGGAAGAGGAATGGAGGTCATATATGATGAAGTATCATTAAGAAAATATGCGCTTGAGGCTATTGATGTAAGCCCGGAACATCCTATGCTTATCGATAGGTTTTTGGAAAAAGCGATCGAAACTGAAGTTGATGCTTTGTCAGATGGGCAAGAAGTTTTTGTTGCTTCTATTATGGAACATACTGAACTAGCAGGTGTACATTCCGGAGACTCAGCTTGTACGATACCTTCAAGAACAATAAGTGAAAAGCACATTGAGACTATAGAAAGATATACAAAAGCCATTGCAATGGAGTTGAATGTAATCGGCTTAATGAACATTCAATTTGCAATATGTGAAGATAGGGTTTATATTCTTGAAGCAAATCCCAGGGCTTCACGAACGGTTCCTATCGTTTCTAAGGTGGCTGGGATATCTTTGGCAAGATTAGCGACACAAGTTATGCTTGGCAAGAAATTGAGTGATTTTAGCGATGAATTAAAGGTCAGAAAAATACCATATGTCGGAGTCAAAGAAGCAGTGTTTCCGTTCAACATGTTCCCTGAAGTTGATCCGGTCCTTGGCCCTGAAATGAGGGCTACTGGTGAGGTTATGGGTCTGGCTGATAATTTCGGCATGGCTTTTTATAAAGCCCAAGAAGCCGCGGGATATAGATTGCCTTTAAAGGGGAATGTTCTTTTAACCGTTGCCAGGAGAGACAGAGAAAACATGTTTCCTGTCGCAGAAAAGCTTCAGATGTTGGGTTTTAAAATATTTGCGACTGAAGGAACAGGTAGGTTCTTAGGAGAAAAAGGGATTAGTTCTACAATCATAAACAAAATGCACGAAGGAAGGCCTAATGTTGCTGATGTGATAAAAAATGGAGAAGTCCAGTTGATTATTAATACCCCGATAGGGAAGAATAGTAAATATGATGATAGTTATATTCGCATGGAAGCAATTCAAAGAAAGCTTCCTTATGTGACATCTATTGCAGCAGCTCAGGCAACTGTTTATGGTATTGAAGAAATGATCAAAGGGAAAAAAGTGCCCAAGTCATTACAGGAATATCATAAAGAACTTGAGGGGCAGGAGCTAGTAATAGAAAGTACAAACTAATTAATAAAACAAATTCATATTCGGCAAGTAATAATGGGAGAGATTAAATGAGTGGTTTATTCGGTGCTGTGTCGCAAAAAGATTGTGTTAAGACATTGTTTTATGGAATAGATTATCATTCTCACTTGGGAACAGAGTATGGGGGGATGGTTGTTTTAGGAGATGATTTTGAAAGACATATACATGACATTAGTAAAAGCCAATTCAAATCGAAATTTTATGATGATTACAAAGGGCTAAAAGGCAATAAGGGCATTGGTGTTATCAGCGATTGTGACCCACAGCCAATTTATTTACATTCAAAATTTGGACCTTATTGTATTGTTACGACAGGATTTATAGAGAATAAAAAGGAGCTGGAAGAATACCTTTTCAGAAAAGGAATTTCTTTTAGCGAGGTTTCTTCAACAGGTGTAAATATGACGGAGCTAATAGCGAAGCTTGTCAGCTTAGGTGAAAATATTGTTGAAGGTATTGAAAAAATGTTTGAAATGATCGAAGGCTCATGCTCTTTGCTGATCTTGACCAAGGATGGCATATATGCTGCGCGCGATAGATTAGGGTATACACCTCTCGTTATAGGGAAAAAGGACGATGAATGGGTTGTTGCCTCTGAGAGCAATTCCTTTTGTAACTTTGGATATAAATTGAAGAAGTTCTTGATGCCTGGGGAAATAATCTTGATCAATGAAGATGGAATATCCGTAAAAAACAAAGGGACAGAAGATAGCCAGATATGTGCCTTCTTGTGGATATACACGGGTTTTCCTGCAGCGTATTATGAAGGGATAAATGTTGAAACTGTTAGAGAAAATTGCGGAAGGGCTTTAGCAATGAAGGATAAGGATATCAAGGCTGATGTTGTTTCAGGTGTTCCTGATTCTGGAACTGCTCATGCAATAGGTTATGCTATGGAATCGGGAGTTCCTTATCGCAGGCCGCTGATAAAATATACTCCGGGATATGGCAGAAGTTATACTCCTCCCAGCCAGGAAACAAGAGACCTTGTTGCAACAATGAAGCTTATTGCTATTGATGATATTATTAAAGGAAACAGGCTTATTGTTTGTGATGACTCCATTGTTCGTGGCACACAGCTAAAGAATTATCTTGTTAAGAAATTGGAAAATGCAGGAGCAAAAGAGATACATGTTAGACCGGCTTGCCCGCCGCTTATGTTCCCCTGTAAGTTCTGCCTTTCAACCCGAAGCATAAATGAGCTTGCTGCCAGGAAAGCTATTAAAGCAATTGAAGGGAAAGATATAGATGATGTTTCTGGATATATCGATGCTAACAGTGAAAAATATAAAAAAATGGTCGATTGGATAGAAAAAGACCTGGGTGTTACAACTCTAAGATTTCAGGATATTGAAGATATGGTCAAGGCTATTGGTTTGCCGCGCGAAAAATTATGTTTATACTGCTGGACCGGAGAGTGTCCTTCAAAAAGAGAAAAAAATGATACTAAAGTTAAGCAAGAACCATGTTTGACAAAATAAACAATGCATTTACAGCCGTTTAAATTAAATACCAGCCTAGAAGCTTTAACAAGCACAATTGAGACAGATAATGAGATTGCTAATTGGTTTTATTATTTGTTATCAGAATCGTCGCTAGAAAATGAATTTGGAAAAGGTTCTCAGTTCTCGGCTGAACTTGCACATTTGCGCCAGAAAGTTCTTTTACAAAACTCAGCTAAAATTACGGTTATACTATTTTTGATCATTGTGATCTTCTGGGGGAGAATAGAACATTTCTTGGCGTTTATACCTATGGCGGTATTGTTTATTATTAATGATAAAAACATCAAAAAAGATATCGCGAAGTTAAGTCAAAGTGTTCTATTGCGGGATTTTATAGATAATGATTTTCAGGATAAATCCTTATATCAGATAGGTGAGAATTATAGCAAGAAATACAGTATTGCTTCTTTGGTCAAAATACAGTTTTTCTCAGTGAATTTTGTCCGGATAGTGTTCGTGTCTTCGGTTATTGTTTTTGCTTTTGCCGTTCCTTTAAAAATTCTGCAGAGCTATACATTAATAGCCACGCTTTTTTATGCGGCTCAGGTAATAACAGGTTTTCATTTTATATTCAATAGAATGAAGTAGAGTTTTATTGATATTGTTATTATTGTAACGCTGAATATTGTTAGAAAAGATATGATAAGCCCGCCAGAAGAGGCCGTAAGGTTTATAAAGCTATAGATTAATGGGAACAATCGGGTAACTGTTGAGCTTTTGAGATTGTTATGCTTGAAAACCATATAAGAGAGGGAATATCGACGCCAGTTAAGGTTTGTAATGCGGTTTTCAGATGACACTTTATTGTAAAATTTGCTTCCAGGAAGAGGGGTAAGCAGCGAGGTTGATGAATATTCAGGCATAATTGCCAGGCTGAATTTCCATATATCGAATATATTTCTTAGGGTGTCGTTCTCAAACC